>Ga0272446_1001436_pt1 | contig 34621 bp, 27 predicted proteins | sample YNPCB0061_FD_194587 | JGI IMG/M metagenome (GOLD analysis project Ga0272446, IMG submission 194587) | Hot spring microbial mat communities from Yellowstone National Park, WY, United States - YNP-CB-006-1 | ecosystem: Environmental > Aquatic > Thermal springs > Hot (42-90C) > Sediment | place...
GCCCGCTCCTATAACGCCCTGATACAGTCCACAGTGGACCAGCCGCGCCGCGACACGATCCTGCGCATAGACTGGAACATCGGCCCCAAGACGCAATTCTACTGGCGGGGCATCAACGATTACGAGGCCTTCAAGGGCGAGTTCGATTTCGTACTGGCCAGCTCGAGCTGGCCGCAGTTGCCCATCAAGTACCAGATCCGCTCGGCGGGTTCGGTGGCTACGCTGATTCATACCTTCGCGCCCAATCTGATCAACGAATTCACCTTCGGCGTGAATCGCGCCAAGCAAACCGTGGACCCGCTGACCGAGGAGGGACTGCGCCGCAACACGCGTTCCCAAGCCGGCTTCAATATGCCTCAGTTCTACCCGCAAGCCAACCCGTTCAACCTGGTTCCGAATGCCAATTTCGGCGGGGTGCCCAATGCGGGAGTGCTCAACATCGAACAGCGGTTCCCGTTTTTCGGCACCAACAACATCTGGAATTACAACGATAACGTGTCGTGGATCCGCGGCGCGCACCAGATGAAGTTCGGCGTCTATATTGAACGGACCACGCGCAACGCTCAGCGATCCTCCGCTTTCAACGGCACCTTTAACTTCAACCGGGATGTCAACAATCCGCTGGAGACCAACTACGCCTACTCGAACGCGTTGCTCGGTTCGGTGCAGAGTTACACGGAAGCCAACGGCCACCCGGCGGCGCACGCCCGGTATCTGAACCTGGAGTGGTTCGCGCAGGATACTTGGAAGGTTACCCGGCGTTTCACCATCGATGCCGGCCTGCGATTCTATTACATCCGGCCCACTTCGAGCGCGGGCGACCAACTGGCGGCGTTCGATGCCAACCTTTATGATCCTGCCAAGCAGCCGCCGTTGATCCGGCCGTACCGGGAATCGCCGGCTTCGGCGCGCTTGGGCCGCGACCCGGTGACCGGGGAAATCTTACCGGCGGCGACCATCGGGTTGTTTGCCTCCGGGGGCACACCGTATCAGGGAATGGCCATCTTTAAGGAGAGGATCATGATCACGCCCCCCATCCAGGTGGCGCCGCGCTTTGGATTTGCCTGGGACGTGTTCGGCAACAGCAAGACCGCAGTTCGCGGCGGGATCGGCGTCTTTTATGACCGGTTCAATGACGACCAGATCTTGCAGTTGGTGGAAATGCCGCCGCTGTTGATCACCCAGAACGTGATTTACACCACCATCGCGGATTTGCTGCGCGCCCCGGCGCGGCTCAGCCCTGCGGGCGTTTTCGCGATCCAGCGCGACTTTTCCCCGCCCACGGTTTACAACTGGAGCTTCGGCATACAGCAGAATTTGGGCTGGGGAACGGTGCTCGATACGGCCTACGTGGGCAACCGCGGGCGGCATTTGCTCCAGCGCCGCAGCCTGAATGCGGTGCCATACGGCGCCCGCTTCCTGCCCTCCAGCATGGATCCCACCACGGGCAACACGGCTCTGCCGGATAACTTTCTTCGCCCAAACCCTGGTTACGCCGACATCCAGTACATCGAGATGGCCTCCACCTCGAACTACAACGCGCTCCAGACCCAGGTCAACAAGCGCTTCTCGAAAGGGCTGCAATTCGGCGTCTCCTGGACGTGGTCCAAGTTAATGAACTTGGTCAACGGCAACAATGACGCCGTCAATCCTTTTCTGAACTACCGTGTGAGGAATTACGGAAAAGGGAACTTTGACCGTACTCACAACTTCGCGCTCAATTACATCTACAGGCTCCCCCGGCTCAGCCAGGTGTGGAAGAAGCCGGTGGTCAAATGGGTCTTTGACGGTTGGGATGTAGCCGGCGTGACCTCGTTCATCAGCGGGGCGCCCATGGGCATCGGCTATTCCCTGGTCACCGCCACGGACTTAACCGGCGGAGGAGGAGCGGGGGTGGATAGCCGTGTGAATCTGACCGGCAATCCCAATCTGCCCAAGAGCGAGCGCACCATTTACCGGCACTTCAATACGGATGTGGTCCGCCCGCCGACCAGACAGGAATTCGGCATCGGCACAGCCCCCAAGGATCCCATACGCGGGCCGGGCGCCAATGTCTGGGACGTGTCTTTCTACAAGAACATCCCGCTGGCGCCGGGCGACAGGGTCCGTTTACAGCTTCGCTTTGAGTTCTACAACTTTTTCAACCATCCTAGCTTCCAGGGCGTGGACACCACCGGGCGCTTCGACTCGGCTGGAAGGCAAGTGAGTGGAACCTTCGGTCAGTATACTTCCACGCTGGATGCCCGGCGCGTAGTGCTGGGCGCCAAGATCTATTTCTGATTCTGCATTCCCGGCGTGGGGAAAATGTCTCTGTCACGTTTTTGCGGTTTGGCGATGCGAAGGCATGGCGCGGCGCCGGCGCCGGTTTGGTAGCACCACCGGCTAAGCCGGAGCTTCAGGCCGAAATTCCACTTGCGGATGGAACGCTCAGCAACAGCGGCGAGAAGCTGATCCCTGAACGGCTTGCTTCGCCCCGGCGCCGGCATCAGTTCCCGGTGAGCGTCACGCGGTATTTCAGCCGCAGGGGTTGGCCGGGAACAAGCCGAAAAGGCTTCAAACCAGGGAAATTGACGCCCAAAAACCCGTAATGGCGCAGGCACCAGCCGTTGGGCGAGCCGGGATTGGACGGGTCGTCGTCGATGCGCAGCGCAGCGCGCCTGCCTCCATAGTCAGCTTCAAGTTGCGCCCAGGCGTGGGGAACCATGTCGGTGTCCTTGGCTTCGCGGCCCGCCTCGGTGGTGATGACCGTATTCTGGCGGGGAGCGAAGCGCACCGAGAAGCCTCCGTACCCCTTGTTGTTATCGGGAGACCCGGCGATTTCGAGGGGCGCACCGGAAGCGGCGAACACAAGCTCGAAGTCCAGCACCCGCTTGCCGCCTCGCACCGGATGCGCCGTGATGCGCACGGTTTCCACCGCGATCTTGCGATCCCCCAAATACCAGCCGTTTTCGGCCGCCAGAACCGCTTCGGCGGCTGATGTCTTCTTTTCCAGCCACCGTTCCAGGCGGGTCTGCGGCGTCGCCGCCATCCACTGATCATGCCGCTTACCGTCCACCAGGACGATGGGCCACGCCCAGAAGATGCCGCGGTGATGCCAGTGATCGCGGGGGAAATCGTCCGTGACGATCACGCCGTTGGGGGCGTAGACCGGATGCAGGTAACCCGCCCTCCGGCGGTTCTCCGGCGCTCCCGGCGCCAGCATCATCCCGTGGTTGTACACATATACGGGCTGCCCGGCTTCGCGTAGCTCGATCGAAGCGGGGCTGATGTCGCGGAATTCGAATCCGGCAACGGTCATCGCGAACAGCAGAAAAAGACTCATCCGCGCACCTCTCTCAATTTTGCTTCGTCGATCTCCACGCCCAAGCCCGGACCGGCGGGAACTTCGATGTCGCCATCCCGCACTTGAAGGGGCTTTTTCAGCAGCGAACCGGTCAAGAATTGCGGGCCGTTCAGCGCAGCCGGGAATTTCAAACCGTATGCGCCGTACAATTGCAACGAAGCCGCCAGCGATATGTCGGGATCCGTCAAGCCGCTGCCCAGGAACATCAGGCCGGCGTCCAGCACAATCTCAATCTGCTTGCGGGCGTCCCACAACCCGGCCGTGCGGGCGGGTTTCATCGCCACTCCGTCGAGCAGCCCGAGCCGGATGAACTCCACCAGTTCCACCGATGAGACCACCCCCTCGTCCATGATGATGGGCAAAGCGCCGAGCCGCCGGATTTCCCGGAACGCCGTCAGGCGGTTGGCGGCCACCGGCTGTTCGAGGACGTTGACGCCGATATCGGCCAGCTTGGGAGCCACTTGCAGCGCAGTCGCCGGATCATAGCCGCCGTTGGCGTCGGCCCAAAGGAAACAGTCCGGGGCCAGGCGGCGCACGATGCGGCACATTTCGAGATCGAACTTTGGGTCCGGCGCCACCTTGACGTTGAAGTGTTTGTAGCCGCGCGCCCGGCCTTCGGCCACCAGCTTTTCGGTTTCCTCGAGCGTCTGCGGATTGACGGTCCAGCTCAGCGTGAGCCGCGGAGGCAGCTTGCGGCCCCACCTTTCCGCTACGCTCTGATTGCGGATGCGCGCCGTGAGATCGTGCAACGCCAGATCCACGCCCGCCTTGGCGATTGGCATTCCGGTGGAAAACGAGGGCGCGACGGCGCGGTTCATAGCGGCGTGAATCCCGGCGATGTCAAACGGATCCATACCGAGGATGGCGGGCGCCAGATATTTGTCGATGGTGGGCGCCACGCTCTCCACCGATTCGTAACTCCAGGTGACGATGGGCACGCTCTGCCCCCATCCCACGGCGCCCCTGTCGGTTGTTATTTTCACCAGTACCGAATCACGGTAGGGCTTCTTGAAAAACTTAAAGTGCGCGGCCACCGGATAAGGCGCCACAAATGTCTCCACTTTAGCGATGACCGCACCCGCCGAACCTCTTGCGGCGCCCGCAGAAGCCGCGGTCAGAAGCAAGTCTCGACGCCTGAGGCCATGCTTAGGAGCCATACCCGCCCCGTTTTCAAGCCGTCTCGTCATGCTCATGGCTTATTGTTCTGAGTTTACCGGGAATCTAAAATGAAGACATGAGGGTCCTCCTATTCACTGGGAAAGGAGGAGTGGGCAAGTCGAGCCTGGCGGCGGCCACGGGCGTCCGGCTTGCGCAACTGGGGTACAAGACGCTGGTCATGAGCGTCGACCCCGCCCACAGCCTGGCGGATTGCTTCGACCTCGGCGCCGACCTGTTCGACGGCCGCACTTCGGATCCGTTCCCCGTCGGTAAGAACCTATCCATTCAGGAAGTTAGCATCCACAAAGAGGTGCGCCGCCACTGGAAGGAGATCTCCAGTTACGTGGTTTCGGTGCTTCGCACTACGGGGATTGGCGACGTGGAGGCGGAGGAGTTGGCCATCCTGCCGGGCATGGAAGAACTGAGCGCCATGATGCACGTCAACCAGTACCGCCGGGAAAAGCGGTTCGATGTGGTGGTGCTCGATTGCGCGCCCACGGCTGAATCCATGCGCTTTGTCAGCATGCCGACGACGCTCGAATGGTACATGAAGCATATCTTCCCGTACCAGCGCACGGTGCTGAAGGCGGTGCGTCCCATCGCCAACCGGGTGTCGCCGGTGGAGCTTCCTTCGGACAGCTATTTCGCCAACGTCCAGCAATTGTTCGCGCGGCTGGACGGCATTGACGAATTGCTGGAGGATCCCGCCGCAACCAGCGTGCGGCTGGTCACCAACCCCGAACGGATGGTGCTGCGCGAAACGCAGCGGGCCTTTGTCTATTTTTCTTTACACGGGCTGACGGTGGATTGCGTCATCGTGAACCGGGTGCTTCCAGCCGAAGTGAAAGACAAATGGTTCTCCGGGTGGCTGCGCTCGCAGTCCGACATTCTGGCTGAAATTGAAGAGTACTTCTCCCCGGTGACGGTGAAGCGCGTCCCCCTGTTTTCCGAGGAGGTAATGGGCCGCAAAAAACTGGAACGTGTCGCCGCCGTGCTTTATCCCGGCAATGAGGATCCGGCTGCTCCGTTACGTCTGGAAAAGCCGTATCAGTTTGAGAAGCGGGACGGGGCCTACGAAATCCGGGTCCAGCTCCCGTTCGCCACCAAAGGAGAAGTGGGCCTGTTCAAGAAGGGTGATGAGCTGGTGATCGAGATCGGCAGCTTGCGGCGCCATATCGGGCTTCCGGTTTCCATGGCGGGTCTGGAGCCCGCGCGCGCCAGGCTGGAAAACAAGCTGCTGACGGTGGAAATGAAGGAGGTTTCCCCATGAGAAGACGAAATCCGCCCGAAGCGGAGCCGAAACCGGAATGCCTCTGCATGGGCATGGGGCCGAAGCTCACCGCGCTGCTGGAATGCGGCTCGGACGCGGCCCGGCAGCACTTCCGCAATGCGCGCCTGGAGGTCCTGAAAGCCATGCGCGCGCTTATCGACGAACGCATCGAACATCTGAGCCGCGCCGGGCGCGCCCGCGGCGCCAAGGTCCCCGTCGAGTAGTCCGCTCAGATGGGCCGCACCATTTGGGCGTCCGCTTCCGCGCGCCGGGGCAGTTCGTGGAAGCGGTTGATACGGAAGCTGTGCCAGTAGCCGATCCAGCGCGCATCGCGTTGCAGGAAATTCGCCAGCCGCTCGATCATTTCCCGCCGCACGGCGCCATGTTCCGCCTTGGCGGCGAGATTATCCGGATCGTCGGAGCGCAAATCGTAAAGCTCGTCGATGGTGGACGAAAGGTTGTAGACGTACAGGTGATGCGCGCCCGACGGCGACCAGCGCTGAAAGCCGCAGGCGAAATTCACGCCCACGTGCCAGCCGCACTCGAATAACAGCTCGCGGTCCCCACCTTCCGTCTCGCCACGCAACAACGGCAGCAAAGACCGCCCGTCGAGCCGGGCGGGGGTTTCGACACCCGCCACCTCCAGCAGCGTGGGGGCGATATCCAGGTGGCTCACCGGCGACTCCACCGCCCGCGGCTTTACCCCAGGCATCTTGATGGCCAGCGGAACGCGCAGCACGTCCGGATGCAAATACACGCCCTTGTCCACCAGCGCCTGGCGCCCGTTCATTTCCCCGTGGTCGGCGGTGAAGATAATCATCGAGTCCTCGTACAGCCCGCGTTGCTTCAACGCCCGCAGGAAGCGTTCCAGCGCTTTGTCGATCACCTCCATCTGCAAAGCATTGGCCACGCGATAGTCTTCCACCGTTTCAGGGCGGTACAGCCCCCACACTTTGCGGTAAAAGTCGTAGATCTTGGGCTGATCGGCCCACGGGCGCCAGTCCGTCTCCCGGACCTTCTGATAACTCCGCGGCAAGCCCACCACTTTGCGCAAGGCGCGTTCCCGCGCTTCGAAGCCCGCCGGAATCGTGAAGGGCTGGTGCGGATCAAAAATATCCAGTTGCAAATAGACCGGACCACCCTCATGGAGCGCCGAATCCAGCTTGTTGATCGCCTGCTCGACCAGGAAATGCGTGTACTGCGCTTCCATGGGGAAAGGTTTGCCGTCGCTTTGCTCAATCCAGCCCCCCAGGGAGGCGTATTTTGTCTGCCGGTCCTGTTGCAACGCCAGAATCTCGCGCCGGTAACGTTGCGGCTTGACTTTCAGGCGGCGCAGATGGTCGTGATAGGCTTCGTCATCCTGCAAAGGCGGCGCCCACCGGTCCCAGGCAGCCACGTTCTCATCAAAAGCGTCGATGAATTTCTGCGTTCCGAGGTGCCCCTTGCCGGCGTGCTTGGTTTTGTATCCGGAGGCTTTCAGATACTCCTGGAAGATGACGTCGTTCGGCCGCAGCGTCGTCTCATGGCCATCGTGAGCGCGCTCGCCGTTGGCGGTGATGTAAGTGTAGCGCCCGGTGGCCAGCGCCGCGCGCGCCGGCGCGCACAAAGGCGCCGTGCAGAAGGCGTTGTGAAACGTGACGCTGTCGGCCATCAGCGAACGTATCGCCGGCAGCTCCATGTGGCGGTGCATGGTTCGCGACGGGTGGTAATGGTCCGGGCTGACCATGTCGAGCGAAATCAGAAATACATGCGGGCGCTTGCCCACGTCCCGCAAGCGAAAGGGATTCGCGCCCGTCTTACGGTTTAAATAACGCTGCTCACTGGCGAGCGCGGGCGCCCCCGCCAGACCAAGACCGAGAAAACTGCGGCGGTTCATACAACGCATTTTATCGGAGCCGCTTTGGCCTCAGTTCTGCGCCGAATGCAGACCGCCGGCGCCGGCTCGGAAAGAGATGTTCGTGCGCTTCGACTCGTCGTCGATGGTTTCGGTGCAATTCCACAAGCAGGCGCCGCAGTGCACGCACTTCTCTTTGTCGAACACAGGACGGTTGTCCGGACCCGGCGCGATGGCTTGGCCCGAACACACCTCGACGCAAATCTGCGTGCCGCAGGACTCACACAACGACGGGTATAGGAACACCACGTGGTCGGCGTAGCCGGGCGGCGCCTGCACTTTGCCCCCCACCAGCAGGGCGTCCTGATGCGACATCAACAAGCGGCCGTCGTAAGGGATCTCCGGCCAGCCGCAGCGGCTCATCAGCGCATCGTGCAATGGCAGGTTCTTCTCGGCGCACTCGGCTTTGATACGGGCGATCTCCGTTTCGGGAATACGCCCTTTGAAGAACTCGAACACGTCGGGAACTTCATGAGGCGGCCGCGCGCGGCCCGGCATGGCAAGTTTGCCATGCGTCAAGCCTGCCAGCGCCATGCCGATCAACCCCGTCACCACGCCGCGATGGAAACCGTCGCGCGCGCGCTCGGCCATGCGCCCTTCGCGTTCCACCCAGCTTTGCCGGCGGCGGCGCACGTAGGTGGCCTCCAGGTTCTCCCGCGTAAACGGCTTGCCGGATTTGAGCAGCTCCACCACGCTCTCGGCAAGCTGCACGCCTGTGGTCCAGGCTTCATCCACGCCCGAGCCGGTAAGTACGTTGGTGCTGCCGGAGCCCTCCCCGATGCGCGCGTACCCGTCGCCCACCAGATAAGGCTCGCCCCGGCGGCCGGATTCTTGCAGCGTCTTGGCGCCCCAGGACAGCATCGTCCCCCCTTCGAGCTGCCGCCACAGCCGCGGGTGCAGAATGAAGTGCTGCAAGTACCGGTAGGAGGTGCGCACCGGATTCTGAAACCACGAAGGCACGAAGATGCCTACCGACGCCGTGCGGTCCGGGTAGACGTACAGGAAGCCGAAAATCTCCGGCTCTGGATAGCCAAAGGTGTGCCACACCGTGCCCGCCGGAAGCGTGCAATGCTCCGGCAACTGGACCACCATCTTCATGCCCACCGCCCAGTCACGCTGCTCATGGCCGGGCGGAAGCCCGAAGTGCTCGTCGATTTGGCGGCCCACCGCTCCCACCGGACCGTCGGCGATCACCGTAAGAGCCGCTCGGATGTCCATGCCCGGCATGTACCCGGCGTCCGGATTGCCCTGCTTATCAACGCCCTGATCGAGCAGCCGCACGCCCGCCACGCGGCCATCTTCGATCAGCGCCGAACCCACCGGAGTGCCGGGCCAGATCTGCACCAACCCGGAAGCCATCAATTGCTCGCCCACCCACTGGTTGAACTGGCCCACCGAAAGCAGCAGCCCTCCGTGTTTGCTGAGAAACGGCGGGATCCAAGGCAGCTCCAGCGCCTCGTCTTCAAACGCCAGTAAAGGATGCAGCGCCCGAATCAGCCGGTCCGCCAAGCGCAGCGCAGCCGAGCGCCGGCTCGCCCCCACCGGATCGAGCAAATAGAACACCTTCTCTTCGGTCACCGGCGCAGCCATGGGGATCTGCGCCGGGTCCAGATCCGGAAACGAGGCGCGGATGCCCCGCGCCCGCGTCACCACGCCGGAAACCCCGAAACCGATGCCGTCGGCCCGCTCATAGCAAACCACCTGCGGCGGCAATCCCGGCATCACGCCGCTTTCCACGGCCGGCGTGCCGTCCTCATTTACCATCAGCCGGGATAGAGTGGTAAGGAAGCCGCCCGCCGCCGGGCCGAAGCCCACGCAGGCGATGTCCACCTCCATGCTCTGCCGCTCCGACTCCGGTCCGGTCGACATCAGTAGTCCAAAGCCTCGGGAATCATGACTTGCGTCAGCGCCTCAGCCGCGCGGTCTTTCGCCAGCCGCGCCCCCGTTAGACAACCGTCGATTTTGGCCCGCAGCCGCGCGAACTGCTCCAACCCCGGGCCTTTGGCGCACGGCCCGGCTTTGTGCGGATGGCCGCCCTCGGCATCCACCACATCGGTCGCGCAGGAGGCGATGCCCGGAATGGCGCTTTCCAACACCAACAAGTCGTCGGTGTCGTAGCAGGTCTTGATGCCTTCATCGTCCCAGGCGGGATGGCGATTGTAACCGTACACCAGCTCGGCGCAGATGCGGCCTACTTCCCCTGCGGCGCGGGCCACCTGCACATGCGCCAGATGGCTGTAAAAACTCACTAGCCCCGGCAACGCATCCGCCAGCGTGGGATTCTCACAGCCCTTCCGCGCCAGCTCCAGAACGTCCAGAATGAGCGCCCGGGAGGCCAGCAACCAGCACAAAGCGTCCGCCAGCGGGAACGTCACGCCCTGCCGGGCGTTGTTAAACAGCCGGTTGCCCTCCGCGTCGGTCGCCTTTTGCAAATGATTCAGCGTCCACAACCAGAGCTGCATGGCGGAGGCCAGCGCGCAAGCCCCGGTGCCGGGACGCGTCGAGCCGATCTCGCGCATCTCCATCACCCAGCGATGGTATTGCGCCAGGAAAAGTTCGTTGGTCATCGTCACGCTCAACTGGCGCCGTTGGACGGCTTCCGGTCCCTCATAGGTCGCCTCCAGTTGCGCGTCCATCCACTTGTGCCCGAGAAATCCCGGGCAATCCTCGGTAATGCCGTAACCGCCCATCAGGCTCACGGCTTCCCGCATCATGTTGGCCCCATGGCCGGTGTTCCACAACTTACATGCCGGGCACAGCACGTTCGCCACCGAATCCACGATCAGGTAGCGGACAATCGGGTTCTCCGGCGTCTGTTCGTCCCGGATGGCGTCCAGCGCCTCTTTCTGATACCGGCGCAAGGCTTTAAACTGCGATGTGCCCCCGCCGATGCCCTGCTCTTTGAACACCCGGTCCTTTTCCCGCTCCAGCGGATCCAACTCGTCGAATACGCGCGCGGCTGCAAACCCCAGCGAGGCGCTCGCTTCCCCCGTGGCCCACACGTCCACCAACCGGTGTAGAGCGTCCTCACGCTGCTGTAAGCCGAGTTCATACCGCGGCGACCCCGGCGCCACCGCTTCGCCTCCGCGGAAGCGGCTGCGCTGATAGCGCAGAATCGGCTCCACCGCCGACAAAAGCTTGGCCGAGGTCATCAACGCCACCGTCACGCGCGTGCGCTTGAACACCGCTTCGATGATCTCGCCGTGGCTGTAATTGGGGACGATGACTCCGTCCTTGACCGTGTAGCCGCCGATAATGCGGCTGGCCGGAACGCGCAGGCTGAAGATCGGGTCGTTCGTGGAGGAAAGCTGATGGACCATCTTGCGCGTCGGTGCGCCGCGGTCGAAAATGCCCGGATCGGTCTCCTCTAAAATCACCATGCAGCTTCCCTTGATGCGCGGGTCGGCGGAATCCACCGCCGCGGTCACAAAGTTCGCAAAGGCCATGTTGGTGATAAAGCGGCCGCGCTTGTCCACCTGCAAAACCGGCTCGCCGCCCTCGGGCCACTCCGCCACCACCACCTTGCCGCTCAGGAGTCCGGTTTCCACTCCCACATACGGAATCGGCTCGGTCAGCGCAAACGCGCCCCGGAAGTGCGGGCGGTCTTCGCCCGGCTGTGGCGGCACGCACAGTCGCATGTAGCGTTCTCGCTGCTCCGGCGTGCCGCGTTCATGAATCGGAGAAAGCGCCAGACAGTTGGCCAGGCTTCCGGTAGCCGCCCCGGCATCCACCCAAGCCAACTCGAAGGCCACCAGCCCCAGCGCCAGGTTCTTGGGCCCCTGAATGTAACCGCCGTGTTCCGGGTCCATGAACACCGTAGTGATGCCCGCCTCGTCGAACGCCTTCAGAAGCGACTGCTTCTCCGGGGTCCACTCGTGCGTGTTGCGCGCTCCTTGAGCCACCAATTTGGCCACCGGCCCGCGCGCCACCGACCGCGCCGACTGCACCACCATCTGAAGGTCGTACCGGTCGGCAAAGCGCCACATGATCTGCCGTACATCATCTCCCGGCAGGGTTTGCAGAGTCTTCGCCTTCATGCTGCTGGCTGTTGTGGACATAGGATTACCGAAGAACCTGCAATCGAGTTGCCAATCTATGAGTGCGCAAGCTCACCCAAGCTGTTGATTTCTTTCACTGCCAGCCCGATCGTCGCTACCCAGCCTGGGGCAAATGCCCCAACGGGCCACTTGGCTCACGATACCGGAGCCGCGGTTTCCGTATCCATCACCGACGCGATGGCGTGAATGGTCGCCGCAATCCTCACCGCCGCCACCACCTGTTCTTCTGTCAGGCCCTTCTCGGTCACCACCGCTTCGTGGGAGGCGATGCAAGATTCACACCCGTTAATGGCCGAAACCGCCAGACACCACAGCTCGAAATCCACCGGATCCGCCCCGTGCGTGCGGATGCCTTGCATGCGCAGCCGCGCCGGAATCTGCCGGTAGGACTCTTTGCCCACAAGGTGCTGGAACCGGTAATAGATATTATTCAATCCCATAATGGCGGCGGCGGTCTTGGCCGCGTTCAGAGCCACCGGCGGCATCCGCTGCACCGCTTCTCCATGCACCGCCTCGATGACGTCCATGTTGTGGCAGGCCATCGCGCAAGCCAGAGCCGTCCCCCAACGCTGCTGCTCAGTGAGCTCGGCTTGCTGCATGACGTTGCCGAGGTTCACCCGCAAGTCTTTGGCGTAATCCGGAATCCGCTCGCTCAGTTCCTCAAAAGTCATAACTCCATCCTAACCCCGCCGCCTCACGCAATCACGCGAAGCGCGCCCGGCGCAATCTCAGCTTCAACGGGGACTTCTCCCAGCGGTTCCCCGTCCACTTCAACCGGCGCGGCCGACGGCCCCCCGATCTGCACGCGGCGGCCGCGAAAATGGGTAACCTTCCGGTGTTCCAGCAGGCGCCCGTCGTACAGCCGCCTCAGATTGGCTGTCAATTCTATAAGACCCACCGGCTTCACAATGGTGACATCCAGCTCGCCATCGTCAAGCGAAGCTTGGGGCGCTATCTGAATGCCGCCCCCATGAAACCGCCCGTTAGCGATCGCCACATGGACCGCCGGACCTTCATACACGGATTTCCCGTCGATGGCAATCGAGAGCATCGCCGGGCGCGACCCCGCCAAGACTGCGGCGGCGCAACCGAGGTATACAACGCCGCCGGGGCGGCGAATCCTCGATCTTCGGACTCGCGCGGCTACCTCCCCGCCCAGCCCGGCGCTGACCACGTTCACCCACCACCGCCGCTCGATCCGCCCCTCTGTGTCCCGATACTCAATGCGGGCGGCGTCCACCACGCGCAAGCGCCCGGCCCGGATTCGTTCCATCGCCGCCGGAATGCTCCTGGGAAGCCCGAGGCTCCGCGCCCAGTCACCGCCCGTGCCTAGCGGCAGCAACCCCAGCGCCACCCGCCCGCCGGCGCCCGAACCCAACAGCCCGTTGGCCGCTTCGTGGAAAGTGCCGTCTCCGCCCGCGGCGATCACGCATTCGACGCCGGAGCCCGCCAGTTCCGCCGCCAGCGCGGCGGCATGGCCCGGTCCGCCGGTGAACCATATGCCTGCGCAGTCCAAACGGCTGCGCACCAGTTCATCGGCCGCCTTCCACGCCCGGGCGCCGGCGGCCGGATTCACGATCACCGCAGTCCGCACGCGCCTATTCTAAGCGAACATCCACGGAAATGGCGTCATGGTCGGACAGCGCAATGGCGCGGCCTTCTCGCACATCATGCCATACCGCCGGATGGAGAGCCTTGAGCCCGCGCACCGCGAACCAGTCCAGCTTGAACGGGCACTTGTTGTCGTGGTTCCGCAGCGCCCAGTGAATAAACGGAAAACACCAGTGCGGCACCCACTCGAGAAGGTTCTGGTGTGGGCCCTCTTCGTCCATGTCATACCAGGTGGTGCGTTCCCCCATCACGTTGGCGCTTCGATAGTCGAAGCCGCGCGATTCAAGCAGCCGGAACAGTCGCCGCTCGAAGAAACTTTCCGGCCTCAGGTAGTGATTGGGAATCACGTAATCGGTCCCCATCAGCACGCGCAGCCAGAACCCGCATATGGCGTAAAAGGCGTGCGAGGAGTTGTACGTGCTCGTATTCCAATCCCCGCCCAGCACCGCGGGTCCATCCGGCGGAAGGTGGTCCAAGATGTCGCGCATCTGCGATACGCGATGCCTCTGGCTGGACTGCGCGTCCAAATGCACCGCCACCGCCGTGATGCGGCCCTGAGGCAACTCAATCTCGGCCGCCAGCGCCGCCTGAGCCCCCAGGCGCTTCTCCCGTCCCGCCATCTTGTCACGCCCGTTCCGCAGGCGAATCAGACGCGTCGAGCGGATGGGATACCGGCTGAGCACCGCGTTTCCGTGCAGCCCGATCTCATTTTCCCCCTCGATGTGGTACTCCACTCCGGATCCCTTGACTAAGCTCAGGTAGCAAGGGGCGAAGGCGTAAGCCATGCCAAGAGCTCGGGCGAACTCCCGCGCCACGTTGCGGTTGCCCGACCGCGCCATGCCGTCGTCGGTTTCGATTAACAACAGCACATCGGCTCGGCTGATATGGGGGTGATGCCGGAAAACCTCGAGTTGTTCCTCAAACCGTATGCCGCGCTCGATGTTCCAAGCCACCACGCGGTAACCCTCCTTGCCCGCTGCCGGCGCTCCCCGGTAGTCCCCGGTTTCCACCGTGTTCAGCACAATTTCCACAATGGGGCGGAGTTCCCGGTACAGCGGGTGCGCCTCCAGTTCCGCCGTGCTGCGGCACTTCCGCCATTCGGCATACGCCGGCGCCAGCTTGGCGCGAATCAAACCTTTGATTTCGTCGGCCGGCGGGGTTCCCATGGATGAGCGGTTAAGCGGCCCGGCATCGCTCCAGCCTGAGGCCCTCTTCTACTATTCAAACACGAGGCCGTAGGTGAACAGGAGCTTGCTGCTCAACCGCATCAATCGCGCAGCTTCAGTTCCGGCTCCAGAACGATCCGCTCAGGGCGCCGTCCGGGCGAAGCGATGCGTTTCAGCAGAAGCTCCGCCGCCTTGGCCCCCATCGTGTAGCTGGGCTGAAGTACGGTGGAGATGCGCGGCTCGAACACGTCCAGCCATTCGGAATCGTCCGAACTCATGACTTCCACATCCTGCGGACACCGCAGCCTCTTTTCTTTGATCGCTCGCAGCGCGCCGGTCATCATCAAGAAGTTTGAGGCGAAAATCGCGGTGGGCGGCGGCGTCTGCTCTAAGAAGCCTAGCGTGGCCCGGTAGCCGCCGTCTTCCGTCCAGTCGCCTTCGGCCACCAACGCCGACGGTGCGGATAGTTTCGCCCGCCGCAAAGCTTTCTTCCAGCCGGCCACCCGGTCCGCGCTGGTGCTCAGATCCGCTTGGCCGGTGATAAGCGCCACCCTGCGATGCCCCTTCCGGATCAGGTGCTCCACCGCCATCTGCGTGCCTTTGACGTTGTCGGCTGAGACGCTGTCGGCATCCAGATTGGCGGGGGTGCGCCCTACGAAAACAATCGGCTTGCGGTTCTTGAGGGCGTGCTCCACGTCCGCCTCCCCGCCCGGACACAGGAACAAGAGCAGCCCGTCAGCCTGCTTGGAGCGGAAAACGGTGAGATAGCGCGCCTGTTCTTCAGCCTGGTTATAAGTATTGCCCAGAATTAACGAATATCCGGCCTCCTTGAGCACGTCCTCCACGCCGCGCACCACTTTGGCGTAAAAGGGGCTGGCGATGTCCGGAATGAGCATTCCGATCGTGCGGGTTTTCCGGGTCTGAAGGCTTCGCGCCAGATCGTTCACCGTATAGTCCAGCTCGCGGACCGCGTCCAGCACCCGCTTGGTCAATTCGGGGCTGACGTAAGCCGCGCGGTTCAAGACCACCGATACGGTGTACGTGGACACGCCGGCGCGCTTGGCCACATCGTAAATGGTGGGCATACCAGAGCCTACTATTATAGCTCCGGGGGCTTGTGCCGGCCTTGCCTAATCAGTTAGGCTAGCATCATGCCGCATTCCGTGGCCCGCACGCCCGCCAAGGCGTGGGGCCTTTGCATCTTCCTTTTCCTGGCGACGGCTCTCAATTACCTCGATCGCCAGACCATGAGCATCCTGGCCCCCACCATCCAGCGCGAAATGGCCCTGGACAACGTGGCGCTGGGTTGGCTCTTTTCGGTTTTTTATTATTCCTACACCTTCGCTCAATTTGCGGTCGGCGTGTTCCTGGACCGCGCCAACCTGCGCTGGGCTTTCGCGATTGCCGTGGTGGCTTGGTCCACGGCCGCCGGACTCACCGGCTTGTCCACGGGGTTCGCCGGACTTTTCCTGTTCCGCCTCCTGCTGGGGCTCACCGAATCCGCCAACTGGCCCGCGGCCATGCGCATCGTCGCCCGCTTGCTGCCTCCTCGGGACCGTTCCTTAGGCAACGGGATTTTTACCAGCGGAACCAGCGTCGGCGCCTTGATTGCGCCCAGCTTGATTCTGGGCATCGCCGCCCTGGTGGGCTGGCGCTGGGCCTTCGTCGCCGTCGGATCGTTCGGTTTCCTGTGGGCCGGAGCATGGCTGTTGTTCACCCGCGATCCGCTTTTCGCCCACGTGTGGCAGGACGCCTCGCCGCAGCGCCCCGCGGCGGCGCCCGCCTACGCCGCCATCTTGCGCAGTTCTCGCTTCTGGCGTGTGTTCGCGGTGGCTATTCTGGTGAACCCCTGCCTCTATTTCAACGTCAACTGGCTGCCCACCTATTTCGCCCAGCAGCGAGGCATGCAGCCCGGCCGCGAGGTTGGAATTGCGCTGACCATCATCTATCTCGGCCTGGATTTGGGTTACTTGGCCTGTGGATTCGGCGTCCGGCAGTTATCCCGCCGCCGCTCGGTCACCAGCGCCAGGAGAATCGTCTTTCTGGCCGCCACGGTTCTGATGGGTTTGTCGGCCGTGGCGCCTCTACTGCCCAGCGTGCCCTTGACGGTCGCCGCGCTCGCCCTGGTCAATCTTGCCGTAGGCGCTTGGATCGCTATGTATCTGACCATGGGCCAGGAAGTCTCCAAAGAGAGCGTTTCGACCGCAGCCGGGCTGCTCGGCGGTTCCGGCTCGCTTGCCGGCGCGCTCGCTATGTGGGGCGTCGGCAAGGTGACCCAGCACACCGGCAGCTTCACCATCCCCATGGCGTGCGTCTCCCTGGCCGCCCTCTGCGCGGCATTCGCCGGCATGTTCATCCGCGCCCAGGACGAAAACCCCCCGCGCTAAACCGCCCCGCTCGACACCGGCCGCCCGCGCATGAAGCGCGACACGCCCCACATCAGCAACCCGGCCAGACTAAAGTAAATCGCCGAGGTGGCGCTCAGGCACGCGCTCATGCCGTAACGGGCCGACGCGGCCGCGATGGCGATCGGCGCGGCGCTGCCGCCCAGCCAGCCAATGCAGTTCATCAGTCCCACTGCCGTCGCCCGCCGTTCCGGCTTCACCACGTCGTACAACGACGCCCAGATATTGGCGTCATACAGGCCCTTGAAATAGCCGAAACCCGCCATGGCGAGCACCAAAACCGGCGCCGACAGCGTCCACCCGGTCAGAAACAGAAACGGCACGCCGCACGCCAATCCCAGCGCCTGCGCCATCATCCGCCCGCCGCGATGCTTCCGCGCCAGCCGGTCCGCCAGCACTCCGCCCGAAATGACCCCCAGCACCGACGCAATCTGAAGGTAAGCCGTCGCGCTCAGCCCCGCCATCGTCAGGCTCATGGAAAACTTGCGGTACAAGTAGGACGGCATCCACGTCAAAAACACCATCGCCACGAAATTCGCGCCAATGAACACGCACATCAGCACGGGTGTCATGGGGCTGGCGAAGACGCCCCGCAGCGCCTCCCGCAACCCACTTCGCGGCGCCGCCGGCGCCGGCTCCGCCGACCGCGTCCGCTGCGGTTCCTTCAAAAGCGCAATCAGAACGGCCCCCAGCACCACCCCGCACCAGCCGAACACGTAAAAACCCGATCGCCAGCCGTAATACTGCCCCATGAACCCCGCCAGCGCGCCCCCAGCAATCGTGCCCGCATACACGCTCGATTGATGAATCCCCATGGCCCTCGACCGCGTGTCGGGTCCGTGATAATCGCTCAAAAGAGACATCGACGCCGGAAAGTAGAACGTTTCCCCCAGACCTTCCAGCGCCCGGAACAGCACCAGATGCCAGTACTTGGTGGAAAGCGCCGTCGCAATGGTGATCAGCGACCAGAAAATCAGCCCTGCGAGAATGAGAAATTTCCGGTTGAACCGGTCGCCGATCGCCCCCGCAAACGGCGCCCCGAAAGCGTACACCCACATGAACGACGCCCCAATCACCCCAAGCTGAACGTCGCTCAGGTCCATCTCCTGCTTCAGCAACGGAAACACCGAGAAAATCGCCTGCCGGTCCGCGTAGTTGAAAAAACACACGAACCACAGCATGCCCACCACCAGCCATTTGTAGATCCGGGAACGGAACATGAAACCCGCATTATCTCAAACTCACATGCCGCCCCCCCCGCTCGTCGGCTTCCGCACCGCCTTGACCACCTTAATTCTGTTGTTTACAATAAGTTATCGAGGGACGCGGGTAACGCTATGGCGGTTCGCAAACACCAGAGTCTGCCTCCTCGAAGCCTGGAAATTTTGCACGCCATCGTGCAGACTTACATCGAGACAGGCGAACCGGTGGCCTCCCGCACCGTGTCGCGCCGGTGGTCGCGGGGCCATCTCAGCCCGGCCTCCATCCGCAATATCATGGCGGACCTCAGCGACGAAGGATACCTCGAACAACCACACACTTCAGCCGGGCGTATCCCAACCGGCGCCGCCTTTCAGGCCTATGCCCAGGCCATCGCCTCGCGCGGCGTTAAGCCCAATGAAGTCGAGCGCGCCCGGTCTGAGCTCAGCGCGGATGACACCGTAGAAGGGCGGGTCGAGCGATCTTCCCATCTCCTGAGCGAACTCACCCGCAACGTCGGCATTGCAGCAGCCATTCCCGCCGCCAGCCAAACGCTGGAACAGGTGGAACTCGTGCCCTTAGCGGACCGCCGCGTTCTGATGATCGTCGCCACCCGCGACGGCATGGTGCGCCACCGTGTGGTGCATGTGGACGAGCAGATGCTGCCCGGCGAGCTGGCCTCCATCCGCAATTACCTCAACCGCGATTTCAGCGGTTGGACCCTCGAAGCCATTCAGGCCGAGCTGCGCCGCCGCATGGCCGCCGAACGCGCCGCTTACGATGCCACTTTCAAGAAGCTGATCCTGCTCTACGACAAAGGACTGCTCGACCTCGGCCTCGAACCGGAAGTCCACATGGGAGGCACGTCCAACCTGGTAGGCATCGAGTTGCACCTGACGCGCGAGCGGATGCGTGAGCTGTTCCGCGCCCTGGAGGAAAAGGAAAGAATCCTCCAACTTCTGGAAAGATTCCTCGAGGGTCCCTCCGAGGATGTCACCGTCCGCGTGGGGCTGGGCGAAGTCCACCCCAGCATGGCGGGGCTGGCGCTGATCGGCCTGAATCTCCCTTTGTCCGGAGGATTATCTGCTAAAATCGCCGTCCTCGGCCCCATGCGGATGAACTATAGCCGGGTGATTTCGGCTGTGCTCGGAGTGGGCGAAGCCTTTCGCAGCCTGCCTGTATAATTAGTAACAGGAGGGCGGCGCCTCGCTGCGTACGCCCCAACGAGATCCAACGAAGCCATCATTCTACGAGCTAATGGAAGACAATAAGACCACGGACGCTACGGAAGCGCAGACCGCCGGCCCTGCCGCCTCGCCCGCCGACGAACTCAGCCTCCTTGCGGCCGAATGCGAAAAGCTCAAAGCGGAGCGCGACGAATTGCAGGACCGCTGGCTGCGCCTGCGCGCCGAGTTCGAAAATTTTCGCAAGCGCATGCAGCGCGAGCAAACCGAAATTGTCGAGCGCGCCGCCATGGACACGGTGGCGTCGCTGCTGCCGATCCTGGATGATTTCGAACGCGCCCTCAAAGCGCCGGGCGCCGATCCGGAATACGCTCGGGGAGTCGAGCTCATTTACCAGCGGCTCGTGGAGACGCTCCGCAAAGCCGGGCTCGAGCCCATGGAAGCCGAGGGCAAAACCTTCGACCCCCACGTGCATGAAGCCGTCGACATGACGCCCAACGGCGATGTCGAGGAAAATACGGTCTTTGAAGAGTTTCGGAAGGGTTACAGCTTCCGCGGCAAACTGTTGCGCCCCGCCATGGTGCGCGTGGCGGTCAAACCGCCGGAAGCTTAAGGGACTGCCGGAGAACGGGTGAGCAAACGCGACTACTACGAGGTGCTCGGCGTTCCTCGGGACGCTGACGAAGCGACGCTGAAGAGCGCCTACCGGAAGCTCGCGCTCAAATACCACCCTGACCGCAACCCCAACGATGCCGAAGCCGAGGAGAAATTCAAAGAAGCCGCCGAAGCCTACTCGGTGTTGAGCGACGCCCAAAAACGCGCCGCCTACGACCGCTATGGTCACGACGGCTTGCAGGGAGTTCCCTCCGGCTTCGATCCCAACGCCTTCAGCGAATTCACCGATATCTTCGGCTTCGGCGACTTGTTCGCCGAATTTTTTGGCGGCGGCTCGCGCAGGCAGAGCCGCACGCGCCGCGGCGAGGATGTGCGCTATGACCTCGAAGTCGAATTCGAAGACGTCATGCGCGGCAAAACCATCGAGATCCAGGCGCCGCGTGCCGAAACCTGCCACGTGTGTCACGGCTCCGGCGCGGATCCCAAAGAGGGACTCACCACTTGCTCGGTGTGCCGCGGGCGAGGCGAGATCTTCCACCAGCAGAGCTTCCTCACCATCCGCCGCACCTGCCCGCAGTGCGGCGGACGCGGCAAGCTGGTGCGCAAGACCTGCGTCGAATGCGGCGGAGCGGGTCAAGTTCGCCGCGACCGCAAGCTCAAAATCACCATCCCCCCCGGCGTCGACAACGGCACTAGGCTCCGCCTGGCAGGCGAGGGGCAGCCCGGCGCCCACGGCGGTCCTCCCGGCGACCTTTATGTGTTCCTGCGGGTCAAGCCCCATCCCATCTTCGAACGCCGGGAGAACGATCTGCATTGCGTCGTCCCGGTGAACATCGCCCAAGCGGCTCTCGGCGCCGAAGTCGATATCCTTACCTTCGATGGGCTCCAAACCATCAAGATCCCCGAAGGCTCGCAGCACGGAGCGCAATTTAAGCTCCGCGGATTGGGCGTGCCGTTCCTGAACGGAGGCGGGCGCGGCGACTTGTATGTCCATCTCGACGTCCGCGTCCCCACCAAGCTTACCAAGGAGCAGCGTAAACTCCTCGAGCAGTTGCGCCAAACTCTGCCCGTCGACAACGAGCCTCAAGAAAAAGGCATCTTCGATAAGGTGAAAGACTACTTCATGTAACGCCTGCCCGTCATTGCAGCGTGACCCGCACCGCTTGGTACGCCTCGATGCGCGGGATGACCAGCTCAAGAATGGAGCCTTTCTGCTGTTTCTGGAAAGGGGACTTGACCAGCAGCGCCACCTCCCGAACCTGCTTCCCCTTTGGGATCACAAACCGGATGCGGACGTTTTCCACCGGCGCCAGGTAATATTCATTCGCGCCGGCGCGTTCCAGCTTGTTTCCGGTCCAGTTGGTCATGTGCAGCACCCTGACGTTGTCCTTCACCGCCAGATTGGTGATCAACCCCGCCGGGGCGTGGACCTCATACGGCGCCGGCTCAGCCGCCGCCTTGGCGACAAGGCTTAGCAAGAAGTCATGAACCACCTTGTTGTTCACTTGCAGGAACAGGCTCTCCAGCGCCGAAGCCGAATACACCACCCGCCCCTTGCCGTATTGCGATACCACCACGCCCGGCAGAATGGGTTGCAGCCCTTCGCCTTTCACAATTTCTTGCCAAACCTGCGCGCCCGAAAGCGCCCGCACCGGCTCGAAGTGCCACAGCGGCGTCATCTCCCCTATGGACGCCTTCGGCCCCGCCGCCAAATAAAGATCGTAAGGCCCGCCGGTCATCGAGCGGTAACTGGCCAGCGTCTCAGCCAGCTCCCCGGAGGGCTCGATCGGCGCCGCGCGGAACAGTTCCTCCAACGCGAAACGCTTCAGCCGTTGGCCGGACGCGTCGTACAGCGACGTGGCGCGGCTGGCCACCAGCCCGCCGCCTTCAGCCACAAACCGCTTGATGTTCTCGATTCGTCTCTCCGGCAGATACGGGACGTCGGCCAGATACAGCACACGATACGCGCGCAGCTTCTCAAAATCGTCCAACAGCAGTTCGGACACCGAGGAAACTTGCACGTGCCCATACAGGCAAGCCGCAAACGCACCCAAAGTCGATAGCCGCGCGTCCGTGCGCCACCACGTGCCCGTCTGCGCGTGATCGGGCGGGCTTGCGTGCGCATACAGCACCGCCACATACGGGTAATTGGTGAACCCCAGAAAGTCCCGCTCATTCTCTTGGATCACCCCGAATGGGTACTCCGCATAGCGGCGGAATGCGGCGTGCTGGATGTAGCCCCAGGGTTGCGCCAGAATGGGCGCTCCGCCGAACATCACCGTGGTGAAAATCTGTTGCTGGTAATCGTAACCGTTGTAGACGGCCCGGGGCCAATTATTGTACTCACCCACATACGGCCAGACGCCCAAGCCCGAAGCGCGCGCTAGACTGACTCCTTCGGCGCGCTCCAGAATGCTGTTGCCTCGCTCGTATAAAAACGCATCCATCAGCTCCACAATCCGCCGGTCGAAAGCCGCAAACCGCACCGGGCTGTTGATGTTGAAGATCAAGGGAATGTTCTTGTGCGACTTGACGATCTTGCGCACCTGCCGCGCCGTCTCCACCAGTTGATCCTGAAGCCATGCGTGATAGCGCTCGATGACCGCCAGTTCCGCCGCCGTGTAGCCGGAGTGATTCTGGCGGTACGGGAGTTCCTCGCCAGTGGCCTTGCGGAAGCCGTTCCGGCAGCCGTCACAATAGCACAGCCTGCGGCTGCCCCAGAAGTACCCTGCAAACCATGTGTCGAAATAGATGCCGTCAATGTCGTAATCCCGCACCACTCGCTCCACCATGTCGAGGTAGGCCTGCCGGTAAGGCGTGTTCCAGCATATGGTCCCGTGGTCCTCGCCCACGAACATATGGCTCCGCAATGGACCCCCGCCGGGCTCGGCGCGGTGAGCATATTCGGGATAGTCGCGAGTCACCATCGTCCAGGCAAGCTTGTGCCCCGTGGACATGTAAGGCACAACCCGGATGCCGCGGCGCTTACACGCCGCCACGGTTTCCGCCAGGATGTCCCGGTTGCCCAGCTCCGGATGCGGTGTGAAGCGCACGCGCGGAATCAGGGCGTACTTGCCCATGGTGGCGATGCGCACCGTGTTGGCGTTCATGCGCGCCATGGTCTCCGCCAGCGCCTCGGCGTCGTATTCGAGCTTCAGCGCAAAAGGGGGCTCATAAGCGTCTATCAAGAAAACACGCGCCGCTTGCATCCAGGCGTAATCCTTCTCCAGCGAGGCGCCCGGCAAAAGGCTTGCCACCCCAAGAATCAGCGCAATTGCATGTCTCCACACGGCTATCACCTCCCCTGGCGGCAGCCAACGGCCGGACTCTCCTGCAAAGCCCGGCACGATTGCCGCTCGATGAGTTCCACATCGAAAATCCGGTGCTCCGGCAAGACGCCTTCCCGGTCCGCCTGCCTCAAAAGAATCTCCACCGCCGCCCGCCCCATCTCATAGCCCGGCTGGCGAATCGTGGTGAGCGGCGGATGCACAATGGCTGCCAGTTCGACGTCGTCGAACCCGATCAGCGAAATATCGTCCGGGACTCGCAATCCAGCCTCGAAAATCGCCTTCATCGCTCCGAACGCGACCGCGTCGTTGGCCGCAAAGATGGCCGTGATTCCCGGCGCCGCAGCCATGGCCCTGTGCGCCATTTCGTAGCCTCCCCGCGAATTGTGCGGCCCGCGGAAAATCAGCAATTCCGCATCCCGGCTCACCGACTGAAGTCCTTTCGCAAAGCCTCGAGCCCGCTCGGCCAACACCGGATGCCGGCGCAGGCTGGTCAGATGGGCCACCCGCCGGTGCCCCAGCCGGGCCAAATACTCACCCGCCAGATATCCCCCCCGGAAGTTGTCGCAAATCACCGTGGATAAAAAACGGTGGCGTCCGCTAGCGGTGAGCGTCACCACCGGGATCGCCGCTTCCCGAATCTCCTGCAACTGCCGCTGGTTCAACGCCGCCACGGAATTCATTAGCACGCCGGCCACGCGCTTGCTCAACAGCGAGCGAAAATAGGCCATTTGCTTGCCCGCATCGAGATCGCTGTTGCACAGCACGACGTCATAGCCGGCGGCATTGGCCTCGTCTTCGGCCCCCCGCGCCACTTCCGCGAAAAACGGGTTGCGGATGTCGCTCACCAGCAACCCGAGGCTTTGCGAGCGGCCCGTCACCAGGCCGCGAGCCACCAGGTTGGGCTTGTAATTCAGATTCCGCGCCGCGGCCAGCACGCGCTCGCGGACCGCGGCGCTGATCCCGTAGCGCCCGTTCAGGGCGCGCGACACGGTGGACGGCGTTACGCCCGCCTCCCGCGCGATGTCGGTAATGGTCACTGGCATGGGAACTGCGTCAATTGGAAATCGTTTGAGCCGGCCGCGCGTTGGCCACGAACTGATTCTACCCGCGATGCTGCCGAGAGTCAACCGGTTTCGGACCCGGTGGACCGAATCCCCAATCCCAGCTATAATGGGAATCGTTTGCAGCATTACGGAGCCAAAATTGCACGCTACCGCGCCTTCTGGAGCCGGGAAACCGTCACCCGCCCGCTGGCCGGCTTTACCTGTTCGAGCTGGTTCCCCTTCGAAGAGTTCGCCCCACTAAGGGCTCGGTCTGGACTGGATTATCTTACGCCGGACATGGTCGATCCCCAAAGCTTCGTCGCCGATCACCTGCGCTTGATCCGCGAAGGCGAACTCATGGACGACGACCTCATTCGCGGAGCGTGCCCGGCGCAGGGCGCCATCCCCTGGCTCCCCGCGGCGCTCGGCGCGAAGTTGCGCATCCTGCCGGGAAACGTGCTGGGCGAAGAACAAAACCTTCCCTGGGAAGAAGCCTTGTGCGTCCGGCTCGACGCCGCTAATCCCTGGTTCCGAAAATATCTCGCGTTTGCCGAAACGCTGGTTCAGGCTTCCGGCGGCTCGTTCCCCGTCGGCCACTCCCCCGAGCTTGGACCTTCGGACTTGCACGCCCTCTTGCGCGGGCACACGCAAAGCATCCTCGATCTGGCCGATGAACCGGCGCGGTCCCAACAGTTGCTTTGGCGCCTCGCCGAGATCTGTCGCGACTTTACCGCCGAGCTTTGGAAGCGCCTGCCCCTGTTTCATGGCGGCTATTTCGATCCGCAGTACTCGCTGTGGTCGCCCGGTCCCATTGCCCGCTTGCAGGAGGACGCTACCGCCGCCTACTCCCCCGCTTTGTACCGCCGCTTCGTCCAGCCCGTCGACCGCTTCCTGGCCGCCCAGTTCGCCAACAGCTTCATCCACCTCCACTCGACTTCCATGTTTCTGCTGGACCTCTTCCTGGAAATCGACGAGATCCGCTGCTTCGAGATCAACCAGGATGCGCTTGGCCCGCCCGTCAGCCGCATGATCCCCTATTTCCGCAAAGTCCAGGAGGCTGGTAAACCGCTGCTCATCCGAGGTTCCTTCACCTGCGCCGAACTCAGTTTGCTGGTGGACTCCTTGGAGCCGCGCGGCCTCATGTTGAACATCATGGCCCGGGATATGACGGAGGTGGAAGCGCTGCGGCCCATCGTCAACCTATGATGGATTCACGGACTCGCCAAACTACTCGTCATGACGCCGCCTTCTCAGCCTCCACTTTCCCCGTCTGAGCCGCCCCCGAGGCGCATGCGCTGGTTCATCATCGGCCTCGCCTTCCTGGCCACGGTCATCAACTACCTCGACCGCCAGACGCTTTCTGTCTCCGCTCCGGTCCTGCGCCAGGAACTCAACTTCGGCGATATCGAGTATTCGCGCATTGTCTTCGCCTTCATGCTGGCCTATACGGTGATGAACGGCGTCTCGGGTCCGCTCATCGACCGGCTCGGAACCCGCACCGGTTATGCCTTGTGCATGCTCTGGTGGTCCATAGCCAGCATCTTGCATGCCTTTGCCCGTTCCCCCCTGGCGTTGGGCGTGTACCGCTTTCTACTCGGCATGGGGGAGGCGGGCAACTGGCCCGCCGCCGTAAAAGTGGTCTCCGAATGGTTCCCGGCGCGCGAGCGGGCGCTGGCGTCCGGCATCTTCAATAGCGGCTCCGCCATCGGCGCCATTATCGCCCCTCCCCTGGTCGCTTGGCTGGTCCTGCGTTTCGGATGGCAGGCGGCTTTCATCATTGTCGGCACGGCGGGTTTTTTATGGCTGGCCCTCTTCCTGCCTACCTACCACACCCCGAAAGAGGCCTTGGGTGAAGTTCGGGCGCCCGCCCCGCCCGTAGTGCCCCTCTTCCGCCAGCGTTTCGTCTGGAGCCTCACCCTTTCCAAAGTCCTCTTCGACCCGGTTTGGTACTTTTACATCTTCTGGTTCCCCCAATACCTGAACAGCGCGCGGGGCTTTGACTTGGCCAAGATCGGCCTTTACGGCTGGATCCCGTTCTTGACGGCGGATATCGGTAACATCGCCGGCGGCGCCGTCGCCGCGCTGCTTTTGCGCCGCGGCCTTTCGGTTCCCACGGTGCGCAAAATCGTGCTCTTTTTGTTCCCCGCTCTTATGACCAGCGCCATTCCGGCGGTGCTGGTCGCCGACGCGCGCTTATCGATCGCCCTGGTCTCGGTGGCCACCTTCGGCTACACCGGCACGCTGGCCAACATGCTGGCCCTGCCCGCCGACTTCTGCCCCAAGAACGCGCTCGCTTCGGTATGGGGATTAGCCAGCATGGGCTCGGGCTTCGGCGGAATGCTGTTCAGCCTGGCCACCGGCTGGGTGGTGGCGCGCTTCTCCTATACGCCCGCTTTCATCGGCTTCGGACTCATGCCGCTGGCAGCCTCCGCCATCTTGCTGTTTGTCACCTGCCGCGCTCCGGTGGCGCGGCTGGTCAAATGAGCCCGCCCCTCAGCGCCGGTGCTGCTCCCGGAGAAAACGCGGATCATCCAGCCGCGGCGAGGGCTGCGGATCCAGCGGATCCCGAGCTTTCTCCGGGTCAAACAGCGCCGGATCCACCGGCAGCGCTTCATATGGCGCAAAATCCGGCTTGTCGGTAAAGCATTCTGACAAATCCGCCGCCACCGCGTCGAAAAGGTGCAACGGCGGGATGCCCAAGATGCGGAAGATGGCCTTGTGAATCGCCGGGAAGCTGGCGTTAAATCGATAATTGTAGTTTTGCTTGGCCCAAGGGCTGGCCAGCAAAAACACCGTGCGGTGCGAATCGATGTGATCCACCCCGCCCTGTGCGTCATCCTCGGTGATAAACACCGCCATCTGCTTCCACCACGGCGTGCGCGACAGGAAGGCTAAGATCTTGCCCAGGGCGACGTCGTTATCCGCCACATACGAGGCGGTAAAGGGGTAGCCGTCCTGCGGGCGCGGCCGCGCCATGTGGTCGTTCGGTAAGTGTATGTAAACAAAGCGCGGCAGCTCGCGCCCCGGCTTTAAGTACAGCTCCTCGATTTCGGCGATAAACTGCGCGGCGCGGTACTGGTCCGGAATGTTCATGTTGTATTGCGGGTAGTTCCGGGATGTGTTCCGGTAGAGAGGGTCCGGCATGGGCACGTTGGTGAGGAACCGCGCCCCGGTGGGCTTGAGTCCCGGGCCCTCGTCCACTCCCGCCAGCTCAAAACCCTCTCCAAAATTGCGAAAACTGACCCCGTAACGCTCCAAATGGTGCCAAATTGTGCCGCTTTCGCCTATTTCTTCCGGATGAACCGAGGAGTTGCTCTGGGCGAAGCTCAGCCGCCCCGGGGCGCTCCCAAGGCGGAAATCCTTTTGCCCCCCGTAGGCGGCCATCAAGGAGCTTTCGGTCCAGGCGTTGGGATAGGCCCCGGCCAGCCAGTGGTGGCCATCGACGCTCACTTCCGAATCGGCATAGAAATTGTCGGCAAACACCCAGCGGGTGGCGATGGCGCGGTGGTTAGGCGTGACATGGACGTTGCGCAGAGGCTGGCGGACCGTCTGGAGGCGGCCGCGCTCGACTTCGGTCCACCCCCGGCGGCCGAAGCGCGCCAGCGCCGCCGCGCCGCGGACACGGCCGTTGGAGGCCGGTTCCAGGTCGCCGAACACTTCGTCGAAAGTGCGGTTTTCCTTAACAATCAGAACGACATACCGCAACTGGCGGGGATACAGGGGCGGGGCTTCCTTGCGCGGAAGGAACCCGTTCAGCCGGTATACGGTCCGGGTGTGCTCCTGGTAGTCCTCCGGGGGCGGGAGCTGGAACATGGTGACACAGCCCCTCCGGAAACTGGCCTGGAAACTATCGGCCAACGGGCGTTCCAGATCGGCGTTGGGCCCGGTTCCGTGCCCTTTGGCGTTAGATGCATACACCACATCGCCGACAACTACGACGCGCGTAGGAAACCAAGCGGCGGGAAGGTGCGCCACCACTTCGTTACGAGCCGTGTCGACTAGTCCGACCGCATTGATGCCGGCTTCGGCCACCAGCAGCAGTCCGGTTGGCGCGTGATAGGCGAGCCCGATGGGCAACACGCCGCGGTATGCCTCCAGCCCCGGGATGCGGATCGGGATTTCTTTGATCACTTGAAGGGTGCGGCTGTCGATGACCGAAATGGTGTCGTGGTGCCCGTTGGAAACGTAAATGCGCTCGGCCGTGGCCACCACGCCGGAAGGGCTGCTCCCGCCTGCCGAAGATGGACCGAAAGGCAGGCCTGTCCTCACAAAATCAAGGACTTGCGGCTTCTCCGGGTCCGACACATCGACTACACAAAGCGAGTTGGATTCGCGCACGTTGGGGCTGCCCAGCCCGGGGACGTCCACCGGACCGGATTCGGTCAGGCGTCGCGCTCCTGCCAGAGCCTCAGGCGAAGGAAAACCGAAGGCGGGAAAGGGCAAGCCGGTCTCCTTTGCGCGCTTGACGTCGGCGCCGGGGACGGGCTGGTATTCGAACATGCCGACGTTGGTAACGTAAAGCCTCCGGCCATCGGGGGAAAGGGCGAGCGCAAAGGGGAGGCGTCCGACGCGGATGGAGGCGGCGACGCGGTTTTTGCGCAAGTCGATGACGGCGACGCGGAAATTGGCCTGATCCACCACATAGAGCAGGTTTCGGCGCGCATCGAGCGCCAGGTCGCCGGAGTAGCTGTCCTGGAATCCGCCCTGGTTCAGGTCATAGACACGCAGCTTTTGCCCGCGGGGCATTTCGAGCAGGCGGACGCGGCCGGAGTTGCCCTCGGAGGCGTACAGCAAGCGTGCGCGCTCGTCGAAGGCCAGTCCCATGAATACGCTGCGCCAGTCGTCCTGCTCGGCATCCGGCTCGCCCTTACGGGGCGCCACCAGACGGCGCGAACTCCAGCCCGTCTCGCCGCGCTGAAGGAGGGTGAGCGAGTAGCGGCTGGGTCCGCCGTCGGCGGTCACGATCGTCCGGCCATCGGCGGACACGGCCAAGCCGAAAGGGCCCGGACCGGTGGTGTGATGGAGCCCGAGAGGCGCGATCATGCGGCCGCCGGGCAGGATGCTGGTTCCGCCGGGACGGCGCGCCGCCGGTTCCAAGCCAGCCGGGGGGCGGTAATCAGCCGCGAAGGCGCCAAGCGATGCCGCTAGCCACCCAATTGCAAGCCGGAGCCGTGCGCCTCGAGACATCCGGAACCGGTCATCCCGGGGGCAGGATCTTGGTGATGTCGTTGTACAGGACGAAGACCACAACGGCCATCAGGAACACGAAGCCCAGCTTGAACACCGCCTCTTTGACTTGCAGGCTAAGGTCGCGCCGCATGATCATTTCGACCAACAGGAGCAAGATGACGCCGCCGTCCAAGATGGGGATGGGCAGCAAGTTGAAGACGGCCAGGTTAAGGCTGACCATGGCCATCAGCCCGATAAACGCCGAGGGGCCTTCCCGCGCGGCGTCGCCGGAGAGCTGGGCGATGCGAATGGGGCCATCGAGCGACTTGGGCGACATGCGCCGCTCGATGATGCCCTTGAGGAACTTGTAAATCAGCGTGGCGCTCTTCAGGTTCTGGCGCACCGACTCGCGCAGGGCGGCGGCAAACGCGAGTTTGGTGAAGACCAGCCGCGGCTCCAGTTGCACGCCGATCATCCACCGCTCCTGGCCATCCACATTGGTCTTGGCGGGCTGGACCAAGACCTTGTCGCGCTTGCCGTCCCGGGCATAAATGATCTCCACCGGGTTGCCCTCGCTGGCGGAAATGACCTCATGGAGCTTCATGGTGGAGCGGATGGGCTGGCCGTTAATGCTCACCAGGATGTCGCCGCGCCGCAGGCCGACCCGTTCGGCATCCATACCCGACAAAACGCCGGCGATCTGAATCTCGTTTTGTTCGGACCAGCCGGCGTAACCCACCCCCGTGCGCTCGTCCAGGACCGGCGTGACCGTGGTCCGGTACTGCTTGCCGCTGCGCTCATAGATCAAGCTGAGCGGGCGCTTGGCGTTGGAGATTTCCTTAACCAAGACGTCTTCCCAAGTGGGATTGGTGATCTCGTCGATGGCGGTGATGACATCGCCGTCGCGGAGTCCGGCTTGCGCGGCGGCGGAGTTGGGGACCACGTGACCGATGACCGCGGGGCCGCCGGCGGTGGGGGTTTTGGGATAGCGAACCATGAACAACCCGGTGAGCAAGGCCACCGCCAGCAGCACATTCATGGCGGGGCCGGCCAGGGCGATGATGAGGCGCTGCCAGCGCGGCTTAGCCAAGAAGGCGCGAGGGTCGCTGGCCTCGTCTCCCGGCTGTTCGCCAGCCATCTTGACGTAGCCGCCGAACAGAATGAGCGAGAAGCGGAAGTCTGTTTCGCCCTTACGGAAGCCGAACAACCGCGGTCCAAAACCGAAACTGAAGGCCTCGACGCGGACGTCGAACAGGCGCGCCGCCCAATAGTGGCCCAGCTCATGGACCAAAATCATGGCCCCGATCAGAACCAGCAGCCACCAGACGTTTTGGAAAAAAATCATGTCAAGTTAAACGCTGGCCGGCATGGCGCCGCGCAGGGCTGCTTTCGCGCCGGCGATCGCACGGGCCGCTTCCCGCGACCGCCGGTCGATCTCCAGCACGTCACCCACCGACTGAGGCTCGCGGCTCGGCACCCGGTTCAACGTCTCCTCCACAACTTCGGCAATTTCGGTGAAAGAAATCAGGCCACCCAAGAAATACTCTACAGCAATCTCATCGGCGGCGTTCAAGGTACAAGTGAAAGAACCGCCGGCGCGTTTGGCTTCATAGGACAGCCGCAACAGCGGGAACTTCTTCAGATCCGGCGGGGAAAAGCTCCAGGTGCGGACCTGGCGCCAGTCCATACGGGGCACCGGGGCTTCGGCGCGTTCCGGATAAGTGAGCGCGTACTGGATGGGCATGCGCATGTCGGTGGCTGAAATCTGCGCCAGAACGCTGCCGTCGTTGTATTCCACCATGGCGTGCACCGAGGACTGAGGGTGTACGACCACGTCCACCTCGTCGGGCGAAAAACCGAACAGCCAGCACGCTTCGATGACTTCGAAACCTTTGTTCATGAGCGTGGCCGAATCGATGGTGATGCGCGGGCCCATTTTCCAGGTGGGATGATTCAACGCCTGCTGGGGGCTGACGGTGGAAAGCGCCTCGAGCGGGGTGTCGCGGAAGGGGCCGCCGGAGGCGGTCAAAATCAGCCGCCTCACTTCGGAGCGCTTGCCGCCCCGCAGGCACTGATGGGCTCCGTTGTGCTCGCTGTCCACGGGAATGAGTTCCGCCTGGTGGTCCCGGACCGCTTTCATGACCAGCGAACCACCGGCCACCAGCACCTCCTTGTTCGCCAAGCCAATGGTTTTACGGTGGCGAACCGCCTCATACGTCGCTTCCAGGCCGGCCACTCCGACGATGGCCGACATCACGAAGTCCACCTCTTCGGCGGTGGCGGCGGCTACGCGAGCCTCCGGGCCGGACAGCAGTTCAGGCCAGTCTTTCTTTGAGATGCCGGCCGATTCGAGGGCAGCTTTCAATTTTTGTAGGGACGGCTCGGAGGCGGTGACCGCCACGGCGGGGCGAAACTCGCGGATCTGTTGGGCCAAGCGCTCGACGTTATGCCCGGCGACCAGTGCAAATATTTGAAAACGATCGGGATTTCGGCGAACGATGTCCAGCGTGCTCAACCCGATCGAACCGGTGGAGCCGAGCAGGCAGAGGCGTTTCATCCACGCACCTTCCCTGATTGTAGCACCCTGCAACGCTAACTTCGCCTCGGGATTCTGTGGGGGTTCTTTCTAGGGGGTGCCGGGGAGGTTGCTTCAGGGGTCTTTATGAGGTTAGTCTCGCTTTGGTGGGAGTTGCCTCCCCGGCCTACTTCCAATTGTAGGATACTAATTCTGGAAAAGCAACAAAAATCGGAAGAGAAAAATTAAATTTTTTTAACCTCAACCCCTGCAATCTCCTCTAACACCTTGATAGAAGAGGACATATCCTCATCTGCGTAGCCCTTGGCGATGGCTGCTCGAAACATCTGCTGGGTGACGGCGGTCAGGGGCAGGGGGACCTGGAGGGCTTCAGCGGACTCGAGCATGAGTCCGATGTCCTTGTGCATCCATCTTGTGGAAAAGTTTGTGGAAAAGTCGCGACGAAAGACGTAAGGGGCTTTAAATTCAATGAGTCTCGAACGGGCCGCGCTGTGATTAAGGATTTCCAACATGAGTTCAGGGTCGAGTCCTGCCTTGGTAGCCAGCACCATACCCTCGTTGAACGCTTGGAGGAGGTTGGACAGAATCAGATTCTGGGTCAGTTTGGCGTGCAGGCCCATGCCGGGTCCGCCGCAGTAAAACAATTGCCGGCCCATGGGCTCGAAGTAGGGTTTCACGCGCTCAAAAACCTCGGGGTTCCCGCCCACCATGAAGGTCAGGGTTCCACTTTCGGCGCCGGGTTTGGAACCTGTACAGGGGGCATCCAGAAAGTGGATGCCTTTCTCAGCCAGGCGAGCGCCGATTTGGCGGCTGCGAGCGGGCGAGACGGTGCTCGCATCCACTACCACGGTTCCGGGCTTGGCGCCCAGGATGACGCCCTGGCTGCCCAGGATCACCTCTTCCGACATGGCCGTGTCGCCGACGCACACGAAAATGCACTCTGCGCGCTCGCCGACCTGTTTGGGCGAATCGCAGGCGGCGGCGGAGCCTTGAGCGGCGAGTGCGCGGGCTTTGGCGGCGGTATGAGACCAGAGCGCCACCTCATGACCGGCATCCAGGAGACGTTTGGCCATAGGGTAGCCCATAATGCCGAGTCCAATGAATCCGAGCCTTGCCATAATGAACTCGATTGTATGACGCGGCGGCAGTTTGCGACAATACGGGCGGCCGCTTTGCCCTTGTTCATTCCGCCAAGGAGCACTTCGAGCCGGACGTCGCGGAACTGCTCTCGCGGGCGTTGGGACGACCGGGCGACGAGCCAGGGGTGCGCTAAAACCGCTTTCTCCACCAGGCTGAGAGATGGACGAACCCGCGGCGGATGGTCACCTGGCGCGGCGGCTTTTCGGGGCGATGCTGCGGCGCATCGAGGCACTGCCCGCGCCGGCCGGATGCCCGGAGCTTGAGACGAGGCAAAATCCGTGAACAGCGGCAGAAGGGGGCTTGCCCCGGTGTGGAGTCACGCGGGAAATGCGGAAACCCTCCGGCGCGCAAAGCCGCACGCGGTAGCGCTCGAGGTTTCACGCCTAAGGGGTGGAAGTTACGCTGAAACCGTTCGGGAGTCCAAAACGGAAATCCCGGTTGGCGCTGCTCGTATCGACGTGGACGAAAAAATCAGGCGTGTTGCTACTTACGCAAGCTCAAGTGTCTAGTCGGCGTGTTACTCAGGGACCAATATGAATAAGTATGGGAAGGTGAGGGCATGACCGTGCCTAACATCAGGACCAAACGGGAAGTCACCAAAGCACTGCGAGATTACTCCCGATCCATGCTGAAGGGGGTTGGGTGGCATGGAACGACCAGGAAGATGCGCCCCTCACTGCAAACGCGTTCCTGCTCGGGGTGATGTTGGATCGAAGCGTGCCGGCCGAGGAGCGCCTGGGATGCAGCCAAATGGGTCAGTACCAGTATTGGTAAGGTAGCCGAGGTTTCCAGCTTGTGGCAGGAAATAGCACACATAAGCCCGTCCCGACTCCGGGGATTCCTCAGCTATGGCTATGGGGGAAAAGCATTCCATCGCCATTACAAGACGTTCGCGCGGCTCTTGCCACAGGCCGCGAAGCATATCCTCTCGCGCTACGCGGGGGACTCACGGAGAATCTGGAACGGCCCAAAGGACATCCATAGGGTCAAGAAGCGGCTTGACGAAATCCCGCCCATTGGTCCAGCCCTCGCAAACATGGCCGTTCTCCATCTGGCTAGGAACGATGGGCTGCTCGGCGGCAAGAAGACCAGGAAGCAACTGGATGTTGAACCCGTTGTTCACGTGAGACGAGTTTTCTTCCGCACCGGCCTCGTGCGTAAGGGCGCATCACTGGAGGATGTTGTCAATGTGGCTCGGCAATTGGCGCCGGACTTCCCAGCGTCCATGGATGCGTTGCCATAGGAAATTGGCAAGAACTGGTGTCGGCGGCAACGTCCCGATTGTACGGGATGTCCAAGGGATCGAGTCTGTCCGAAAGTTGGACTTGAGCACTGAAGGGATAGCATTGGCATCTGCCGCTGCCGCCAGAGCCAGGAACCTCGAACGCGCTGTCCAGCGCATCAATCGCGGCCAAGACCTCTTCCACGCCGGCCGCGGCTTGCGGTAGAGGTTCCGTCAGAAGCGCTCCTCGAGATGCTCCAGGCAACGTTACCAATGGCTCGGCCGGCCGGATCGATGTGTTATCTTCGCCATGAGGG
>Ga0272446_1001437_pt1 | contig 34618 bp, 26 predicted proteins | sample YNPCB0061_FD_194587 | JGI IMG/M metagenome (GOLD analysis project Ga0272446, IMG submission 194587) | Hot spring microbial mat communities from Yellowstone National Park, WY, United States - YNP-CB-006-1 | ecosystem: Environmental > Aquatic > Thermal springs > Hot (42-90C) > Sediment | place...
ATCCGCACACCGGCCCAACTGCCGGTCGGCGAGCCACAGCGCGACAGCCGGTGGTCCGGGCTGACCGCGGTGCACGTGCATGGCTCGGGCAGGTCGAGCTTTCCCAAGATGGCCCCGGGGGAGCCAACCTCCTCGCAGAACACCAACTCGGCTGCCCAGATCCGTCCTTGCTGTTTAGCATATAGCCCCCTGGCCGCCCAGTTGCCCCCATGCAACCTTGCAGAAGACCAACTCGGCTGCCCAGATCCGTCCTTGCTGTTTGGCATAGAGCCCTCTGGCCGCCCAGTTGCCCCCATGCAACCTCGCAGAAGACCAACTCGGCTGCCCAGTTGCCCCTATGCAACCGCGCAGAAGACCAACTCGGCCGCCCAGATCCATCCTTGCTGGTTCGCATAAAGCCCCCTGGCCGCCCAGTTGGCCCCATGCAACCTCGCACAACCCCAACTCCGCCGCCCAGTTGGTCCTGCGCAACCTCGCACTCGGTCCGCCTGCCACGGCCGCACCCCCACGGCGAACGCGATCCCCCCCACCATCATGTCTCGTCTCCGTGGACCCCAATCTTGTGCGTGCGATGGTAGCCTCGAGCTGCTCGACCGCACTTCGATACATGCCCGAAGTGTTCGACGACCTGACGGAGAGCCACCGGGCGCTGGGCGTGACGGCCGATGCGCGCGTGGAGCCGACGCCGGCGTCGCCCACGCCAGGGACCGTTCACCGGGTGCATTGCGTCGGACCGGATGCCTGACCCTTGCCCTTTCCCTTGCCCCTTCCCTTTCCCGACGCACTCGCAAGGGTACGGCTAGCCAGGCTGGTTGCGCTGTGTCTTACGGGGAGCCCGGGTCTTGAGGTTCTGCACCATGCGGCTGAGCATGGCTTCAGCAGGCCAGGTACGCGGCTCCTCGGGCAGGGGAAAGGCCAGGGGTAGGGGCAGGGGATCAGAACCCGGGCCGACGCAATGCTCCCTTCCACCCGCACGTCCACGGCGGCTGCACGCGCCGAGCCCGGCGGTGGGCCGGGCGACCATGGGCGCGGATGGGTTCGTGGGCAACCGGGCCCGACCGAACGCGCCCTCCCAAACGCCGGCTGTTGCGTCCGGGCGCGCGCCGGCTCATGCTCGCCAGCCCGAGGAGGAAGCGGATGCCGCTCTTCAAGCGCAGCGATGGTGTCCTGGTCGAGCACCTGTCCCCCGTGCGGACGATCATGCCGTACCTGATGCGCGGCAGGAACGAAAGCATCGTGCTGCACGACATGATCGTGGATGTCACCCGAACGGTGCCGTGGCTCGAGCGATACAACACCGGGCGGGACAACGAGCATCGCGCCACGCTTTTCCACCTGTTCTTGTGGTCCTGCGCACGCGCCCTGCACGAGCGGCCCGGGCTCAACCGGTTCGTATCCGGCGGGCGGATCTACCAGCGCAACGATGTCTCGATCGCCTTTGCCGCGAAGAAGGAGATGAGCGACCGCGCGGCCCTCGCCACCATCAAGCTGGTGTTCCCCCGCAACGAGCCGTTTTCGGACTGCGTGTCCCGCATCCGCGGTTCGGTTCGCGAGGGGCGCTCAGATCGGGAGCGTGCCGTCGACAAGGAGGTGAACCTGGTGACCCGCCTGCCCGGACCGCTCTTGCGCGCCGGGGTCGCCGCCGTGCGCATGCTCGACAGCCTCAACCTCCTGCCCCACGCCATGACCGCGCATGACCCGATGTACGCCAGCCTGTTCGCCGCCAACATCGGATCCGTCGGCCTCGACGACGTCGTCCACCACCTCTACGAGTACGGCACATGCAGCCTCTTCGGTGTCGTCGGCCGGGTCAAGAAGCGTGTGATGGTGGGCGACGACGACCAGCCCGTCGTGCGCGACAGCCTCAAGCTGCGTTGGTCGTTCGACGAACGCATCAACGACGGACTGTACTGCGCCGCCTCGCTGGACATCGCCCGGCGCATCCTCGAAGACCCTGCGCAATACGTCGACGAGGGCTGAGCCCGCCAGCCGCCGCTCAACAGGTGCCGGAGCACATCTGGCTCAGGCAGTCGAAGAAGTCGATCAGCTTCTGGTAACCCGCGGGGTACTGGTTGGCACAGTTGTCCTCACAAGCCGTGTCGCCCGACGCACAGCCCTGGACACAGGTCAACGCGCTGCCGCACTCGGCGTCGTTCGCACACGCCTTGCCCTGCGTGCAGCAGCTCGACTCGATGCAGGCGTCGCACTCCGGGTAGGCGCCGTTGGTCGACAGCCCGCATCCGTCGAGCGCGCAGGGCGTCGCGCATTGTGTCCCGATGCAGCCGCTGTTACCAATCCACGCGAGCCCGACCTGCGAACCGTCCGGGTGTTGCGACGTGCAGCCGCTTTCGCAGGTGCTGTCGGCGCATTGAACGACGCAATTGAGCCACGCCACACAGTCGGTGTTGCTCATGCAGGCGCTGCATTGGCTCATGCAACTCGCCTCCATGCATGCGCCGCAGGTTGGGTCGGTGTAGTCGCTGGCGGTGCACGGAGCGCCCGCTGCGCCGCCGGTGCCCGGTACGCCGCCGGTGTTGGCTCCGCCCGTGCCGATCAGCGTGCCACCCGTGCCGCCGCCTCCGACGATTTGCCCACCGCTGCCGGAAGACTGAGGGGAAGGCTCTTCGCCCTTCGCGCAGGCGATGAACGTTGCCGCCGTAGAAACCAGGACGAGCAGAGACGAGTACCTCATGCGCAACCTCGTGGGAAGTCTCGTGGACACCGCTTCGCGGTAGACCCGCTCACGCGATTCGTCAAGCCGCGGGACAACCCCCCGCGACGACGTTGCCCACGCCGTGTCAGCCAGGGCTTCGGAGCCGCCGGGCGATCGGGCCGGGCCGTGCGCCCTCGTAACGCGCTGCTTGTCAGTTGCTTCACGAACGCGTTCGTAGCATCCCCTCAGCCCATCTGGTCCAGTGCGTCGCCGTCGCTGCGCAACGCGAGCCCGCCTGCCGACGCGCTCGGCGCAAGCCGTGGGGGAAACTTGCTGTTGGGCGTGAGGGAAAACGACGCTCCCCCACCACGTAGGTTGCCCCGGGCGCGACGATCACGCCGTCGTCGGCGCTCCAGACCACGAGAGCTGGGGTCTCGCGCGTCGTGCGGGGCAACCAAACCCAGGTGACCGCATGCGCCTCTCGGCATCGATGGCAGACGCTCGGAGCGATCACAACGACGCGCGAAAGGCTGCCACGCTCGACCGGGCGAACCGGCGGCTCGTCGATCTCAAAGGCCCTGCACGAGCCGCGGAGACGCCCTATCGATCTTGGATCCGTCGCCGACCTGCCCGCTGCCATTGCCTCCCCAACAATACACGCGGTCGTCCGCCGTCAGCGCGCAGGAGTGAAGCTCCCCCGACGCGATCGTGACCACGTCCTGGGGCAAGCCTGTCACGTTGGTGGCGGTGTAGCGGTCGATCGAGTCACCGTCGCCGATTTGGCCCTGGCTGCCTTCTCCCCAGCACTGGACAACACCCGACCCGAGCAGCGCACAGCCATGGCGATAGCCCGTGGAAATCAGGGCCACCTTCCCTGGGATGTCGAACACCGGCTGAGGATACGCTTGCGTGCCACCCGCGCTGCCCGTGCCGAGCTGCCCGTACTGGTTGTCCCCCCAGCACAGCACCGAGCCGTCTCCCACGACCGCGCAGGTGTGGGCCCCTGCCGCGTCGATCGAGTACGCGCCCGCGGACGACAGATTGAACGCGAAGGCGGGAGCGACTCGCGACGTCTTCGTGCCGTCGCCGAGCTGTCCCGAGGCATTGTTGCCCCAGCACTGGATTCCGCCGCCGACGATGCCGCACGCATGCGCGCCACCCGCCGCCACGAACGTCAGCCCCACGAGCTTGCTGGCCGCGACAGCTACGCTTCTGTCAGTCTTGTCCCCCGTGCCGAGCTGTCCGTCGCTGTTGCGTCCCCAGCACGCATATCCCCCGGACGCCAACTTCGCGCAGGCGAATCCCGAGCCCACCGCGATCGCCGTGGCCGGTCCGGTGAGCCCTTGCACGTCCACCGGCGTCGGCGACGATGCCCCCGCCGAGGGATTGCCAAGCGCACCAAAGGTGTTGTCTCCCCAGCAGCGCACGCCGCCGCCTTGCAGCAAGGCACACGTGTGCGCGTCCTTGGACGCGATCGCCGTCACGCCCGCATCGAGTCCGGGCACGGCGAGAGCCACGGCACTGTCGCTCGTGGCGCCGTTCGCCACCGCCTTGCCCCAGCACATCACGCCTCCGGCCGCGGTGGTGACGCAGGTGTGGGCTCTCCCTGCCGCGAGCCTGCCTGGCGTGGAGGATATCGAGGGACAGCAGCCTGTGGCGCAAAGGGCGAATCCCGCATCGCACAGGAACGAACACCCGCCTTGGTTGCAGTTCGGCAACCCGTGCGGCGTGCCCGGACACTCGTTGCCACAGCCCTTGCAATGGCGCGCATCCGTCAGCAAGTCCACCTCGCAGCCGTCGGCCTCGTCGCCGTTGCAGTCGGCCCGGTTGCTCAAACACTCGTCAAGCGCACAAGCCCCGGCCACGCACGTTGCGTACGCCCCTGGGATCGAGCACGGAAAGCACCCCGTGTCGCCGCATCCGTAGTCGGGGTCGTCGATCCCCACGCATTCGCCGCCGCATGCCTTGGTATTGGAAGGACAAGGGGAGCCATCCACGGACGGCGTCCCGCCGCTGCCTCCCGTCCCATCGGCGCCGCCCGCATCCGGTCCGGGCGTCTGGTAGGTGGCTCCCGGCGACTCCGACGCCGAACAGGAAAGCAGCGCAATCCACGGGAAGACGAGCAAGGCAAGCGCGCGACGAGACAAGGAACGCATGCTCCCATCGTAGGTGCAGCCCGTGCCGTCGCGCAACCGGGCTCCCCGGGCCGGGCGCATTCGGTGCATCCGGGGTTCGTTTCCCCGCACGAGGCACCACGACGCACGCCTCACCCGCACGCGCCCGCGCCGCCCCCAGCTCGACCAGCTTGATGGCCTGGGTTCCAGCGTCTGGAAAGCCGGGCAGGCGTCAATCGCTTCCGCGCGGGCCTGGTAGGCTTTGTGTTGCTGAAACACCGCTCCCGGTCGGCGTCGGCGCTGCCGGTGGCGGCTGCGGCGTGGTGGGCGTGGGCACCGGATCCACGGGTGGTGTCGGCGTGCCAGCAGGCGGTGGCTCAGGCGTCGCAGCCGAACCGGCGTGTGTCGCCGCCGGGAGCGACGGCAGGTTCGGCAGGGGCGTGCCCGCGGGCTGTGCGCCCCCCGGCTCGATGTAGGGGTTGTCGTCGCTCTTGCCACCGCCTGCGTGTCGCGCACGGCACTGGTCGAGCTGGGCCACGAGCTCGTTCATCGTCGCCGCTTGCGCTGCGGACTCGTGCCTGCACTCCTCCCGGGCCGTCTCGCATTCGCGTGCGCGTGCCGACAGCTCGGCGTTCAATCGCTCTTGCTCGGCGGAACACTCCTTGCGCGCGGCGGCGGCTTCGTCTTCGCAGGCGCGAAGCCGGTTCGTGTACACCAGCACATCCGCGGCGCATGACGCCTGCGTGGTCGATCCGGAGCGCTCCATTTCTTCGAGCGTCTTCTTGAAGTCGTCCCGGTCGCGCTGGTTCTGCTCGCGGCACCGGCGCACCTCTTCGGTGGTAATACGGTGCGACGCGACACACGTCTCGAGCTTGTCGAAGGACGCTGCTTCATCAGCCCTGGCCTGGGCGAGCTCACCGGCCAGGCGCAGGGTCTCCCGCTTGGTCCATGCGACGCCGAGCAACGCCACGCCGAGCACCAGCAGGGCGGCCACCAGGAACCGTGCGCGCTGCAGGTTCGCCTTCTGTTGGGCGATCCGCTGGCGTTCCCGCCGGGCCTCGGCGCGCTCCTTCTCGAGCAACACGTCGAGCTGCTCGGCCATCTCGCTCATCGACGACCGCTGCGCGGGGTCCAGCGCAAACCAGCGGCAGAAAGCTGCTTGAAGCAACCTGCGCGGCTCGCCTGTCAGATCCGGCAGCGCATCCGGGTGCAAAGGCGTGCTGGCCCGCTCGCGCTGCGCCTCCGCCATCTCCTCGTACGTGCCCGCGTTGGACCCGGGAAACAGCCGCGAGCCCACCAACGCTACGAGCAGCGTCGCGGCCAGGCTGTACGTGTCCATCTTCTCCCCAAGCGGCGGCCTGTCCTCCTCCGTTTCCGCCGTCAACGCGCGGATCTGCTCCGGCGACGCGTACAGGATGGTGCCCGCGACGAACGTGGCCGTAAGCTCGGCCGCAACGCCGAGGTCCAGGATGATCGGATGGAGTCTGCCCGCGAACTGGGCGAGGAAGATGTTCTCCGGCTTGAGATCCTGGTGACGCAACCCGGCGCGGTGGAGTGCCTCGACGCCGCGGGCGATGGGAACGAAGATCTCATGGGCCTCGCGCAGCGACAGGGTACCTCGCGACAGCCTCGCGGCGAGCGTCTCCCCGTCGTACACCGGCGTGGTGAACCATACGTACCCCGCGGTCGACCCGTGGTCTTTGAGCTGCACGATGTTCGGGTGCCCTGCCGCGGCGAGCATCACCAGCTCGCGTTCCACGTTCCGCCCCGAGTACATCTCGCGCGGCATCACCTTCAACGCGACCTGATGCTCCGGTACGTCGATCCGCTCCGCCACGTACACCCTGCCAAACGCACCCTTGCCCAGCAGCCGCACCAGCCGGTACAACCCGCCGACCAGGTCGCCCTCTTCGGGAAGCTTCGCACCACCTCCCGCTGACCGTCGGCGCCCCACGCTCTGGGCGGATTCGTCCATGACCGTGTCGGCCAGCGCCTGCGTGATCGTGGAGCGAAACGACGGAGTCTGGGTCACGTCCCCGGAGCGTACCCAATTGCGGGCGGACTTCCAAAACAACTCGCGTCGCTACCAACAGGCTGGCCTTTCCACCCGGCTCGCTCTTACATACCACCTGTGCAAAGGGACCGCACTCACGACCCGGCGTTCGCAAGCAGCGTGGACCTGCTCGATCGCTCCACCGCCCAGGGGGCACGCGGCATCTTCCTTCGGTTCGTCCTGGTCGTGCTCGGGATCAACTTCGTGGTCGGCGGCTTCGTCATCGCGTTCGACATCTGGTCCTCCGTGCGGCAGACGCGAAAAGAGCTCGAAACGGCGGCTCGCCATGCGCAGCGCGTCGCCGGGCAGCTTTCGAATGCAGAGCCAGGGCTCGCGCCGGATCAGGTCATGCACCGGGCCTCCGATCTCACCGGCATGCCCATGGCCCTGCTCGACCTCCACGGAAACCTGCTGGCCTTTACCGACCCGCAGATGGTCGCCGGCGTTCAGGCTGTCTACGCTGGTACGCCAGGCCCCGGCGTCCGGTTCGCCATCCGCGAGGACCTCGGCGACGTCAGCGGCGCGTGGCTGCTTCAGCCCTTCGGCGCCAACGCACAGCTCCTGGTGGTGGCTCCCCATTCCGTGGAAGACGAGGGACGCATCGAGTATCTCACCGTCAGCGCAGGCGTCCTGGCGCTGGGTGAGGGCTTCTCGCTGATGACCATGCTCCTGCTGGCCAACTGGATGCTGCGTCGTCCCCTGTCGCGCCTGGTCAACGACTTGACGAGCGCCCTGTCTCGCGACATCCAACGCCGGCAGGTCGCCGAGCAGCGCGCCGTGGCCGCGCGCATCGAAGCGGAGCGTCACCTGCAGTTCCGCAACAACCTGCTCGATGCCTCGGATCAGGTCGGTATCGTGGCCACGGGATCCGACGGCACCATCGAGATCTTCAATCGCGCGGCGCACCGAATCCTCGGTTTTGATGAGAGCGAGGTGGTGGGGAGCATGACGCTGGATGACCTGCGGCGCCGGACCGATGGTGTGTCGTTGCCGGGGGCGGACGATGCCCGCACGCTCGCCGTCGACGCGGGCGAGGAAGTGCTCGTGGACAAGCGCGGTGCAGCGCACCTGGTCGCCATGAACGAAAGCCCCATCCTGGATGCACAGGGGCGCATGCGCGGCCGGGTCGCCGTGTTCATCGACGTGACGGAACGCAAGCGCCTCGAGGCGAACCTGCGGTTCAACGAGCTTCAGCTTATGCACAGCGCAAGGCTCGCCAGCCTCGGTGAGATGGCCACCGGTGTGGCCCATGAGCTGAGCCAGCCCCTGAACAACATCGGCCTCCTGGCATCGCGCATCGCGCGCCGGTTGGACGACCCTTCGCCCGATGTCGGATTCCTCCAGGAAAAGGTCAGCAAGATCGAAGGCCAGGTCCGCCGCGCCAGCCGCATCATCCAGCAGCTCCGCGCTTTCGGTCGTCCGTCCGTCCACCAGCTCAGCCTCTTTCCCGTCGCTCGCCCGGTCGAGGCGGTCCTCGACTTGATCCGTCAGCAGCTCGCTGACCGCGGCATCTCGCTGCAGGTGGACATCCCGGCCGACCTGCCCCATGCCTGTGCGGACGAATCCCAGGTGGAACAGGTGCTCATCAATCTACTCAACAACGCTCGCGACGCGCTCGGTGAGCGCCAGGGATCGCCGGAAACGCCGTGCATCAAGGTGTGGGCGGAGGCCAGGCAACCCGACGGCTCGACCGGCAGCGAGGTGCATCTGTGCGTGGGCGACAACGGCCCGGGGATCCCTCCCGAGATCGCTTCCCGTATCTTCGAACCGTTCTTTACCACCAAGGAGGTGGGCAAAGGCACCGGCCTGGGGCTTTCGATCAGCTATGCCCTCGTGCGAGGATTCGGCGGCCGAATCGAGGTGCAGTCCTCCCCGCGAGGTTGGACCGTGTTCCGTGTGGTCATGAAGACCGATGTCGAAAACGCAACCAAGGAATCCATCCATGTCACGGTCGACGATCCTGCTGGTTGACGACGAGTCCCTCGTTCGGGAGGAGCTCGGCGGGATGCTGGAAGACGACGGCTACCGGGTGATCACGGCGTCCGACGGCGAAGAGGGGCTGACCGTGTTTCGCACCGCCAGGCCCGACATGGTGATCACCGACGCCCGCATGCCGCGCCGTGACGGCCTTTCGCTCGCCGCCGCCATCCGCGGGCACGACGTTCGCGTGCCCATCACGGTGATCACGGGCCACGGCAGCGAAGCGATGCTGCTCGACGCCTTGAGGGTGGGGGTGACCGACTTCGTTCGCAAGCCGGTTCGCGTCGAGGACCTGTCCGCGGCTCTGCTTCGGATGAACGAGGTGCTGGCGATCGCGCGGCGCATCGACCAGAAGGTCCCTGGGTCGATCCGGCCCGTGGAGCAGAGCTGGGTGTTCGAGACCGACAACGATCCGGCCGGCATCCCGGCTTTCGTCGAGTACTTCGTCGCCACATGCGCATACGGCGCCGATTTTCGTTCCGCTACCGAGCTGAGCCTCGCCCTGCGCGAGCTCATCCTCAACGCGATCGAGCACGGCAACCTCGGCGTCACCTCCGAGGAAAAAAGACGTGCGATCGAGGCCAGGCGCCTGACCGAGCTCATCCACCAGCGCCTCGCTGACCCCGCGCTCGCCGCCCGCCGCGCCACCATCACCGCCAGGCGCCGCCATCACCGCATCGACGTCGAGATCCGCGACCAGGGCGACGGCTTCGACTGGAACTGCTTGCCCGACCCACGCGACCCGGCCAACCTCCTGCGCGAGCATGGCCGCGGCGTGCTGCTCGCTCGCGTCTCCGTCGACGACCTCGCCTACCGCGATCGCGGCACCTGTGTGACCTTCTCCAAGCTCCTGCGCACCCCCGATTGATCCCCGTCCGCCTTCCTTGGGCAATTCCGCGTGCCCGGGCTCGCCGTCCGGGCCGCGCGCGCCCAACACGACTCCGCTGCATCGCCGCGCCGCGGATCCTTCAGACCTCGTCGCTCCGCGCGCTGTCGAGCACCCGCGCCACGGCCCTCGCGTGCGTCTCGGCGTACGACGTGTCCACCGGGCACACCATCTCGATGATCCGCTCAACCGGCTGGCCGCTGACCATCGCTTCCCGGGCATCACTGCTACCCAGCAACAGGTCGATGGCAGGGATGTCGTCGACGAACTCATAGCGTTCGGTGCGGAACCGGAACTGGTCCCCGCCGATCCGCCGCGCTATCGCGAGCACCGCCAGATACGTCGCCACAGGCCTGAATCGCCGTGCGTCGGTGACATGGATCTGCACCCCGCCGCAGACCTGCCCCGCATGCTTGTGAAACATGGGCTGGAACGTCAACGGCCTCGCCACATACCCGGGCAAATCCAGCGCCGCAAGCTCACGCGCGAGCCTGACCCCGTCGAGCCACGGCGCCCCCAACACCTCGAACGGACGTGTCGTGCCCCGTCCCTCCGACAGGTTCGTCCCCTCGAGCAGGCAACCCCCCGGATACACCAGCGCCGTGTCCACCGTGGGCATGTTCGGTGACGGATACACGAACGGGCGATCCCAATCCCACCCCAGCTCGTGCCGCTCCCACCCGTCGACCGCGACAACCTCGACTTGCCTGTCGGGTCCGACGCTGACCCCGTCGCGCGCGCACAGCTCGGCGATCATCTCGCCCAGCGTCAGGGCGTGGCGGATCGGTACGGGCTCGAGCCCCACGAACGACAGGAACCCCGGCTTCTGGTGCTGTCCTTCCACCGTGTCGATGGTGCCGCCTATTGGGTTGGGTCGGTCGAGCACCACGCACTGCATGCCGGCACGGAGCGCTGCGCGGATGGCGAGCAGTGCGGTCCACACGAACGTGTAGTAGCGGCTCCCCACGTCCGCCAAATCCACCAGCAGCGCGTCGTGGTCCCGCAGCGCTTCAGCCGATGGCGAGAGCTTGTCGAACGAGTCGCCGTACAGGGAGATGATCGGTGCGCAGGTTTCCGGGTCCACGGCGTGGTCCACGCCGATCATGTCCTGGGCTTCGCCGCCGTAGCCATGCTCGGGACCGAACAGGGTACGGGGACGGACGCCGAGGGACAGCAGGACTCGATGGGTGTGGACGAGGTGGCGGTCGACGCTCGCGGGGTGCGCAAGGAGTGCTACGCGACGCGATCGCAGCGAGCGAACGAGGTGGGGAAGAGCGTGGAGACGGTCGATGCCGGCGCGCATGATTTTGCAAACATTGCATATCCGTGTCCCGGGTGCTAAAAAGTTTGCGCACCCATGCGACGAGTCCTTGTGGTCGACGACGAAGAGAACATCCGGCTGGTGCTCAAGACGCTTCTGAAGCGTCATGGGTACGAGGTGGAGGTGGCATCGAATGGGGAGGAGGCGCTGAAGCTGGTGGATTCGTTCGGACCGGACTTCGTGCTGACGGACGTACGGATGCCGAGGATGGGGGGGTTGGACCTGCTGTCGACGCTGCGCGCAAAGCAGCGCGACGCGACGGTGATCGTGATGAGCGCGTACGGGAACCTGGAGCTGGCGCTGGAGGCGATCAAGGCGGGGGCCTACGACTACGTGCAGAAGCCTTTCAAGAATGACGAGGTGGTGCTGGCGCTTCGGAAGGCGGAGGAGCGGGAGGCGCTTCGTCGGGAGAACCGGGCGCTGCGGGAGGAGATCCGAAAGGACTTCAAGTTCGAGGATCTGCTCGCGAAGAGCGAGCGCATGCAGGAGATCTTCCGGATCATCGCGAAGGTGGCGGACTACAAGACGACCGTGCTCATCACCGGGGAGAGCGGGGTGGGCAAGGAGCTGGTGGCGAAAGCGGTGCATGCGAGGTCATCGCGGGCAGCGCGGGGCAAGTTCGTTGCGGTCAATTGCGGTGCGATTCCCGAGACGCTGCTGGAGAGCGAGCTGTTCGGTCACAAGCGCGGCGCTTTCACCGACGCCAGCAGCGACAGGCGAGGGCTGTTCGAGGAGGCGGACGGCGGGACGCTGTTTCTGGACGAGGTGGGAGAGTTGTCGATGCCGTTGCAGGTGAAGCTGCTGCGCGTGCTTCAGGAGGACACGATCCGGCGCCTCGGGGACAACCGCGACATCAAGGTCGATACGCGCATCGTGGCAGCGACGCACCGTGACTTGGTGGCGGAGACGAAGGCGTCGCGATTTCGCGAAGACTTGTACTACCGGCTCAACGTGTTGCCCATCCATGTGCCGCCGTTGCGGGAGCGCAAGGAGGACATCCCGCTGCTCATCGACCACTTCCTGGCACGCAACAACGCGCGGTTGGGCACCTCCATCCGCGGAGTTGACGCCGAAGCGCGTCGTCTGCTGCTCGATTATGCCTGGCCCGGGAACGTGCGCGAGCTCGAGAACACGATCGAGCGAGCGATGGTCCTGGCGGACGGCGAAACCATTTCCGCCAACGACCTGCCGGAGCGAATTCGCGAGGCGCGGGATCCGATCAAGATGCAGCTTGCCAGTGGTGAGCTCTCGATCAAGAAGACATCACGAATCATCGAAGAGGTGCTCATCCGCAGGGCGCTCCAGAAGACCAAGGGCAACCGCACACGTGCCGCGCAGGTGCTGGAGATCAGCCACCGGGCGCTGCTGTACAAGATCAAGGAATACGGTGTGACGGACCTGTAGACGGCGTGGCAGGTCCGCGTTGACGAACTCTGCGGCTCGCTCTAGGAACGCCCTGGAGCGCGAGACACGACACATCCCTCGCCTCACGGAGACGCATCATGACGATTACCCGAGAGCAAGTCCTCGGGGCGCTATCGAGCATCCGGATCCCGGAGCTCGACACCTCGATTGCGAGCCTGAATCTGGTCAACCTGGTGGAAGTGGCGGACGGTTCCGTTCGGCTGGTGGTGGATCTGCCGTTCTTCACAGAGAAGGCGGACGAGCTCGGCGAGTCGATCAAGCAAACGGTGCAGGCGCTCGGCGCTTCCAGCGTAGAGCTCAAGTGGAACCAGCAGATCCGTGGGCGCGACATCCAGCCTGACGACCCGATCCCCGGCGTGGCCAACGTGGTCGTGGTGATGAGCGGCAAGGGCGGTGTCGGCAAGAGCACGGTGGCAGCCAACCTCGCGCTGGCGCTCAAGCGCATGGGGGCGCGGGTCGGGCTGCTCGATGCCGACATCTGGGGTCCGAGCGTGCCAACGATGATGGGAACCATGGCGCGCCCGACCTCGGTCGACGGCGAGAGCCTCGAGCCCGTGGAGCGGTTCGGCTTGAGGATGATGTCGATCGGCTTCCTGCTCGAGGATCCCCGCGAGGCCATCGTGTGGCGTGGTCCCATGCTGCACGGCGCGCTGATGCAGTTTCTCAAAGACGTCCACTGGGGCAAGCTCGACTACCTGCTGCTCGATCTGCCTCCCGGCACGGGCGATATCCCTCTCACCCTGTCGCAAAAGCTGCAGCTCACAGGTGCCGTCATCGTCACCACCCCGCAGGAAGTCGCGCTGCAGGACGTCTACAAGGCCGTGTCGATGTGCCAGAAGGTCGACATTCCTATCCTGGGTGTGGTGGAGAACCAGAGCTGGTTCGTGTGCGACGGCTGCGGCAAGCGCCACGAGATCTTCGGCAAGGGCGGAGGCCAGAAGGTGGCGGAAATGGCGATGGCGCCGTTGATCGCCCAGATTCCCATGGATACCGCGTGCCGTAAGGCTGGTGATGACGGAACCCCTGTCGTGCTCTCCGCCCCTGACAGCCCATCCGGCAAGGCGCTGCGCGCTGCGGCAGAAGCGCTGGCCGCGCGGATAGCCCAGCACCACATCGACCGCGGCGCGTCCTCCCCGATCGAGATCGACCGTTCGGGCGGACAGAATCGACGCCTGCCGGTGATGCGCTGACCCCCTACGACGCGAGCCAGTCCGCCAGCGGTCGGAACACCAGGTCGGGCGCGTGGTCGCTCACGAACATGTCCGCATGGGCGATCTGCACCGTGTAGGAGCCCACTTCCAGCAGGTCACGACGCTCCGACCCGATGTTCAAATGCGGCCAAAGCGCCGTCTCCCGCGGCACGATGCCGTCCGCGTTCGCAATGACCGTGAGCAGCGGATGGGTCACGGACGCGATTCCCTCGCACACGTTCTTGCCATCGATGAACAGGTCACGATCCTTGATCCACCGGGCGATGTCCCGGTTGACGTGACGGTTGGGGTTCTCCACGGTCCGGATGAGCTGGGTGGCCTGGGACATGTCCACGATGTCGGGGTGCAGGTAGACCGATAGCAGCCACGGCACTCTCGACAGCATCGGCAGCGCGACCCGTGCCAGCCGGCGCGTCCCCACGATGGGGATCTTGCCGACCAGCTCCGGGGAAGCGAACGCCGCCCTCAGGATCGGGTTGATCCGGACCCATCGCAATGGGCCGCCCATGCTCACCATCCGCCCAAGATGGTTGTCCGGCACGCAGACCGCGTACGCGAACATCATCGTCGCGCCCAGGCTGCAGCCGATGATGTCGACCGATGCGGTCGAGCTCGACGTGCGGTCGAGCACGGTCTGCACCGCGGTGAAGATATCCTTGGTGACCAGGTCCCGCAGGCCGTACGTCATCGAGCCGCCGTCGCGACGGCTCTTGCCTTGCGCACGCAGATCGACGGACCAGACCTCGAACCCCCGCTGCGCCAGGTAGCTCTCCATCGACGTGCCGCGCGGGTGGAAGCCGAAGATGAACGAGTTCATCCCATAGCCGGGGATGATGAGCAGCGGATTGCGTCCCTTGTCGTGCGCGGCATGGTCGACCGTGCGGCGCAATGACAAGATCCAGCCGTCGCCATTGGGGGCAGTGAAATGCTCGATGCGGGGCATGGAGGGTTCAGAGCACGAAATCGGTCCGGGGTCACGAGGGATGTTGACAGACAAAGAAGTCAGACTAATATGACGGACAAATGCCTCGCCCCACCGGTGTCGTCCTTCGTGTCTCCGACGCCCTCCTCCGCAAGATCATCTCCGAGGAGTACTCCCCCGGCCTGCGGTTGCCGTCCGAAGTCGATCTGGCTGCCGAGTTCGGATGCGGCCGCAGCACGATTCGAGAGGCACTTCGTCACCTCGCCGGGTTGAATCTGGTCGAGAGCCGTCGGGGTTCGGGCGCCGTGGTGCTCGACTATCGTCGCGAGGGCCGTCTCGAGTTGATGCCAACCTGGTTCCAGTTCGGCCGCTTCGAGCATCCGCTCCCCGCGATCATTCGCGAGATGCTCCGCTTGCGCGCCATGCTCGCGTGCGAGGCTGCGCGCCTGGCTGCGCTCTACGCCACGCCGTCGTCTCTGGCCTCCGTACGCCGGCAGATTGAGGTCGCGCATACCTTCCGAGACAAGCCCCTGGAGCATTCCCTGCGCGAGCTCGACATCTTCCGCGCTCTGACGCACGCCTCGGCGATGTGGCCCGCAGCCTGGCTGGCCAACGCCTTCATCGGTCCGATGCGCGAGGTCCACCGCATCGTCGCCGACCCCTTGAGTGCCGTGCAGGACAACTGGCTCGACGTCATGAACGACCTGATGACGCGCATCGAGCAGCACGACGTCGATGGGGCAGTGGCGCGCCTGCGCCGCCATTTCGACCAGGTGGACCGTCAGATTGCCGAAGGTCTCGAAGGGATCTTCGCCCGCAGCCACGACAGAGGTATCCCATGAGCTGGACCACGATTCGATTCGCTCGCCTGCGTGTTCGCCCGGGCAGCTCGTTGAAGGTGATGAGCCCCACGGAGCAGTCCGTGATCGAAGCTTGCGCGCAGGTGCTGTTGCCCCCGGGCGGAGCGATCCCGCAATCGGGCATCGACGCCGGCGTGGTGCGGTATTTCGACGACATGATGGCGGGGGCGCCTGCGACCACGCGCTTGTTGCTGCGCGCCCTGATTCAGCTTGTCGAATACAGCCCCCTCGTCTACGGCCCGTTCAAGGCGAGAATGTCGAAGCTCGGGCCCGAGAACCGGGCGCGGGTACTCCGCGCGCTGATGACCAGCCGCCTGTATCTGCTTCGCACGGCCTTTCTAGGGCTTCGCACGGTGCTGACGATTGCCTATTTCGGATCCGACGAGGTGAATCGCAGCATCGGCGCAACGCCGGACCTCAACCCCTTTCATCTCGAGGAGGCGGCGGTATGAGCGGCTTTCATCGGTTCCCGTGGGTGGACGACCCGCACGCAGGTGTGAAGCGTTTTTCCGACTACGCAGGTCCGGTTCGCGACCGTTGCGATGTCGTGGTGGTAGGCTCGGGCCCCGGCGGAGCGGTCGTCGCCAAGCTGCTGGCCGAGGCGGGCAAGAGCGTTGTGCTGGTGGAGGAAGGGCAGCCCTACGGCGTGAAGCACTTCAAGCCCGACGCCGGGTGGGCGATGCTCCGGATGCTGCGCGAAGCCGGCATGCGCTCCACTCGCGGCAATATTTTCATGCCCACGATGCAGGCCATCTGCCTCGGCGGCGGCAGCGTGGTCAATTCGGCCATCTCGGTCCGTCCTCCGTCGTGGGTGTTCGATTCCTGGGCAGAGAAGCATGGCACACACCTGTTGGCCGATGGCGCGCTGGATCCGCACTTCGCGGAGGTGCAGCGTTTTCTCGGCGTCACGCCTACGCCGGAGGCGGTGCTCGGCGAGCGCAATCTGGCCTTCAAGCGAGGCTGCGATGCGCTCGGATACACGAGCGAGCCCTGCCCCCGTAACGCGCCCGGATGCAAGGGCTCCGGCGAATGCTTCACGGGCTGCCGCAACGGGGGAAAGACCTCCACCGACGTCTCCTGCATACCGGCGGCAATCCGGGCTGGTGCGCGGGTCTACACGAGCATGCGCGTGGACCGTGTGCTGCGTCAGGGGCGTCGCGCTGTGGGCGTGACGGGCAAGGTCGTCGATCCGGACAAGCGCCAAGACACGCACGACTTCGAGATTCGGGCCCGTTTCGTGGTCCTTGCGGCGGGATGCATGGCATCTCCGGTGATCCTGCAGCGATCCGGCATTGGCAACGAAAACGGCCTCGCAGGTAAACACCTGCGGGCCCACCCAGGCGTGGCCGTGCTCGCCGTGTTCCCGTACCGCGTCGACCCGTGGCGCGGCGCTTCGCAAGGCTACCAATCCCTCCACTTCCTTCGCGAAGGTATCAAGATGGAGGTGCTCTGGTCCCCACCGCCGATCATTGCCACCCGCTTCCCCGGTTTCGGCCTGGAGTTCAAGGACCAGCTCGCCACCTTCGACCGGTCTGCTCCCTTCGACGTGATCGCGGACGGGTCGGACTCCGAGGGAACCGTCAGCGGGCGCCCGTTCGGTCACGACCCGGACATCCGATTCACGCTCGGCGAGGGTGACGTGAAAAAGCTCCACAGAGGGCTGTGTATCCTGAGCGACATTGCTTTTGCTGCCGGCGCCGAGGCCGTGCTGCCGGGGCTGCACGGCGCCGAGCCGGTGCTCAGGAGCAAGAACGACGTCGACAGGCTGCGCAACTACAGGATGAAAGCGCAAGATCCGGTGATCGCCGGCAACCATGTGTTCGGCACCACGCGCATGGGCGATGACCCGAAGACGAGCGTGGTCGATGTCGACGGCCGATGCCACGAGACGGACAACCTATATGTGGCGGATTCCGGGATCATTCCTGCGAGCCCGGCGGTCAACCCCATGCTCACGGTCATGGCGCTCGCGAACCGCATCGGAGGGATCATCAGGGCGCGTGCGTGAGTTGGTTGCAAGCCGCTTGGTGCGCGGGCAGACTGCTGCCCGGCCGCCGGCACTGCGCGGGGAACGTCTTGCTCCAAAGAAGCGGATACCTGTGGGGGAGGGGGCAACGGCGCGGCGTGCGTCTTGCGCAAGGAAGGCCGGATCGGACGCCTGCCCGCGGTTCACGAAAAAGTCGTGTCTAGAGGGAAATGAGCGCGCCGGACTTGCCGGTCGGGCCTGGTTGCGCGGTCATTCCGTTGTTGGCTCCCGCCGGGCCGCCGGCGCCGCCTCCCTGGTTCGTGCAGGAGTTCTGTGTTTGCCCCGTGCCCACTTGGAACGTGAGCGCGACGTTCGAGCTGGCAATCACGCAGGCGCTTGGGCCGCCGACACCGCCGGAGCCGGGGCCGCCGTGGCCTCCAGGGGCGCCATTGCCACCCTGTCCGCCGCCTCCGCTGTCGTCCTTGCCCGCGCCTCCTGGACCGCCGGAACCACCCAGGCCACCGGCCCCGCCATTGCCGCCTTTGCCGCCCTTGCCGCCCCTTCCAACGCTCATGGAGTTGCCCTCGACAATCAACACGCCGCCTGCGGCGGCAATCGCGAAGCTCCCGCCGCCGCCTTTCCCGCCCGAACCAGGTTGGCCACCGCAGCCGCCGGCGCCTCCACCTCCACCGCCGCCCCCGCGGTCCGAATAGCAGATGCCCCAGATCAGCGTGGGGCTTCCGCCGCCGCCCCCGCCGCCCCCGCCCGCCGAAGCCCCCGGCGTTCCGACGGTCCCGCTTGGCGCCTGCGGTGGCTCGTAGTACCCAGTGGCGCTCAACGTGCCGACCTCCACAGAGCTTCCACCGGGTGACCCATTGGCCCCTTGAATCAACACGCTGCTTGCCGAACCGCCCGTGCTGCTCGTACTGTAGCATTGACCCGCGCTCGCCCCGCCGTTGCCCCCCGACGTGCCGGTGCCGTTGCCGCCCGCGTCACCGTTGCCGTTGCCATAGCCGCCCCGACCCCCCTTGCCGCCCGGCACCCCGCAGGTCGACACCGTCTGAGGTGCGCCATCGCCACCACCCGAGCAGCCGTTGCACCCGTCGGCTCCCGCCGCGCCATCGGCTCCCTTCTCACCGGCTTGGCCGTCGACGCCAGGCTCGCCGTCGAGCCCCGCTGCTACGTTGATGTTGTTGTATCGCACATAGAACTTGCCCGTGCCCCCGCCCAACCGTATCCCATAGGTGCTCGCCCCCGCCGGCGACGACGGCGACAACGCTTGGATCGTCACGCCCTCCAGGTGCGTGTCCTTGTCGATGGTCAGGGCCTCCACCACCGTGCCCGTGGCGGTGATGATTGTCTGGACAGCGTTGGAACGCCTGAAGGCGAAGTTCGGGTCGTTCTGGTCGAATCCGCCATAGACGCTCACCCCGGCAACCATCTGCACGAACTCGCTGAACGTCTCCCCCGCGAGGCAGACGTCGATGTGCTTGGCGGCGGCCTGCTGAATCGCATACGCGATGGTCTTCACCGGCGCCATGCGTGAGCCGTGCGTCGCGTCGTCGACACCGTTGGCCGCCACGTACACGCATGCCTCCGCCACGCCGTCCGTACCGTCGCAATTGTCGTCGATCAGCGCCGGGTCGATCGGATCGTCCGACGACGTCTTGTGGCACTGGTATTCGCAGCCGCAGACGCCGGTCAGCGGGTTGCCGTCGATGTCCCAGGTGTCCGCCGGGCACCCCGCGGAGCACGGGTCGGCCTCGGCGGCAACGTCGCCGGGCGCGTCCAGCGCACTGTCCGCCCCTGTCGCGTCGTCCGAAGCGTCCTCGACCCCTGCGTCGTCTCCTACCGTACCTCCCGAACCCGACGCCCCCCCGGTCCCGCCGCTGCCCGTGCTTCCGCCCGTGCTTGTCGAGCCGCCGCTCCCGGTCGTGCCCGCGCTGCCACCCGTCCCTGCTTCCTGCGCCGCTCCAGCCGTGCCGCCCGAGCCGCTGTAGGTGCCACCCTCCGCCGCGTCGCCTGCCGCACAGCCTACCCAGAACATCGGTATCGCCACCGCGCCAAGAAACACCGCGCCGCCCAACAAAGCTGTCCGCATCATGCCCCATATTGTCGCGCGAACGGTCGCGGATTCAAGCGCCTCGCGCAGGTGTGATAGCGATTTTTCTTCATGACGCGCGCCGCCCTGCGAATGACGCGCCCCGGCAAGACCCATCTGCGATATCCTGTTTACCGGAGATGGAGGTCATACGATGACGATGCGCTCGCTGTTCTGGTTCGTGGCCGCTGCCGAACTTGGCCTGATGGGACCAGCCTGCGCCGCCACGCAAGCCGATGAGAGTGGCGGTGGTGCTGCCGGTACCAGTGACGCCGCCAGCGAACCGTCGACAGGCGGCAGCGGGGGCATGCTCGAGGGCGGCATCCTCGATACGGGTCTGGGCGATGCCAACCCGGATGGAGCGTGCGACTACATCGTAGAGCAAGGCACTCGTACGCCGCTGAGCCTGTACATCATGTACGACAAATCGGCCTCGATGGTCGGCGGCAAGTGGGAGAGCGCGAAGGCAGGCATGCAGGCGTTCTTGGAAGATCCCAAGTCGACAGGGATCATGGTGGCCTTCAACCTGTTCCCGCGCGACCCGGATGGCACGCCCGAGTGCGACGCGAAGGCATACAAGACGGCCAGGGTCGATTACGGGCCGCTGCCGCAGAACGCGACGGCGATCTTGGCGCTACTCGACGGCGAAACCCCCGACGGCACCGGAACGCCGATCTATCCGGCTCTCGGCGGCGCCATCCTGGCCGCCCGCGATGTTGCCAAGCCGGGGGCGTCGTCGGCCGTGCTGCTTGTGACCGATGGAGAACCGCAAGGACCGGCGAGCCTGTGCGCGGGCGTGGATCCGGAAGACCCGCAAGCCATCGCCGATCTCGCGTCCACCGCAGCGGGCTGGAACCCGCCCGTGCACACCTATGTCATCGGCCTGCCCGGCGCCAACCAGAGCTTCGCCAACCTGGTCGCCGCCGCGGGTAGCGGTGTCGCCATCCTCGTTGGGTCCAACGACGTGCAGACCGAATTCCAGAAGGCCCTCGCCAGCGTGCTGGGCAAGGCGCTTCCGTGCGAGTTCGAGATCCCTGAGAAGGTCGACAAGGGTGAGATCGACCCGACCAACGTGAATGTCTTGTACACGCCCGGCGGCAACTCCCAGTTCGAATACCTGTACGGCGTGCCGGACCCGTCGTCGCCCGATTGCTCCCAGGGCGATTGGTACTACGACGATCCGGCACACCCGACTCGCATCATCCTGTGCCCCGGCACATGCTCCACCCTGAAGGAAGACCTCGAGGGTAAGCTGGAGATCATGCTCGGCTGCAAGACCATGGTGAAATGAGCGTCACCAGCCGCGCACCGGCTTCCACTCGCCCGTCACGACACCGTCTTGCACAACGTGGTAGCGCTCGAACAGCGCCGCGGACAAGCAGCTATGGTTCGGGATGATCCGCAGCTTGTCGCCGATCCGGAACGCAGGAAATGGGCCCTCAGCCTCGATGTGCATGTGGCCGTGCTCCTGCGACAGCGCGTGGATATGGACGTTCGCGAACGTGCGCGTGCGGTCGGCGCTCTGCACCACGCCGTATCCCGCGTCGGGATCGATCTGACGCGCCCCGAGATCCTTCGAGAGCGCCAATGCGCCCGCGTCGACGATCAGCACGCGCCGGTCCGGATAGCTCCCCACCACCGTGGTCAGCACCGTGAAGGCCGTGTCCTGCCATGAGCAGCTCCCCATCATTGCCTGGAAAGCGTCGTAGAATATGTAGTTGCCCGGCCGGATCTCGGTCACGCCCTCGAGATGGTCCACCACGCTCATGGTGGGCGTAGAGCCAATGCTGACCTCCCGCACATCGATCCCTGCGGCACGCAAACGGGCCGCGAACTCCACCGTGATGTCGCGCTCCTGCCGGGCCACATCCTGGATCTCGCCACGCGTGCGGCACGCGTACGCGTGTCCGGCGTGCGTCAGCACGCCTTGAAAATCGATGTCCGGCGACTCCGCCATCCGTGCCGCGAAGGCCACGGACGCCGCGGCGAACGGGGACACCCCAGCCCGGTGGTAGCCACAGTCGACCTTCAGAAACACCGGCAAGCGCCTCCCCACGACCCTGGCAGCACGCTCGACCGCATCGAGCGTGTCGGCGTGGTCGACCAGCAGGTTCAGCCGGTCGATCTGCACCGCAAGCTCCGCTGCCTCGACCGCCCGGTTCGGCGCGATCGGTACGGCATAGGTGATGTCGCGAAACCCGTGTGACGCGAAAAAACGCGCTTCGGCCAGCGTCGAGACCGTGATGCCCGGACCGCCCGCCTCCTCCTGCAGCCGCGCCGCCTCCACGCACTTGTGCGTCTTGACGTGCGGGCGCAGCCGGACGCCGAGCCGCTTCGCCAGCTCGGCCATCCTCGCAACGTTCGCCCTCACGACGACCGCGTCGACGAGAGCGGCTGGTGTGGGCAGGGCGGAAACAGACTTGGGGCGCATCACGACCGGATGCGTAGCATCAAGCCGCAGCGACCGCGACCCGTGGACGGCGAAGCGGGGGCAGGTCGTTGCGAAGCAGCGCCGTCCCGAGAACGAGACCCGTGAGCGTCAAACGCATGCGCATCGCATCGACCAGCCCTTGCCGGTGGAGCGCGGTGACCGTCTTTCGAAGGTCGGTCCGGCGTACCCCCAGCTCGTCGACCAGGGACTGCAATGTGAGGAGCCGGCCTCCAAGCTGGTGCCGGGCGATGGTCTGCAGCACGTAGGGAGCGAGCTTTCTCGAAGTCATGAGGGGGTCCTACTGCATATCTGAACGGGTGTACAGTTTTTGACAAACGATCACGGAGGCCTCTCACGGCGCCATCCGTGCCTCGTTCACACGCGAGCCAACAACCCGCCCGCCCGGTCCATTCCGCCAGACGGCAAACGTTCGTCGGCCCAGCCGTCCCCGGCTACTCGCCCAACACCAGCTCGCCTGCCGGCTCCCGAAGGTTGTACCGTGAGCTCATCGACCGTCCGTAGGCACCAGCCGTCGCGATGAGCATCACGTCGCCGTCGCGCGTCTCCGGCAAGTGACGCGCGTGTCCCAGCAAGTCGCCCGTCTCGCAGATCGGACCTACCACGTTCGCCACGATCGCCGGAGCGTCGTCCAGCCGGGAAAGGTTCACGATGTCATGCCACGCCCCATACAAGGCGGGGCGAATCAGCGAGTTCATCCCGGCGTCCACCCCCACGTAGTGCACGTCGCCCTTCTGCTTGGTTTGCGTGACGCGGCATAGCAGGGCCCCGGCGCACGCGACCAGATAGCGCCCCGGCTCCAGCCACAGATCGAAGCGCGGATACGCTTGCTTCACGTGCCTGAGCGAGTCGCGGAGGACGTCCAACTCCACGCCGGCCTGGCCTGTCCGTTCCGGCACCGCGAGCCCGCCGCCCAGGTCCAGCACGCGGACCCCGGGGAAACGGGCTGCGATGCTCGCGAGGGTCAGGGCCGTCTCCGCCCAATCCTCGGCCGTGCGAATTCCGCTGCCCCGATGCGCGTGCAGGCCCAGAACACGCACGTCGAGGCGCGATGCCAGCTCGCACAATCGCTCGATCTGATCCAGCGATATACCGAATTTCGAGGCGGCCCCCGCGGTCTGCACGTACTCATGATGTCCGCGCCCGCGCCCGGGGTCGATGCGCACGAACACCTCGCGCCCTCGGAATACCTCGGGCCACGCCTCCAGCGGATACAAGTTGTCGAGCGTCACCCGCACCCCGCGCGCAAACCCGTGCTCGTATTCCTCCCGCGGCGCGAAGTTCGGCGTGAACAGCACATCGGCGGGATCCATGTCGCCGAACAGGTCCAGCACATGGTCCACTTCGCCCGGTGACACGCACTCGAAGCCCAGGCCCCAGCCGCGGAAACGACGCAGGATGTCGGCGTTGGGGTTGGCCTTGATCGAGTAGAGCACGCGGGAGATGGCATCGAGTGACTTCAATTCGGCCACCGACCAGTCCAGCGTCGCAGCGTCGTACACGTACACCGGAGACCGCTGCTCCGCCACACGAAGCAGCTCGCTGCGTCGGCGCACCCACCAGGGCGTGGGCGCAGCGTCGTCGGCGCGCACTCCGTCGTGGATCTCCTGCCAGGTGGGACCGAGGACCGGGTCGTTCTTGCGGTGGGAGAACAGCAGGGCATGCAGCTTGGCCACGAGTCGCTCGGCCTGGCCCGAATCCACCACGAAACTGAGGTTCAAGTCGCTCGCAGCCTGGGACACCAAGTGGATCTTCTGCTCCTCGAAGACCTCGAACGCGGGGCCGAGCTTGTGCAAGATCGCGCGGACGTTGCGGCCAACCAGCGAGATCGACGAGCACGGACCGATGACACGCGCCACGCAGAATCTGGACAGGTCGGCGGTCAGCCGTTCGAGCGTGTCCTGGTCGAGGCGGTTGGCGGTCGCGTCGAGGGTGACCGTGACGTTCATCTCCGAGGTCGAGACCAGGTCGACGGACAGGCCAGCGCGCCGGAAGCAGCCGAAGATGTCGGCAAGGAAGCCGACCTGCTGCCACATCCCCGGGGTGTCCATGGACACGAGGGTGATACCCGACTTGACGGAGATGGCCTTGAGCTGCGCGGAGCCTCCTTGGGCCCTGGCGGACACGACGGTGCCCTCCAGCCACGGTCGATCGGTGTCGAGCACGTGCAGGGGAATTCCGGCCGCTCGTGCGGGAGCGATGCATCGGGGATGCAGTACCTTGGCGCCGGTCGAGACGATTTCCTGGGCTTCGTCGTAGTCCAGCGCGCGGAGCAGCCGTGCGCCCGGGACCTGCCGCGGATTGGCCGTGAACATGCCGGGAACGTCGGTCCATATCTCGCACCGGACGGCGCCCAGCCTCGCGGCGAAGTAGGAGGCTGAGGTGTCGGAGCCACCGCGGCCGAGCAGCACCGTGGCGCCCTCTCGGTCGCGGGCGATGAAGCCCTGCGTGAGGATCACGCGTGGCGCGAGCGCGGCGAAGCGCTCCTGCAGCGCTGGATCCGCCTGATGCGAGCAGGTCGCGGAAAGCAGCCTGCGTGTGTCCGGCGCATCCGCCGGATCGTCGCTGGTCAGGCATTCGCGAGCATCGACCCACGCGACGTGCAGGCCGGCCGACTCGAGAAATGCAGCGCCGAGCCGAGTGGACATCAGCTCTCCCTGCGCCATGACCCGTGCATGCAGGCGCGGAGTGACCTCGCGGACGAGGGAGGCGCCCAGTGCCGCCCGCTGGATCTCGTCGAAGTGGGGACCCAGCAGGGACGCCGCTTCCAGACCCATGTCCGCTGCGAGGGCGACGTGCTTGCGCCGGACCTCGTCGAGCACCGGCTCCCAGGCGCCGGACGGTGCGGCGGCCAGAAGCTGCTCGAGGAGGTTCGAGACGCCGGCTAGCGCGGAGCAGACGATGACAGGGCGTAGGCCCTGGGCGAGCCAGTCGCGGGCGCATCGCGCGATGGTATCCCAGCGCGATCGGCTGGAAACACTGGTGCCGCCGAACTTGAGCACGACCCATGGTGCGCGTGGCTGAGACAAGATTGAGCCTCCCTGGTACGCCGGGAGCAGCGAGGGCTGGCCGGCGAAACGCGCGTGCATATACGGCATCCGCGAAGCACAAGTCAAACTCGCACGCTTGGCAATGCGCGGCGTCGGTTGCGATCTGCCCGCCTTGGCTCTACACCGCGCGCGCCGGATGATCCGGAGGAGTGCCCGCACATGATTAGCAGGACGTTGTTCATCAAGCTTTCGGAACACAAAGGGCTGCGTCGGTTCTCGGAGCAGTCGTGGTTGGGGCGACGGGTGTCGAGCCGGTTCGTGGCAGGCACCACGATCGACGAGGCGATGACGTCGGCCAGGCAGGTCAACGCGCGCGGGGCGAGTGTGACGATCGACAACCTGGGCGAGAATGTGACGCGGGAAGAAGAAGCGCGCGCCTGCGTGGGTGTGTACCACGATCTGCTCGACCGGATCGCCCAGCAGGGCATCGACGCGAATGTGAGCCTGAAGCTCACGCAGATGGGGCTGGATTTGAACGAGAGCCTGGCGCGGGCGCACGTCTCGGAGCTCGTGGACCACGCATCGCGCATGGGCAGCTTCGTTCGGGTCGACATGGAAGGATCGCTGCACACGCAGCGCACCATCGACCTGGTCAGGGCGGTCCACGCCGAGCCCGGGCACGACGGGCACGTCGGGGCGGTGATCCAGGCCTACCTGCGTCGGAGCGACCGCGACGTGGAAGAGCTGCTGAGCGATCGAATCCGGATCCGGTTGTGCAAGGGCGCCTACAAGGAGCCGGCGTCCATCGCGTGGCAAGCCAAGAGTGAAGTGGATGCGAGCTTCGAGCGGCTGATGAAGACGCTGCTGACGAGCGGTGTGTACCACGGGATCGCCACGCACGATCCGAAGATGATCGAAGCGACGATCCGGTTTGCGAAAGACAAGCGGATCGACCGGGAGGCGTTCGAGTTTCAGATGCTCTACGGGATCCGTCGTGACCTGCAGGAGCAGCTCGTGGCGGAGGGGTGGCGAGTACGCGTGTACGTTCCCTTCGGCGAAGCGTGGTATCCGTACTTCATGCGACGGCTGGCGGAGCGTCCTGCGAACGTGCTGTTCCTGGCGAAGAACATCGTGCGAGCCTGACGATCCGGTGGGGGCTCAGCGGACCGGAAACGTGTCGCGATACTCGTGGAGGGTGCGCGCGTCGCCGTGCTCATGGCGGAAGCCCGTCGCTTGGAGGAATGCGCTGCTGTCCACGATGACGGGGTATTTGAGGTGATCGACGGCGCCGCGCGACAGGGCGGGGAAGCCGAAGCGACCGAGCATGACTCGCCACGCGGTTTCGGGTAACGGCACCGGGGTTCGTCCTGCCTGGCGGATCACGACGGACAGGGGGACGGGCGGCGGACCTGCCACGTTGAAAACCCCGCGCACTGGATTCTCGACGGCGGTGCAGATGGCGCGTGCCTCGTCCTCTTCGTGCATGAGCTGGAAGAGGGGGTCGAACCCGAGCACGAGGGGGACGCGAGCGCCGCGCAGGAAGCGCGCGAGCGTGCCCTGGCCGCTCGGGCCGAGCGTGTAGCAGATCCGCAGCACGGTGGTGATCAGGCCGGGGTGGCGCCAGAGGGCGGAGCCGGCGTACAGGTCGGCCGCCACGAGGTCGGCAAGCTCGGGGAACTTGTCGATGCCCATCGGAGGCTCCTCCTCGCCGTGATAGAGGGGAGCGTCGGCCGCTGCGCCATAGTACGTATGCCGCCCCACAAACACGATGTGGCCCACGCCGTACGTGTTGCAGTGGCGAAACACCGCGCGGGTGCCGTCGAGGTTGATCCGATAGCGATCCTCCGACCGCTCCATCAGGTGCGTCACCGTCGCCAGGTGCACCACCGACTGCGGGCGGAATCGGCGGAAGATGTCCTCTGCATTGCGCTTTCGGATGTCAACCTGGTACACGTCCACGCCCGCCGGAGGATAGGGCCACGGCCTTCGATCGATACCCGCCACGCGATGTCCGGCCGCGGCGAGCCGTGTGGCGACCATGCGCCCCACCGCGCCCGAGATTCCGGGGATCAGAACCCTGAGCGTCATCGTTCGTCCGTAAGGTAGCGTCGCGACCGCTCCGCCACGCCATCGTCAATCATCTGCGAGATGGTCTGCTTGACACGCTCGACATGAAGGGAGACGGCATCGTCGTTCTCCGATCCGGTTCCCTCGAAGTGCATGGGGGGACCGAAACGCAAGTCGAGCCTGACGGGCAAGGGGATAGGCACGATCCAGGGCGTGAAGGGGATGTAGGGCGCACCGATCGCGCGGCCGAGCTTGTATGCGTTGAACACGGTGGGGATCGCGTCGCCGCCGCCGAGGAATGCGAACGGGATGATGGGTGTCCGGGTTTCGAGCGCCAGGCGCATGAAACCGGTGCCGAATTGCACGAGGGAGTGGCGTTCTGGGTATAGCTTCGCGGTGCCTCGTGCCCCCTCAGGGAAGACCAGCAGGAGGCGTTCGTCACGCAGGAGGCGGGCCGCGTGCTCCGGAAGCCCGGTGAAGTGCCCCGTGCGGTTGGCCCACTTGGACAGGAACGGTGTGCGGTTGATGAACTTCTCGGCCATCCCCTGCGCCAGACGAGGCGGGTTGAGGTCGAAGAACACTGCCGAGATCACGATCGCAGCGTCGAGCGCCACGCCTCCCGAGTGGTTGCCGACGAGCATCGCGCGTCCCCGAGGCGGTACGTGCTCCAGGCCGCGCACCGTCACCTTGAAGTACTTGCGGTACATCAGGCGCGCCATGATCATTGCCCGCGCGACCGCTTCGCGCGAGATGCCATAGGGATCGAAGCCGAACGAGTTGAACGGCAACTCGAGACGGGCCACGCGCTCCGCCGTTTCGGCGTCCACGAGGATGCTCATCGTGCGCTGCTCGTGGGGGTCGGCGTGCCGCCGGGGATTGCTTGCGAGCCGCTAGCACAGTCCGTTTCGAGCGCGACTGACGCGACGTCGACGGTCAGGGTGGACAGGTCGCCGTCGTTCGGATGGACACGAAGTGATCGTTCGCGGGCATCGCGCGCTGCGAGTTGGAAGGGCTCGGGCTCTGCAGGTTTCTTGCCGCCGGGCCAGGTCAACACATAGCGCGTCACGGAGCAGGGACGATGCATGGGGTTGTGGAACACGATCTTGACTCGCTTGAAGCCTGGGCTGTCCCGCGAGTCGTCGATGCTGGCCACGGTGGCGTACGGCGCGCTGGGGCCATCCGCCCGGGGCGCAGGGGGCGGGGATGCGGCGACCGATGCGGGCGGAGGGGGAGGCGACGGTGCAGCGGGCGGGGTCGACGTGCCTTGCCTGCAGGATGCGAGCGACAAAACCAGGACCAAGCCGAAAAAACAAGCGGCGTTGGACGCTGCGTTCATGCCCGAGGGGTGGATGTCACCGGGACGCATGGTGGGAGGATTGTGCCACGATATTCGGTCCGATGAGCCGAAACCAGGCCACGCAGCGTCTAGACAACAACCGCGAGTCCGTGCGATGAAGCCGACATGGGGGCGCCGGCCGGTGCAGCTCCCACGCGGAGGTAGATTGACAAGGTGAGTTGCCGTATACTGCCGGCCGCCGTTCACGGTAGAAGTCCACGAAGGAGGAACTTATGAGCCATCGTTCGCATTCCAGCCGCATCCTGCAGTTCGTGTCCATCGGCGCTCTGTTCGGAGCGCTCGCGTTCGCGACCGGGTGCGGGACCCACAAGTACCTGAACTTCCAGGTGTGGGAAGGCCCGGGCCAGGTCAGCGAGGCGCACAAGTCGTTCGACGCCGACATTGCGATCGGTAGCTACCATGACCAGGTCTGGGAGCTGCTCGGCAAGAACGACGTCGACGGCGCCATCAAGCTGATTGAGGCCGAGCAGCAGAAGAGCCACTTCGACTACTACAACCTGGCGATCCTGTACGAAGTGAAGCACGACTGGGCGAAGGCCGAGGAGAACATCAACCTGGCCATCAAGGACGCCAAGGGCATGGACGACAAGTACAAGGCCGAGCTGGCGTACATCCAGGACCACAAGGCCAAGTACGTCGCCCCCGCCGCGCCGGCTGCCCCGCCGCCCGCCGCCGTGCCGATGCCGACCGGCAAGTAGCAACGAACAGCACTCCCGCGCGCACAGCCCTGCCTTGGACGCTGCCGTCGAACGATCCGCACGCCCAAGCAGATCCGTTCATCGAACCTGCGTGGGTGACCCTGTCACCGCGTTGACAACCGCCTGAACCGATCTGGCGCGTGACATGAGCGCTGCCGCGTCGATCGGCAGCACACCCTTTGGTCCCACCACAACCGTACGCCTACCGCGGGATCCCTCGAACTGCACCACGCCGAGCGGCAAGTGGACCAGCCTGGCGTCCGCCAGGACCACGTTCTTCAGGTCGTGGGCGCGCATGATCTTGCGTGCGATCTGACGCGCCGCGGCCGGCCCGGTGCGAGCCGGATCCACTTGCCATGGGGCGCGCACGGGGTGGGCCAGGGCTTGCAGGATGAGCTGTGCGACCGGCTCCTGCGTGTCGAGCAGCAGCACGCTGTCGCTGTCGCTGGAGGCCGCGACGACCGCGAAGCCGTCGACCTGCTTGCCCGACACCAGGAGGAATCTTCCGCAGCGCAAGCCGATCCGCGGCGGACGTCGCGAACGCAGCGACGTCGGGCGCTTCGAGGCGAGCTCGCAGCTCGCGCAGCGCAAGGATGCGGCTGCGGGAGCTGACGAGCGCAGCGTCTTCGCCTGTGAATCCTGGCATCCTCGCGAACAACGGCGGCACCACGATGGGAGAGCCGAGCACGTCGCCGATCTCTTCGTCGAGCTCGCGGCGGACGTCGCGGCGAATGTCGGGGAGGATGCGGTCGTTGAACAGGAAGCTCCGGGTCGCGGTGTCGATCGAGGCAGTTGCCTGCGCCGAAGCCGCGGCGCCTGTCGTCTGCTCGAGCCACTTCTCGATCTGGGAGCGTAACGAGCGAAGTGTCTGCTCGGCGCCGAGGCGCTCGTAGCTGGTGCCGCACCAAGGGCACTTGATGAGCGCGGACGGGTCGACCGGGTCGTGGGACGCCGGACCACCGCAGCTCGGACAAACCAGCGCGTTGGCTGTCATGGGGACCCCAAGTGGGTGTGGGACTCGCTCTCCACGCGGCGGAGGCGAGACTCGATCGCCTCGAGCTCGGCCCGCAACGCGACCACCTGCGCGATCATCTCCTGTCTCACCTCATCGGCGCGCTGCCACGCGAGCCGGTCGACCGCCTCCGCGCATGCCGCACACACGAAGATGCCGTTAGGCGGATCGAACGACTCTCCGCGACGTCGGTCGGACCGCGACAGGCGGACGAAGTACTCTGACGATACGGTCGTCAGGCGTCGCATGTTGGTGCCGAGCCCGCGGACCGTCCGGCCACAGAACCAGCAAGGACGTTCGAGACGCGCGGCGCGAAGCCGCTTGCGGGCATCGTCGCGAGCTGCGGCTGCGCCGCACCGTCCGAACGCGTGCGCAGCCATGGCGAATCGCTCCGCGGCGGCTTCCGGATCGGTCGCTTCCGCGTGAATAGCATCGCTCAGCTCGGCTAGCGCCGCGTTGTAAAAGAAACGCATCATGCCGTCGTCGGCGTGCTCGTCACCGCCCGTGAGCGCGAAGGTGATGGGGCGAGCCGACCGCAGCGGAAGCCAGGCATGCGCGGCACGGCGATAGGCATCCGCCGCGTTCAGACCGGAGCGCTGCGCGCAATGCGCCGTGGCCTCCAACCGTCGCGCCTCGATCTCCGCGGCCAGAACCCCGGCATCCATGATCTCGTCGGCCGTGCCAGGCACCTCGATCTGCCCCAACGTCTGCAGGATCTGGCAAGCCTGCACCGCCGCCTGCTCGTCGAGTGTCGCCAGGAAGCGGTAGATATGTGCGTTAGCGGTCGCGCGCGCCGACATCAACGGATCGACCGACGCCAGCTTCTCTGCCGCCGTGGCGAACATGTCCGCCGCTTCGCCGAACTTCGAGAAGCCGAGTAGCACGCCTTTCTCGAAGGCGCGCCGATACGCCTGCGCGGGTTCGAGGCCGAGGCCCGTAGCCATCTTCAGGTCGTCGAACAGTCCCATGACGACGCCTCCTGGCTCAATCCGCTCGAGGTCGAGCCTTACGCCGGGACGAGCGCCCACGGGCTGCCAGAGCGAGCGCCGCACCGAGGGCGACGTATCCGTTATCGGAGGGCGTATGCGAGGCCGCCGACTCGCAGGAGCAGCCGCCCCCGGGCTCCACCTCTGGCGGAAGCGCGCCATTTCCTTCCGGCGGCGCGAAGCAGTCCAGTGGCTTCGACGCCTTGAAGTACACTCCCTGGTCGAGCGGCGTCGACAACGATCCGGTGTTACGCGCGTCGTGGTGGAAGCTGTCCCACACAATCACGTTGTCGACCGAGGCGTCAGTCTTCCAGGCGTAGAGGTAACCGCTGCGCGTCGGCACCACCACCTCCAGCTTGTGGTCGCCGTCGATGTCGCCCACCGCGGCCGTGCCGATGATCCACTGACCGGTGAACTTGGGGAACCCGGGGGCTTCGCGTCCGCACGCATCCACGGCTCGCACGAAGTACCCCGCGGTCCCGGTGATCACCTCTGGGTAGTCGTCACCGTTGAGATCGGCGATGGCCTGGTTGTTGAAGAACGTGTAGTCCTCGAGCAGCACGGGCGAGCCGGGGAGCATCTTGCCCGTCTTGCCGCTCCACATCGCGAGCATGTGCTGCGCGGTGGCGCCGTTGGATCCAGCGCCCGCGAACATGCTCTGCGCCATACTCAACGATCCTCCGCTCGCCACCACGTCGAGCGTGCCGTCCTGGTCAAGGTCCGCAATCGACGGCTGCGCGAACAGCGGGAACATGGTGTCCGGAGAACGGGCCTTGGACAGCTCCCCGAAGATGGTGGTCGGCTCCAGGCCGCGTTGATCCTTGCCGTTGTCGTCGGGCCCGCGGTCCGGTAGGGCGTTGGACGGCAACGAGCCGAGGCTGTGCTGGGTTCCCGGGTCGCGTGGCAGGATCAGCGGTGTGCTCGCCGACCCGTGCATCACGGCTTCCGGAACGCCGTCGCCGTCGAAGTCTCCCGCCGCGCCGGAGTTGGAAACCCCCTCCGAGATCGTGGGGAACAGGGACAGCGATGTCATCGACACCGGCCAATTCGGCAGATACGGAGGGTTGCCGGCAGCGTTGCCGCGGCCGTCGATCACATACACCGCGCCCGCGTTTTCTCCCTGGCCCAACCGCTCGTTCGACCCGACGAGCACGTCCGGGATCCCGTCGCCCGTGAAGTCCGCAAGCGTCGGCGTGGTGAAGACGCGGCTGTACTCCACCGGATCGGTCAGCGTGCCGGTGTAGTGCACCCGCACCGGCCAATCGGGCAACTCCTTGCCATCCGGCTGGTACACATGCACGTAGCCGTCGAACGACCCGATGACGATGTCGAGCTTGCCGTCCTTGTTCATGTCGGCGATCGCCGGTGCGCCGAACGATCCGCGGGTCACGCGATGCGTCACATCCATGCACGGGTCTGGCCGCACGGCAGTTGGATCCAGCGGACAGGAGGGGATGCGCGGCAGCCGCACCGGCCAGCCAGGCATCACCGATCCGTCGGAACGCACGACGTTCAGCGTGCCTTCCCAGGTCAGCAATACGATCTCGTTCTTGCCGTCGCCGTCGAGATCCGCCACGCCGGGCGCGGAGAGAATCGACTCGCGCGCGATATCCGGATCGACGCCGTCCGCGCCCGAGTAGCCGGGCGCATCGGTGTTGTCCGGCAAGGTCGCGTCGCCGGCGATGGCGTCCGTGTTCAGACCGTCGATGCGGCTGGTGTACACGGGAAAGCCGGGCAGCTCCTGCGGGCCGGTCGAGGTCATCTTCCACACGTGCACGATGCCGTCGGCGTTGGCGCTGACGATGTCCTTGATGCCGTCGCCGTCGATGTCGGCGAGCTTCGGGCTCGACTCGCCGCTCGCGATGCCCCCAAGCCGGGTGGTCATCCGGATCGGGAAACCTTGCATGAGAGAGTCGTCGCGGGTGACATAGAAGGTACGGCGCATCTCTCCTGGGACATCGCCGATGGTTCCGCCGTAGTGGGCGGTGGCGCGCACGCGGATGGTGACCGTGTAGCGGTTCTCGTGGGACGGGGAATCGTCGGGGTCGGGGGGGTTGTCGATATGCAGGCCGCTGATGTCCAGCATGGCGAGCGGCGTGCTCTCGCCCGCCACGGTGGAGCCGGGCACGTTGGTGGCCGACGCTTGCGGGATGGCGACGAAGTCGTCGTCGAGAGGCTGCACGCCGGGGGCCCACTCCACGACATAATCGAAGGTTGCTGCGCGCGAGGCGCTGATTCTGCCCTCGATGACGACCGGACCGTCGACGCGGTCGGCGTACAGTACGGTGTACCATTGGGGCGAGAGGATCTCGACGGACGGCGGGATCTTGCGGTCGAGAACCCACTCGACCGCGCGATTCACATTGGCGCGTCCGTAGCCGAAGCGCTGGTCGAAGCCCTTTTGGGAATAGAAGAAGGGCGATCCTTCTTCACGGGATTCGGCGACGTCGATGTCGTCGGCGGTCATCAGGGCGAGCTGGCGAGCTTCGCCAGCGGACAGCTTGGGGGACAAGCCGCTCTGAACAGCGGCGGAGTAGACGAGCCCCATGCCGCCGGAGAACCAGCCGGTGGCTTCGCTTGCGCAGGGCTCCGCGGGAACCGACAGGAGGCCATGGCCGCCGAAGTTCGAGCACGTGTTGAAGTGCAGGAACGACGTCGCCATGGTGGATTCCTTGGAGCCCGCGCGGCAGATGGCGTGGACGGGTAAGGTGTGATTGGCGACCGCGGGCATATTGTGATGCCGTGAGTTCTCGTCGGCCATGGATGCGACAATCACTACGCCGTGCTTCCAGGCGTAGTCCATGGCAGCCTGGGAGAACGAGGTCTGGTTCATCGTGCCCAGGGCTTCCTGGATCATGCTTGCGCCGATGTCCGTGGCGTACATGACGCCCTGGGCGTAGTCCTGCGCATTGACGATGAAGCTGTCGCCAACCCGGACCGGGATGTACCTGCACAGGGGGCACGAACCAGCAGCGCCGGAGCCGTTGTTGGTCATGCCGATCGACATGCGGGCCTCGCGAGACTGATGGTAGAATCGCGTGTCCTCGTAAGGATCGTTGTCGTCTTTCAGGAAATCCCAACCGGAGATGTCGTCGACGTACCCGTTGTGGTCGTCGTCGATGCCGTCGGAGTACAGCAGGATGAGGTCGCCGGCGTCAAACAGCCCGTTGTCGTTCTTATCGCCGCGCGGGTGGCCGTTGGACGCTTCGGGCGTGAGAGACGGCTCTTCGGCGTAGTCCGAAACGGTGAGGATGCCGTCGCTGTTGCAGTCGAAGCCGGAGATCTCGCCCGTGCCGCCGCAGGGATCGCCGTTGCTCCTGTGGGGACGATGGTGCGCGAGCTCCGCGGGGTTGAGCCAGGCTTTTTCCAGCAGCTCGCCTTCGTCCCACTTCACACCGCAGTCGAGGATGGCGATTCTCACGCGGTCGTCGCCGATGGTGTGGCGCCAGGCGAGGTCGACGGACATGCCCGCGGAGGTTTCGCCCTCACGCAGCGGTTGAGCCCCGGGGGACCGGTCGGGGATGAACGAGTACAGTTCCCACTGACCGCTCTTGCGGGTGCTGGAGG
>Ga0272446_1001438_pt1 | contig 34604 bp, 23 predicted proteins | sample YNPCB0061_FD_194587 | JGI IMG/M metagenome (GOLD analysis project Ga0272446, IMG submission 194587) | Hot spring microbial mat communities from Yellowstone National Park, WY, United States - YNP-CB-006-1 | ecosystem: Environmental > Aquatic > Thermal springs > Hot (42-90C) > Sediment | place...
GGCAGGTTGTCCGCCCAGATGCCACCCTTCGGCAGGTTGTCCGCCCAGATGCCACCCTTCGGCAGGTTGTCCGCCCAGATGCCACCCTTCGGCAGGTTGTCCGCCCAGATGCCGCCCTTCGGCAGGTTGTCCGCCCAGATGCCGCCCTTCGGCAGGCTGTCCGCCCAGATGCCGCCCTTCGGCAGGCTGTCCGCCCAGATGCCGCCCTTCGGCAGGCTGTCCGCCCAGATGCCGCCCTTCGGCAGGTTGTCCGCCCAGATGCCGCCAGCCTGCGCCGGTAAGGCGCTGATCAACAGCATGAATACGACCATCATCGAAATGGCAGTGAGTTGTGCGAAGCGTGTAACGGGTTTCATTGTGTGTCTCCTCTTGAAATAGTGTGATTGTGTAGTCGCATTTTCTTGATCGGTTGAGTGATGCCCCTCGGCAGTATCAGGGCAAACATCCTAAGCAACATCGGTCATCCGTACACATCGGTGGGCGAGAGAATGACCATCCTCGAAGGATAAACACTGGGGGACAGGATAGGCGGCGGGTCTGCAGAAAGATGGGTGCGAAGCAAGCTACCTTGCGTTATTCTGCAGCCGTGATACGACAAATAAAGTATACTACAACATTTGTCGGCTTACAACCCCGTAATTTTGCAATTTACGGTGATGATGGATTAAGGATGCACCAAAAGTTGATTCGCAATCCCCAGCAACGGGCCGCGCTGTTCGTAGCCGCTTTCGCTGTAATCACTGGCGCCGAGATAGACCTGCCGCCGCGTTCGCCGCAGCAGCCCGAGCAACAGGCGACGCGTCGTCTCCTGGCGCGTGACATACTCGTCGCGATCCGTCCAGGCAGCGGTCAGCGGCCAGCGCGCCGACAGCACGAAAGGGTGGGTGAGGGGTTGATAGAGGCGCTCCCACCAGCCAGTGGAACCGATGTCGAGCCAAAACTGAACGTCGACGGGACGGTTGCGCAGGAGGAAAGTGTAGGCAGGCGCTAGAAAAACTGCATCTTCTGGCGTGCGCCAACCTGGAAGATAGAGGGCGCCCAGGGCGCCGCTCTCCGCCAATTGAACATAGGAACGACCGAAGCGAACGTTGTCGTACTCGGGCGCGTCGGTTGCCTTGCCTTCGAGCGCCCAGCGGAACTTGCGCGCCGACTCCACCAGTTGGCTGGCAATGCGCGCAGCGTCGCGGTTAGCATGAAAGCCGAACCCTGGCTGACTGAGCACCTCGCCAAAGAGACGTGCAAAGAATTGATCCAGGGGCAGGTTGCTGCCTTCGGCGCGGTAGGCGTAGAGCCAGGCGCGCAGATGATCGTACCGTTCACCAGCCGCGTAGGAGATTCGCTGCCGCGCCTCCTCGGTGAGGGTGGCGAAACGCCCCAGCTCATTGTCGCGGCGACGTGGTGGGTAGACGATAGTCGACAGCAACGTGGCGCGCACCGGGTCGAGATCATCGATCGCCACAGTCAACGCCAGCGTGACATCGGGCGCCGCGGGCGCCATGCCCCAAAAGGGATGCGCCAGTCGCGCCAGCGTCAACAGGGTGCGCGCCGCTGGCTCGTCCTGCAACGCACGGCTGGGGCGATGGGTCGCCAGGGCAATATGATAACGTTCCAGGGCGCTTTGCAGGCTAAAGCGCAGCGCGTCGCTGACAAAGGGCGCCAGCACAGCGATCTCGCCGGGCGCAACACCTTGCTCCTGCACCAGCCGGTGAATCTGGTCAGCCGCCCAATTCACCATCTGCGGGTAGAAACGGAAGGTCTCGGCGGAGGCGACGAGCGCGGGCGCCGCTTGCTCCACTGCCGCGAGCGATGGTGTGACTTCCGCACCACGCTGCGCCGGATCGAAGATCGCCGCCACGCGGTGGGCAAGTCGCGCCACGCCGGGTTGCATCACGTACGATCCGGCCATCGTAAACACATCGTCGCAGCGATCGCGCAATGCGGCGACGCCATCAGGGTCGGCGCCGAGGAAGGTGCGATAGCCGCCATCGTCATCGCTGATGAGCAACGCGCTCTCCAACTGGGGCAGCCATGCCGCCACCAGCCGGTGGGCGCTATAGGTGTCCTCTTCCACATTGTCGTAGATCAGGTGGCGATGGGTGCGAAAGAGATGCGTGCGGCTCCACGGGTTAGTGAGCACATGCGCATTGAACAGCGTGATTTGCAGGCTGAAATCGAGCAACGTCTCCCGCAGGCAGAGGGCGCGAAATTCGTGGCTGATCTTGCGCGCAGAGCGGAGCGCGTTCAGGCGCGCGGCCCGCTGCTCGCCGAGCGGCGCCGCCAATTCCAGACGGGCGTAGGCGTCGTCGATGCTCAAGCCTTGCAGCGCCGCCTTGTTGAGGTTGTCGAGCACCTGGCTGACCACACGGGCGCGTTCCACGCGCACGCCATCGAATGCGCCTTCTTCATCTGCGGCGTCGACCAGCGGCGCCATGTGATACTGGCTGGTCTCCAGCGTCAAAAATGTTGGCTCACGGCTGGGATCAGCGAAACCAGCCGTAGGCGCCAGCAAGGGCCAGTACAGCTCGACGGCCTGCTGCGCCAGGCTGGCAAAGGTGGTGACGCGCACGGTCGGGCCGGGGGGGAGATTCGCCGCGTGCAGCGCCGCGTGATAGGGCGCAGCCAGTGAGCGTTGGGGGAGCAAGACCAGGATGTCATCGCCGCGCACACGTTCCTGGCGCAGCAACCGTTGAAGATGCGCCAGCGCTGCCGTCGTCTTACCGGCGCCAAAAGGCCCGGAGAGAAACTGCCGGCGATAGGTCGTGATGGCGAATGTGCTCATCGTGCGTTACACGGTTTTCGTAGTACCATTGCTCAGTAAAGTACACTGCATGTTACCGTGAATCAGGGGGGACGCCAAGATGCAAAATTATCAGATTCCACTCGTGCCAGGGCCGGTGTCGGTGCCGGCCGCTGTCCGCGCCGCCTATGCCATCGACTACGCCAGCGCCGACCTGGAGGAGGACTTCTTCGCACTCTATAACCGCTGTGCACAGAAACTCCAGATCATCTTGGGCGCCAGCACGCAGGTGACGATCCAGACTGGCGAAGGGATGTTGGCGCTGTGGGGCGCCCTCAAGAGCGTCGTCAAGCCCGGTGAGCGCGTGCTGGCGGTGGGCGCCGGGCTGTTCGGTTACGGCATCGGTGAGATGGCGCAACAGATCGGCGCCACCGTCGAAGTCGTTGGTTTTCCGTTCGACAGCATCGCCGATCCGCAGGCGGTGCGGGAAGCGGCGCGTCGTTTCCGCCCCAAACTGGTGACAGCCGTGCACTGTGAAACACCCAGCGGCACGCTCAACCCACTTGCTGAACTCGGCCAGATCTGTCGCGAGGTCGATGCGCTTTTCTATGTGGATTTTGTCGCCAGCGGCGGCGGCGCACCGGTCGAAGTGGACCGCTGCGCCATTGACCTGGGCTTGCTCGGCAGCCAGAAGGTGTTGAGCCTGCCGCCCGACCTGGCGATGGTGACCGTGAGCGACCGCGCCTGGGAAGCGATTGAGGCCGTGGGGTATGCTGGCTACGACGCGTTGGCGCCCTGGCGCCACGGCCCGGCGCAAAGATACCTGCCCTACACGCACAATTGGAGCGCGCTGGCGGCGCTGGAAATTTCGCTCGACCTGTTGTTGGCTGAAGGGATGGAACAGGTCTACGCGCGCCACGCAGCGGTGGCTGCCGCCTGCCGCCAATCTCTCACTGAGATGGGTGTGCGCCTCTTCCCTGCGCGAGAAGAATTCAATTCGCCGACGGTGACGGCCGCTTATGTGCCGGACGGCTGGACATGGCGCGAGCTGGATCGAGCGCTGCGTGCGCATGGCATGGCTGTTGGCGGCAACTACGGCGAGTTGGCAGGCAAAGTTTTCCGCATCGGACACATGGGCAGCCAGGCAGACCCAACGCTGGTGGCGCAAGGCATGGAGGTGTTGCGCCGCGTCCTCCGCTAGAACGCGCCGAATCGTGCAGGATGGTTTCCAGTTCGCCCTCAACACGACCTGAAACGGAGTATGGACATGATTGTGTGGCTCGCCGCAATGCTGATCGGCTTCATCTTCTATTCACAACAAATTGTGGCAACGGCAACCGCCATCAGCCAGGGACGACGGCGCGGCTTCGGTGCCGCGTTCGCCGTCATGGGAGGCGCGCTGGTCGGCGACGCGCTCTGGTTGGCGGCGGCGCTGGGAGTCGTGGCGCTGGCAAGCCAGAGCGAGCCGCTGCGCGTGATCTTCAGCGTCGTGGGCAGCTTCTTTTTTCTGCGGCTGGCGTGGAGCGCACTGACAGACGCCCGGCAAGGCGCCACCCCACGCCAGGATTTGCCCGGCGGTGATGCTGGCTATCAGGCCGGGGCGCGCATCACCTTCCGCAATCCCTACGCGTTGGGCTTTTGGGTGGGTGTGGCGACGGCGACCCTGCTGTCGATTACGGTGCAGCCGCTCCTGCTCGACTATGGCGCCTTCTTCATCGGCGTTGTGCTGGGGGCGGCGTTGTGGAGCAGCCTGATCGCCTGGCTGGCATCGCGACGCCCTGACTGGCTGAAGACAGGCTTCTTTCGCGCCGTCAACGGCGTGGGTGGCGTGCTGGCCGCGCTGTTCGGGGTCGCCGTCCTGTGGACAACCGTAGCGCGTTGACGGCTATCCCTCTGTCTCTTCATCCGCCAGCGCCAACACTGCGCGCGCGGTGATGGCATCGGTTGCCAGTACATTCAGATAGCCGCCGCGCAACGCGCCCAGAATCGCAGGCGCCTTGGTCAGCCCGCGCGCGACGGCAATGACACTGGGGATGCGACGCAGGTCTTCCAGCTCCACGCCAATCACACGCCGGTTCAGCTCGATGTCAGCGGTCTGCCCTCTGACATCGTAGAAACGCCCCGCCATTTCGCCAACGGCGCCCAAACTGCGCAACGTCGAGAGGTCGGTGCGCGTCAGCAAGCCGGCGCGCAGAAAACTGGAGTCGCGCTCATCGAGCGAACCGATGCCGGTGATCGCCAACTGCACCGACCGCGCGCGGCGAATGCCCTCGCGCACTGCCGGCTCAGCCAGAAACAACTCGCGCACCTCGGGTCGCTCCACCAACACCGGCGCGTGCAAGTCGTAGTGGCGCCCGCCCAGCCTGGCCGCCACCATGCGCGCCAGGTCTGGCCCATCGACCACCAACGCGCCGACGCCGCCCATCAACTGCACTACGTCGATCTGACGCCCCGGGTTGTTGGGCAGTGCACTGACCGTTGCGTGGACGCCCGTCCCCCATGCCACCCCGATCGTGGCGCCATCTGGCAGCTCAAGGATGATCCGTTGCAGATAAATGGCGGCCAATTGTCCGACGCTGGCGACCAGGCTGGCCTCGTCATGATCCGGTTTCGCATCCAAAATCAGCGCATCGGTCAAAGCAAAGCGGGCAACAACTTGCGTTTCCAGTGCAAAATCACGCGGGATTGGCGTTTTGATCTGCACTTCGATCACACCACGCTCCCAGGCTTCCTTGAGCAGACGCGACACTTTCGATGTCGAGACGCCCAGGCGCTGGGCGATTTCGGCCTGCCCCTGATGCAGTTTGTAGTAGAGGGTCGCCACCATTGCCAGCAGGTCGTCGCGCTCGTTCATTGCCCCCTCGCAGTGCGTGAATCCGACATCGATTCGGATATATTTTCAGGTTATGCAAGTTTTTGCAGTCAGAATAACATGCAACATAAGTGATGTCAAGCAGGTTGCTGGTCTCTAAATTGGCTGCACATGTCGCTATCCGTCACGAGTCACCAGTCACCCGTCACTCATGACTCGTGACGCATGCGTTGTCAACCTGGTGAGCAGCAACAGAGTGGCAACAGACTTCAAGGTTTGACAAAGCGACAGTGCTATGCTACCCTCTTCTGCAAGAAATTTCAGTTACTGAATTTTCTTGCTTTCCAAGACAGCCTGAACAAACCAGACGACGGCGCGCTGCGCCAGCAAGGAAAGGTCTGACAGAGATGAGTGTACGGTGCGACGGCTTCGTCTTCGACCTGGACGGCACAGTGTATCTTGGCGAGGCGGCGCTGCCGGGCAGCGTCGAAGGCATTGCCGAACTGCGCCGGCGCGGCAAGCGCGTGCTCTTTGTCAGCAACAAGCCGTTGGAGCCGCGCACAAAGTACGCAGCCAAGCTGACCCGGCTGGGCATCCCCACCCCGCCGGAAGATGTGATCACGTCGGGCTACGTGCTGGGGCATCATCTGGCGCATCACCAGCCGGAGCTACGCTACTACGTGATCGGCGAGGCGGCATTGCGCGCTGAGCTGCGCGGGCACGGCCTCACCATCCTCGAGGAACTCGCCGATCAAGACCCCAGGGAAGTCATCGACCCGACCGGCATCGACGCGGTGATCGTCGCCTTCGACCGCACGCTGGATTATCGTAAACTCAACACGGCGTATCAGGCGCTGGTGCGCGGCGCCTATTTCTATGCCACCAACGGCGACAAGACCTGCCCAATGCCCGGCGGCGCGATCCCCGATGCCGGCGGCACGATCGCGGCGCTGGAGGTGATGACCGGGCGCAAGCTGCAACTGCTCGCTGGCAAACCCTCTACACTGACCATGCAGGTGGCGCTGGAACGTCTGGGGCTGCCAGCGGAACGCTGCATGATGGTTGGCGACCGGCTGGAGACGGACATTGCCATGGGGCAGAACGCCGGGATGCTCACCGCCGTGGCGTTGTCAGGCGTGAGCACGCGTGCCGACGTCGCGCGCATGACGACTCCACCCACCTTTGCCATCGAGTGCCTGAGCGAGCTGCCAATGCTGGTGGAATAGCGTGAGGTGCAGCGCTGCACAGCATGTTGACGCCTGATCCACTTAACGTCAAGCCTTCTGTGCACTCTACGCACGCTGCGCCGCTCAACAATGTGGCCAATGATTACAGGCACAAGCGATGACAATCACAAGCTGAAACGGTAAACGAGTATGACCACCCAGGAAGGCGTCGTCAAATATCGATGTGACTACCACCCCGCACCGGCGCTGCCGCGCAACGAGCTTGCCGAACTGAACGCCTGGCGCAAGCTGATGACGATCGCCGGGTTGATCGGCCAGGATGCAAACCGCTATGGCGGCTATGGCTACGGCAACATCAGCCGCCGTCTCGATGCGCAGGTGCGCGAACAGGGCCGCCATCCGTTCGTGATCACCGGCACGCAGACGGGCGGCAAGGCCGACCTGACGCCCGACGATTATGTGGTGGTGACTGCGTGTTATCCAGAGGAGAATCGGCTGGTGGCGGAGGGGCCGGTGCAGCCCTCATCGGAGGCGTTGACGCACGGTGCGGTCTATGCACTCGACGACCAGATTCTTTGGGTGGTGCACGCACACTCGCCCGAAATCTGGCATAACGCCGAGGCGCTGGGCGTGCCGATGACCGCCAACGTGCCCTACGGCACGCCCGAAATGGCGGCGGAGGTGAGACGCCTCTACGCCGAAAGCGACCTGCCACAGAAGCGCATCTTTGGCATGGCCGGTCACGAAGATGGCGTTGTCACCTATGGCCGCACGGCAGAAGAGGCTGGTTTCACAATGCTGGCCTACCTGGTGCGCGCCTTGCAGATCAGCGAAAGGAAGAACTGACCATGACTTACCGCCCACAGGCTGTCACCATCGACGACCGCGCCGTCGAGCATCTTGTCGAATTCTGCCAGGCGAATGGCCTCACAAAGCTCTTCATGGTGGCGGACAAGCACACCTATGCTGCATTGGGTCGGGCCGTGGAGGCTGCGCTGCGCAGCGCAGGCTTCGATCTCCAGCAGATCGTCTTCACGCATGAGGAAGTGATCGCCGACGCTGCGCACATCTTCGACGTGCTGCTGGCGGCAGGCGGCGAACCGCGCACCTACATCGTTGTCGGCTCCGGCACGTTAACGGACATCACCCGCTTTGCCAGCCACCGTACGCACAGCCACTTTATCTCCGTGCCGACCGCGCCCTCGGTGGATGGCTTTGCCTCGATCGGCGCGCCGTTGATCATCCACGGCGTCAAGGTCTCGGTCTACTGCCAGGCGCCCTACGCCATCTTTGCCGACATCAACACGCTGGCGCACGCGCCGCAGACGATGATCGCCGCTGGCTTCGGCGACATGCTGGGCAAGCTGACCTCGATTGCTGACTGGCGGCTGGGCCGGCTGCTCTGGAACGAACCCTACGACGAGACGATTGCGCAGCGCACGCTTGCCGCTGTGCAAATCTGCATCGACAACGTGGATGGCATCGGGCGCGGTGAGCCGCAGGCGATCAGCCGTCTCTTCGACGCGCTGCTGGAGTCGGGCTACTGCATGTTGGATTTCGGCGAGTCGCGCCCTGCTTCCGGCGCCGAGCACCACACGTCGCACTACTGGGAGATGAAACTGCTGCGCGAGGGGCGACCGGCGATCCTGCATGGCGCCAAAGTCGGCGTCGCCACGGTGATGGTGGCGCAGTTGTACGACCGGGTGCGTGAGCTTACGCGCGCACAGGTCGCCGATCTGCTGGATGCAACGACCTGGCCCGCGCGCGAGGAGGCGATCGCGCACATCCGCGCGGCGTACGGCGACCTGGCAGAAGGCGTCATCGCCGATCACAAGCCATTTCTGGAAGTTGCCCCTACGCAGGTGGAAGCGCTCAAACGCGCCATCCTCGACCACTGGGAGGAGATTCAAGCCATCGCTGCCCAGGTTCCCCCCGCCGCCACTGTCGCCGATCTGTTGCGCCGCGCTGGCGGGCCCGCCGCCGCCGCAGAGCTTGGCTTCGACGACGCCGAGCGCGACCTCGGCTTCGACAACGGCCACTATCTGCGCAACCGCTTCACCGTGCGCAAGCTGGCAAGGGTGCTGGGGATACGTATGTAGCTCAGCAACCTTCCTGGAAGCTGAGAGCTTCCAGGAAGGTGACACACTAGAATCTGCGTAAGCCCAAGATAATTTCGGAGGGATAACATGGACAAGAATACACCGATCGTGATGGGCGCCGACCACTTCGGCATGCCGCTAAAGAACGCAATTCGCGACTACCTGATCAAAAAGGGCTATCAGGTGGTTGACATGGGCGTCAACGAAAGCACGCCGGTCGATTACCCCGATGTCGGTGCGCGAGTGGCTGAAGAAGTCGGCGCCGGCAAGTACGAACGCGGCATCCTGGTTTGTGGCACGGGCGCGGGCATGGCGATCGTCGCCAACAAGGTGCCAGGGGTGCGCGCGGTCTGCGTGCAAGACCCCTACACCGCCGAGCGCGCCGTCGCCAGCAACAACGCGCAGATCATCACCTTTGGCGCGCAAATCACCGGCCCTGCTGTGGCGGAAAAGCTGATCGACATCTGGCTGGAGAGCGAATTTCAGGGTGGACGGTCGGCGCCGAAGGTAGCGAAGATCGACAGCCTCGATGAAAAATACCGCTCGCAGCGGGCAGGCGAATAGAGACCTGGGCGCGGCAACTTCACCTGTCACCTTCGCGAGGACGCGGGGCTACTTCAAGTTGGGGACAGCTCATCGCCTCTCTCTCAGATTCCCCACGGCCCCTGATAGCCGTTCCGCTCCACCACGTTTTGGGTGTCCAGGTGCAGTTCCGCTTGCGCCAGCTCGGCTTCGACGGCGCTCAGGCGCGCCACCACCTGCTGCAATAGTTCCATCGTCGTGTCGTGCAGCAAGTTGTGCTGCAAATCCTCGTGGCGCGTGTCCTCCGTCAGCTCGTCGGCGCGATGGCGCACGCGCCCCGGCACGCCGACGACCACCGAATGCGGCTCGACATCCTTGACCACCACCGAGTTGGCGCCGATGCGCGAGTGTGCGCCGATGGTGATCGGCCCCAGCACCTTCGCCCCCGCGCCGACGACGACATGATCGCCGACGGTGGGATGGCGTTTCTCCTTGCGCCAGCTCACGCCGCCCAGGGTGACGCCGTGATAGAGGGTGACGTTGTCGCCGATCTCCGCCGTCTCGCCGATGACGACGCCCATGCCGTGATCGATGAAGAAACCGCGCCCGATCGTAGCGCCAGGGTGAATCTCGATGCCGGTGAAGAAACGCCCCAGATGCGAGACGAAGCGCGCCAGGAAGCGCAACCGGTGTAGCCACAACCAGTGCGCCAGCCGATAGAACCACTGTGCGTGCAGACCTGGATAGCAGACCAGCACTTCCCACGCGCTGCGCGCTGCCGGGTCGCGCTCGAAGACGACAGCGATGTCTTCACGAAGCCGGGCAAACATGACAAACCTCCTGAAAGCTAGCACGCGGATGACGCGGATCGGACGGATCGGTGCGGATTTTTCCGCGTGGATCTGCCCAATCCGCGTTATCCGCGTGCCATGAATTGGTTACCCGCGCAGGTGCGCAAAGAGATCGGTGCTCAGGTACCGCTCGCCGTTGGAGGGAATGATGGCGACGATGAGCTTGCCGGCATTCCCGGCGCGATTGGCGACCTGAATCGCCGCGTGCAGGATCGCACCGGAGGAGATGCCGACGAGCAGCCCTTCTTCGGCAGCCGCACGGCGCGCCATGGCGAAAGCATCCTCGTTGCTCACGGGGATGACTTCGTCGATGATGGCGGTGTTGAGCACGGCCGGCACGAAGCCCGCGCCGATGCCCTGAATTTTGTGCGGGCCGGGCTGACCTCCTGAGAGCACGGGCGACGCCGCTGGCTCAACGGCTATGGCCTGGAAGCCGGGCTTGCGCGCCTTGATCACCTCCGCCACGCCGGTGATTGTGCCGCCCGTGCCCACGCCGGACACCAGAATATCGACCTGACCGTCGGTATCGTTCCAGATTTCCTCGGCCGTGGTGGCGCGATGAATCGCCGGGTTGGCCGGGTTCATGAACTGCTGCGGGATGAAATAACGGCTGTCGGCTGCGGCCATCTCCTCAGCTTTGCGGATGGCGCCCTTCATCCCTTCCGGGCCGGGCGTCAACACCAGGTCGGCGCCGTAGGCGCGCAGCAACATGCGGCGTTCCATGCTCATTGTCTCCGGCATGACCAACGTGCACTTGTACCCTTTCGCCGCCGCCACGAACGCCAGCCCAATGCCGGTGTTGCCGCTGGTCGGCTCCAGGATAATCGTCTCCGGCGTGAGCAGCCCCGCCCGCTCTGCCGCCTCGATCATGCTGAGCCCGATGCGATCCTTCACGCTGCCCGCCGGGTTGAAGAATTCCAGCTTGGCGGCAATCGTTGCCGGCGCGTCGCCAGCAATGCGGTTGATGCGCACTAATGGCGTGCGCCCTATTAACTCTGTGATATTGTTCGCAATCATCATCATCTGATTCCTTTCACGCAATTTTTCCAGGTCGCTTTCCCTCCAATCAAAAAACTCAGGTCAGCCATTGGCTCGTCCCTGAGTCCGCGCGAAATTTTAACATCAAAGCGAGGAATCTGGAAAGCGCCGCCAGCCCATCGGTTTGCTTCACCGCCGGGGCAGATTGCGCCCGCACGGTTGCGCCAAACCCTACGCTTGCCCGGCGGATGGGTGAACAAAAGGCGCCAGCTACGCCTGCTCACGAAGGGCGACGATCAGCGTGACAATCTGGGCGGAAGAGTTGCTCAATCCACTCGCGGCAAAGCCAGGGATCGCTTGCAGCGCATCAAGGCTGGACGGCGCGCGGCGGGCGATCTCCTTGAGCAGGGGGTCGCCGGCAATGGTGAAAGGTTTGACGCGATTCCTCACTGCCAGCTTCTGCCGCAGCTCTTGCAACCGCATGTAGATTTGCCGTTCGAGCTGTGGCGACGCCAGCTCGGCTTCCTGGCTTGCTATCGACCGACTCGCTGCCTGCGCCGCCGCCATTTCCGCCCGCTGCGCCGCCAGCCGTGCATCGTCGCCAGGCTGCGGCGGGTTGAGCTTGATGATATCGAGCAGCGCTTCGCCGTAGTGTTGCATACGCTGTGCGCCCATGCCGGGCAGCGCAGCCAGCGCCTCCAGTGTTTGTGGGCGCGTTTCGGCAATGCGCAACATTAACTCATTGTGCATGACCACGTAGACAGGCTGCGCCAACTCCTCCGCCAGCCGGCGCCGCCAGAGCCAGAGCGCCTTTTGCAGGGACGTGTAGCGATCCGACTCCACTTCTGCCTCAGCCGGGGTCTCTCCCACTGGCGCAGCCGCGCCATACGTCGCCAGCTCTGGGTGTTCGGCCAGCCACGCTTCCGCCTCGGTGCGCCCGCGCAAGGTCGGCGCCAGCACGAGATAATCCTGCCGCGTGTACTGGCGCAGGCGGTTCTGCTCGATCAGCTCGTCGATGTAGGCGATGACGCCGCCCTCGCCCAACGCCTTGAGCGCACCGAAATGCCGCGCCTGCTCCGGCTTGACCGGTGCACGCAGCGCGCCCGTCAGAATGCGCGCCAGACCGCTGCGCCCAACTGGCCTGGGCAGGCTGAGCAGGCAGTCGATGATCATCGGCTCAATGTCGGCATCGTCGGGCAGCAGGTGCTCGACGTGTTCAGACTGGACGATGTCGGGCCGCACGCCGGTGCAGTTGTCGCAGACATCGCAGTGGGTGCGCGGGGGGCTGCCAAAGTGTGCGCTGATATAGCCGTGCCGGCAACTGTCGGTGGTGGCATAGCCGATCACATCGTCGATGCGGCGCTGCGCTACCGCGGCGGCTTGCGCCAGGAGTGCTTCCAGACGCGCTTCCAGGTCATCCGGTTCGGCGGGCAGATCGATGAACATGGCGCGACGCCCAAATTTCAGCGCAAACACACCATCACCGCTCAACTCTAGCAGGTTCGCTTCAGCCTCCGCCAGGGGCCACCGCATAAAGCGGGCAATGTCCGTGAGCGCAAAGGTCGCCGATTGCTCGGGGCCAAGTTGCAGCCCCTTGAACAGGCGCGCCAGGGTGCGATCTTCCAGCGCGGCGCGCTTGAGGCAGCGCGGCACGGTGATCGTCACCTCGCGCGGCAGGTCGAAGCCGCGTCGCAACAGCCCTGCCCGCTCCAACAGGCTGATGGCGACGCGCACGGTCGTCTCGTCGCTGCTTAGCACCTGCTGGAGACGCCGCAACTCGACCGGCCCGGCGGCGTCCCCAGCGTCCGGCGCCGTGATCCGTCCCGTCGTGACCGGGAGCGTCGCTTCCGCCAGCGCAACAGCCTCGCCTGCAGCGGCATCGGCGGCGGTGAGCACAGTGGCGACGTGAGCCTCGACGGCAACGCCCAGTTGGGCTGCGATGGCGGCGTAGACGCGCTTGAGGAAGTCGATAGCGTACTCGTCGGCGCGCGCCCAACGCCGCAGATTCGCCCAGTCATTATTGCTGTAGAAGAGCACGCCCTGGCTCAACCTGCCGTCGCGCCCGGCGCGCCCGACTTCCTGGTAATAGGCGTCCAGGCTGCGCGAGGGATGGAAGTGTACGATGAAGCGGATGTCGGCCTTGTCGATGCCCATGCCAAAGGCGATGGTGGCGACGACAACGCGCGTCTGGTTCGTCATGAAGCGATCCTGCACCGGGCCACGTTCGGCCAACCCGGCGTGATAGGCTTCAGCGGCGACGCCGGCTTGCCGCAACGCGCCGGCAATTGTTTCAGCGCGGCTGCGGGTGTTGACGTAGACGATGCCGCTGCCCGGCGTCTTGCTCACGTAATTCACCAGGGCCGCCAGCTTCTCGTCCTCATTGTGAAACTGGAGAGCAGAGAGATGCAGATTGGGGCGGAAAATGTCGAGCGCAATGACGTGGGGGCGGAGCGCCTTGCCACTGGCTTGCGCTGCGGCGTCGTCGCTGATGTAATCGACGATTTCGTCGCGCACGCGCGGGGGCGCGGTGGCAGTCATCGCCAGTGCTGGCGGGTTGCCAAGTGCAGCCCGCGCCTGCTGAATGAATAGATAGTCCGGGCGAAAATCGTGCCCCCACATGCTGACGCAGTGCGCCTCATCGACGACAAACAGATCCAGCCCTGCCTGACGCAATGCGTGCAGGAACGCGCGTTGGCGCAGGCGCTCAGGCGCAGCATAGATCAACTTATAGTCGCCGCGCGCTACGCCCTCCATGCGCGCGGCGAGTTCGGCGTCGCTCAAGGCGCTGTTGATGAAGACCGCCCGCGCGCGCGCGGCTTTGGGCAAGCCCTCAACCTGATCCTTCATCAGCGCGATCAAAGGGCTGATGACGAGCGTGGCGCGCGGCAGCACCAGCGCCGGCAACTGGTAGCAGAGCGACTTGCCGCCGCCGGTCGGCATGACGGTGAGCACGGATTGGTTGCGCAGCAATGCCAGGGCTATTGTCTCTAGCTGGCCTTCGCGCAGCCGATCAAAGCCAAAATGGCGGATCGTCTCAAGCTGGATGCGCTGGCGTTCTTCACGGGTCAGGTGCACAGAGTCCAGCCCGGTGTACTGGCGATAGAATGCGCCTGGATCGCTGATCAGCAGTTCGGCGCCGTCGATGAAGGGGGTGAGGGCGGTTTGCAGCGCACGCAGCTCCTGCTGTTGGCGGCGCTGCAGTTCCAGGGCGGCGGCGGCGGCGGTCTCGCGCTTGTCCAACCGTTCCGCCAACTGCTGCAACAACACAAGCTGCTCCACCGTAATGGCTGCCGGGATGCCGCTGCCCAGCCGTTGCAACTGGGCATCCGCCAGATCGGGGCGCCCGCCTTCGATGGCGACAAGGGCTAACGCCAGCGTTCCTTGCAAGTCGTAGGGTTTGAGCGCCAGATACGCAATGACGGGGGCGGCGGCGGTGGCATAATCGGCGGTTCTGGCTAACACCTGGGCGGCGGCGGCGATGGCGCTCCCGTTGCGTGGGTTGGCGGCGGCCAGCTCCAAAGCGATGCGTCGGGCGGCGTCGTGCATTCCCAGCGACAACAAGGCGCGCGCCTCCAGCGCGTGCGAGCCAATGGTGGTGTTGCGCCGTTGCCGCCGTTCGATCACCTCCAGCGCCAGCCTGGGGTTGTCCGCCGCCAGATGGGCTTGCGCCAGATAATCCAGCAGCGCTGGCCATCCACCATGACCTGCGCGCAGGATTTCCGCGACTTTGAGCTGCTCGGCGGGTTCTCCCCATCGTTGAAGATAGAGCAGCAGCAGGTCGCGCACTTCAGGCGGCAGACTGGAAACGCTCTCCAGCGGGAGGTGTAGTTGTGCGGTTGCCAGCGTGGTCAATTCAGTCATGGGTTCGCCGGGATTGTTTCTCATTACAGTTTTGGTGCTCTTAACGCCCTATCAGTATAATTCAGAAGGATATTCAGAAAGAATGACGTCTGCAACGCATCGGAATTGCCAGCTAACCAATCTGAACCCAACGCAGGCGGACGCTTCGAATTCAGCGCGATGAACGATTTTGTACAAATGGAAAGGGCGCAGTAGCTGCGCCCTTTTCTACAGCCAGCCAATGTGCTGGCGCTCCCAAACCCAAGAAAGTGAGTTATCCAAATGACGCGAGTTTTTATCACCGGCATGGGCGCAGTGACGCCGATCGGCAATGACGTCGCCACCTTCTGGCGCAATCTGCTGGCCGGCAAGTCTGGAGCGGGGCGCATCACCAGCTTTGACACGGAGGATATGCCCCACAATATCGCCTGCGAGGTCAAAGATTTTGACCCAACGCAGTACATGGATCGCAAGACGGCGCGGCGCATCCATCGTTCTTCGCAATTTTCCGTGGCGGTGGCGCGGCAGGCGCTCACCGACGCCGGCCTCACGATCGACGCCACCAATGGGGAACGCGTCGGCGTACTGATGGCGACCGGCGGCGGCGGCATCACGGAGATCGAGGCGGGTGCGCTGGAGGTGGTGCGCAAAGGCTGGCGTTCGGTGGGGCCCTTCGTTGTGCCAAGCGCAATGGCAAACGCAGTCTCCTGCATCGTTTCGATCGAGGTCGGCGCCAAAGGCCCGGTGATGACCAGCACCGCTGCTTGCGCCAGCGGTCACTACTCCATCATCGAGGGCTATCACTTCTTGCAGCGCGGCGAGGCGGACGTGATCATCGCTGGCGGCGCTGAATCGCTGATGTCGATGTTGACGATGGCTGCCTTTGGGCGCATGGGGCCGCTCTCCAGCCGCACCGATGACCCGGAGCACGCCTGCCGCCCCTTCTCGGTGGATCGCGATGGTTTCGTGGCGGGTGAGGGTGCGGCCGCCGTGATCCTCGAAACCGAAGAGCACGCCCGTGCGCGCGGCGCCAAACTCTACGCCGAAGTGTTAGGCGGCAAGCTCACCGGCGACGCCTACCACATCACTGCGCCTGATCCTACGGGCGACGGCGCCGCACGTGCGCTGAGCGGTGCGTTGCAGCTGGCAAAGCTCCCGCCAGAGGCGATCGACATTGTGATGGCGCACGGCACCGGGACAACACTCAACGACGCCAGTGAGACGCTGGCGCTCAAGCGCGCCTTTGGCGAGGCAGCCTATCGCTTGAAGATCACGAGCATCAAGAGCATGGTCGGGCACGCGTTGGGTGCAGCCGGCGCCGAGTCGGTGGTGGCCGCGGTCTGCGCCCTGCGCGAGGGCATCGTGCCGCCGACGATCAACTACACGCCCGACCCAGAGATCGATCTCCACATCGTCGGCAACCGACCGGAGCAGGTCGCTGCGCGCTACGCCATCGTCAACGCGTTTGGTTTCGGCGGGCAAAATGTGGTGGCGGTGTTTGGACGCGTGGAGGAGTAAGCCGCGCAGCGTTCAGCGCTTCCAGTTGTGCGTCGATCTGTGTAGCGTAATGGTCAACGATGGCGTAGGCCTGCCTTACAGGAATTCGATTCGATTGACCATTTCGTCGGCCGTATAGAGGACATGCATCAGCGTAAGCCGTAGTTGACGGGCGATCTCGACAGGGAGATTCTCATCGAGGTAGAAACGGAGTAGCTCGGCCAACGCCCTGCTCCTTCAGCGCCCTTGCCTTATCAATCTGACTGCGAATGTCGTTGTCCAGTTCCAGCTTGTGCGCGTAATAATACGAGAGTGCTGCATAGACCTGCGCCAGTGAAATGTCATAATCGGCGGCGATCTCCTCCGGTTGGCGGCGGTGAAATAGATGTGCCATCGCCAGGTCGATCACGCGCACCCCTGTGCCCGCAATGCACGGCTGGCCATTGCGAATCGTCGGATCAGAGGCAATCAAGTCGATTGTCAGCACACTCTGCATGGTTGGCTCCTTTCTCAAGCGCCATATCGGCGCAACACACAACTCATTCCAGTCAAGATTGCTGCAACGCCATTAGCAGTTGCACATGTAAACATGCACATATCTTTCCACCAACTATTCTATCCCAGAACCGCCTGGATGGCGTTGGCAACCGTGAGCGCGTCCTGTTCACCCCTGGTTGTCTGCACGACGCCACACCCGCCCTGTCCTGCGGGTTGGGAGAAGGCGCCGTATCGTAAACCGGCCGCCCGCGTCACATTGCGAGCGGCCGGTTTGTGGAATGTTCCTATGCAATCGGCGCCAGGTCAGCCTCTCTGATCGCCTGGTTGAGCGCTGCCAACTCCGTCGAAAGAACTTCATCGAGCGCCGCAACCTGCGCGTCGATCTGCGCAGCGTAATGGTCAACGATGGCGTAGGCCTGCTCAGTCGGTCGTACATCGGCGCTGCCGACGATGGCGACAGTGGACGCCAACGCCTCGTTGAGCCGTGAGCGAGCAATCAGCGCGTAGGTCACCTTCTGTTCGCCGGGCAGGATCAGCGCATCCTCGATCGCAGCCAGCTTTGCCAGCAATGCCGCAGCCGCCGCCATGATCGCCGGTGCATCACCGGCGCGCTTCTGCCAGGCTTCGACCTGCTCACGGATGGCGCGCAGACGATTGACCGCCTGATGCGCCTCCGAGATTTTGTCGCGAATGCGCAGCAGCAACGCGAGCTGTTCTTCCAGGTCAGCCTGTGATGCGCGTACGCGCGGGTCATTCACCACCTCGAACGCCTGCGTCGAGACCGTATCACCCACAGTGAGCCGCACCTGGTAACGACCGGGCAACACGAACGGCCCCTCGTTGACGGCGCCTGCTGTCTTGTTGCCGGGCACTTTGGTCGCGCCGGGCAGCCGCAGATTCCAGATGAAGCGATTCATGCCAGCGCGCAACGGCAGCCACGGCCCCGGCGCCAGCCCCTTGCGTTTGTCGTCCCACGCGTCGTAGTCGGCGGGTTTGCGTCCGTACTCGCGCAACAGAGTGCCGGCTGCATCGAGGATGGCAAGCGTCACCGGCGTCTCGGCGGCGGGCGCCTCCGGCAGGAAGTAATCCACCACGACGCCGCGCGGCGCGCCCTCGCCTGCGTCGAGGAAGGTGCGTTCGATCTGACCGGTCTCATTCTTGCGCGCAATGATCGTTGCGCCGGAGCCGAGACCGACGCCATAGATTTTGCCCTCGCTCGGCATCCAGTCGGCGAAGAGGTCGGGCAGGATGCGCCAGGCGCGCGGCGGGGTAAAGAGCGTGACGTCGGCGCGGTTCTGGCTGGCGAGCCCCTGGTAGAGCAGCGTCAGGTTGTCGCCGATCCAGAAGCCGCGGCCATGAGTGGCGAGCACCAGGTCACTGTCCTTGATCTTCATGTCGTAGATCGGCGAGACAGGCAGGTTCGACTGCCAGCGCCGCCACGACGCGCCGTCATCGAACGAGACGTAGAGTCCAAGCTCCGTGCCCGCATAGAGCAGTCCGCGCACGTTCGGGTCACAGCGGATCACGCGCACATAGTCGTGCGCCGGGATGCCGTTCGTGATGGCGCTCCAGCTTGCGCCCTCATCAGTCGTCTTGTAGAGATAGGGCGCAGGGTCATCCAGCTTGTAGCGCGTGGCGGCGACGTACCACGTGGCGGCGTCGAAGGGCGACGGCTCCACGGTGCGGATGTAGCTCCACTCCGGCAGATCGGGTGGGGTGATATTCTGCCAGCTTGCGCCGCCGTCACGCGAGATGTGCACCAGCCCGTCGTCGCTGCCCGCCATGAAGACGCCCGCCGCGTGTGGCGACTCGCGGAAGGTGTAGATGGTGGCGTAATGCTCGGCGCCGCTGGTGTCGAGCGTGATGGGGCCGCCGGAGGGGCCGAGCTTGCTCATGTCGGCGCGCGTCAGGTCGGGGCTGATCGCCTCCCAACTGTGGCCGCCATTGGTGGAGCGGAAGACCCGGTTGCCGCAGGTGTAGAGTACGTTCGGGTCGTGAGGCGAGAAGAGAATCGGGAAGGTCCACGGGAAGCGCACCTGCGCCTCGCCGACGCCGCGCCCGTGCAGGTCTTCGGGCCAGACGTTGACCAACTGAATCTGCCCGGAGATGCGGTCAGCCTTCTGCAGCGCGCCCTGCCCACCCGGCGAGCTGCCCACTGCGCCGACGTAGACCGTGTTCACGTCGTCCGGCTTGACGGCGATGTAGCCGCTTTCGCCCGTGCCGACGACTTCGCAATCCGCCCACGTGATGGCGCCCGCAATCGTGTCGCTGGGCACACAAACGCTGGAGTTGTCCTGCTGCGTGCCGTAGATGCGATAGGGGAACTCATGATCGACGTCCATGTGGTAGAACTGGGCGGTCATCTGGTTGTAGATCGTGCTGAAGGAGGCGCCGGCGTTGAAGGAGACGCACGCGCCGCCGTCGTTGCCCTCGATCATGCGCTTGTTATTGCGCGGGTCGATCCAGAGATCGTGGTTGTCGCCGTGGGGCGTGGGAATTTCGGTGAAGGTCTTGCCGCCATCGGTCGATTTGTGCATGCCCAGGTTGAGCACGTAGACGGTGTCTTCGTCCTGCGGGTCGGCGTAGACGTGCATGTAGTACCACGGCCGCGCCCACAGATCGATGCTGTCGTTGAGCTTCTGCCAGGTGGCGCCGAAGTCGTCGGAGCGGTAGAGGCCGCACGCATCCTTCGCCTCGACCATCGCCCAGACGCGCCCCGCCTTCACCGGTGAGGCGGCGACGCCGATCTTACCCTTGAGCGTCTGAGGAAAGCCTTTGTTGTCGCTGATGCGCTCCCACGTGTCGCCGCCATCGCGCGAGCGCCACAGCCCGCTGTCGGACCCGCCGCTGCTCAGCTCCCAGAAATTGCGGTAGACTTGCCAGGTGCTGGCGTAGAGGATGTCGGGATTCTGCGCGTCGATCGAGAGATCGACCGCGCCTGCCTTGTCACTGACGTAGAGAACTTTTTCCCACGTGGCGCCGCCATCCTGCGAGCGGAAGACGCCGCGCTCCGCGTTCGGCCCGAAGGCGTGACCGAGTGCGGCCACGTAGACCAGATCGGGGTTGGTGGGATGGACGCGCACGCGGCCGATGTGGCGCGTGTCCGCCAGGCCGAGATGTTTCCAGGTGTGACCGCCGTCCGTCGACTTGTAGACGCCGTCGCCATAGGAGACGTCGATGCGGATCGTCGTCTCGCCCATGCCGGCGTAGAGGATGTTGGGATGGCTGTCGGAGACGCAAAGCGCGCCGACCGACGCGGTGTTGAGTTGTCCATCGGTGATGCAACGCCAGGTCGTTCCGGCGTCCTCGGTCTTCCAGACGCCGCCGGCGACTGCGCCGAAGTAGAATTCCGCCGGGTTGTGGGGATGGCCCGCCACAGCCACCACGCGCCCGCCGCGCGTCGGGCCGATACAGCGAAAGCGCACCGCGTCGAGCACGGCGTCGATGGTCAATGAATTGGTCATGATGGCTCCTTTGGAGAGGGGCGAGGGGCGAGTTGCGAGGGGCGACGCGCTTGCCTGCCGGTTCTCATTGTTCGTAAATGCTGAAATGGCACGCGGATAACGCGGATGCTGCGGATATACGCGGATTCAGAAAAATCCGCGCTGATCCGCCCAATCCGCGTCATCCGCGTTCTATCGATTATTTCGCAAACGCGGCGTCGAACGCAACGGCGGAGGGGGTGAAGTCCATGCGCCGCATCAGCGCCAACGCCTCCGGGGCGCCGAACTCGCGATCCATGCCGCTGTCCTCCCACTCGATGGAGAGCGGGCCCTGGTAGCCGATCCGGTTGAGCGCGCGCACGATCGGATCCCACTTCACGTCCCCGCGCCCGGGCGACACAAAATCCCACCCGCGGCGGCGGTCGCCAAAGCTGAGGTGCGACGAGAGGATGCTGTTGCGCCCGGTGAGTTGCACCTTCGAATCCTTGACGTGCGCGTGGAAGATGCGATCCGGGAAGGCGTAGATCAGCTCGGTCGGGTCGATGAACTGGTGCACCAGATGGCTCGGATCAAAGTTGATGCCAAACGCCGGGTGGCCGTTGACGGCGGCCAGCGCGCGCTCGAAGGTGATAATGTCGTAGGCGATCTCGGTCGGGTGCACCTCCAGCCCGAAGCGCACGCCCTCCGCCTGGAAGACATCGAGGATCGGCGTCCAGCGTGCGGCGAAGTCGGCGTAGCCGGCGTCGATCTCAGCGTCGCTGGTCGGCGGGAAGAAGTAGAGCTTGTGCCAGACGCTGCTGCCCGTGAAGCCGTTGACGACATTTACGCCGAAGAGTTTTGCTGCGCGCGCGGTGTTGGCGACCTCCTCGGCGGCGCGCTGACGCACCCCTTCCGGCTCGCCGTCGCCCCAGATGCGCGGGGGCAGAATCGACTTGTGGCGGGCGTCGATGGGGTCGCAGACGCACTGCCCCACGAGATGCGTGCTGATCGCCCAGCAGCCCAGGCCGTGCTTTTCGAGCAGGTCGCGCTTCTCGCGCACGTAGCGGTCGCTCTCCAGCGCCTTATCGACCTCGAAATGATCGCCCCAACAGGCCAGCTCCAGCCCGTCGAAGCCCCAGGCGCTGACCTTCTGCGCCAATACCTCCAGGGGCAAATCCGCCCATTGACCGGTGAACAGGGTGACTGGTCTCGACATTGCGCGTTCCTTTCTGATCTATTTGGGTTGGAAAGTGGATCGTTTTCGATGCGGCGTCGCCGCGCCTGCCAAGATGACACGCGCGGCGATTTTCGTCAAGTTAGCGATCAGGTGCGCGGGACTGGCTTGATAGGGGCGAGGAACATGGACACCAACCTCGATAAGCTAAAGTGAGTTCACTTTGAGATTCATAGCTTTGCAGAGTGAATTCTCTTGGTCTCAAAGCAGATTCACTTTAGAAAAGAGCTTTGTCACCAGATTGGCGCAGATTTCTGCCTTACTCTGTAAAACCTGCAGATGATTTTCTACACGCACAAGAAGTTGACTCGTAAGTTACTATTTGTGTGTTGTATACTGACAACATGCGATTCCCTGTGTGATCCAGAGTCTATTTATGATGAGGACTAAAGTTGATGAGCGACGCAGCGCAAGTCCGGCCATCTCGTATAGTCGCCGTCGACTCCTCAGTGCTGGTCGGTGCATTGAACAAATCGGACCATCACCATGTCCAGGCTGACGCATTGCTCAACGCATTACGGGATGTTGACGCTTCGCTCGTTTACTTCGATTGTGTAGTTGCAGAGTCGATCAGCACGATATCGGGCAACTGGCATTCGCCGGCGTCACGCCCTGGCCCGTGACGTGGCGCTCGCCTGGCATCATGGACTGGTATAGCTTCGTCCCCTTCATGGAGTGCTATCACGGTGTCTTGAGCCTCGATCACGCGGTGCGCGGGCAGCTTGTCGCCGCCGCCGCTGCAGTCGATTTTCATGGCGGGCGCGGCTACATCGAAAAGGACTGGGGCGAAGCCTTCCCGCGCGCCTGGGTCTGGATGCAGACCAACCACTTCGAGCGCACTGGCGTCTCGCTTACGGCGTCGGTGGCGCGCATCCCATGGCTGGGAACGGCTTTTCGTGGCTTCATCGTCGGCTTGCTCTGCGACGGGACGCTCTACCGCTTCGCTGCACGCGCCGATGCGCACCGCCATGCTTCAGCGTGTGCTCGAAAGCCTGACCACGTCCGTCGATGTCACCTTGAGCGTCGAGATTGACGAGCGCATGGTCGAAATATTCGCCGGTCGCGGCCGGCACGCCGGGTTGGAGCCTGGCGGCAATCTGGAGGAGATTCTGTGACAAAGTCTGAGCAATTTCAACGCACCGTCAGCAACCGCTTGTTGCAGTGGAGCGCGATCAGCATTGTGGTTGGCTTGTTGCTGCAACGGGTGCGCTCACCCTTCTGGCGCGCCTTTGGGCAGCAGGCGATCGGCTGGGGCGCCATCGACGCTGCGCTGGCGATCTTTGGCCGTCGCGGGCTGGAGCAGAAAGTGCAGCGCGGCTACCCGCCAGAGGAAGCCACCCAAGACCTGCGCAATCTGCGCCGCATCCTCTGGCTCAACACCGGGCTGGATGTGCTCTACATGGCGGGCGGGCTGGCGCTGTTCCGGCGCAAGGACGAAACGCAGCGCGGACACGGCGCGGGCATCCTGGTGCAGGGTCTCTTTCTCTTCAAGTTCGACCTGATCCATGCCCTGCTTGCAAGGGAGGATGCGTCCGGCGCCGCCAGTGATTCGGATCGAGGTTGAATGTGAGGATGTGCGGTTGCGAACCGCACCTACGGGGAACGCCGGTCAACTGTAGCCAGGGTGTGCGGTTGCGAACCGCACCTACGGGGAACGCCGGTCAACTGTAGCCAGGGTGTGCGGTTGCGAACCGCACCTACGGGGAACGCCGGTCAACGGCAGCCAGGGTGTGCGGTTGCGAACCGCACCTACGGGGAACGACAGCGGTGATCGGTGCACCGACAAAGGAGCAGAACGCGCATGAGCGCAATCAACCATAGCGATGTCATGATTATCGGCGCCGGCATGAGTGGGCTGATGGCGGCCAGTGTGCTCGTCGCCGCCGGTCGCCGCGTCACGCTGATCGACAAGGGGCGCGCCGTGGGCGGGCGGCTGGCGACGCGACGCATCGGCGCAGGGCGCGCCGATCACGGCGCACAGTTCTTCACCGTGCGCGACCCGGAATTTGGCGCCTGGGTGGAGCGCTGGCAGACGACCGGACTGGTCTACACCTGGTCGCACGGCTGGAGCGACGGCAGCCTTGCCGCAGCGCCGCCCGACGGCCATCCGCGCTACGCCGTGCAGGGCGGCATGAATCGCCTCGCCAAACACCTGGCTGCGGAGGTTGCAGGCAAAGGCGCAACCATCCTCACGGACACCCGCCTGACAGTGGTGGCGCCGCAAGATGAGGGTTGGCTGCTCACCAGCGACGATGGACGCAGCTTCACCGCCGCTGCTGTGCTCGTGACCGCGCCCGTTCCGCAGACGTTGGCGCTGCTCGACGCCGGCGCGACGCCGCTCACGGCAGACGACCGCGCCCGCCTGGAACGCATCCGCTACGCGCCGACGCTTTGCGGGCTGTACGTGGTGGAAGGCGAGGTGCAGCTGCCTGCGCCCGGCGCCGTGCAGCGTCCCGACGCCGACTTCGCCTGGATCGCCGACAACCGGCGCAAGGGCATCTCGCCCGACGCCACGGTCATCACGATCCACGCCAGCGGCGACTGGAGCGCGGCGCACTACGACGCGCCCGACGCCGAGCTGAGCGAAGCATTCGAGCGCGCGCTGCGTCCCTGGCTGGCGGCGGACGCCTGGATCGTCGAGGAGCAGATCAAACGCTGGCGCTACGCCGCGCCGACCGTGCTGCACCCGGAGCGCTTTCTGCGCGTCGCCGCGCACGCGCCGCTGCTGGTAGGCGGCGATGCGTTTGGCGCGCCGCGCATCGAAGGCGCGGCGTTGTCGGGGCTGGCGATGGGGCGGGCGCTCTGAACTGAGTCCACCGGGACACGCGCAGGTCTACGCTTTGGATTGTCAGGCCTATGCCTGCTGGTGGGATCCACTTCACGTCTGGGGCGAAGTCACTCTTGCCGCTGCTGGCGCGTCGACGTCGACATTCCCTGGATCGACGAACACGTGGTCGATGTAGACGGCGGGCGGCGCCGGCTCCCCGCGCAAAATGCGCAGCGCCAGGTCGATCAACTTCTCGCCATACCGTTCGGGCATGAAAGCTGTGGACCCGACGATGCGCGTGCCTGGACGGCGCAACTCCTCACGGATCAGGCGGTCGGCGCCCTGACCGACAATGGCGACATCCTGCTGGCGGCCAAGCTGTTGCGCGGCGTGAAGCGCGCCCAATGCCGCATCGTCGTTGAAGCAGATCACGGCAATGCGGCGGTCGGCGGGCAGATGTTCCAGCGCTTCCGTCATGGCGGCTACGCTGGCGGCGTAGGTGTTGCCGCTGTTCAGGCGCATCTGGCGATCAGGCGGCACGCTGCCGATCACTTCTTCCAACCCGTAAAGCTGTCCTTCGATCCGCGCCTGGGGCAGCGCGCCGGCGCGCGGCTCTTCCAGGATCAGCAACCGATCCAATGCGCCGTGCCAGTGACGCTGAATCCACTGACCCAGCGCACGCCCTGCCAGATGCCCGGAGTAGAAGTTGTCGACCCCGAAGTAGGTTGCGCCGACCATCGGAATGTCGACGGCGATGACAGGAATATGAGCGCGCTGGCATCGGTTCATAATCGTGGCGCCGATGAGGGCGTCGATCTGGTACTCGATGAAGAGGTTCACCCCGGCGGCAACGAACTCCTCAACGTTCTGCAACGCCTGCGCCTGGCTGAGTTGGTTGTCCGCCAGGAGCAGTTCCAGCTCAGGATGCTGCGCAGCGGCGCGCTCCAGGCTGCTGCGCACGTCCACGGCGAACGGAATCGCCTCGCTCAAGTTGGCAAAGCCGATTTTGTAGCGAGGCGTCCCCGCAGCAGCCGTCAGGTCGATTGCGCTGGTCGCGTTGCAGAGACTCACGCGCGCCGGCAGCCGCCGCAACTGTGCTACCTGCGCTGAGGTGGCGTTCGCGTCGGTCAAAATGCGATGGATGCACGCAGGCGGGGCGCTGACTGCGGCTGCGCGTTGACCCACGCACTTCGCTTCGAGCAACACCACGACTTGATCGGCGGCGGGAAGCAGAAGCTCCTTCCAGCGCGCCTCGTCCGCAGCGTCGGTCAAACCGGCTTCCGCCGTCAGCCCCAGTCCCGTCACAAAAGCGAGCCGCACGTGCAGATCGGCAGGCGGCGGCGCGCCTGGCAGCGTAGCGCAACCATCTGCGCGCACCACGCCGCCCAGTAGGATCACCGTGTGTCCACCCTGCGCCGCCAACGCCTGCGCCACTTCCAGGCTATAGGTTGCCACGGTCAGCCGCCGGTGGTGCAGCCGTCGCGCCAGCCGCAGCGAGAGCGCGCCCGCGTCGAGCAAGATGGCGTCGCCCTCCTCGATCAGGCTTGCCGCTGCCGCCACAATCCAGTCAGCAGCAGCCTCTTGTGCATCGGATGGCAGCGCGGCGCTGTTGATCACCACAGCGCCGCCGCGGACGCGCCTGACGCGCGCCTCCTGCTCCAGCGTGCGCAGGTCGGCGCGCACCGTCGCCTCGGTGACATCCAGGAGGCGCGCCAGTTCGGAGACGCGCGTGCCCGGCTGCTGTTGGAGAATGCGCAAAATCTGTTGCCTTCGTTCAAATGGAATCATGAAAATTTTTGTCTTGGATAGGGATTGACAGCAACGTGAACCTCTGCTAGTATAGCAGAAATTTCCGAAAAAAATCAATAGAAAACGAAAATTGTGGTTCTTGCGGCGTCGGAGCAGGTCAGCATCATGGGCATGCGGCGGCGCTGCCGCTATCACGATCGGAGCAATGCCATGAGTCAAGCAGAAGTCACGAAGGCGCGGGCGCGCGTGGGCGTCTTTGGCATCGGGCTGGCGGCGTATTGGCCCCAGTTCGAAGGGTTGCGCGATCTGCTGGTCGGCTACCAGCAGGAGGTGGAGCGACGCATCGCCGCGCTGGGTGCAGAGGTCGTCTCGGCGGGGCTGGTCGACACGGCGCCGGCAGCCCAGGCGGCGGGCGATCTCTTTGCCGCGCAGAATGTCGACCTGATCGTCTGTTACGTGGGCACCTACTCCACCTCGTCGCAGGTGTTGCCGGCGGTGCAGCGGCGGCGTGCACCCGTGCTCGTGCTCAACCTGCAGCCTGTGCCGTCGATGGATTATCCCAACACCGACACCGCGGCGTGGCTGGCGAACTGCTGCGCCTGCTGTGTGCCGGAGATCTCCAACGCTTTTGCGCGCGCCCGCATCCAGTTCAATGTGGTGTCGGGGCTGCTCTTCCCGGCAGAGGGCAACGCGGCGCAGTACTTTGTGCGCGGCTGGCGCGAGATCGAGGAGTGGGTCAAGGCTGCGAGCGTAATGCGCGAGTTGAACTACGCCCGCATCGGCTTCCTGGGGCACACCTATCCGGGGATGCTCGACATGTACTCCGACTTCACCATGCACCACGCCCAGCTTGGCGCGCACATTGAGGTGCTGGAGATGGACGATCTGCACGTGCGTGTGCGCGCTGCCACCGAGGCGGAGGTCGCTGCTAAGATCGCCGAGATTCACAGCGTTTTCGACATCGCCGCGCCCGGCAAGGACAAGATTTCGCAGCCAGTGACCGACGAGGCGATGCGCTGGTCGGCGACGGTGGCGGTTGGGCTGGACAGGCTGGTGCACGACTTCAACCTGAACGGGCTGACCTACTACTATCGCGGTCTCAACGGCAACGAGAACGAAGAGTTGGGCGCGTCGCTGATCGTTGGCAACTCGCTGCTGACCGCGCGCGGGGTGCCAGCGTCGGGCGAAGGCGATCTCAAGACGTGCATGGCGATGTTGATCATGGATCGGCTGGGAGCGGGCGGCTCCTACACCGAGTTTTATGCGATGGATTTCGACGAGGATTTCATCTTGATGGGGCACGACGGGCCAGGTCACGTCAAGATCAGCGCGGGACGACCGGTGTTGCGCGGGCTGGGGCTGTTTCACGGCAAGCGCGGCTACGGCTTGTCGGTCGAATTCAACGTGCAGTTGGGGCCGATCACGATCCTGGGCATGACGCAGACCGCCGACGGTCGGCTGAAGCTGCTGGCGGCGGAGGGCGAATCCATCCCAGGCAGCCGGCTGGAGATCGGCAACACCAACTCGCGGCTGCGCTTCGGCCTCGATCCGGCGACCTTTATGGATCGCTGGTGCGAGCACGGACCCACGCATCATGTGGCGCTGGGCGTCGGCCATCAGGTCGGCAAGATTCGCAAGCTGGCGCGGTTGCTGGGGCTGGAGCTGGCAGTGGTTGGATAGGGCGCGTGTAGAAAGGGGTTGCCATGAAGCGGGTTGGGTTTGTTCTCAAGGTCAAGCAGGACAAGATCGAGGAATACAAGGAGCATCATCGCCATGTCTGGCCCGAAATGCTGGACGCGCTGCGCGCCACCGGCTGGCACAACTATTCGCTCTTTCTGCGCGACGATGGGCTGCTGTTTGGTTATTTCGAGACCCCGCACGATCTGGCGACTGCCGCGGCGAAAATGGCGGAGACGGAGGTCAACACGCGCTGGCAGCAGTTCATGGCGCCCTACTTCGAGTCGCCCGACAATGCACGGCCCGACCAGATGCTGGTGGAGCTGGAAGAGGTGTTTCATCTGGACTGAGGAGGGGTGAGTTGCGAGGGGCGAAGGGCGACGCCGCTGTAGCCTCGCCCCCCGCAACTCGCAACTCGCCCCTCGCAACTCACGCAACTTTCTGAAAGTAACCTGACATGGCTGCAGAGACTCTGTTTGACAATTTTGCGTCGCCGCCAAAGGCGTTCTCGCCGGTTCCGATCTGGTGGTGGAGCGGCGAAAAGATCGAGCGATCGCGGCTGCGCTGGCAGCTTGAGCGCTTTGCGGAGGGCGGCGTCTATAACCTGATCGTGCTCAACCTGGCGCCGACCAGCCCGCTCTACGGCGCCGACCCGGACGACCCACCCTTTTTGTCGGAGGAATGGTGGGCGCTCTTTCTCGGCATGTGCGAGGATGCGCGCGAGCTGGGCGTGTCGATCTGGTTCTACGACCAGATCGGTTTTTCGGGCGCCAACTTTCAAGGGCAGGTGGTGCGCGAGAACAGCCGCTTTGCCGGCCAGTGGCTCGACAGCGTCGTCTCTGAGGGCGATGAATCGGTCGAACTGCTCTGCCCGGCGGAGGGGACGCCGCTTGCCGCCGCCGTCACGCGACTGGGCGAGGACGGCGAGCCGGTCGGTGCGCCGCAGCCGCTTGAAATCCGCGCGGGCCGGGTGACGGCGCCAGGCGGAGAGCGCCAGCGCGTGCGGCTCGTCTATGCCGTGCGCCGCGGCTTCGACTATTTCAGCGCCGAAGGCTGTGCGCGTCTGCTCGACAGGGTGCACGGCGAGTTCGAGCGCCGCGCCAGCCATCTGTTCGGCGATGTGATCGTCGGCTCGTTTCAAGATGAGCTGCCTTCGCTGGCTTCGTGGGGCGAGGGCTTTGCTGAAGCGTTCCGGGCGCAGATGGGCTACGACCTGATGCCGCGCCTGGTTGAGCTGTGGGATGGCCGCGGCGACGCCGCCGACCGCCTGCGCTGTGACTTTCACCGGGTGCGCGCAACGCTGGCGGAGGAGGCGTTCTTCAAGCCGCTCTTCAACTGGCACGAACGCCATCATCTGTTGTGCGGCTTTGACCAGCAGGGCCCGGCGCGCGCAGGCCACCCAATTGCGTCGGTTGGCCTGTACGCTGATTATCTGCGCACGCATCGCTGGTTCACGGCGCCGGGCAGCGACCATCATGGCGAGGCGAAGATTCACAGCTCGCTCGCTCATCTCTACGACCGTCCGCGCGTCTGGATCGAGTCCTTCCACAGCAGCGGGTGGGGCGGCACATTGGAGGAAACCTTCGACTGGCTGCTGCCCTGGCTGCGCGCGGGCGCCACACTCTACGACCCGCACGCCGTTTATTACAGCACGCGCGGCGGCTGGTGGGAATGGGCGCCGCCCTCGACCTGCTGGCGGCAACCCTACTGGCGACACTATGCGCATTTCGCCAACGCCGTCAGCCGACTCTGTTACGTGCTGAGCCAGGGGCATCACGTCTGCGACATCGGCGTGCTCTTTCCCACCACGACGGTGCAGGCGGGGCTGCTGCCCGATCCCAAGGGCAGCGTGCTGCCCGACGCCCAGGCGGCGCATGACGCCTACGAAAAGCTGGTGGGCAGCATGTTCTGGCAGAATATGCGCCCGGGCGTGCTCGACCGCGACCGCCGCGATTACGATGTGCTCGACGACGCATCGCTCCAACGCGGCGCGATCGCTCACGGCGCGTTGGTTATCGGCGCCGAGCGCTACCGCGTCGTGATCGTGCTCGGCGGCAGTGTGCTGGAAACAGCAACCGCCGAAAAGCTGGTTGAGTTTGTGGAAGGCGGCGGTCAGTTGCTTGCGGTCGGCGCGTTGCCACGGCTCAGCGTTGGCGCCGAAGGTGATGTGGAAGGTGATGCTGTGCGCCGTCTGCGGCAGATGTTCGTTGACGGCCGCGCCCGCCAGTTGGACGACGTCGAGGCTCTGCCCGCTGCCCTGGCGCACTTGCCGCGCACGGTGGATGCGCCTGTGCCGACGCTGCACCGCCGCGTCGATGGGCAGGATGTTGTCTTTGCACCGGCGGCGGCGCCCTACGCCACGCGCCAGGAGCCCAATCGTTCCTGGCTGGATGTAGCGTACACCTTCGATCCGGGCGACTACCAACGCAGGATGCGCGTGGTGGTGCGCGGGGTGCATGGTGCGCCGGAACTCTGGGACGCCTTCGACGGCACGCGGCGCACGCTGCCGCCGGTCGCAGAAAGCGAAGATGGCGTTGTTGTCGAAATTCCGTTTGACACGAGTCCGGCTGCGCTTCTGGTCTGGCCCCACCACACCAACGGCGTGACTGCCCCACCTTCTTCGACCAGCGAAGCAACGCTGGTGTGCGAGTTGGGCGGCGAGTGGACGGTCAATCTCGAACCGACCATCGACAATCGCTACGGCGACCTGGCGCGACCGGCGCATCCAGGCGCGCCGCCGGTGCAGACCTGGCGCTTCCAACACCGCGTCGAAGCGGATGGGCAGGATGGTCTGGCGGCAGGCTGGCAGTCGGGCGCGTGGTCGGCGCAGGAAGTGATCGCCACCTTTGGGCCGCAGGGGTGGTGGGTGGGCCCGTTGCCCGCCGGGGAAGCGCCCGCGCCGTTGCAGCCATCTCGCGCTGGCAACGGCGCGCTCCAGACTGAGGACTGGCAGCCCGCCATCTACTCCGCGTCGCGCGGCGTCCTGCGCGACCCGATCCATTTGCCCACCCTGGGGCCCAAGGGACACGTGCCTGAAGAGTTCCTGGTGTTTGGACGCGTGCCGGCGGGCCAGGCTGTGCAATTCCGCACCGGCGTTTGGATGGAGGATGCGGTTGCGTTGACCTTTGCGCTCGGCGCGCCGGCGGCAAAGCAACTATGGATCAACGGCGTCGAAGTCACGGGTGCGCCGCCCGGCTATTTGTGGCTGGCGCCGGTGCAGCTCAAAGCCGGTTTCAACACCCTCGAATTTCGTCTCACCGCAGAACAGAACCTGAATATGCGTGCATCGTGGGCGTTGGTGCGGGCGCCAGCGCGCTATGTGCGCCCCGAATGGATGACCACGCCGGACGAACCGGTGTTGCATTCACGCATCAACTTCGTGTGCGACATCGATCTGCCGTTCACGCCTGTCCGCGCCACGCTGCAGGTTGGCGCCGATGCCCCCTGCCGCGTGCTGGTCAACGGCGTCGAGATCGGGCGGCAAGGCGGCTTCGATCCCTACCACAGCCCGGCGCGCGTGCAGCCATATCCGGTCGCCAACTTCCGGCAAGGGCGCAATCGCATCGAGCTGGCGACGCAGGATGTGGGGCGGAAAGCGGCGGTGCTGGTGGATGGCGTTGCGTTCAGCGCCGAGGGTCAGCGCTTCACCTGGAGCAGTGGCCCTGCCTGGCAGGTGAGTCGCGACGGCGCGCCTGCCGTGGCGGTGCAGTTGCGCCGCCGGCAGTGGGCTGACATGATGTACGACTTTGTCAACGCCATTTTTGTTGACATGGACCCGGCGTTCTCGCATCTCTGGCGGCGACCGCATCCGCTTCCGCAAGCCGCCTGGCTGGAGGACGAACCGGCTGACGACACGGTTGTCGCGGTGGAAACGGATCCGTTTGGCGGGGCGACGCACGTCGAGTGGCTGCGCTGGCGCGTGCCGCCCGGTGTGCAGGAAATGACTGCGCCCGTGACGGGGCGCGCACGGCTCTGGATCGACGGCATCGAGCATGAGATCACAGAGCAGGGCGTCGTGCGTTTGGGCGAGGCGCCGACAGCGACACGCGTCGCCGTCATGCGCGTCGAGACCGCGCGCGGCAGCGGCGGACGTCTCCTGCACGGCCCCGTCAGCTATCGCACCGGCGAGGGGCGGATGCAGTGGGGGGTGTGGGCGGAGCAGGGGTTGGAGAGTTACGCTGGCGGTGTGCGTTGTCGCACGCATGTCAGGCTTGACGCCCGGCCAGAGGGACGGGTCTGGCTCGATCTGGGGCGCGTGCGTGGCGTTGCGGAAGTGTGGGTCAACGGCCACGCGGCGGGCGTGCGCGTGCTGTCGCCCTACCGCTTTGATGTGACCGCAGCCGTGCAGGCTGGCGAGAATCAGATCGAGGTGTTGATCTTGAACACGCTAGCGCCCTATCTGGCTGTGCAAAGCCCGACGTTTTATGTCTTTCCTGGTCAGTGCGATTCGGGGCCGATGGGAACTGCTGCGCTCTGGCAGGCGTGAGGAAGGACGCGGCGCTATGTCACGCGGAGGCGTTGGTCAACCAGGATTGCGGCGTCAATCCATGCTTTACAAATGGATTGACGCCGCAATCAAAGTGTGTTACAGTACTCACGATTTCCCAGATCGAAAGCAATAGTTGTTTGTCCGCAAGCAAAACATAATGAGCAGCTTGGTTTTTTGCTTTTTGCAACGGCGGTGCGTGCCACAAGCGCCTCCCAGGAAGGGGTCGCTGGATTTCTTGTTGCAAAGCACGCCTTGATCGCTCCGCGTCGGGTCAAGCGGGCGCCAACTTGCGGACGCGTCCAGGCGCACTGTTGCATGGCCGCTGGCGTCGTTCTTGCCCAGACATATTGAGCGTTGCTTACCAGGGAGATTTTTCTACGCGTCCGATCGGTGTGATCTGAGGCGCAGGGAGATATCTCTGTCTTCCAGTTCTATCCGTGTGTTTGTCAAGAAGGAGAGGAGTCCCATGGGAAAGGTCAAGTTTGCGAGTTTGCTGATCATTTTGATCATGCTGCTGGCAGCGTGCGGTGGAGGGGCGCCAGCCGCCGAGGCGCCAGCCGCTGAGGCGCCAGCCGCTCAAGCGCCGGCGGCGGCTGCACCCTCTGGCGAAGTTGCTAAGGAAGCCCCAATGCTGGCCGAAGCTGTGGCAGCCGGCACGCTGCCGCCGTTGGAAGAGCGCCTGCCCAAGGTGCCTTTTGTCGTAGGGCCTGGCGTGTTGCTCAGTGCAGAGAATGTGCCGGACTGGGCGCCGGGTCAATACGGCGGCACCCTGAACACCGCCCACAGCGTGGCAGACTGGGCGCCGGATGTCTTCGTGATGCTCAATGAGCCGCTGCTGCAAGCGCCCGACCTGAGCGTGCAGGGCATCCAGGGCAACGTCCTGGAGAGCTTCGAGGTGAGCGACGACAACACCGTCTTCACCTTCAAGATGCGCGAAGGGCTGAAGTGGTCGGACGGCACGCCGGTGACGACGGAGGACGTGCGCTTCACCTGGGAAAATATCTACGGCAATGAGAAGCTGTATCCTTCGGGCGTGCCGGCGCGCTTCCGCACGGGGTATGACCCGGCTGGCGATCCGATGACGCTGGAAATCCTGGATGATTACAACTTCAAGTTGACGTCCACGGCTCCCTACGGTGGTTTCCTGCGCAATATCACCATCGAAGGTTGGAATGGCTACACGGTCTTGATCAATCCCAGCCATGTGCTCAAGAAGTGGCACCCGGACTTCACCCCGATCGAAGAGATGAAGGCGGAACTGGAAGCCAATAACCTGACTGACGAGTGGTGGCAGCTCTTCCGTTCGCAGAAGTGGTGCGAAAACTGGCACGTCACTGCGGATCGCTGCATTGGCTACCCGACGCTGAATCCGTGGATTTCGGTCAAGCCGGAGACGCCAGGCGTGAAGGTCTTTGATCGCAACCCCTACTACTGGAAAGTGGACACCGAGGGCAAGCAACTTCCCTACATCGACCGCATCGTGTCGGTGCAGGTCGAAGATGTCGAGATGGTCAATCAGCGTGTGTTGTCCGGGGATGTCGACTTCCTGCGTGAGAGCACCGCGCTGGTCAAGGTGCCTCTCTACAAGGAAAACGAGGAAAAGGGCGGGTTCCGCACAGTGCTGACCGACATGCACGTCGATTCCAGCACGCTCTTCCTGAACCAGACCTTCAACGACGAGACGTGGCGCAAAGTTGTCCAGGACTTGCGCTTCCGCCAGGCGCTGAGCCTTGCCATCAACCGCGACGAGATCATCGAGAGCGTCTACTATGGCTTTGCGAGCAAACCGCTGGTCAGCGTCGGGGAGGAGTTCTCTGAGTACAACGTCGAAAAGGCGAACGCGCTGCTGGATGAAATGGGCATGACCGAGCGCGATGCAAACGGTATGCGCATGGTTGACGGCAAACCCTTCTCGATCCTGCTGGAGCACGCCGCACATGCACCAGACCTGGAGCCGGTGGCGGAGCTTGTCTCTGAGCAACTGAAGGAAGTCGGCATCGACTTGCAGGTGAAACGCATCGATCCGCAGCTTTGGGATCAGCGCACCCTGGCCAACGAACTGCAGGCGACTATGTTCTGGAGCCACGACCAGGGTTGGGACAGCGACTACAGTGGCAGGGTAGTGTATCTTGATTGGTTGAATTTCAGGCATGCTGTTTGGGGGTGCTAAAGGTGGTGACTTCATGCGTGACCATGGCCTGCAAACCGGCATCGGAGTGATAGGCGCTGGCAGCCCTAGCTCTGC
>Ga0272446_1001439_pt1 | contig 34580 bp, 34 predicted proteins | sample YNPCB0061_FD_194587 | JGI IMG/M metagenome (GOLD analysis project Ga0272446, IMG submission 194587) | Hot spring microbial mat communities from Yellowstone National Park, WY, United States - YNP-CB-006-1 | ecosystem: Environmental > Aquatic > Thermal springs > Hot (42-90C) > Sediment | place...
CAATAAGAATCGTTACTAATTTTATTTTTCAAATTTCTTACTAAAAAATAAAATAAAAAGAATAAAAAAGTAATAATTATAAAGTTAAAAATTAGATTATTAGTTTTTATAAAAATAAAAACTAATCCAAATATACTTCCATAAGTGGCTGAGATTAGTTTTATTAGACCTAATCCAAAAAATGAAGAAAATAGAAAACTAATTTTTTGTAGAGTATTTAGATCTTTTAATAATATTGATGACATAATCTAATAAACTATAAACTGATAGCAAAGTTAAAAGAAGCATTGAATAATCAAGAAATTCACTTTTAAGAACTTTGATATACAATGAAAAATTAATAAAATCAGGGAATAAATAATAAGTAGTAATCCAGGTAATAATAAAAAAAATAAACAACATTTGCAGAAATGTCTTCCATTTTGCTAATTTTGAGGTTATTAATCCTTTTGTATTTTCAAGTTTATAAATTCTTAATAAAGTAGTAACTAAATCCCTTATTAATACAATTATAACCATCCATAGAGGAGTGATATCTTTTATTACAAATGCTATAAAAGCAAAACTTGTAAGAATTTTATCAGCTAGTGGATCAAAAAAGTTACCAAAACTAGATATTGCATTTAATTTCCTTGCTAGAAACCCATCTAAATAATCTGAAAAAGCTGCTAATAAGTAAAGAAAAAATGAAATTATAACTAATTCTTTAGTATCAGAAATAATGAAAATAAAAAAAATAGGTGCTAAAATAATCCTAAAAATACTCAATATATTAGGTATTTGGTTCAATTTTAAACTAATGATTTTGCAATATTAATAATCTCTACAAAAGAATTAACTTTTAAAGAAGCTCCACCTATCAATCCACCATCAATGTTAGGCATTTTAAGTAGGGAAGATGCATTTTTATCATTAAGACTACCGCCATAAAGAATTTTAATTTTACTTAATGATTTATCGTAATTACTAATTAAAAAATTACGAATAAATATATGAGCATCTTCTGCTTGTTCATTAGTTGCTGAAATTCCAGTACCTATTGCCCATACAGGTTCGTAAGCTATTACAATTTTTGATATTTCTTCAATAGATAAATCTTTAAAAGCATTATTAATTTGTAATTCTAAAACAGAATTTGTTTGGTTGCTATTTCTTTGTTCTAAGGTTTCACCTATACATAATATTGGTATAATATTATATTTTAATAAAGATTTTAATTTTAAATTAATTAATTCATCGTTTTCGCCAAATATTGCTCTTCTTTCAGAATGACCAATTATTACATAAGAAATACCTAATTCTTTTAGCATAAGTACAGATATCTCGCCAGTAAAAGCTCCATTATCTTTATAATAACAATTTTGTGCTCCTAATAAATAATTGTTGGTATTTTTTAATAATTTAGAAAGTTGTTGAAGCCATACAAATGGTGGACAAAACAAAACTTCTATGTTCTTAGGCAATGGATCTGATTGTTTGATTACATTTTCTACTAAATCTATTGCTTCTTTAAATGTTGTATTCATTTTCCAATTTCCAGCTATCAAAAAATTTTTCATAGTTACTCCTTTATTTTTTGAATACCACTTACTTTGAAAATTTTGTATTGAGTAAGGTTCGGAAGACTTTCGAAACCATAACCAAATATTATTTCTTTATCAGTTGTGATTTTTATAAATTGATTAGTATAAATGATTTGTCGAGAATTACTCCACTCTAAAATATTAGTTTCTAAAGTTATATTATTTGAATCCGAAATTACTTTTACATTACCTGTTGCTATCATATCTTTGGTAATATCATCAATTCTTGCACTATCGGAAGTTAGAAAACTAATTCTTTTTTGACTATCTTTTGAAAAAAATTCTACATAAACAGAACTATCTAAATAAGTAATATTCTTGTTCGAAAATACTCTAGCTTGTTTTGATTTCAAAATAGCTTTAGTTAAATTAGAATCATAGAAAAAAACAGTAACATTAGTTGCAAATTGATCAGGCTGCTCTACTTCATTAATCCTTTGTAGTATTTTCTCGCTTTTTTTTTGATTCTCACCACACGAAATTATAAAAAATATCATTAATATTATAAAATACTTCATAAACTTTTTCTGAAATCAAAAAATTTAGTAACTTTATTTAAAAAAATATCAATAGTATCTATTGGTAATTGTGTAGCGGAATCGCTAAGTGCTAATTGAGGATTTGTATGAGTTTCAAAAAAAATACCATCGATACCTGTAGAAATAGCTGCAAACGTTAGTGGTTCTATATAATTTCTATCTCCGCCAGATATATTAGTTAATGAAGGTTTCTGAACAGAATGTGTGCAATCATAAATTACAGGATATTCGTAATTTTTCAAGAAAATTAACGACCTAAAATCAACAACTAAATCTTTATAACCAAAGAAAGTACCTCTTTCGGTTATAAAAATATTTGAATTTCCTGTTGATTTAACTTTTTCTGCAGCTTTTATTATATCATCGGGAGCCATAAATTGCGCTTTTTTGATATTAATTACTTTTCCCGTCTCGCCAGCTGAAAGTAAAAGTTCTGTCTGCCTTGATAAAAAAGCAGGAATTTGTAGAGCATCTACATATTTACTAGCAATTTTTACTTCTTCTACCGAATGAACATCAGTTAAAGTTTTTACTTTGTATTTAGTGCTTATATCTTTTATCCATTCTAATGCTGTAATATCTCCAACTCCCATTGGAGAATGTAAACTTGTTCTATTTGCTTTTTTGTAAGAAGCTTTGAAAAAATATTCGAATTTGTTCAAATCTATTGTATTTAATAATTTTTTACATACATTATCTAATAATTCGTATGATTCTGCAAGGCAAGGACCAGCGATAATTATATTTCTCAAAAAATTTATCCCTAATTTAATAGACTTTATCCAAAAATACAATAAAAAAAGTAAATTAAGTATTTGTACTTTTGTGAATGATTTTAAAATTAATTAATTTTAAATGCAGCTTTATTTACAATGAGAAAAAAATATGAAAGAATTTGAAAATGAGATAATATTAGATACTTATTTAAGTCCATATTTCCCCGAAACAGAAAGCTTATTTGAAGATAGCATAGTTGTTATGGTGGATATATTTAGGTCTTCTACCACTATAGCAGCAGCCTTGTATAATGGTGCAAAAGATATTATACCTTGTGATAGTTTAGATAAAGCAGTAAGAATTTATAGTAGTATTAACAAAGAAATTAGATATTTAGGAGGAGAAAGAAATGGAACTAAGCCAAGTGGTTTTGATGCAGGAAATTCACCATTTGAATATTCAGAAGAAAATATTAAAGGCAAATCTATAGTGTTTACCACTTCTAATGGTACTGTTACTTTTCTAAAAGCTAAGTTAGCAAGGTGTAGAATTATTGCAGGTTTTGTAAATCATACTGCTATAGTTAATTTTATACTCGAAGAAATTGGAAAAATTATTGCCGACGATAAGCAACCTAAAATTTATATATTAAATTCTGGAACAAATGGTAGACTATCTTTCGAAGACATATATTATTCAGGTTATTTAATTAATTCCTTAACTAAAAAAGCTAATATTAAATTTTTCACTGATTCTTGTTATGTTGCTCTAAATATATATGAAAATAATAATATAGATAGTTTGAAAGATAAGCAACACGCAAAAAAACTAATTGAATTAGGATACAAAGATGATATTGATATATCTTTAAAAGAAGATATCTTTCCTGTTGTTCCTATTTTAATTGATAGTGTTATCAAAAAATTGTAATATGGAAGAATTAAATAATCAAAAATTAAAAAAATACAATATACAAATTAAACTAATTTGCATTTTATCTATAGTTTTCTTAATAATGTTATTTATTTCTTTAATTACATATAATTCATCTGATCAACAAAATATTAATGTTTCTTACATTGATATTATTATGAACTTGTTAGGAGATAATAGTTTAGATGCTAAATCTTCAATTACTAAAAATTGGTTAGGATTAATTGGTGCAAAGGTATCTGATTTTATTTTTAATAGTTTTTTTGGATATTATTTCTTTTCTTTACCATTAGTTTTAATTTATCTTATTATTCTAGTTCTATTTAATAAAAAAATAAATGAATTTATTCTTAAGTATATTTTAATATATTTTGTTTTTGGTATACTTTTTTCAGGATTTGTAGGTTCATTACAACAAATAGATTATTTAAAATCAATCCCTAAAGAATGGAGTGGGCAGATAGGACAATTCTTAGGATATTATATTTCTAAGTTTTTAACTCCATTGGGCTCTATTCTAATCTTTTCAATGGGTATAGTATTATTAATCTATTTTAGTAAAGAATTAAGATTATATGTCAATTTAAACTTTAAGAAAATTAAAGAATTATTTAATAATTTAAAATTTAATTCTGACAATATTGAAAATAAAGAAAATATTGAAACAATTAACCAAAATAATAATATAATCAATGAACTTGAAGAAAAAGAAAAAATTATTAATAATGAATTACAAAAAAATAACTATGAATCTAATTCATTAATTTTTAATGAAATAAAGGAAAATAAAGAAATAACAGAAATTATTAAACCGCCGAAATTAAATATTAAAATCATTGATGAGAACAAAATATATTCAAATTTGAATAAAGAAAATGATAAATCTGAAATAAAAAATACTAATTTTAATGAAAAAAGTAACGAAAAAAATAATTTAGATGATAATATTGTCCAAGAATCAACTACAAAATCCGATTTTATAAAGATTAATATTGATGAAGAAGTTAATCATAAAATTAATAAAAAAAATGTTAATGAAGAATCTTTATCTTCAGATATTGAATTAAATGAAAATCAACAAGAAGCACCCAAAAAAGAATTAAGAATAGAAATAAAAAAGAGTGTAACTAATAAAGAAATTAAAGAAATCCCAAGCATATCTACTTATATTCACGATGAAGAAATAAATTACACGCCTCCAAAATCAGAATTATTAATAAATGAACTTTCTGCTTCCTTTATCAATGATTTAGAACTCGAAACTAATGCAAGAATTTTACAAGAAAAATTAGAAACTTTTAATATTTACATAGAAGATTTATCTGTTACTCCAGGACCTGTTGTTACTCAATACGAATTCGTGCCAGCTCCAGGAATAAAAATATCAAAAATTGAAAGTTTAAGTGATGATTTAGCTATGGCACTAAAAGCTAAAGGTATAAGAATTATTGCCCCAATTCCCGGTAAAGGAACTATAGGTGTAGAAATTCCTAATAATAATCCATCAATTGTAAGATTTGGCGAAATTGTTAATAGTCCAAAATTTATAAATACTTCAGCTAAACTACCAATTGCATTAGGCAAAACTATTTCCGGAGAAGTATATATTGCTGATTTGGTAAAAATGCCTCATTTATTAATTGCAGGTTCTACAGGTTCAGGTAAATCTGTTGGAATAAATACAATAATTGCTTCACTATTATATAAAAAGCATCCTTCAGAACTGAAATTTGTTATTATTGATCCAAAGAAAGTAGAATTACAACAGTTTGCAGCATTAGAAAATCATTTTATTGCAACATCGCCCGATATAAATGATTTAATAGTTACTAAACCTGAAGATGCTGTAACAATACTTAAAGCAGCTGTAAAAGAAATGGAATTAAGATATGATATTTTAGCTAGCGTAGGTCAGAGAAATATAATTGATTTCAATGATAAAATTACCAAAGGAACACTAAAAGATAATGATAAGTATAATTATAAACCAATGCCCTATATAGTAATTATAATTGATGAACTTGCAGATTTAATGCTTACAGCATCAAAAGAAGTAGAAGAACCAATTACGCGTTTAGCTCAAATGGCACGAGCAACAGGTATTCATTTAATTATAGCAACTCAAAGACCTTCAGTTGATATAATTACAGGAGTAATTAAAGCAAATTTTGCTGCGCGTATTGCGTATTTTGTTAAATCTAAAATTGATTCTCGAACTATCTTAGATATGCAAGGTGCAGAGCAATTATTAGGTCAGGGTGATATGTTATTTTTACCTCCAGGACAACCAAAACCTACAAGAATACAAAATGCTTTAATAACAACAGACGAAGTAGAAAAAATTTGTGAATATATTGAAAATCAAAAAGGATATTCAGAACCATATTACTTACCTTCATTAATTGAAAAAAACAATAAAGAATCTATAAATCCCGAAGATAGAGACCCTCTTTTTGAAGAAGCTGCAAGATTAATTATTAGAACACAACAGGGTTCGGTATCTTTAATTCAACGAAGGCTAAAAGTAGGTTACGCACGTGCTGGAAGAATTATTGATGAATTAGAAGCAGCAGGAGTAGTAGGTCCGTTTGATGGTAGTAAGGCTAGGCAAGTATTAATGGAATCCGAAAGTGAACTAGAGGCTATTCTATGATTAAAAAATTGAAAATTCAAAATTTTGTTTTAATTAAAAACATAGAAATAGAATTTTCACCTAATTTTAATATAATAATCGGAGAAACGGGTTCGGGTAAATCTTTAATTATTGATGCTTTAATGATTGTTTTCGGAGATAGAGCATCTAATGAAATTATAAGAAGTGGTGAATTAAAAACAACTATAGAAGTGGAAATAATTAATTATAATCCATTTATAAATAAAATTTTAGAATTCAATAATATAGATATTCACCATAATTATTTGATTTTAAGAAGAGAAATTAATTCTAAAGGTTTAAATAGAAATTTTGTAAATGATATTCCAGTAAATTTAAGTATTCTAAAAGAAATTGGGAATTATTTAATAGATTTTCACGGACAACACGAGCATCAATCTTTATTAAATTCCGAAAATCATATTTCCATTTTGGATAAATACGGAAATTTAGATAACGATATTAATAATTTTAATGAACTATTAGATAAGCTAAAATCTAAATACTATGAAATAATTGAACTAACAAATAAAGAGAAAGAAAACAAAGAACTATTAGAATACCAAAGAATCTTTCTACAAGATGTAAATATTATTAATCCTATAAGTGACGAAGATATTTTAATTGAGAATGAATTATCTATTTTAGAAAATACAGAAATTATAAATCAGATTGGTAATGATTTGTATGATATGCTGTATAATAATGATAGTTCTATTTTTTCTCAACTATCTAAGGTAGAATTTCTTCTTAACAAATTAAAAAATTTTAACATAAATATTGAAGAACAATTAAACGAAATAAATTATTCCAAAATTAGCGCAAAAGAAATAGCCCTATATATTACAGAATTAATAGAAAAATATAATCTCGACTACGAAAAAATTGATTATTTGAGAAATAGACAAATTCAAATCAAAGGATTAATTAAAAAATATGGTAATCTAAATGATATAATTAGAAAAAAAAATAAAATCGAAGAACAAATAAATTTAGTAGAAAATTTTGCTGAAATTATACATAATCTGAAATCTGAATATTATAATTTACAAATAGAATGTGGTAAATTAGCTGAAAAAATTACTTTAGCTAGAAAAGAAATTGCTAAAAAATTATCAAAAAAAATAGTTGAATCTCTTAATTTAATGGGTATATCTTATGTAGATTTTAAAGTAAATTTTGATAAAATCGTGGAAGATAAAAATAATTTATCAGTCTGTATAAATGATAAATTTTATAAAATAATAAATAATGGCGTAGATTTAGTTGAATTTATTATTTCAACTAACAAAGGTATGGATGCAAAACCTTTAAAAGAGGTTGCATCGGGTGGAGAAATAAGTAGAATAATGTTGTCGTTAAAAGAACTAATATCTGAAAAAGATATAATTGATACAATGGTTTTTGATGAAATTGATACTGGTATAAGTGGTAGAATTGCACAAATGGTGGGTAGAGTAATGCAAAAAATATCACTGAGCAAACAAATTATAGCTATTACTCATTTACCACAGATTGCATCTTATGCAGATAAAATCTTTAATGTAGAAAAGAAAGAACTTACTGATACAAATATGACTATAATAAAAGAATTAAGTTTAAATGAGAAAGTTATCGAAATTGCTAAAATGATAGGAGGAGAAATCATTAGTGATAGTGCTTTAAAATCTGCTACTGAGCTAATAAATCAATCAAAACAATAATTAAGTATCTTTTCGTTAAATTCAGAAAAACAATTAAAAATGAGTAATATATATTTTTTATCTAAAGAAGAACTAACAAACATTATAAAAGATAGATTTCATCCTATTGATTGTAATCGTATTTTAAGTGCTTATGATATGGCAGACCAATCATATGGAGACAAAAAGACTCTTTCGGGAGCACCGTATTTCTTTCACACTACTCGTGTAGCAAGGATACTATTAACCGAAATTGATGTAAACGATAGTGATTTAATTATTGCAAGTCTTCTACACGATATATATAAAACTACAAATGATTTGAATGATGAGATTTTATCTTATAATTTTAATTCATATGTAGCCTATCTAATTAATGTATTAAAAGAAGATTTTGAATATATTAAAAAAAATCCATTTAGAAGCGAGGGCTTACCCGTAAAAATTCCTGAAGATGATTATTTAATTATTTGGTTAGCAGAGCATCTGGATAATCTTAGATTTTCGGTATTTTCGCCTGAATTTAATCCCATAAATTATATATTAAATATTTCAGCTTATTTATTTCCTTTGTCTGAAAATACAAATAATCCAAAAATTAAATATCTTATCAATGAATTAAAGAAAGAAAAAAATAAATTACTTAGCTAAGCCAATTATTGTTATCAATACAAAAATGATTACATTTGTAATTCTGTTTTGTAGATTTTAAAAAAAATGTTAAAAATAGATATTCACGGAATGAAGGATGGGGAGTATGAATTAGAGTTATGTTCTAATATTTCTAAATTAGAATGTAATTTTGAAGAATTTATTGGTGATGTAAAAGTTAAAGGTAAAATTAGAAAAATAGGTAATAGATATTCAATAGAATCAATTGCCGAAGTAACTGCAAATTTAATTTGTGATTTAAGTTTGCAAAATTATCAAGAAATTATTATTAGCGAAGTAAATTTAAGTTTTAAAGCAGATACAAAATCTTTTTTGGAAAAGAAAAACAATGACTATGATAGTGAAATTTTAATTAGAGAAGATGCACAATTTATTGATTTGAGCAATGTAGTTTTAGAGTTCTTAGCTTTAAAATTACCAATGAAAAGAATTGCTCCTGAATATAAAGATAAAGAAATTACAGATATATATCCTTTTTTAAATGAAAAAAACTCTGAAATTGATAGTAGATGGAATAATTTAAAGAATTTTAAAATAAATTAAGGGTAAATAAAATGCCAAATCCAAATAGAAAATTTTCAAAATCAAGAAGAAACAAAAGAAGAACACATTATAAAGCTTCTTCATTACAAACTGGAAAATGTCCTCAATGCGGTGCAGTGAAATTAGCTCACGCTGCATGTCCAGAGTGTGGCTATTATAATGGGAGAAAAATACTTACAGCAGTATAATTTAGTGTATGACTAATTCAAAATATAGAATTGCTCTTGATGCTTTTGGTGGTGATTATGCTCCATTAAACGAAATAAATGGTGCATATCAACTATTAAATGATTCATATCATCAAGATGTAGATTTGTATTTGGTAGGACATCAACAGAACATAAGGAATGTAATTAAAGAACAAGGATATAATCCCGATTTAATAAAATATATTAATGCAGAAGAAAGAGTAAATATGGATGATGATCCTTCGGAAGTTTTAAAAAAGAAAAAAAATTCATCAATTTATGTTGGAATTTCTAAACTTAAAGAAGGAGAAGTTGATGCTTTTGTTTCGGCTGGTAATACAGGAGCTATGCTTGCGGTATCAACAATGATTTTAGGAAGAATTAACGGTGTATCAAGGCCAACTATCGGTTCTTTTTTCCCAACTATTACAGATTACCCCGTTTTGGTATTAGATGTGGGGGCTACAGTTGATTTAAAACCAAGATACTTATATGAATATGCAGTTATGGGTAGTATTTATGTAGAAAAAATGCTTAATATCAACAGACCAAAAATCGGTTTATTAAATGTTGGTGAAGAAGAAACAAAAGGTACAGACCAAATTAAAGAAACTTATAATATATTGAAAAATAGTAGTTTAAATTTTATTGGCAATGTAGAAGGTAGAGACATTTTTTCTGCTAATGCAGATGTAATTGTATGTGATGGTTTTGTAGGAAATATTGTTCTAAAATTTGCAGAAAGCTTTTTGACTATTCTTAAATCAAAATTAAAGCAATATTCTGAAAAAAATATAATTAATAAATTAAAAACAGGTTTAGTTGTTCCTATATTAAAGGATATTTTACAGCAATTTGATTATCAATCTTATGGCGGAGTGCCTTTGCTCGGCGTAAATGGTGTATCAATAATAGGACATGGTAAATCTACGCCTTTAGCAATTAAAAATATGCTTATTAGAGCAAAAGAAATTATTCAAAAAGATATTAATAAACAAATAGAAAAAACATTAACTAATTTAGAGAATTAAATGTCAGCTACAATTACTTCAATAGCCCATTACTTACCGCCCGATGTTTATCCTAATTCTTATTTCGAAAAATATTTAGAAACAACAGATGAATGGATACAAACTCGTTCAGGTATTAAAGAAAGAAGATTTGCTAAAGAAGGTGCTACTTCTGATTTAATAATTCCCGCTGCATTAGAATGTATTGAAAAACGTGGCATAGATAAAAATGAAATAGATACTATATTAGTAGCAACTGTTACACCAGATCATATGTTCCCAAATACTGCTGCAGTTGTCCAACATAAATTAGGTATAAAAAACTGTTGGGGATTTGATATTTCTGCTGCTTGTTCGGGATTTGTATTTGCAATAGTTACAGCTGCTTCTTTAGTTAATAGTGGTGTGTCAAAAAGAGTATTACTATGTGGTGCTGATAAAATGTCATCTATTGTAAATTTTAATGATAGGGGACAAGCAATACTTTTTGGAGACGGAGCAGGAGTATGCTTAATAGAAAAATCAGATGATGATAATTATGGTATTTTAGACCAAATTTTATATATTGATGGAGCAGGTGGACAATATTTAAAACAAGTCGCTGGTGGTAGTTATAAACCTGCATCTATCGAAAGTGTTCAAAATAATGAACATTATATTTACCAAGATGGACAATCTGTATTTAAAGCAGCTGTAATAGGAATGGCTGATGTATCAGTAGAAATAATGAAAAAAAATAATTTAACTTCCGACGATATTGCTTGGTTAGTACCACATCAAGCTAATCTAAGAATTATAAGTGCTACAGCTGATAGAATGGGTATTGGTAAAGACAAAGTAATGGTAAATATTGATAAATACGGCAATACAACTGCTGCTACCATTCCTATTTGCTTATCTGAATGGCACGAAAATGAAAAAATTAAAAAAGGTGATAATATCATTTTGGCTAGTTTTGGAGCTGGTTTTACCTGGGGAGCAGCTTATTTAAAATGGAATATGAATAAAGGAGAATAGATTATGAAGACGGCTCTTGTATTTTCTGGTCAAGGTTCCCAATATGTGGGAATGCTAAGTGATTATTACGAAAAATATGAAAAAGCTAAAAATTTAATTGAAAAAGCAAATGATATTTTAGGATATGATTTAAAAAGTATAATGTTTAACGGACCTTTAGAAGTTTTAAAGGAAACTCGTTATACTCAACCAGCTATTTATCTTCATTCAAGTGTAATTTTAGAATTAACAAAAAATAAAATAGTATTTGATTATACAGCAGGGCACTCTGTTGGTGAATATGCTGCATTATTTGCTTCAAATGTAATAAGTTTTGAGGATGGATTAAAATTAGTAGCAAAAAGAGGCGAATTGATGTTTGAAGCAGGTTTAGAAAAACCTGGAACAATGTTTGCGATAATTAATTTAGATGATGAAAAAATAGAACAAATATGTAGAGAATTAACTGAAAAGGGAAATGGAAATATAGTAGTTGCTGCTAATTATAATTCTCCTGGACAAGTAGTTGTATCCGGCTCTAAAGATTATTTAAGAGAAAATATAGAAGCATTTAAAAGTGCAGGCGCTAGAATGGTAAAAGAATTAGTCGTTAGCGGTGCATTCCATTCTCCACTATTAGATTCTGCTAAAGAAAAATTATCAGAAGAAATTAATAATGTTAAATTTAATGATGCTGTTTATCCTATAATTTCTAATGTTTATGCAGAACCACTGGTAAATGCAAACGAAATAAAAAATGCACTTATTTTGCAATTGACTTCACCAGTAAAATGGACACAAAGTGTAAAAAAACTAAAAGAATTAAATGTTTCAAAATTTATCGAAATCGGACCGGGTAATGTATTGCAAGGTTTAATAAAAAGAACTATAACCGATGTAGAAATAGAAGGAATTGATAAAGCAGAAGAAATAGAAAAATATTTTTATAATTAAAAAAAATGTTAAATTTAAATTTTTATTTATGACAAATTTAGTAAAAAATAAAGTAATTATAGTAACTGGTGCCAATAGAGGTATTGGGAAATCTATTGTTGAAAGATTGGCTGAAGAAGAAGCAATAGTTTATGGTATTGTAAGAAATATACCCGAAAATGGTACAGAAATATATGAAACAAATAATAAACATTTAATTAAATTATTGTCTGCAGATGTAAAAAATTATGATAGTTTAAGTTTAACTTTTGGTGAAATAGTTAAATTAGAAGGAAAAATTGATGTATTAGTTAATAATGCTGGTATTACTAAAGATAATTTGTTGCTAAGAATGACTGAAAGCGATTGGGATGATGTAATAGCCACAAATTTAAAAGGCACATTTTTAGCTATTAAAGCAGTACTAAAAACAATGATGAGCCAAAAATACGGAAGAATAATTAATATAGGTTCAGTAGTTGGAAGTATTGGAAATGCTGGTCAGGCAAATTATGCAGCATCAAAAGCTGGGTTAATAGGATTGACTAAGTCTGTAGCTAAAGAATTAGCATCTAGAAATATTTTAGTTAATTTAATAGCTCCTGGATATGTAAGAACTGATATGACCGAAAAATTAACCGAAGAGCAAAAAGATTTTTTTGTTAAAAATATACCATTAAAAAGAGTTGCAGAGCCAAAAGAAATTGCAGATTCTGTAATTTTTTTATCAAGCGATTTATCTAATTATATTACTGGCGAAGTACTTCACATAAATGGTGGATTGTATATGTAATTTTTTTAATATTTTATAAACAATATTAGGAGTAAATTATGTCAGAATTAAAAGAAAAAGTTGTTGACATTATTGTAAAAAAATTAGGAGTAGAACGTACTCAAGTTACTGATGATGCTTCATTCACAAAAGATTTAGGAGCAGATTCATTAGATACAGTAGAACTCATTATGGAGTTTGAAAAAGAATTTAATATTACAATCGAAGATAGCGATGCTGAAAAAATTCAAACAGTAGGACAAGTAGTCGCTTATCTCGAAGCTAATAAATAAAGATTGGATAGAATTATGCCTAGGTACAATTATCCAAAAGTTGTTGTAACGGGAATGGGTGCAGTTACACCTATTGGAAATTCTCTTAATGAATATTGGAATAACCTTCTAAAAGGTACCAGTGGTGCTGCACCCATTACTAGATTCGACGCAACTGATTTTAAAACACAATTTGCTTGCGAAGTTAAAAATTTTGACCCTAATAATTTTATAAATCCAAAAGAAGCACAAAGAATGGATTTATTTACTCAGTTCGCTATGGCAAGTGCTATGATGGCAGTCGAAGACGCAGGCATTGATTTTGAAAAAACTGATAGAAATAGAGTTGGAGTAATTATAGGTTCGGGAATTGGTGGAATGTGGACTTATCACCATCAACAGCAAAATTTATATGAAAGAGGTGGTAAACCCGATAGAATATCTCCTTTTTTTGTTCCTATGTTAATTTCAGATATTGCTGCAGGTCAAGTAGCAATAAAATGGGGATTGAAGGGGCCAAACTACGGTACTGTATCGGCTTGTGCTACTTCTTCGCATTCATTAGCTGATGCTTTAATGTTGATACAAAGAGGAGATGCTGATGTAATTTTAGCTGGTGGTAGCGAAGCAGTAATATGTCCTATGGGTGTTGGTGGATTTAACGCTATGAAAGCACTTTCTACAAGAAACGATAGCCCATCAACTGCTAGTAGACCTTTTGATAAAGATAGAGATGGTTTTGTAATGGGCGAAGGTGCAGGTATAATTATATTAGAAACTGAAGAACACGCCCTTAAAAGAGGCGCTCGAATATATTGCGAATTTGCCGGAATTGGATTGACTGACGATGCCTATCATATTACACAACCTGCAGAAGGTGGTGAAGGTGCAGTACGTTCAATGGATTTATGTATTAAAGATGCAGGTTTAACGCCTAATGATATTGATTATATAAATGCTCACGGAACTTCTACACCATTCAATGATAAGAATGAAACTCAAGCTATTAAAACTCTTTTTGGCGATCACTCTTACGAATTATTAATTAGTAGTACTAAATCGATGACAGGGCATTTGTTAGGTGCTGCTGGAGCTATTGAAGCTATTGCTACAATTATGGCTATATATGATTCTAAAGTACCACCTACAATTAATCAATTTACTCCCGATCCTGATTGTGATCTGAATTATGTTCCTAATAAATTTGTTGAAAGAAAAATTAATGCTGCAATAAGCAATACATTTGGTTTTGGTGGCCATAATGCTTCTTTATGTTTTAAAGCTTATTCAAATTAAAATATTTTAACAAAATTGAAAAATGTTTTTTTAAATATTTATAATGGACTTTTCAAAAATCCTGATGATGTAGATAATCTATCATCAGGATTTAATTCTAATTTAAGTTTCGGTCTATTAGATTATGATAAAAAAAAGTTATTAGAGCATTATCTTAATATTAAAATTAAAAATATTGCGATTTTCGAACAAGCACTTATTCACCGTTCATATTTACAGGTAATAAATAATTCTGATATTAAATCAAATGAAAGGTTAGAATTTTTTGGCGATGCTATATTAGGTTTTATTATTACAGAATATTTGCTTTTTAATCATCAAGATGAATTCGAAGGTAAATTAACTAAAATTCGCTCTTGGCTTGTTAATAAGCATTCTTTAGCAATTTGTGCAAAAAAACTTAATTTATCTCAATTTATTTTTATGAGTCATAGTGCCGAACAATCTTTGAAAATAGGTAGCGAATCTATTTTAGCAGATACTATGGAAGCAATTATAGCTGCTATATATATTGATAGTGGCTTAGAAATTACTAAGCAATTTGTAATTAATAAATTGCTTTCTATAATGTTAAATGAAAAATTGTTAGAAGATAAAAATTATAAAAGTAGATTATTGGAAATAGTTCAATCATTAGGATTTACTGCTCCGAGATATGAAACCTTAGAAGAATTAGGACCTGATCATTCTAAAGAATTTAAAGCAGGTGTCTACGTCAATAATATTCTAAAAGGTATCGGAACTGGAAAAAGTAAAAAAGAAGCTGAACAAAACGCAGCTAAAATTGCATTAAAAGAATTTATTAACAATTAATATAATTATATATATGGAAAAATTATTATTTGAAAAATCTAGATCTGGCAGAAAAGGATATACTTTACCTAATTTGGAAGTTCAAATTTCTATTGATGAAGATATTTTGCCAGAAAAGTTTATTAGAAAAAGTCCTGCAGAATTACCAGAAGTTAGCGAGAATGAAGTTGCAAGACACTTTTTAAGATTATCACATCTTAACTACTGCATTGAACAAGGATTATATCCTTTAGGTTCTTGCACAATGAAATATAATCCTAAAATAAATGAAGTAACAGCCTCATTATCAGGTTTTAGAGATTTGCATCCTTCTACAAGAGAAGATTTCGTTCAAGGTGCTTTAGAGTTAATGTACAATTTAGGTGAATGTCTAAAAGAAATATCTGGATTTACGGGTGTTACTTTACAGCCAGCTGCAGGCTCACAAGGTGAATTTACAGGAATTTCAATGATAAGAGCTTATCACGAAGCAAGAAAAGATTATAAACGAACTAAAATTTTAATACCTGATGCAGCTCACGGTACTAATCCAGCTTCGGCTGCTATTGCTGGATTTGAAATTGTAGAATTAAGGTCTAATGAAAATGGAAGAGTAGATTTAGATGATCTAAGAAGGAAAGTTAATGATGAAGTAGCTGGCTTTATGTTAACAAATCCAAACACAGTTGGAATTTTTGAAAAAGAAATTAAAGAAATTGAACAATTAGTACATGGTTGTGGTGGATTGATGTATATGGATGGAGCCAATCTAAATGCACTTTTGGGAATAGTTAGACCAGGTGATTTAGGTTTTGATTGTATGCATATTAATCTACATAAAACATTTTCGACACCACACGGTGGAGGAGGACCTGGTTCAGGTCCGGTTTGTGTTAATGATAAATTAATACCATTCTTACCTGTGCCACAGATAGTTAAAGAAAATGATAAATTTAGATTAATTTATGACATAGAAACTTCTATAGGTAAATTACATACTTTTTTTGGAAATTTTGGAATGTTTGTAAGAGCATATACCTATATTAGAATGCATGGAGCTGAAGGTTTAAGGTCAATAAGTGAAAACGCTATTATTAATGCTAATTATATTAGAGCTTTAATAAAAGATAATTATAAATTACCTTATAAAGAATTTGGTATGCACGAATTTGTTATAAGTGCAGATTATCAAAAAGAATTTGGGGTAAATGCAAAAGATATTGCCAAAAGACTTTTGGATTATGGATTTCACGCTCCAACAATTTATTTCCCACTTATCGTTCACGAATGTATGCTAATTGAGCCAACAGAAACCGAAACTAAAGAAAATTTAGAAGAATTTGCTAATGTGATGAATATTATTGCTCAAGAAGCAAAAGAAAACCCAGAATTAGTTAGAAATGCACCAACTACTACACCAGTAAAAAGAATTGACGATGCTCTAGCAGCAAGAAAATTAAATGTAAAATGGAGTTAAATCATAAAAAGTGGGATTTTATTATCCCACTTTTCTCTTATAAATCTTTCTAATTCTTTTTCCCAATATTCTATTTCAATATTCAATTCTTTTTTTATTTTTTCATTTGATAATACTGAATATATTGGCTTTTTTATATTTTGTTTAATATCATTACTGTTTATTGGCTCTACTTTACAATTTAAATTAAAAATATCTATGATTTTTTTTGCCCATTCGTATCTACTACAATATCCATCATTAACTATATGATAAATTCCATTTAGTTTCTTTTCTATGGAACTACTAGTAACTTTAACTACAGTAGATGTAGAAGTTGGTGTTGATATTTCGTCATCTACAATTTTAATTAAATGACTATTTTTACTCCAATTAATTACTTTGTAAATAAAATTCTGTTTTCCATCTCCATAAAGCCAGCTTATTCGAATAACTAAATTTTTAGGATTGATTTTTAGAACTTCTGTTTCACCAATTAATTTTGTAATACCATAATTATTTAATGGATTTGGTAAATCCGATTCTAAATATGGTGTAGTTTTATCACCTGAAAATACATAATCACTGCTAAAATGAACTAAATAAAAATTATATTCATTTGATAATAGACTTAAATAAATAGGTGCAACAGAATTTGTATATATTGCTTTTATAGGATTTTCTTCTGAAGCTACTGTATCATTAAATGATGCACAATTTAAAACAATATCAGGCTTAATTTTTGATATGTAATAATTTAATTGTTGATAATCTGAAATATCTAATTTATCTAAATCATAAGCTTCAAAAGGTAAATTTAATTTATTTAAATTAAGGATAAATTCTTTTGCTAACTGACCATTTGAGCCTAATACTAAATATTTCATTTTTTATATACTAAATCCCATAATTCTTTTAATTCTTCAATTTTTGACTCAACCCATTCTAAATTATCAACATACCAATTGACTGTTTTCATAATACCACTTTCAAAATCAATTTCAGGTTGCCATCCTAATTCATTTTTAATTTTAACATAATTAACTGAATATCTAAAATCGTGTCCTGGTCTATCTTTTACAAATTCAATTAACTCTTCGCTTTTGTTTAGATATTTTAATACAAACTTTACTAAATCAATATTAGTTTTTTCATTACCACTACCAATGTTATAAATTTCTCCTATTTTTCCATCAGTAACAACTTTAAAAATCGCTTTACAATTATCTCCTACATATAACCACTCTCTAATGTTTTGTCCATCACCGTAGACAGGGATCTTCTGATTTTTTAATGCTTTATAAATAATTACGGGAAGAAATTTTTCGGGATATTGCCAAGGACCATAGTTATTTGAAGGACGGCAAGTAATTATAGGTAATCCAAAAGTTTTATAATATGCACGTCCTAACATATCTTGCGAAGTTTTTGAAACAGAGTATGGCGAGTTTGGATTTAAAGGAGTATTTTCATAAAATTGTCCTTCTATACCTAATTCTCCATAAACTTCATCTGTAGAAATATTAACAAATTTTTTTATATTATACTTAAGAGATAAATCTAATAAATTTTGTGTTCCTATTACATTAGTTATTAAAAAAGGGGTACTATCATAAATACTTTTGTCTACGTGTGTTTCTGCAGCAAAATGAACGACTATGTCAGGATGTTCTAGTTCAAATATTTTTTCTATTTCTAATTTATTTGCAATATCTACTTGATAAAATACATAATTATCGCTATATTTTGATATTCTTTTTATATCTCCTGCATAAGTTAATTTATCTATAATTATTGGCTTTAATTGATTGCTAATCAGTAATTTTACAAAAGCACTACCAATAAAACCAGCGCCACCTGTTACTAAAATTTTCATCAACTTAATTCCTTCATAATTTTTAAGCAATAATTTTTATAATCAGAATTAGGAAGTAAATTTACTATTCTTTCGTATTTCTCTAAATCTATAAAACCCATTAAATAAGCTATTTCTTCGGGACAAGAAATTTTTAGACCTTGTCGTTTTTCTACTGCTTGTATGAAAGTAGAAGCATAGAGTAAATTGTCAGGTGTTCCTGTATCGAGCCAAGCAACTCCACGACCTATTTTAATTACTTGTAATTTATTAATAGTTAAGTATTTTAAATGCAAATCTGTAATTTCTAATTCTCCTCTTTTGCTTGGTCTTAAATCTTTAGAATATTCTATCACATTAGAATCGAAAATATATAATCCTGGAATTGCATAATTAGATTTAGGAATTTTTGGTTTTTCTTCTATTGAAAGTACTTCATCATTATATCCGATTTCTACTACTCCATAATCAGATGGATTATCTACTCTATATGCAAAAATAGTTCCACCTTGATTTGTTGAAATTGCATTCCTAAAAAAATCTAGTTTACCATAAAAAATATTATCACCTAGTATTAGACATACTTGATTATTTCCAATAAATTGTTCACCTAAAATAAATGCTTCTGGAAGTCCATTTGGATAAATTTGTTCTTGGTAAGATAAATTTATTCCCCACTGACTACCATTACCAAATAACTTTTCAAAACTTGGTAAATCTTGTGGAGTACTAATTATTAGAATATCTCTAATATTTGCAAGCATTAAAGTAGATAATGGATAATAAATCATTGGTTTATCGTATATCGGTTGTAATTGTTTGCTAAAAACCGATGTCATTGGATAAAGCCTTGTTCCTTTACCACCTGCTAAAATTATACCTTTTGTCTTAATTTTATTCATTGTATAAAAAATAATTTGATTCTTGCATTAATTTCCAAGTATCTAATTTCATTCCATTTAAGTCTTTTAGACTAATTATTAAATTATTATTTTCTAAAACATTTTTTTTAAAATCAAATTTACATAAACTTAAATCAATATGATTATCATTAAAACTTATAGTATATTCATTTAATCCGTTCCAAAAACCAGTACAAAAATATTCTAAAATTGATTCTTCAAAAGTATAGAAACCATGAGCAAATCCCGATGGTATCCATATCCAATCAAAATAATCGTAATTAAAAGATAATTCCAAACTTATTAATTTACCGAAATTTGGAGAATTTTTTCTAATATCTAATGCAAAATCAATTAATTTACCAGATACACATCTTACTAATTTATCCATATAAGGATTAAATTGGAAATGAAAACCTCTAAAAACATTAGCATATGAAAAAGATTCATTAATTTGATTAAATTCTTTTGGATTTAAAAAATTACACCTCTTATCTTCAATAATATCAGTAAACCTAATTGCTTCTGTAAAATATCCTCTATTATCATCAAATTTTTTACATCTAATAATTTTAACTTCATTAAATTCTGTTTCTAAAATATCTAAAATTATCATAAAATTTCGAAAGCCTCGTATATTGCATTAATAACTCTTTTACTTGTATTACCGTCCCAAAATACGGGTACTTTAGAATTTTTCCATTTATTGTTAATAGCATCATTCGCTAATTTATACATAAGTTCTAAATCATCACCAACAATTACATTTGTTCCTTCTGTTATGGTAATTGGTCTTTCAGTATTTTTTCTTAATGTAATACAAGGTATTTTTAATGCTGTGGTTTCTTCTTGCACTCCGCCACTGTCGGTAATTACAAATTTAGAATTTATCATTAATGCTTGAAAATCTATGTATCCTAATGGATCTGTAATAATTAGATTATTATTATCTTTTAAATAGTCTTTTAAATTGAAATTTTCGATATTTTTCATAGTGCGTGGATGTACGGGAAATATAATCTTTATATTTTTTGATAAAGTATCTAAGCTTTCTAATATTCTTTTTAATTGTAATTTATCATCTACATTCGATGGTCTATGCAACGTAATTAGTCCAAATCTTTGTGGCAATAGATTAAATTTTTGCAAAACATCTGATTTATCGTAAAATGATTTAAACATAAATAACGAATCAATCATAATATTACCGACTAACTTAATTTTATCTTTATTGATACCTTCTTTTAACAAATTTTCTACAGCATCTATCGATGGAGCTAATAATAAATCTGCTAATGTATCTGTAACTATTCGATTTATTTCCTCGGGCATACTGCGATCGTAGCTTCTAAGTCCTGCTTCTAAATGTATTATTTTTATTTGTTTTTTTGCTGCTACCAAACTACACGCTAAAGTAGAATTGACATCTCCAGCAACTAAAATTACATCAGGTTTTAATTCTTCAGTAACATCGTCGAACTTTTCCATAATTTTAGCAACTTGTTTAGCTTGAGTATCCGAACCAACTTCGAGGTTTATGTCAGGTTTTGGAATTTTAAGTTCATCAAAAAAAAGCTGAGACATTTTTATATCATAGTGTTGCCCTGTATGTATTAATTTATAATCTATTTTATTAATGTGATTTTTTAACTCAAACATCAAAGGTGCAATTTTAATAAAATTAGGTCTTGCACCTACTATATTTATTAATTTCATTTATATTTAATGGATTATAATAAAAAACTAAAATAATAATAATAGAGTAAATAATAGTTTTAAAAAATGAAACTTTTAAAATTTGCTTACGTAATTTTAATATGTTTGAAATTTTATTAGGGATTTAAAATGAAAAGTGTAAATTTAAATAGTTTTTTTGTTGTTTTATTTGCTTTATTAATAAGCGTAAATTCTTATGCACAAGATAATAAAAAAGTTTTGAATATCAAAACTAATGTTTTTTCTTTTATGTGCAAAGATAAAATAGAGACTGCTGTCAAAGATTTAAAAGGTGTAGAAGAAGCATATTTAAGCTTAGATGATAAAATTTTAGAAGTAAAATTTAATTCAGATAATTTAAAAGAAAGTGTGATACTTCAAACTATAAAAGATTTGGGATACGAAGCAGAAATTATTAAAAATGAAAATACTACAGATAAAAAAGAAGTAAGTAAAGACAAGAAATAATATTTATTTAAATAAATAAGAAAGAACAAGGAAATCACTTGTTCTTTCTTTAATATAAAATTAACCTTTGATTTGCTTAATTTTTTCAATTAATTTAGGTACAATTTGAAATATATCGCCTACTATTCCATAATCAGCAACTTTAAAGATTGGTGCTTCTTTATCTTTATTAATGGCTAAAATATATTTAGAACTTGACATACCCGCTAAGTGCTGAACTGCACCAGAAATACCGACTGCAACGTATAGATTTGGGGATACAGTTTTACCTGTTTGACCAACTTGTTCTGAATGAGGTCTCCATCCAGCGTCAACTACAGCACGTGATGCTCCAACTGCACCACCTAAAACTTTGGCAAGTTCTTCTATTAGGTAATAATTTTCGGGTCCTTTGATACCTCTACCGCCAGACACTATAATATCAGCTTCGGAAACATCTAATTTTCCTTCATTTCTCTTTACTTCTAAAACTTTTTCTTTAAAATCATTTTCTGATATCTCAACATTATAAACTTCTTTATTTATATTTTCTATATTATCTTCTTTTGCAGTAAATATGTTCGGTCTTAAAGTTAATACTTTAATTTGTTTATTTAATTTAAGTTTTATAATTGCTTTACCTGCATATACGGGTTTACTTATAATTAATTCCTCATTAACTTTTTCTAATCCAATAGTATCAGCCGAGTAAGCTGCATCTAATAAAACACTAACTTTTGGTGCTAATTCTAATCCTGTTGCATTTCCTGAAAATAATAATAAATCTATATTTAATTGTCTTGCTATTTGATTAACAATCTTTGAAAAAGCAGAAGATGAATAATTATCAAGAGGTAAATTATTAACAATTATTAAATTTTGTAGACCATATTTTTTTAAAATATCATCATTAATTTCATTTTTTGTAATTATTAAGCCAAATATATTTTCTTTAGTTGTTAGATTATTGGCAGCAGTTATCAGCTCTAATGATGAGCGTTTAAAAATATTATTATTTAATTCTAAATAAATTAAAATCTTATTCATAAATTTATCCTTTATTATATAATTTTTGCTTCATTGTGTAACAAATTAACTATTTCCTGTATTTCATTATCAGAATCACCAACAATTTTACCAACTCGTTTTTTATCTGGTAATTGTAATGATAATATTTCAACATATTTATTAGTATTTTCAAACGGGAATTCTTCAATATTCTTCTTTTTAGCTTTCATTATATCTGGTAATTTGGGATAACGAGGTTCATTAATTCCTTTTTGAGTACTAATTATACAAGGGAGCGATGTTTCTACTATTTCTTTACCACCTTCAATATCTCTTTCTGCAATAATTTTATTGGAATCTATAGTTAATTTAGATACTACCGATACCGAAGGAAAATCTAATAAAGTTGCTAATAGAGATGGAACTTGAAAAGAATCAAAATCAATACTTTGTCTTCCTAATAAAATTAAATCAGGATTGTATTTCTTTGCATAATTTGCTATATTATTTGCTACTTGGAAAGAATCAAAATCATAACTCGCTTTAACTAAAACTGCATTATCTGCTCCCATTGCTAAAGCTGTTCTTAAAATATCCTGGTTGGATTCATCGCCAACTGTTAAAACTGTTACTTCTCCACCTTTTTGTTCTTTAATTCTTAAACCTTCTTCAATAGCAAATTCATCATAAGGATTGAGAATGAATTTAACTCCTTTAGAATCAATTGATTTTTTATCTTCTCCAACATTTATTTTAGTAGTTGTGTCAGGAACTTTTGAAATACATACAAGTATCTTCATCAAATCTCCATTATTATATTATTTAAATAAATAATTAACGTTAAAATTTTAAAAATATTAATTTTTAGCAATAAACATTAAAGAATCTGTAAATTTATCAAATCTTTTAATAGCGCAAGGAGGAACGTTTTTTACAATTTTTTCTGTTGGTATATTCGATTTTAGTTTATTTTCATCTTGAATAAAATCAATATAAATAATTCCATCATATATATCTATCTGTGATGAACAATATAAAACTTGCCAAGTAATAATATGTTTATTTAATAAAAGTAAAGGTTTATCAATTTCTACAATATCTGGATTTCCATCTTTAGATTTAAGTTTCCAAATATTTATATAGTTTAAAGAATCTTTTTTATATAATTTAAACTCAGCTCCTGCAGTAATTCCATCAGAAGTAGATAATTTAATATATATGCTTCCAGCATTTAAATCGTAAGGACAATATCTAGCAATTTTTAAATTATCCATTTAAATACCTTTCTTCTTTCAGATATAGTCCCGTTAAACTATTTTTGTTTTTAGCAATCTCTTTTGGAGTTCCTTCTGCAATAATTTGACCTCCAAATTTACCACCATACGGTCCTAAATCAATTATCCAATCTGCACATTTAATAACATCTAAATTATGTTCGATAATAATTACAGTATTACCTTTATCTGCTAATTTATTCAAAAGAGATAATAAAATCCTAATATCTTCGAAATGTAATCCTGTAGTAGGTTCATCTAATAGATATAATGTTTTACCTGTGCTTATTTTCGATAGTTCTGTAGCAAGTTTTACTCTTTGTGCTTCGCCACCTGATAAAGTTGGTGCTTGTTGTCCTAAAGTAATGTATCCTAAACCAACCTGTTCTAAAGTTGTTAGTTTTTTATGAATTTTGGGAATATCTTTAAAAAAGGATACTGCTTCTTCTACAGTCATATCTAAAACATCAGAAATTGATTTACCTTTATATTTAATTTGTAATGTTTCAGAATTATATCTTTTTCCGTTACAAGTATCACATTTTACATAAACATTTGGTAAGAAATTCATTTCAATTCTTTTTATTCCTGCACCTTCACAGTCTTCGCACCTACCACCTTTAACATTAAAAGAAAATCTGCCAGCTTTATAACCTCTAATTTTAGATTCTGGTAAAATAGCAAAAAAATCTCTTATTATAGTAAATAAACCTGTATAAGTAGCAGGATTACTTCGTGGAGTTCTTCCAATTGGTGTTTGGTCTATTTCGATTATTTTATCTATGTTTTCTAAACCTTCAATTTTTTTATAGGGTAAAGGTGATAAATTACTTCGTGAATTAAAATGATTAGCTATTATAGGATAAAGAGTTTCATTAATCAATGAACTTTTACCCGAACCACTCATACCAGTAATACATATTAGCTTACCTAAAGGAATTTTTAAATCTACATTTTTTAAATTATTTCCAGTAGCACCATATAAATTAATAAATTTCCCATTCCCTTCTCTAATTTTAGAAAAAGGTTTAATTTCTTTTTTGTTTAATAAATATTGAGCAGTAATTGATTTATTGATTATATCATCTTCTAAATTTTTCAAATTATTTGGTTCAGATTTTAAAACTATTTGGCCACCGTGTATACCAGCACCCGGACCGATATCAAGAAATATATCCGAATTTTCAATCATTGCCTTGTCATGCTCTACTACAATTACGGTATTTCCCAAATCTTTAAGATTTTTTAAAGAATTAATTAATTTATTATTATCGTGTTGATGTAGTCCAATACTAGGTTCGTCTAATACATATGTAATTCCTACTAATTTTGAACCTATTTGAGAAGCTAACTTAATTCGTTGTGATTCTCCGCCTGATAAAGTTCCAACTGCTCTATTTAAATTTAAATAGGAGAGTCCAACTTGCTCTAAGAAATCTAATCTATTGTAAATTTCTTTAATAATCAAATTAGATATTTTATATTCTTTAGTTGTTAAATTTTTGCTTATGTTATCGATAATATTTTTTACTTCAGGAATATCGTTTATTACAAAATCGGAAATATTGTATTTATGAATCTTTACGTAAAGAGATTGCTTATTTAATCTGGTTCCATTGCATTCTTCACATTCGAAATTTTTTATTAAATAGGAAATAGCGTTTTTTTCTTCACTCTCATCGTTTAGTTCTAGTACTTTTTTTAATGCGGGGTATATTCCTTCGAAATGGAATTCGTCGATTTTTATTTCATCTTTAATTTCATTTTGTTTTTGGAAATTTTGATTAATCAATAAATTTATAACATTTTCTTGATATTTGCTTAGTGGCAAATTAGGATCAATTTTATAATGGTTTAAAAAATTATTAATTTCTTTTGTTAACCAATTAAAATGTTGATATAATGTGTTATTTTTGTCTTTTCTATTCAGAAAATGAATTGCACCTCCGAAAATTGGGCTTTCATAATCAGAAATAATATGCTCTGCTTCAATATCTTCGTAATATCCTAATCCATTACATTTTTTACAAGCACCATATGGAGAATTAAAAGAAAATAAGTTTGGAGCTAAACTTTCATAGGATGTGCCGCATTGTGGACAAGCATTGTTAATGCTAAAAAATTCACCATTATCTATATCAGCCGATTTACTTAAAATTATGATATTACCATCTCCTTTATTCAAAGCAAATTCTATAGATTCTCTTAATCTATTAATAAATTCTTCTTTTAAATATAATCTATCAATTACTAATTCTATATCGTGTATTGAATATCTGTCTAATTTTAAGCCGTGCTCTAAGTTAATAATTTTTTTATCTACTCTTACTTTAGTAAATCCTTGTTTAATTAAAGTTTCGAATAATTCTCTGTAATGACCTTTCCTACCTTTTATTAAAGGACTCAAAATTATTATATCATTATTCAAGTATTTTTTTTCAATTTCTGAAATTATTTGGCTTGTAGTTTTTTTCACTACAGGAATATTACATTCAGTGCAATATTGAACCCCTATTTTAGCGAATAAAAGCCTAATATAATCATATATTTCTGTAGTTGTACCAACTGTAGAACGTGGATTACTAGATATTGACTTTTGTTCTATAGAAATAGCAGGACTTAGTCCTTCAATAGAATCAACATCAGGTTTTTTTAAAATTCCTAAAAATTGCTTTGCATATGGAGAAAGACATTCTACATATCTTCTTTGACCTTCGGCATAAATAGTATCGAAAGCAAGAGAAGATTTACCCGAACCCGATAAACCAGTTATAACAATAAATTTATCTCGTGGTAAAACTAAATCGAAATTTTTTAAATTGTGCTCTCTTGCACCATTTATTTTTATTTCTGTAAGTTCTAAATCGTAATTTTTTTCTTCTAATAAATTTTTCATAAAATTAATTGACGAATCGAATAAACTAAATTTTTTAAAAAGTTATAATTATATCTTTATCTCCTATTCCTTATTTTTGTAGTTTATATAAAATCTAAATTGGATAATGTAATGATAAAATTAGAAACAATCATTTCGCTTTCAAAAAGAAGAGGTTTTATTTTTCAATCTTCTGAAATTTATGGTGGTTTAAATGGCTGTTGGGATTTCGGTCCACTTGGAGTAGAGCTTTTGCAAAATATTAAGAATAGTTGGTGGAAAGAAATGACTTATAGAGATGATATTGTAGGAATAGATGCTGCAATTTTAATGCATCCAAGAACTTGGGATGCAAGTGGACATACCAAGCAATTTAGCGATCCTATGATTGATAACAAGACAAGCAAAGCACGTTATAGAGCTGATAATTTAATAGAAGAGCATATAGATAAATTATTAAAGAAAAATAAAATTGACGAAGCTAATGAAATTAAAAAGTTTTTAGATGAAGTTAAAGATAATAAGGATTATTATGAAATTATTATTAAATATAATATTAAAGACCCAGTTTCAGGTACAATGGATTGGACAGAAGTAAGAAATTTTAATTTAATGTTTAAGACTTACGTAGGACCTATAGAAGATGCTTCTAATATTGTATATCTAAGACCAGAATCAGCTCAAGGAATTTTTGTAAATTTTAAAAATGTAATGGATTCATCTCGATTAAAAATTCCATTTGGTATAGCACAAATAGGTAAAGCCTTTAGAAATGAAATCAATACTAAAAACTTTTTGTTTAGAACAAGAGAATTCGAACAAATGGAAATGCAATACTTTATAAAACCAGGAACTGAACAAGAATGGTTCGAATATTGGAAAGAACAAAGACATCAGTGGTATTTAAGCATAGGTATGAAAAAAGAAAAATTAAGATGGAAAGTACACGAAAAATTAGCTCATTATGCTAATTATGCTGTTGATATCGAATTTGAATTTCCATTTGGATGGGGAGAAATTGAAGGAATTCATTCGAGGACAGATTTCGATCTAAGAAATCATACAGAATATTCGGGAAAAAAATTAGAATTTGTAGATACAGTAAATAATGAAAGATATATTCCTTTTGTAATTGAAACATCGGGGGGAGTATCACGAGGATTGATGGCTATATTATGTAACTGCTACGAAGAAGAAAAGATTTCAGAAGATGGTAAAGATGAAACTCGTGTTGTGTTGAAATTTAATCCAAAATTAGCACCAATAAAAGCTGCTGTCTTCCCTTTAGTTAATAAAGATGGTATGCCCGAAATAGCAAAAAATATATATAGAGATTTACATAAAAATTTCAAAGTCCAATATGATGATTCTGGAGCAATTGGAAGAAGATATAGAAGACAAGATGAAATAGGCACACCATTCTGTATAACAGTCGATGGACAAACCTTAATGGATAATACTGTAACTATCAGAGATAGAGATAGTATGAATCAAATTAGGATTAATATCGATAAAATCAAAAATTACTTAATAGATAATTTATAATGAAAATAAAAAAAGTTAATTTATTAATTTTTTTATTTTTTTTTATTTCTGTTGTTATAGTTCTATCATCTGATATTTATTATAAAATAAATAAATCATACGAAATTTTTACTGAAACACTAAAGATACTTTTAGATAATTATGTATTAGAATTAGATCCAGAAATACTTATTGAATCTGCTATAAATGGAATGCTAGCTACTTTAGATCCTTATACTATATATTATAGTGCAAATGATAAAAATGAACTAGATTTTCTTACAAATTCTTCTTATGTTGGAATCGGTATTAGAGTAAAAAGTATTGATTCGCAAATTACAATTACTGAAATATTAGATGGTTCTGAAGCACAATTAAAAAATATCAAAATAGGATATAAAATATTAAAAGTAGATAATAATTACACATTAAATTTTAATCCCGATGATTTATATCAATACATACAAGGAAAAGAAGGAACAAGTATAACACTTTCTATAATTAATTATGATAATGATACTTTATTATTTAATTTAATAAGAAAAAAAATCTCATTGAATTGTATAGAGTATAGCAAATTAATTAATGATAGTATAGGATATATAAAACTTGAAAGATTTGATAAATCTACAAGAAATGATATGCGAAATGTGTTAAATGATTTCATTTATACAAATAAATTAAGAGGTTTAATTTTAGATTTAACTAATAATACAGGAGGATTATTAGATGCAGCTATAGGAGTTTGTGAGTTTTTTCTACCCGAAAATTTAATAATTGTTAGTACAAAAAATAAAAATAGTATATTAAATAATGATTATAGAACATTTGTACCACCATTACTGCCTAATTTGCCATTAATTGTTATTATAAATGAAAACTCTGCAAGTGCATCAGAAATTGTTGCAGGTGCTTTGCAGGATTATGATAGAGCAATAATTGTAGGTAATAAATCTTTTGGCAAAGGACTAGTACAAAATATTTTTAATTTACCATATGATAATAATATCAAAGTAACAACATCAAAGTATTTTATTCCTTCTGGAAGATGTATACAGCGTCTCGATTTTGCTGAAAAATATAAAGATAAATACATATTAAATTCACCAGATACTAACTATTTCTATACAAAAAATGGAAGAAAAGTAATTGAAACATCAGGAATAATTCCAGATACATCATTTGATGATTTAGATAATAATGAATTTATTGAATTATTAGAATTAGATAATGTTTTTTTTAAATTTGGTACATTTATTTATAAAAAATATAAAGTAAAAGATAATTTAAATGATAATGAAATATTTAAAGAATTTAAAAATTTTTTAAACTTGATTAATTATGAATATGATCCTAAAATTAGAGATTTAATAAATAGTTTAAATAATAATATTTATATAAAAAGAGATAAAAAATTGAAAAAAACAACAATTGAATTAGAAAAATTGGAAAAATTTCTATTAGATAAAGAATTGGAGAGGAATAAAGAAACAATTATTAGACTATCAAAAATAAATTATTATAAAAGATATAAAACAATACAAGAAATTAAAGAATTAGAGTTAGAATATAACCAAAATGTTAAAAAATCTATTAATTTAATAAATTCAAAAAAGTATTATGAATTGTTAAATATATTTTAATAAATAAAGCATTCTTTCAATCGTTATTAAATTAATATATAAATTAGGAGAATTTTTTCTAATGAGAATCACCAAACAATACACAAATAGAGAGAGTCAATCTTTAGATAAATATCTTCAGGAAATTGGAAGAGTTGAATTATTGAATCCTGAAGATGAAATTGAATTAGCCCAATTAATTAAAAAAGGTGGATACGAAGGTTATAGAGCATTAGAAAGATTAGTAAAAGCTAATCTGAGATTTGTAGTATCAGTAGCTAAACAATATCAAAATCAAGGTTTATCGTTAGGTGATTTGATTAATGAAGGAAATCTAGGATTAATTAAAGCAGCAAAAAGATTTGATGAAACAAGAGGTTTTAAATTTATTTCATATGCTGTATGGTGGATTAGACAATCTATTCTTCAAGCATTAGCAGAACAATCTAGAATAGTAAGATTGCCGTTGAATAGAGTAGGTGCTTTAAATAAAATTGGGAAAAAATTTAGCGAATTAGAGCAAGAATTTGAGCGTGAACCAACGGCTGCTGAATTAGCAGAAGAATTAAATATGAGTGTTTCTGAAATTGCTGAAACAATTAAAATTTCAGGTAGACATTTATCAGTTGATGCACCTTTTGTACAAGGCGAAGATAACCGTTTGTTGGATGTATTGCCTAATGAGCAACAACCACCACCAGATTCTGGCTTAATGAGAGAATCTTTAAGAGTAGAAGTTCAACAAGTACTATCTACATTATCTCAAAGAGAAGCAGAAGTAATAAAATATTATTTTGGTTTAGATGGTACTTTATTAACATTAGAAGAAATTGGCGAAAAATTTAATCTTACTCGAGAAAGAGTAAGACAAATTAAAGAAAAAGCTATTAGAAGATTAAGACATGCTTCGCGCTCAAAAGCTTTAAGAGCGTATTTAGGCTAAGATAAAGAGGATATATTATGCATAAGCTGATTGAAATAGAAAGTAATTTATTAGAAAAAGATATAAATCATAAACCTGTTGTTCCACCTAAAGCTAAAAGAAATAATCCTGAATTAAAGACAACTCGAGGAATTAGACCAGATTGGTTAAAAGCAAGAGCTCCTATTGGCGAAGAGGTTCAAAAAATTAATCAGTTAATGCGAAGTAAAACTTTACATACAGTATGCGAAGAAGCTCGCTGTCCAAACTTGGGGGAATGTTGGGGACACGGTACGGCGACGTTTATGATATTGGGAGATACTTGCACTAGGGGTTGTTCATTTTGTGCCATTAAAACAGGTATTCCTGATTATTTAGATATAAATGAGCCTATAAAAGTAGCAGAAGCAGTAAAGCAAATGAATTTATCACACGCAGTTGTTACTTCGGTAAATCGAGATGAACTGAAAGATCAAGGTTCAACAATTTGGGCAAATACAATATTAAAAATTAGAGAATTAAATCCAAATACTACAATAGAAGTTTTAATACCAGATTTTAAAGGCGATAAAGAATGTATTGATAGAGTTGTAAATGCTCGTCCCGATATTTTAAATCATAATATGGAAACAGTTCCTAGACTCTACAAAAAAGTTAGACCACAAGCAAAATATCAACGTTCTTTAGATTTATTATTATATTGTAAAGAACAAGGATTAAAAACTAAAACTGGCATTATGGTTGGAATTGGTGAAACTGATGAAGAGGTCTATCAACTAATGGAGGATCTAGTTAAAATTAAAATTGATATAATGACAATAGGTCAATATTTGCAACCTACTATAAATCATTCTCCTGTTGATAGATTTGTTACTCCCGAACAATTTAATTACTACAAACAATTTGGTGAAAAATTAGGTATTCCCCACGTTGAGTCTGGTCCGCTTGTAAGAAGTTCTTATCACGCTCATAAACACGTAAAAGTAGAAAGTATAAAATAAAATAATTTTGGTATATTCTTTGCAATATAACTATTAGGTGAAATATGGTTGATATTGTAGTAGAATATATTGGTGATTTAAAATGTAGGGTTACTCACAAGCCTTCGGGTAATTTTTTTTATACTGATGCACCTTTAGATAATAATGGTAAAGCTGAATTTATATCACCTACAGATTTACTAGCTGCTTCTATAGGTAGTTGTATTTCTACAATTTTTGCTATTAAAATCCAAAATGAAAATATAGATTTTAATGGTTTTAAAATTATAGTTTCTAAAGATATGATTAATGAACCTTTCAGAAGAGTTAATAAATTAATTTTAAATATATATATTCCAAAAAGTTTCGACGAAAGATTAGTTAAGATTCTAGAAAATGTTGTAAAATCATGCCCTGTAACACGTAGTTTACTGCCTGAAATTACAATTGTGAAAAACTATATTTATTTAGAAAATTGATGAAGATTATATTTATATATATTATTCAGTTTTTTTTAATGCTTACATTATTATATGGTGATGATATATCTTTGTCTAAAGCTAAAGAATTGTATGAGAAAGGAAATTATAAAAAATCTATAGAAATTTTAAATAATTTACTAAAAAAAGATTCATCATTAAAATCTCAAATTTATAATTTAAGGGGAATTAACAATTATCATTTAGGAAAATACAAGGAAGCATTAGAAGATTTTCATAAATCTCTATTTAACGCTCAATTTTTACTCAATACAATAATAGAATTAAATAAGAAAGAAGATATTAAAGAATTAAATCAATTTATTACAAATGTCCATTTTAATAGAACATTAGTTTATCAGGAATTGGGTTTGTTGGATAGTACTTTAATAGATTTAAATTATGTAATAGAAAATGATAAAAATAACAAATTTGCATATTTCAATAAAGGATTCGTTTATTATCAGATGGGAAATAAAGATAGTGCTATAGAATATTTTTCTAAGGTTTTATTATTAGATAGTAATGATTTAGATGCTAAATACAATAGAGCAAATATTTATTATGAATTACAAAATTGTAATAAAGCAAGGGAAGATTATGTTGAATTAATTGATAAAAAAAAATACGATGAATATATTTATTTAAATATAGGAAATTGCTACTTTAATGATAAAGAGTATCAATTATCTATAGATTATTATACTAAAGCTCTTGAATTAAATAATTTATTAATTGTAGCTTTATATAATAGAGCGCAAGCATATAAATCAATAAATGAGTTAGAAAAAGCAACTTTGGATTTACAAATTGTATTAAAAAATATAGAAAAAGATAAAAAAATGCTAGAAAAGAAAGAACTAATAACTAAAGAATTAGAATATTTAATAAAATTAATAGAAAATAAGTGAAAAAATTTCTAATACAAATACATAATCAAATTATCATTGCTTTAGTATTAGGAGCTATTTTCGGAATAATCTTCAAAGAAAACTACAATATTTTATATATCACAAAAAAAGACAATAATAAAATAAAAATTGATTTAAAAGAAATAAAAGAATTAGAATTAATTTCCTTATCTGATACAATTAAATTAAATACAAAAAATATAAAAAAAAATATTAATTTAATTAAGCTTAATTATAATAATTATTCTGTAAAATACATTTTAAATAATGAAACTAAAGTTTTAGAAAATATTAACATTATAGAATATTCTAAATCAATAGTTCAATATATTAAGCCATTGGGAGATATTTTTCTCAGATTATTAAATTTTCTTGCAATACCACTTGTAATTTCTACATTAGTTGTAGGAGCAGGTAGTTTAGGTGATGTAAAAAAATTAGGAAAAATTGGATTTAAAACATTAATAATTTTTATTATAACTACTGTTATTGCTATTTCTATTGGTTTGAGTTTAGCAAATTTTATAGAACCAGGTAAAAAATTAGACAAAACTACTAAATTAGAATTGCAAGAGTATAATCAAAATATTAATATTGATAATATATTAAAAAGTGAAAATAAGATTAATTTAATAGATTTCTTAGTAAATATAGTTCCAAAAAATTTATTCGAAGCTATTGCCAAAGGAGAAATGTTGCAAATAGTATTCGTTGCAGTAATTTTTGGTTTTACATTGAATTTTATTAGTAATGATAAATCAAAAATTTTGATTGATTTTTTTGGTGCTTTATCGGAATTAATGTTAAATTTAGTAAATAAAATTATGTATTTGGCTCCTTTTGGAGTATTTGCATTGATAGCCTCCACTGTTTCAAATTTTGGTTTTGAAATATTAGGAACTTTAACTTGGTATATTTTAACAGTAATAATAGGTTTGTTGTTACAAATAATTTTAGTTTATGGATTATTAATTAAATTTTTTACTAATTTTGATTTTTTAGAATTTTTGAAATCAATGAGAGAAGCA
>Ga0272446_1001440_pt1 | contig 34573 bp, 23 predicted proteins | sample YNPCB0061_FD_194587 | JGI IMG/M metagenome (GOLD analysis project Ga0272446, IMG submission 194587) | Hot spring microbial mat communities from Yellowstone National Park, WY, United States - YNP-CB-006-1 | ecosystem: Environmental > Aquatic > Thermal springs > Hot (42-90C) > Sediment | place...
CTGGCGATCGCATTGGCAAAAACTTTAAATCCTGAATTGGTAAATAGGTCTGAGACATCCACCAGTTCTAAGCCAAACCTTGTATCGGGTCGGTCGCACCCGTATCTTGCCATCGCTTCCGCATAGGTGAGGCGGGGAAAGGGCGGTAATTCTATGCCTTTGATGTGGCGAAAGATATGGCGGATCAAGTTTTCATTGAGTTGGAGAATCTCCTCCTGCTCCATGAAACTCATTTCCATATCCAACTGCGTGAACTCGGGCTGGCGATCGGCGCGTAGGTCTTCATCACGGAAACAGCGGGCAATCTGATAATAGCGATCGCACCCTCCCACCATCAACAACTGCTTAAATAACTGGGGCGACTGCGGCAGGGCGTACCACTCGCCATGTGAGATGCGGCTAGGTACTAGGTAATCCCTCGCTCCCTCAGGAGTGGAACGACAGAGGATGGGAGTTTCCACTTCCATAAATCCCTCTTCATCTTCCAAATAGCGGCGGATTAGCTTGACCACTTCTGATCTGAGGTGCAGATTCTTGCTCAGCCGTTCACTGCGCATATCCAAATAGCGATACTTGAGGCGCAGTTCCTCCCGCACGCTGTCGGTATCACTAATCGGAAACGGTAAACTGCGTTGCACACGGTTGAGAATTACAATGCGATCGGCATAAACCTCAACCTGCCCTGTAGGGATTTTGGGGTTTACCGACTCGGGGGGGCGCAGGGACACCACACCCGAAATTTGCACCACAAATTCATTTCTGATCTCTTGGGCTGTAGCATAGGAAGCGGGGGTGCGCTCAGGATCGCTGACCACTTGCACAATGCCATAGCGATCGCGCAAGTCCAAAAAGATCACGCCGCCATGATCCCGATAGCGATCAATCCAGCCACAGAGTTCTACCCGTTGCTGGGTGTGGCTGGCGGTAACCTGACCGCAATAATGAGTACGCATAGTGCGAAAAATCCCCTATAACCCTAGATAATCTTATAACAAGCGCTGAATCAAAGCCGATAGGCAGTCAGCCCCAGCTATGTCAAATCAATGGCTACATTGTCATCTACCAGTTCATCGCCGTCTAGCAAAATGCTAGGGGTGATGGGATAGGCGTGGGCATTGGCATCATCAATAATGGCATCATCGCTGTCTTCGCCATCGCTGTAGGAATCATAGACATTAAAGCCAGTTCCCGCAGGAATCAGCCGCCCAATAATCACATTTTCTTTCAAGCCGCGCAACCAGTCGGACTTGCCCTCGATGGCGGCTTCGGTGAGCACCCTAGTGGTTTCTTGGAAACTGGCGGCAGAGATAAAGCTATCGGTGTTCAAACTAGCTTTGGTAATACCCATGAGAATGGGTGTATATTCAGCGCTCTTGCCGCCCGTAATTTCCATCGCCTTGTTGATGTCCTCCACTTGCCGCAGATCGACAAATTCCCCGGGCAGGCGGGTGGTGTCTCCTCCATCATCAATGCGCACTTTGGAGGTCATTTGCTTGACTACAATCTCGATGTGCTTATCGGAAATATCTACCCCTTGCGACTGATAAACCCGCTGTACTTCATCTACCAAAAACTCTTGCACTTTCTGTAAACTCAGGAGTGCCGCATCTTTGAGCGGGTGGGTTTGGCGATAGGTATTGAAGAAAATTTCCAAGATGTCATGGGGATTGCAAGGACCATCGGTAATCGGCTCGGCAGGGCTAACCTTCTGCCCATCGGATACCAGTAAGCTCTGCCCCAGACTAGGAGTGTAGTCCTCGACACTGCCGTCATCGCCAATCAGTTGGACTAACACATTCTCGTCGCGGTCATAGGTAATCTGCACCGTACCTGCCACCCGTGCCAACAGCGCCATCTCCTTGGGCTTGCGGGCTTCTAGCAATTCTTCAATACGGGGCAAACCTTGGATAATATCCCTCGTTTTGGCGCGTTCAAACGCTAACAGCGCCAAGTTATCCCCTTTTTGTACTAAGTCGCCATCGGCTACTTGTAAAACAGTCCCTTGGGACAGCAGATAGGGTCTGCCAATGCGTAAGGTCACTAGTCCTGCGCTTACCGCCACCACCTGCCCCGATTCGGGAGCTAATACTCCACCCCCCAGATCGCTGTCTTTGGCAACCAGATCGCCGCTTTGCAGTTGCGGAGACGGCACAGCCACTTCAATTATATCTGGCTCGGTGATGACGAGAATGCGTTGCAGGCTTTCGCTTCCCTTACGCACGCTCTGCACTTCGCCTGCATGACGGCAGAGGATTTCTGTGGAGGCAACTATGGCTCCCGAAGCAATGCGATCGCCCTCTTGGACTAACAGGCGATGCCGCAATGCATCCGAACCCGCTTCATGGGACACATCTTGGCGGATGACCAGCGATTCCAAAATCACTAACTGCAAGCGCAGGGCATCGGCTGTCTGTTCATCGGGGATAAATTCAATGTCTGCCGCCAACTGGGGGGTATCGGTATCCACTTCCAGCACCAACTGCGTCTTGAGCAACTCCACACCCTGAATCGACTTGACCCGTTCGCCATCACGATACAGCAACCGCTGTACTGCCCGCAGACCAATGGAGCGCCCTTCCTGATTGGCAGAGACTTGACTGGGCACTGGCGGAGTATCAGGGACGCTGAACTCTTGCACAGGGCGCAGTAGCAAAGCACAGCCTTGCGTGGTTTCTACATACTGAATATAAACTTGCTCGGTGACTACCACTCCTGGCAGAATCTCCGTACCAGGCAAGGCAAAGGTGTCATGTTTTTGCTGGGCTGACTGCGGATCGTCCACCAGATGCAGTGCCCCTGGTTTGATGGTTAGCTCCCGCAGAATGTCATTCTTTTGGGTTACTTCCACCACGCCCGCACTCTGCGCAAAAATATCTTTGACTACCTCCGTGCCCGCTTCGATATATTGCCCATCTTCCACCATCAGTAAAGAGATGTCTTTATTCACTTCATGGGCTTCTTCGGGTATCCACAACAAGGTGCCGCCTTGCACCACTTCGTAGCCATGCCTGCCCTTGCCCCGCTTGGCAATTTCCACTCCTGCATACTTGAGGATGCCACCGCTGGTGGTGTGATAGGAATCGTCGATCAGCTCGGCAACCACTTGCCCATTGGCTAGTTTAGTCCCAGGTAGAGCTTTGAGCAGGAAACGCTGTTTGGGATCAATAGTCTCTAGCACATACTGCTCCCTGCTGTGTAATGCTTCAGTGCGAATCTGTGCCTGATCGAGGACTACGGAGGCGGTGATGATCTCCACTGTATTGTCTTGGGTGAAACGCACTATACCGCCATGCTCGGTGCGAATCCGCATTTCCGCCATGACATCGCCCGCCTCTACGCGATCGCCTTGTTTGACCACTGGCTCGGCTCCGGGAGGGAGGTTATACACTTCGCCCGAGAGTACCCAAATGCGTCCGCCGCGATCACCCCGCACCATGTAGCTGGTTGTCCCCTGCTTATCGGTAACCGCCTCGGGGTTGATGTCCTGAAACAGCACTTCTCCCGCTTTGTCAGTGCTGAGCAGTTTTTTCACCTTTTCTGTGGTCTTGCGTGCTGTGCGCCCCACTTCCGCCACTTCCGCCAATAGCTGATTGGGCTTGACCTGCTGACCATCGGCTACCAGCAGGGTAGAGCCTTGGGTGATGGCATAGGTTTCTTGCTTGCCATCGCTAGAAGTAACTGTAAATTCACCGTTGGTCTCCACAAAATAGGCATCATCGCCATGACGGGTACGCATAGGGCGCAGGCGCAGAGTCGGGGAAGTGGATACCACCCCTGCAAAGGCGGCACGCTGTTGCTCTGCCACCTCCCCCGTAAATACTCCGCCCGTGTGGAAAGTGCGCATGGTGAGCTGGGTACCTGGTTCGCCGATGGACTGGGCGGCAATGATCCCCACTGCTTCGCCAATATCGACGCGACGGGCGTGGGCGAGACTCCAACCATAGCAGGTTTGGCAGACGGAACGCGTGGAATCGCAGGTCAGAGCGGAGCGCACCACTACTGCTTCCACCCCCGCTTTGACGATAGTTTTTGCCAACTGATCGGAAATATCTTGGTTGCGGGCGGCTATCACTTTGCGGGCAAGGATTTTGCCATCATGCTGGCGAGCATACTGGGCGAGTGCTTGCTCCCGTTCTTTTTCGCGATCGCTCATGCAGTGCAGATAAACGCTCTCTAGGGCAGGGCGCAGTACCTCTCCTGTGGCTGGATCGACCACATCTTCCACTGGGGCATACTCGTTGCTGTTCAGGAGTTGAGACAGGCTGATCTCCACAGGTTCTGCCTTGGGATCGACAACAGTGCGTGCCAATACCCGCCCCAAGAGCCGATCTTCTAATTTAATCAAGGTGCGATCGCCATCTTTCATCGCCCGTAGCGTAATGCCGCGATTAGTACCGCAGTCTAACTCCCGCACAATCACATCCTGCGACACATCCACCAAGCGACGAGTGAGATAGCCCGAGTCTGCCGTGCGCAGAGCCGTATCCACCAGACCTTTGCGCGCCCCATAGGAGGAAATAATATATTCGGTAACCGTCAGACCTTCACGAAAATTAGTGCGAATGGGCAAGTCAATAATTTCCCCTTGCGGATCAGCCATCAAACCACGCATGCCCACTAACTGCCGCACCTGTGACCAGTTGCCCCTCGCTCCAGAATTTGCCATCATATAGACTGAGTTAAGGGGAGCATTATCGCGGAAATTCTTCATCATCTGCTCCCGCAGTTTTTCATTGGTGATATGCCAAGTATCAATCACCTTCTGAAAGCGTTCCACTTCCGTAATGTCGCCACGGGTGTAACGGTCTTCAGTGGATTCTATTTCTGCTTCCGCACTTTGCAGTAGCTTTTTCTTCTCTTGGGGAACTTGCAGGTCATCAATATTGATGGAGACCCCTGCTTGAGTGGCATAGCGAAAACCCAGCGCCTTCAATTCATCTGCCAAGATAGCAGTACAGGAAGTGCCATGACGGATAAAGGCACGGGCAATCAGACTCTTAAGTTGCTTTTTATCAATAATGCGATTCAGAAAGGGTTGCGATTGAGTCATAGTTTGGCTGGTGTTAGGAATGGAACTAATGGAACTAATTGAACACAGGATTGGGAACGGCTAAGGAATTGAATACGGTTTGATTGAATAGCACTCTACCTGCAGTGGTGTGGATGTATTGAACAATCAACTCCCCGCTGGCAGTTTCACGGCGGCGGCGTAACAGCTTACCAGTTTTGGCATCGGCAAAACAGCGCTCCACTGAGCCATCAGGATTAGTAATAACTTCACTACAGATTTCATTCCCCGCCACTTCCACTTCACCATCAAACCGCACCCAAATATAGGCGTGGAGGCTAATTTCCTGCTGATGGTATGCCATCACCACATCATCAAAATCTGCAAAATAGCGCCCTGCACCTTTCTGCGGTTTAGGATTATCGGCAGTGAGATAGTAGCAACCCAAAACCATATCTTGGCTGGGGGCAACAATGGGATTACCCGTAGCAGGAGACAAGATATTGTTGGAAGCCAACATCAGCATCCGCGCTTCGGCTTGTGCTTCTAGCGATAGGGGCACATGCACCGCCATCTGATCGCCGTCAAAGTCCGCATTGAAGGCAGGGCAGACAAGGGGATGCAGTTGAATGGCGCGACCGTCCACCAAAATCGGCTCAAAGGCTTGAATCCCCAAGCGGTGCAGGGTGGGGGCACGGTTAAGCAAAACAGGGTGGTCTTTGATCACCTCTTGCAAAACTTCAGTCACAATGGGGTCGTTGCGCTGAATTGACTTTTTAGCGGCTTTGATATTAGTGACAATCTGGCGCTTGATCAGGCGGTGGATCACAAACGGCTGGAATAGCTCGATCGCCATTTCTTTGGGCAGTCCGCACTGGTGGATTTTTAACTTCGGTCCCACCACAATCACGGAACGACCCGAATAGTCCACCCGCTTACCCAGCAGGTTCTGACGGAACCGCCCCTGTTTGCCCTCGATAATATCGGAGAGAGATTTCAGGGGGCGGTTGTTGGCACCAACCACTGTGCGTCCCCTCCTGCCATTGTCAATCAGGGCATCTACCGCCTCTTGCAACATGCGCTTTTCGTTGCGAATAATGATTTCGGGAGCGGCAATTTCTTGAAGACGGGCAAGGCGATTGTTGCGGTTAATCACCCTGCGGTACAAATCATTCAAATCACTGGTAGCAAACCGCCCACCGTCCAACTGCACCATCGGGCGCAGATCGGGAGGAATCACAGGCAGAATTTCTAAAACCATCCAGCGCGGATCGGCACCAGTCGCCACAAAGTTATCCACCACCCGCAGGCGCTTGATCAGCTTGGCGCGCTTTTGTCCCTTAGCATTATCTATCTCACGGCGCAGGGTTTCCGCTTCTTTTTCCAAGTTTAACTGCCCCAGTAACCGTTGTACTGCCTCTGCCCCGATCCCCACCTCAATGCCTTCGATGGGGTACTCATCGGCATAGATTTTGTCGTCCAACTCCAGCCATTGCTCTTCGGTCAACAGTTGCTTGAGGCTCAAACCAAAGGCTGTAGCCAGCACTTGACCACTCTCAATGCGATCGCCAAGGGTAACTTCAGGGCTGTGTTTGGGGTGCATTCTATAGATGTCCTCTGCCCCATCATCGCGCAGTACCTTGATCTGCTGAGAACTCACCTCGATCACTTCGCCAGCGCCCTCCGCCATAATCCCTGGATTAAGCACCACATAGGAATTGAAATAAACAATCTGCTCCACATCACGCAGGGGCATATCCAAGAGGGTTGCCATGTAGCTAGGAATACCCTTGAGATACCACACATGGGTGACTGGGGCGGCAAGCTGAATAAAACCCATGCGGTGCCGCCGCACCCGCGATTCCGTTACCTCCACGCCACAGCGTTCGCAGACAATCCCCTTGTGGCGCACCCGCTTATATTTGCCACAATGGCACTCCCAGTCCTTGGCGGGTCCAAAAATGCGCTCACAAAATAGACCGTCCATTTCTGGCTTGAGGGTGCGGTAATTGATGGTTTCAGGCTTGGTAACTTCCCCCACCACACTGCCATTGGGTAGTTCTCGCTCGCCCCATCTGCGAATCCGCTCAGGGGATGCCAGACCAATCTTGACATAGTCAAAGCGTTGTTCTTCTCTAGCCATGAGATTTAACCTTGTCCTTTTAATAGTATGGGTTTCAGCCAAATAGGCAACTTGCCAGCCTGTTAGTCATCTTCGTCATCAAAACTGCTCAGTCCCTCACGGTAAACCTGCTCGTAGGTGGGACGGCTGGGGGTACGCCGTGAACTGACATCCACCATCAAATCCACTTCGGTATCCTGATTGGAGCCATCATTTGCCAGTTTGTGCACCGATACATCGAGACAGAGGGACTGCAGTTCTCGCACTAATACCTTGAAAGACTCTGGCGTACCAGGGCGCGGGATCGCCTCCCCCTTGACGATCGCATTCAGAGCCTCATTGCGCCCCGTCATATCATCGGATTTCACGGTGAGAATCTCCTGCAAAATGTGCGCCGCCCCAAATGCCTCCAATGCCCACACCTCCATTTCACCGAAGCGCTGACCGCCCTGCTGTGCCTTGCCGCCAAGGGGTTGCTGGGTAACCAAGGAGTAGGGACCAGTGGAGCGGGCATGAATTTTATCGTCCACCAAATGCACCAGCTTCAGCATATAGGCTACACCCACGGTCACAGGCTGATCAAAAGGTTCGCCAGTGCGCCCGTCATACAAAGTCAGCTTACCAGGGTGTTCGGGGTTGAAAATCCAGTCCTTGCCCTCTTGCTGGCTAGCTTTGTGCAATTCTCCATGGACGGAGTGGCGGGACATCTCTTCACCATACATTTCGTCGAAGGGCACCACTTTGTAGCGCACATTGCGGTTAGCCGCCGCCCAGCCCAGCAGACACTCATATACCTGTCCCACATTCATGCGCGAAGGCACACCGAGGGGGTTCAAGACAATATCCACAGGCGTACCATCGGCGAGGAACGGCATATCTTCCTTGGGCAAAATTTTGGAAATAATTCCTTTGTTGCCATGACGACCAGCCATCTTGTCCCCCACCTGAATCTTGCGCTTTTGTGCCACATAGACCCTTACCACCATGTTGGCTCCAGGGGGCAGTTCATCGCCGTGCTCGCGCGTAAACACCCGCACATCCACCACCCGTCCTTTCTCCCCATTGGGAACTCGCAGGGAGTTATCGCGCACATCGCGAGCTTTTTCGCCAAAAATGGCGCGCAGGAGTTTCTCTTCGGGGGGCTGATCCGACTCTCCTTTGGGCGTTACCTTACCCACCAAAATATCGCCAGACTGCACCCATGCGCCAATGCGAATGATGCCATTCTCGTCCAGTTGGCGCAGAGCGTCTTCACCCACATTGGGAATTTCCCTAGTGATTTCCTCAGGACCTAGCTTGGTTTGGCGTGCCTCAATCTCAAATTTTTCCACATGGATTGAGGTGTAGATGTCATCATGTACCAAGCGTTCGTTGATCAAAATGGCATCCTCGTAGTTGTAGCCTTCCCATGGCATGTAGGCGACTAGGATATTTTGCCCCAGCGCAATCTCGCCGCCTTCGGTGGAGGAGCCATCGGCTAGTACTTGCCCCGCTTGGACGCGATCGCCCACGAAGACAATAGGACGCTGATTGAGACAGGTATCTTGATTAGAACGCTGATATTTTTGCAGGCGATAGATGGACTCCTGCCCTTGATCGGACTGCACCCGAATTTCTACCGCTGACACATAGGTGACCGTACCATCGTGATCGGCTAAAATTACCATGCCCGAATCCCGCGCCGCCTGTCCTTCCAGCCCTGTACCCACTAGGGGGCGCTCAGGACGCAGGAGGGGAACCGCTTGCCTCTGCATATTGGAACCCATCAGGGCACGGTTAGCGTCGTCATGCTCGAGGAAGGGAATTAAAGAAGTGGCAACCGAGATGATCTGTACTGGGGAAACCTGCACAAAATCCACTTCATGGGGCGGCACACTGACAAATTCCTGGCGGTAGCGTACCGCAACAAATTCGCTGGTGATTTTGCCAGAGGGGTCGGTGGGGACATCGCCAGCCGCCACATGGTACTCGTCCTCCTCATCGGCGGTCATGTGAATGGCGGGCAAATCACGGCGCACTCTGCCATTTTCTACCCGATAGTAGGGAGTCTCGATAAAACCAAACTGATTGACACGGGCGTGAGTCGCCAAGGAGCCAATCAGACCAGCATTGGGACCTTCAGGAGTTTCAATCGGACAAATGCGCCCGTAGTGGGAGGGGTGAATATCTCGCACCGCAAAGCCTGCCCGCTCCCGCGTCAGTCCGCCAGGTCCCAAAGCACTAATGCGCCGCTTGTGGGTCAGTTCCGCTAGGGGGTTGGTCTGATCCATAAACTGGGAGAGCTGGCTGGAGCCAAAGAACTCCTTGATGGCGGCAACTAGGGGTTTGGGATTGACCAGAGAAGTGGGGGTGAGGGATTCTACATCGGCGACGGTCATGCGTTCGCGAATGATGCGCTCGAGGCGATTTAGTCCCACCCTGACTTGGTTTTGCAATAGTTCACCAACGGAGCGGACACGGCGGTTACCCAAGTGATCGATGTCGTCAATGCGCCCCATGTCAAACTTGAGGTTGATCAGGTAATTGATCGCTGACAAAATGTCTTTTTCGGTGAGTACCCTGACAGTGTCGGGAATGTTTAGCCCTAGCTTTTGGTTGATTTTGTAGCGCCCTACTCTGCCGAGGTCGTAACGCTTGGGATCGAAAAAGCGCGATCGCAGAAGTTCCTTGCCGCCAGCCTCGGTGGGGGGTTCACCAGGGCGCAGTTTGCGATAGAGTTCCTTGAGGGCTTCGTCTTCTTCGTACTGCCCCTCTTTTTCAATGGTTTTTTGATACACCTCACGATGGGCAAAGGCATCTAAAATTTCGCTGTCGGTCAAGCCGATCGCCTTGAGGAGAATTTGCGCTGATAGCTTACGGGTTTTATCAATGCGCACCCACACCAGATCATTTTTGTCGGTTTCAAACTTGAGCCATGCACCACGATTGGGGATCAAGCTGGCATTGTAGGTGCGCTTGCCATTCTTGTCCACTTCTTCTTTGTAATAGACCCCCGGACTACGCACGATCTGATTGACAATTACTCGCTCTGCACCGTTGATGATAAAAGTGCCGCGATCGGTCATTAAGGGCAGGTCACCGACAAACACCTCCATCTCCTTGATCTCGCCTGTTTCCTTGTTAATCAAGCGAGTGGGTACATACATCTGGACGGCATAGGTGGCATCACGCCGTTTCGCTTCCTCGAGGCTGTAGCGTGGACCCTTCAGTTTGTAGTCTTTGGCTACAAAATGCAGTTCCATCTTGCCTGTATAATCGCTGATGGGGGAAAAGCTCTCTAGCTCCTCAATTAACCCCTCTTCTAAAAACCACTTAAAGCTCTCCCGCTGAATTTCTACAAGGTCTGGTAGAGTAAAGGCGGGCGTAACAAGGATCGGCTTATCCATGCAGAAGTAATTTTGTCCTCGCAAGCGTAAAGACACGGGTCTTTTATTGTATGAATTTATTTTAACCCTGTCAACAGCAAATTAACGGAAAGGTGGCGAGTAAAGTAATCCGCCATTTTTCCACAGTGCGTTGTTGGCGCGGGCAAGCTGAAACTGGCTATTGCTCCCTAGGTGGCGCTGGTAAATTTCCGCATAATTGCCTACCGCCTTGATAATTCTGGTGGGAAAATCAGGGGGCAGACCAGCGTTGTCGCCAAGGGCATCACTGGGACGCAGAAATTTTTGCAGTAGCTCGTTTTGCCCTGCTTGAATTTGAGCGAGGTTGGTGGAGCTAATGCCCAAATCCTCTGCTTCAAACAGGGTGTAGATGATCCAACTGATGGCTTTGAGCCAGCGGCTATCGCCAGACAGCACCGCAGGGGCAAGCGGCTCTTTGGAAATGGTCTCTGGCAAGATAATGTGGGCTGAGGGTTGCGACAGCCGAGAGCGACGCACAATTAGGGCAGATTTGTCGGCGCTGACCGCCTGGCATCGTCCTGTTTCGTAGCTAGCAAATACAGTATTGATGTCATCAAAGGTGAGGGGTTGATAGGGGATATTGCGCTGACGGAGCTGATCGGCAAGGTTGATTTGTGTGGTAGTGCCGACTTGAGTACAGATGGTTTTGCCCTTGAGATCTGCTAGTTTGCTAATTTTACTGTCTTGGCGCACCATGATGCCCTGACCGTCATAAAACACCACGGGGGCAAAGTCTAGACCATTGGCAAAAGCACGCCCTAGGGTTACGGTGGTATTGCGGCTGAGGATGTCTATTTCCCCCGATTGCAGGACAGCAAAGCGTTCTTTGGCGTTGAGACTGCGGTAATCTACGGCATCGGGGTTGTCAAATAGGGCGGCGGCGATCGCCCGACAGATGTCCACATCTAAGCCCACATATCGCCCCTGCGGGTCGAGGAAACTAAACCCAGGTAATTCTCCATTAGTGCCACAGCGCAACCTCCCCCGACTGATCACCTGATCTAGGCGACTGGTGCTGTTTGCTGTTGGTGCATCGGGCATACAGCCTGTTACTAGACCAAAACAGGCAAGGGTGATGCTAATCCATAATGCAAGTTTGACTGCTAGCCTAGATGCCTGCCCCCCCTGAAAAGCTATCACCTTGATTATCGTACTCATCTAACTCGTCAGGTATGGATTCTACGGCATTATAGTAAAACTGTTTGGGGCGGACAAGGTCGAGGAAGTTGGCGGGGATGACATACTTGCTGGGTACGGTGCGGTGATGTAATAGTTCCTCGAGTTTCTCAACTCTTTGCAGGAGCGATTTAATGATTTCTCCTTCAGGATCGGGAACGCAGTTGTGTTCTAGGGGGGATTCTGATTTGCCGTGCCGATGCACAATTCGCCCAGGTACGCCTACCACTGTGCAATCGGAGGGGACAGGTTTTAGGACTACTGAGCCAGCACCGATCCTGACATTACTACCAATCTCGATGTTGCCCAAAATTTTCGCTCCCGCTCCTACTACCACATTGTCGCCGAGGGTGGGGTGGCGCTTGCCCGATTCTTTACCAGTACCGCCTAGGGTAACTCCCTGATAGATGAGTACATATTCACCAATGATCGCCGTTTCGCCAATCACTACCCCCATGCCATGATCGATGAATGCCCCTCTGCCAATCTTTGCCCCTGGGTGAATTTCAATCCCTGTCAAGAAGCGGGCGATCTGGGAAATGAGACGGGGGAAAAAGGGCAGACCGAGGCTGTACAGCCAATGGGCAAAACGATACATAGCGATCGCCTGTAGCCCTGGATAACAGAACAGCACCTCCAACCAGTTGCGGGCGGCGGGATCGCGTTCAAATATGATCTGAAAATCGTCAGCGAGGACACTAAAAGCCTTAAACACGGCGGCAAAAACCTTGATAGTGGTAAACATACTATGGCATATATCTGCGGTTTAGCGCTATGCCCATTGCGGTAGAGGTCTGGATCACCAAAAGCTAAATATGCTTGAGCCGTTACAATTAGGATTTACTAAAGGCTGACTTTGGTTGTAGCGAATCTACTCACTTAATACATAGCAATTGCCTAAAACCAAGTACGGGGGGCGATCTCTCTTCTAAACTAAATTATGGCGGCTGTCTAAGTGTCTGCTACCCAATCAATGGGATGGCAAAGTTATGCAATGGGCAATTACAGTTTGTTTAGTTATCAAAGAATACAGGATAACGATAGTAATCTTTTCTATGTCAGGTTGTTCGCTGATATTCTATACGAGCTCCAGCTAAAAACATATAAATCTGCCAAAACTAGCACAAAATGAATAATTTTTATACTGAGAATGAGCTATCTTTTCCTCAAGGCGGTGTTACTTTGCCCAGTGGTCAGGTGCGCCCTTATATTATTTTTAATATGGTGGCAAGTGTCGATGGCAAAACTACAACTAGAAATGGCACTTTAGAGGGGCTGAGTTCCAAATGCGATCGCCAAATTATGCGGCACATCAGAGCCAGCGTAGATGCTGTGTTGGTGGGGGGCAATACTCTAAGACATGATCGGTTTAGTCTGGCTATTCCCCCAGAAATACTGAGATCACGCCCTCAGCCCAAAGGAGTAGTGCTTACCAAAAGTGGTGATTTGCCCGTAGCGCATCCGTTTTGGAATGGCGATCGCCAGTATAAGCTAGTTTTTTCCCAAACACCTCTACCAGAAATCTATCAACAAAGAGCGATCGTGCGGCAATTTTCGGGAGATTTGTTGACAGTTTTAACGGATTTATTTACTGAGTTTGGCATACATACCATACTGGTTGAGGCGGGTAATTCTCTCAATTATCACTTCATTGCAAATGGTTGGGCTGATGAATTTTTTCTGACCATTTCCCCTGTGTTTGTGGGTGGCAAAGATAATCTTAATATCTTAGGGGGCGATCGCTATGGTCTGGGTAATTCGCAGTTAGCTAGAGCAGAATTGCTGTCAGTCTATCATCAGGCAAATGAAGTCTATTTGCGCTATCGCTTCCTCAAGTGATTGATTGCCCTAACTAAGCAAGCAACTACAAGTAAATTGTGCAAAACCAAGAGAAATCTATAGCAAAGTTTTACCTGTCGTCCGATTAGGATGACAGCCAAAAAAAAGAGGAGCAAGCTCGATGCTCACCCCTAAACCTTTACTAAATGTTTAATAGATGTTGTACTTGGCTGTGATTGCCTAGATGATGCCCCAAAAGTGGAGGACACCTTGACCGCTGATCAGTTCAACGGCGATCGCCGCTACGAAACCAATCATTGCCAAACGACCATTCCAATTTTCAGCACCAGCGTTGAAACCCCAAGTCCATGCATTACGATTTTCGCTTTCCATGATTTCTACCCTTCATAACTTGAACACTACATCAAGAAATTTAACAAAAAATTTGCTAAGCCGCAACATATCTTTACGATTTCTGCCTTTGGTTATACTCAGCCAATCAGGGGGCGAAAGCCATGCTTTATGGATACAGTTCCGATCTGTTGCATTTTGTCCACTGTGATCTGGTTGCGCCCCCACGAAAAGTTGGTATGCCAGCCCTCAAACTCCAACAGCATGGACTCTGCAAAACAGGCAAACAAATGCCGCGCGGGAGCCGCCATGTTCACGATGTCCATAATTTTCCAATCAATATCCAGAGAATGCTCCACAATGCCGCCGTTAATCACATAGATACCATCGGCTGAGATCGTGTTTTCCATATTTTTGGGATAGCCACCATCAATCAAAATGCAAGGACGCTTCAACTGGTTGACATTGATTGCCATACCCTTCGCCATACTGGCAACCCAAACTATGATGTCCGACAGGGGTAAGGCATGAGCCAGATCGGTGACTTTCCCCCGCCCCAGTTGCGATCGCAGGTTGTGCAGTTTTTCCTGATTGCGTGCCACCAAGAGCAGTTCCCTAAAATCAGTATTTGCCGTCAACCAGCGACACACCGCACTGCCAATATCGCCAGAAGCTCCGCACACAGTAATTACCGCCTTAGCAAGGTCGATGCCAAACTTACGGCTCGCCTCCTCAATCTGGCGCACAATAATGTACGCCGTGTGCGTATTGCCTGTGGTAAAGCGCTGAATATCTAGCTGAATGTTACGCACTTGCAGAAGTTGGGCAAGGTTGAAATTCTCAAAAATGATCGAAGAAAAGCCCCCCAGAGCCGTAATATCTATGCCGTGCTTTTGAGCGTGCGCCATTGCATTCAGAATTTTGCGAATTGCCGTTTTGAAGCGGTTACCCGCTAACATCTCAGGCAAAAAACAAGATTCCACATATAGCCCCTTAATTTCACTACCAGTTAGGCTTTTCACCGTAATTTCGTCCACAATCTGCGGCGGGGCGCTACACCAAAACTCCAGACCTTGATCGGCATATTCATCGAAGCCGAGTCGTCGGGCTACAGCTTTGGCATGATCAAGGCTAGTGAGATGTCCAATCAGTCCGAACATGAAGCTATGCAGGAACAAGACCCATTGCTGACATTTTCATAATTTCCCTAGTATTAAAGCCAATCTTACCTAGGCTTTCGCCATACTGAATCATAAAGTCCTCCACCAAGGCTTCTTTCTCCATGCCCAAAGTCTTGGCATCCTGCTCCACTTGGTTGAGCATTTTCCAGATCAGGGGTAAGTTTTGGCGATTTGCCTGTTCTAGCTGGCTTTTGCTTTGTGTAAAATGCTGTTTGAGCCACTCCTCCCCATAGTTGAGGTGCAAATACTCATCTTTGACCACGCCTTCTGTGATCTTGCGGGCAAAGGGATCGGCTACGGGAATGTAGATGTTGTAAGCGGCGATCGCAAAGCACTCGATCAGCAATGACTGAATCAGCAAGCAGGTAACCACATCCCCCGCCTGTGCCGCTTTCTGAAAGTTGCCATGCAGTTGGGCAAAAAATAGCTGGGCAAATTGCATATCAGGCTCAACATTTAGGTTCTTGCCGCAGGCGATAAAACCTTTTTTGTGTTTGTCTTCCATCTTGGCAAGTTTGGCAAAATCCCCCTGCAATTCAGGTAGCATTTCCCCTAGGGTCAAGTAGTTGTCGTGTGCCTCACGCTCCCCCTCAATGACGATCGCATTGATTCTGCTGTAAGCATCACAGTAGCTGGGGGACTGATAGTCAAGTTCTGGGGTCATAGTTCACACAGGGTAACACGGTTAAAGATATTTTAAGGTATTGCCATCCCCTTTTGCACGGCGGGGCGACTTGCCATGCGATCGCACCAACTTTTCAGATAGGGATACGGCTCAAGGGTCAAGCCCTGAAATTCATAAATCGCTACCCAAGGATAGATTGCCATATCAGCGATGGAATAGTCCCCAGCGATGTATTCCTTTGTTGATAGTTGTTGATTCATCACCCCATACAGCCTCAGAGTTTCCTGCTCATAGCGATTGATAGCATAGGGAATGGTTTCAGGGGCAAACCTGCGAAAATGGTTCAACTGCCCAAACATAGGTCCAACGCCCCCCACCTGAAACATCAACCACTGCAAAACCTGATACTTGGCTTTGGTCTCTGCTGGGAAAAATTTGCCTGTCTTTTCTGCTAAATAGATCAAAATCGCCCCCGATTCAAAGACAGTGATCCCCGTCTCTTGATCGACAATGGCAGGTATTTTGCTATTGGGATTGATTGCCACAAATTCGGGGCGAAACTGTTGATTTTGGCGAATATCAATGCTATGCACCGTGTAGGGCAGTCCCACCTCCTCAAGCATAATTGATACTTTCCGCCCGTTAGGCGTAGCAAAGGTATAGAAATCAATCATTCAGCTTCTGCTTCACTATCGTCCGCCAAAGGATAGATAAAACCAGTATTTTTACCAGTAAGGATGGATTTGCCAAGAGAAATTGCTTTTTGCGCCTCAAAGAATGCCTTGCGTTTCCATACTGCATTGCGTTTCTTGCTTTTTGATTTAGAAGTGCGCTTTTTGGGGACTGCCATATAACTTGCTCAAATATAAAACCAGCCTATTAGTATAACCTGCTTGCTCTACCCTTTGCAAGTTGTTGCGGTAAGCTCACATACAGAGGCAGGGTAAATGTAAAAGTAGTTCCCTTATTAAGCTCGGACATAGCCTGGATGCGCCCGCCATTCTGTTCTACAAATTGGCGACATAATAACAGCCCCAAGCCCGTACCCATCTCCCCTGCTGTTCCTATGGTGCTGGAGCAGACATGGTCATCGCTGAGGATGCGCTGTATTTTGTCTGGGTTCATGCCTACCCCTGTATCCGCCACTGTGACCACTGCATTGTTGTCAGAAGCCACAAAAGAAATGCTCACCTTGCCCCCCGCTGGGGTGAATTTGATGGCGTTGGTTACTAGGTTTTGCAGGATAGAATGCACCATCTGGCGATCGGCATAGACCAATACATCTTCACTGGAGGCAATGCAGAGGTGTACGCCTTTGGTGCTAGCTAGTGGGCGCAATAGGCTGGTGACATTGACGGCGATTTCCTGTAGGGAGAGGGGGGCTGGCTGATAGCGCATCGCCCCAGTTTCAAATAAAGACCACTGCAGGAGGTTGTCCATCAATTTGTAGGCTTGCTCGGAGGTGGCGTGGATGTCTTGGGCTAGTTCTTTGATGTCTGCTTGGTCGAGATTATCTGCATCCTCTTTGAGGATTTGGGTGAGGTTAAGGATGGCATTAAATGGCGTTTTTAGGTCGTGGGCGAGGGAGGAGAAAAAGCGGTCTTTGTTGGTATTGAGTTTCTGTAGTTGTTCAGCATATTCCCGCAGGCGGCGGTGGGATAGGCGCAATTCCATTTGGCTGACTACCTGCCGTGATAGCACTTCTAGGGCGCGGATTTGATGCTGGTTTAACTCTCGGGGACAGAGGTCGACGGCGCAGATTGTGCCTAACATGAAGCCATCTTTGGTAACTAGTGGTGCCCCTGCATAAAAGCGAACATGGGGTTCCTGTAACACGAAGGGGTTATCGGCAAAGCGCTCGTCTTGGGTGGCATCTGGTACTACTAGCACTTGGGGGCTGTGGATGGCGTAGGCGCAAAATGACACATCTCGAGGGGTTTCTCGCACATCTGCCCCAACCACTGCTTTGAACCACTGGCGGTCTTTATCCACTAGGGTAATCAGGGCTATGGGGGTGTTGCAGATGTAGGCGGCAATTTCTGCCAATTCGTTGTAGCTCTCTTCAAATTCGGTATCTAAAATACTATACCTATAGAGTTGCTCTAGTCGTTGAGCCTCATTGGCGGGGAGAGGAGCGGCTGGCATTTAGGAGATTTGTACTATCTAATACATTTATTCTTTGTGTTTCCATCCTATCACGATCATAGGTCTGGGGCTACTTGCCGATTAGGGGTTGGAACATGAGACCAACGAAGTTTTAGTAACCCACATTATCCAGACCGCTTTGTTATCGCCAATGCAAGGCTCAAGAAGTTGTAGCTTTTTTTACAACCACTGTCATAAATAAAGCCATGTAAGCTATGCGGTCTTTACTAGAACATCTGCTTATGCGCGGGACAAAACGCTTTACTCTTCTAGGCTAGTAACTTCTGCACCGCAGAGATAATGTCTTCTGGTTGCACGATGGTGAGATTTTCTAAAGTGCCGTTGTAGGGTGTGGGAACATCAAGGGAGGCGAGGCGCACTACTGGGGCATCTAGTTCATCAAAGTAGTGATCATTGATTGAGGCAATAATTTCTGCACCAATGCCGCCACAGCGCATATCTTCTTCTACAATCACCACCCGATGGGTTTTCTGCAAAGAAGTAGCAATGGTTTGCATATCCAAAGGTTTGAGGGAGATCAGGTCAATCACTTCGGGGTCATAGCCCTGCTCTTCTAGCACCTGCACCGCCTTTAGCACATGGTAGCGCATGCGGGAATAGGTGAGAATGGTGACATCTTTGCCTGGGCGCACAATTTCTGCTTTGTCGATCGGGAGCAAATACTCCTCGTCGGGAATGTCCTCTTTGAGGTTGTAGAGCAAAACATGCTCAAAAAACAGGACGGGGTTGTCGTTGCGGATAGCTGACTTGAGCAGACCTTTGGCGTTGTAGGGGGTGGAGCAGGCGACAATTTTAATGCCGGGGACTGCTTGGAAATATGCCTCTAACCGTTGGGAATGTTCTGCGCCTAAGTTTTTGCCCACACCCCCAGGACCGCGAATTACCATAGGAATTTTGAAGTTGCCCCCTGAAGTGTAGCGCAACATGCCTGCGTTGTTGGCAATTTGGTTGAACGCAAGAAGTAAAAAGCCCATGTTCATGCCCTCGATCACGGGTCTTAGTCCCGTCATTGCCGCCCCTACGGCTAGTCCAGTGAAGCTATTTTCACAGATGGGGGTGTCGAGTAGGCGCAGGTCGCCGTATTTTTTGTATAAGTCCTTGGTTACTTTGTATGACCCACCATAATGCCCCACATCTTCACCGAGGACAAATACGGTTTGATCTCGTTCCATTTCTTCGTCCAAAGCTGAGCGCAGAGCATTGAAAAAGGTCATTTCTGTCATAGGGTTTGTTTTAGGGATAAGTTAACAAAATTTGCATAATTAGATGATCATAACTTAACAGGGAAAATAGCGTAAAGATATTGGCTTAAGATGGTGATTAGCTGAAGCCCCTGAGGAAGTTTGTATGACTGATGTGCGTCCGCGTGATGTGCAGGTTTTGCCGATCGCTGAGTCGACGATGGTGTTGCGATCGCGCAGTTGGAATCGCCTGCGTTTTGAGATTGAGTACGCCCTCGAGAAGGGAACGACTGCCAATTCCTATGTGATTCAAGCAGAGGATATTACGGTGATTGATCCACCGGGGGGTACTTTTAAGGAGATTTATCTTGCCGCTTTGCAGGAGCGCATTGAGCTACGCCAGATTAAGTATGTGATTTGTCAGCATATCAACCCAAACCGTGTGGAGACCCTGCACGCTTTGCTGAAACTAGCACCACAAGCGGCGTTTGTGGCTTCCCATTTGGGGGTAAAAAATTTGCGGTCAATATTGGAGAGTAATTATGCGGAAACTCTGATAGAGACTGGTTTGCAGACCATGACGGTCAAGGGCGATGATAGTTTGGCGATCGGTGGGGGTCATGTCTTGCAGTTCATTCTCACGCCAACTCCCCGCTACCCTGACTCCATCTGTACTTTTGATACTAAAACTGAAATTCTATTCAGCGATAAATTTTTTGGGGCACATATCTGCGGCGATCAGGTGTTTGATGAGGGGAGTGAGGCTTTGTTGGCGGATCGGCGTTACTATTTTGACTGCTTGATGACCAGCCAAACCCGTCAGGTGGAGTCGGCTTTGGACAAGTTTGCCGATTTACAGCCCCAGCTAATTGCTCCCAATCATGGGGTGCTGGTGCGCTATAGCCGCCATGAACTGTATCCGCTCTATCGTCAGTGGTGCGAGGCACAGAAACAACAGTCTATTAGCGTTACTCTGCTCTATGCTTCAGCTTATGGCAATACGGCGGTTTTGGCGCAGGCGCTGGCGCGGGGCATCACGAAGGCTGGTCTGGCGGTGGAGGCGATCAATTGCGAACAGGCTGAACCTAGCGAGATCAAGTCAGCTATTGAAAAATCGGCGGGTTTTTTGATTGGTTCACCCACTTTGGCGGGGCATCTGCCTACTCAGGTGCAAACTGCTCTGGGGATTGTGTTGGCAAATGCGCCCAAAAGTGCTTTGGCAGGGGTGTTTGGTTCCTATGGGTGGAGTGGGGAGGCGGTGGACATCATCGCGGACAAACTGAAAGAGGCGGGCTATGCGATCGCCTTTGACCCGATCAAAATAAAATTTACCCCCACTGAGAGTACCCTGCAATTTTGCGAAGAAACGGGCACGGACTTTGCTCAGGCTCTCAAAATGGCGAAGAAAGTGCGGATGACTCTAGTCCCCGGTAGCAATGTGGAGCAGGCGGTGGGCAGGATCGTGGGTTCTCTATGTGTGGTAACGGTGCACAAGGGGGAGATCAAAACGGCAATGCTGGCTTCTTGGGTGTCGCAGGCTTCGTTCAATCCGCTGGGGCTGACGGTGGCGGTAGCTAAGGATCGGGCGATCGAGTCTTACATGTATTTGGGCGATCGCTTTGTGTTGAATATCCTGCCTCAAGGCAAAAATATCGCCAAGCATTTCACCAAAAAATTTGCCCCTGCAGTGGATCGGTTTGCGGGCGTGGCAACGGAAATTTCTGAGAGTGGTGGCATTATTCTCAGCGAAGCTCTGGCTTATCTGGAGTGTCAGGTGGCACAGCGCATGGAAGTAGGAGATCACTGGCTGATTTATGCGATCGCTGACGGCGGCAAAGTAATAATGCAAAATGAACTGACAGCGTTGCATCACCGCAAATCTGGGGGGCACTACTAACGCTGGTGATCGGTGCAAAAAGTCCGTGTGATCTTGCAACCACTGCCCACGGTGCTACAGAGCTTAATCGCATTAGTCTCGGCAATTTCCTCGGTAACACCCCAGCCTGTACCAGCCGCACCCTCTTCGCTCTCAGCAATACTGCCGCAGGCATTCCTAAACCAAAGAAGCACCTGACAATCGGTGGCTCCAGACACCCCCGCACACTCCTTGATTGCCCTCTGCTCGGCTGACTCCCGACTGCGGAAATTCCATGAATAACCCTTATCTTGAGTAACCTGAGAACGGGCGATCGCCCCGTAGAGATTATTGTCCCTTTCCAAGAAAGGCGGCGGAGTAACGGTTACGGGAGAGGGCGTAATTGGCGACTGAGGCGGCAGTTCGGCGGGGCTAGGGGTAATTGTCCTTTCAGGGGTAGGTTCTGGAGTGGGAGTAACTGTAGGGGCGTTGGTGGGACTAGGAGTAGTAGTTACCTGAGTGGTGGTGGTAGTCCTGCCAGAGGTAAACCACCAGATACCGCCACCCACCATACTGGCGATCGCCAAAACCGCCAGCCCAATTAGGGCAGGGTGAGCAGACCGTCTCGGCTGATCATGCCCCAACTCTGTAGCTAGCAGAGGAACTACTAACTGACCAGGCTGAGTGATAGGTAATCTAGCAGAATTGGGGGTAGATGGAGACTGACCCACTACCGTCGGGGGGACAGAAGCAACTAATTGGTCGGGTGGGGTAGGTGCCACAAAATTTTGCGGACTGGTCGGTACATTCACCTGTGGCGTAGTTGATGGAACTGGAACCACCTCCGTAGCAGGCGCAGAATTGATAATCTGGGTGGGTTGCACCCCCTCAACCACCACCGCCTTAAGAGCCGCCAGCGCCTCCACCGCCGAACGATACCGCTGTCCAAAGTGATAATGCACCATCTTTTGCAGAACTTGAGCAAAGCCCTGACTGATCTGCACCTTGTCCTGCCAAATAATTTCTCCCGTATTCACATCTTCGGGCAAATTAGCTGGATAAATACCCGTCAACGCCTGAATGGCGATCATGCCTACGGCATAAACATCACTACTGAGCTTGGGCTTACCCTGTGCCTGCTCACTAGGCATATAGCCAGGCGAACCAATACTCACCGTCATATTGGTCAAGCCCTGAGCATTGGTTTGCAGAACACTGACATCCTTTACTGCACCGAAGTCGATCAACACAATCTTGCCATCGGACTTACGCCGCAGTAGGTTAGATAACTTTATATCTCTGTGAATCACATTCTGCTGATGCACAAATGCCAGCACCTCGAGGATGTCCAGTAGCAAGCGAATCACCTCAGGCTCACTCAGCTTTTTGCCTTGAGGAATTTCTTGTGCCAGACTGTGCCCCTCAATATATTCTTGCACCAGATAAAATTCCCCACCTTCAGTGAAGTGGGCAAACAAATCAGGGATTTCGGGGTGGGCATTGCCGATGCGATAGAGATATTCAGCTTCCCGCTCAAACAGGGCTTTAGCAATACGCAAAACTTCGGGGTTGCTGTCTTTGGGGCGGAGTTGCTTAACCACACAGCGGGGATGTCCAGGCAAGTCCAAATCCTCTGCTAGATAGGTATCGCCAAAACCACCACTGCCCAGTACCTCAATAATGCGGTAACGGTTACGCAATACGGTGCCGATATTAAGCATAAGCAGACACCCCTAAACTGGGATGTAATTGACCTTGCTCAATGACTGTATCAAGAAACCCACTTCTGGGCAACTACTTCAGCCAGATCGACTACCCGTTGACTGTAGCCCCACTCGTTATCATACCAAGCCACCACCTTCACCATGTTGCCACCCAGCACCATTGTCAGAGAAGCATCGACAATGGAGGACACATCTGTGCCGCGATAGTCTATGGAAACAAGGGGCAAGTCGCTGTATTCCAAAATGCCCTTCAAACTGCCTTCGGCGGCTGATTTAAGCGCTTCATTTACTTCCTGCGCAATGGTCGGCTTGGCGGTCTCCACCACAAAATCAACCACTGAGACATTGGGAGTGGGCACACGAAAGGCAATGCCATTCAATTTGCCAGCCAACTCGGGCAGAACTAGGGCAACTGCCTTTGCCGCACCTGTGGAAGTAGGAACAATACTCAGAGCGGCGGCACGGGCACGGCGCAAATCACGGTGACTGGAGTCCAAAAGCCTTTGATCGCCAGTGTAGCTGTGGGTGGTGGTCATCACTCCTTTGACGATGCCGAAGGTCTCGTGCAGGACTTTGGCAACAGGGGCTAAACAGTTGGTGGTACAACTGGCATTACTAATAATGTGGTGTTTGTCGTGTTCGTATTTGTCATGGTTAACCCCCATCACAAAAGTACCATCTTCGTTTTTGCCCGGTGCTGTAATTAAAACTTTCTTGGCTCCAGCGCTAATGTGCTTACTAGCTCCTGCCTTATCAGTAAATACGCCAGTGGCTTCAATAACCAGATCAATTTGCCATTCAGACCAGGGGAGGTTTTCGGGATTACGGTCGGAGACTGTTTTAATTTTGTGCCCATCTACAATGATGGCATCTGATTCTGCTTGCACTTCTCCCGCAAATTTGCCCAACATGGAGTCATACTTGAGGAGGTGCGCGTTAGTGATGGGATCGGAGGTGTCGTTGATGGCAACTACATCTATATTGGTCTGTTGGCGACCTGCCCAACACCGTAGGAAATTGCGCCCGATGCGCCCAAAGCCATTGATTGCTACCCGAATTGTCACTGCTATCTGCCCTTATAAAAATTTTCTAAACTAGGTCTTGATGCTTATGATACCGAAAATCAGTCATACTTTCTTATCTATTTTTTAATAATCGCTATGGATTTTTACAAAACTGTTTACACTGAGCCTGATGCCCCGCAAGTTTTCAATCGCAGTTTGCGTGAGACTGGTTTTGCGGTAATTCAAGCACATCCAATCCCCAGCCAGCTAATTAGTGGGGTGTATCAGGAGTGGCGGGCTTTTTTTGCTAGCACTGCTAAGTTTGCCTATCGGTTTGACCCGCAGGTGCAGTCTGGCTACTTTCCCTATCAGACGGAGCAGGCAAAGGGCTATCACACTCCCGATCTCAAGGAGTTTTTTCACATCTACCCCTTTACTACTTTGCCCGTAGGCATGAGCGATCGCACTTGGGAGTTATATCATGCTTTGCATCGCCTAGCGGAGGAGTTGTTGGGTTGGTTGGAGGTGCGGGCGCATTTTTTGCAAGGGGCGATCACCAATAGCCAAGCAACCCTGTTACGCATTCTGCACTATCCGCCTCTGCCCGAGCAGGTGGAGGATGGGGCAATCCGTGCCGCCGCCCATGAGGACATCAATTTGATCACCCTGCTCCCTGTCGCCACAGGTAGTGGGCTCGAGGTTTTGGACAATGAGGGGGTGTGGCATCGTCTGCCCTGTGAGGTAGGAGAGATCATCGTCAATGTGGGCGATATGTTGCAGTTGGCTACTGATGGCTACTATCGTTCCACCACGCATCGGGTAGTAAATCCATCAGCAGATCAGAGCGATCGCCACCTATCGCGCTATTCCATGCCTCTATTTCTGCACCCCCGCCCTGAAGTGAAGCTAGCACAAGGGATAACCGCTAAATCATACTTAGAGCAAAGGTTAAAAGAAATTAAATTGAAGTAGCAAGATTACTTGTTTTTTTGACTTACTTGTAAATACAGTATTTTTAGCAATTATACAACGTACAGTTCAAAGATATGCAACTTTTGCTGAGGAACTGTACTTGACATTTATATTTCTGGATTGGCTGTATAACAATCTGAGAATCGAAGGCTTTGGCTAAATAATGATGGTATATACTGATAAATAGTAGAAGTATTTTGCTAGAAAAAGTTTAACGAAACTGCCCTCGTCTCATCATTACTAAAATAGATATTTCTAAACAGCTAGTTACAAAAATGCATTGGGGTTTGGGAACAGAATAAGCACTTGGTCTGCTGGTAATACATTTCTAGCAAAAGCTTACTGTGATAAAGCTATTCTAGAATCAACGCCATTTAGGGGAGGAAAATCATTTTAATTACTGCCCATGGGTTACGGCATAAGGTGGGACAAGATTGTAATAAACTGCGCTTTTTTTAGCTTGATTCGTCGTGGAGATAGATGAATTAACAAAAAACTCTCAACACTACGCTACTGTCAAAAAAAGCACCTCAAAAACTAAGTAGGTAACGATGATACTTTAGTATAAATTACAAAAATTTAGTTGGGTTTGCTAAATCCATACCAGTTACCAATCGCAAACAAGAAATGCAATATCCCAAGTGGTAAGTATAAAATAAAAATAAGGAAAGCTTCACTCAAGTGATGATAGTGCATTCCCATAAATGCTAGAAATCGCTTCCTAGATTGAGTTGGGTAAAATAGTGTTTACGCCATCATCAGTAAAGTGAAACTCTAAAAATAAGTATAAAAAGTATAAAATAGTAAAACCTCTGCTAAAAATAGAGTTGATTTGCCATGTTTGCCGAATTTCGTTCCCAATATCCTAAAGGCAGTATCAAAACGGAAATGCTTCCCAAAATTGATGGCATGCACACCTTTAGGGCAGAGATCAGCAGTGAGGGTATAATTCTGGCTACCGCAATGGGCTGTGATCCAGATTTGGAGACAGCAGAAGATCGGGCGGTAAAGCGAGCATTGGCGATCGCTGGGATCAGCGACAACTATCGCCTCAACTATCACTCCAGCTATGCCCAAATAGAAGCCGCTCTGCCTAGCGAACTCCCCCGCTTGCAACAGAGCTATCAGACCAGCAACTCATCTTTGGAACTACCCCAAGCAGTCAATCCACTCAAGCCTGAAAAGACCACAGCTAAACCTGCAGACAAGCCTGCAGAAAACAAATCTGTGGGAAAAATATTGGAAAAGCGCAGACCCGTTGAACCCGATTTAGAAGATACCGAACCACCCGAACCACCAATGGATTTATCTGATTTAATCAGTCAAACTGATGTGCAGATGCAACGGGTTGGATGGAACCAAGATAAAGGCAAAGAATATCTCATGAAAAACTTCCGCAAGACTAGCCGTCAGCAACTAACAGCCAAAGAATTGCATCAGTTCCTCAGTCATCTCAAGTCCCTTCCTCCATATTTAGAAACCTATCCTTCAGATCAAGAGTTCTAATCTAAATTCGAGAGTCTCAAATAAGTAATGATGTTCTATTGTGCTAAACAACCACAGTCCTGTTACGGCAAGGATTTTGTAGCAATTCCCTCCTCCGCCATCATTAGTAAAGTGAAACTCTCCTAAATTCTAATCTAAATAGTCATTTTGCTATGGTTTCGGTTGAGTAGATGTTGGCAAACCATGACACAACATAGCATCTATGAGCTTCATAACAAAACTATAGACTATAGACTTTGGGCATTGGCTTTTTCCCTTTGCTTGAACAGCACAACATTCAAGCGTTGTCATATACTAGGTTGGCTGAGACTAGCAACTAAATATGGTCTGCCCAAAACTGTTTCACGCAAATCTAGGGCTTTAGCTCAATGCCAGTAGAGCGGGAAAACAAAGCCATAACCGCCTCCCCCACACTGCGGGTGTCAACGCCCACATGCACGGTAGCCAGAGCAAAAATAATCACCCGCTGGGTTTGACTACAGCGAAACAGAGCATTGGTCGCCTCAGCCTTGCCATAAACTGTGCGATCCAACTCAGTCCCAGTAGTGGTCAAATCCACAAAGCCAGCTACCTGTAGAGCAGTAGATGCCCCCTCCACGCACCTCTGCTGGTTGATGTTGTGCGGGATCACCACAGTAAGCATACGGGGGGTGTCCAACCGCTGAGCAGAGGCAGAACTGGTCACCCAAAAACCAAGACAGGCGATCGCCGCAGTGAGTCTTACCATCTCAACAGATTAAATTCTTCCATGTCCACCGTATCCCGACTGCGGTAAATGGAGAGGACGATCGCCAAACCTACCGCCGCCTCAGCCGCCGCCACCGTAATCACAAACACTGTAAACACCTGTCCCCGAATGCTAGCTGAATCTAGGAAATTGGAGAACGCCATTAGGTTTAGGTTCACGGCATTGAGCATCAACTCCACAGACATGAGCACTCGCACCGCATTGCGACTGGTAACCAAACCATAGATACCAATGCAAAACAGTGCCGCCGCCACTATTAGAAATGCGTCTAAGGTCATAATTGAGTAATAACTAGATTATTAAGAATACCTCAAGATTATATCTCAGCTATAGCTGAATGCCAAACAAAAGGTTAAGGCGACTTTTTACCCAATTGAGGGCGGCAAATTCCGACTTTTCTAGCTCAGTTTGGGAGAGTAAACCCATCGCAATTAGCATTTTTTGCCTTTCTGATAGCTTTTGGGCAATTTGTTCCCCCAGTTGTTTGTACTCTGTGAGCAGTTTTTGTAATTGCTTGCGATCTATCACAAACAGAATGCAGTCCGTAATGGTGCGTACTGAAGCGGTGCGGGGAGTCCCCATCAGTAAGGAAATTTCACCAAAGAAGTCTCCTTCTTGGAGAATAGCAATCTGTTGCCCCGTTTTTTCGGAGTAGATCTCTACAGAACCAGAGAGAATCATATAAAAAGACTCACTAGGATCGCCTTCCCGCACAATTATTTCATCGGCGCTATATTCATTGCGATAGCCACTGGAGATAATGGCAATCAATTCAGCATCAGAGCAGTTTCCAAAATAGGAGGTGCGGCGTAATAAATCCCTTAAGCTGTAATTTGTTAGCGTAAAACTATTGCTGACGGGAATTAAGTTTTCCCCATTTGCTGATGTTTCATGGTCAGAGGCTTGACCATTATTTTTACTCTCTGCAGTATTAAACCTAGACAAATCTTGCAAATTTCTAATCCATATATCTCGCTGAGCAAAAGGCACTTTGATATTTCTTAGCTTTAGTTCGTGAGCAATGCGAAAATTCAGTGAGCTACGGATTACCTCATTGTCATCAGGTTCATCGATCCAGATCAGCAGTTGAAAATTTAAGCCACTTTCTCCAAAACTATCGAACCAGACATCGGGTGCAGGTTCACTTAGCACTCTAGGTTCGGAACGAGCCGCGGCAAATAAGGCTTCGGTCAGGTCTAATAGATCGGTGCTGTAATCGACGGTAATGGGGACATGAATGCGACAGGTTTTACCACCATAACTCCAGTTGATTGTGTCATTTTCCATGAATTTCTGGTTAGGCACAATCACGAATACATCATCTTCAGTCCTGACGATAGTGGAACGAATAGTAATTTTCTCAATGGTTCCCTTTAGTTGTCCTAGCTCAATATAATCTCCTACTTTGACCGTTTGCTCAAACAAAAGAATCAGTCCACTAAAGAAATTACTAGCAAGATTTTGTAAACCCAAGCCAATACCAATCCCCAGTACACCAGCGACTACTGTTAAAGAGCTGAGGTTAATACCCGCACCTTGTAAAACAATGATTACGCCAAAAATAATAGATATGTATTGCAAGGAAACGGCGATGACCTCTTGCAAACCACGATTTAGTCGATATAATAGGGTGCGTCTTGCTAACTCACTAAAAATAATTGAGGCAAAAATGACGGCAATAATTAAAGCAATAATTGAGGTGATTGATGATAATGAAAATTGCGTACCGCCTACATCAAATAGTGGTGAAGTAAATATCTTTACTAGATATTGCCAAAAATTTTCCATGACATTTAGGCTGTGAATAGGGTTTGCAGGCGCTTGTGGATCAAATTCAGGGCAATGCCTGTATCGCGCCCACAGCCTGACTCACTGATGATGCCTAAGTCAATCAGTGTATTTTGGCGAGCCAAGAGTTTTTGGGCGATTTTTTCGGCAATTTCTCTGTGGATAGCGAGAATATATCTTAAGTGATCGCGATGAATTACAAAGAATCTACTGCGCTCCAGTGTGCGACAGGTGGCTACTCTAGGTGTGCCCATGAATAAGGCAATTTCTCCAAAAAAATCTCCAGGGTTTAGCATAGCTATATGTTGCTTTTTACGCAGGGAAATTACTTCTACTTTGCCCGTCAAGAGGATATAAAAGGAATTGGCTGTGTCTCCTTCTCGACACACATATTCAAGAGGCGAAACTGTTTGCGGATAGCCCTGATTGACAAGATATAAAAATTCTGCATCAGTTAATCCCTCGAAATAGGGAATTTTTTTTAGGATTGCTAATAATTCTCGCTTAGTGCGAGTGAGTTGGACTGTCGAAGTTTGTAGGCGATCGCTCATGGGGTTTGTCAATAGGCTTTTCGCTCGCTTCCCTTAAGTATAGTCTGTCTTGCGCTACAGTATGATCTAATTATTGATTAAGCCTTAATTAACCTTAACTCAGTCTATGTCCAGCCTGTTTCTCCAAAGACTTCATGATCCCAGCCGTCCAGTATTAGTATTTGATGGGGCAATGGGAACTTCTTTGCAGATGCAAAATCTCTCGGCGGAGGACTTTGGTGGGGCAGAATATGAGGGGTGTAACGAGTATTTGGTACGCACCAAACCAGAGGCGGTAGCTAGGGTACATCGCAGTTTCCTTGAAGTAGGAGCTGATGTAATTGAGACGGATACCTTTGGCGCAAGTTCCATCGTGTTAGCAGAATATAATTTGCAACATCTTGCCTATGAATTGAATAAAGAGTCAGCCCAGTTAGCTAAAACAGTGGCTGAGGAATTTTCTACGCCAGAGAAACCTAGATTTGTAGCGGGTTCTATTGGACCTACCACCAAACTGCCTACCCTATTGCATATTGGGTTTGATGAAATGGCAGTTTCCTATCGTGAGCAGATCGCTGGCTTGATGGATGGGGGAGTGGATTTATTGCTGATAGAAACCTGTCAAGATATTTTGCAAATCAAAGTTGCCCTAAATGCGGTGGAGCAAGTATTTCAGCATAAAGAGAAGCGTCTGCCGATTATGGTGTCGGTGACGATGGAACAACAGGGGACGATGCTTGTAGGGAGCGATATTAGTGCCGTTACTACGATTTTGGAACCTTATCAGATTGATATTTTGGGATTGAACTGTGCCACAGGTCCAGATCGCATGGTAGAGCATATTAAATATCTGTCGGCACATTCTCCCTTCCCTATATCTTGCATTCCCAACGCTGGCTTGCCAGAAAATGTGGGCGGTAAAGCCTTCTATCGCCTGTCTCCTGAAGAACTGAAGCAATATCTCGCCTATTTTGTGGAAGAATTGGGGGTGCAGATTATCGGCGGTTGCTGTGGCACTCGTCCCGAGCATATTCAGCAGTTAGTGGAAATCAGCCAGCACTTGCGTCCTAAACAGAGAAAGCCTCACCTAATTCCCTCTGCCGCTTCAATCTATGCCACTCAACCCTATGTGCAAGAGAATTCTTTTTTGATTGTGGGTGAGCGACTCAATGCCAGTGGTTCCAAAAAGTGTCGTGATTTATTGAATGCTGAGGATTGGGATGGTCTGGTGGCTCTGGGGCGATCGCAGGTAAAGGAAGGAGCGCACCTTCTCGATGTCAATGTGGACTATGTGGGGAGAGATGGGGTGCGGGATATGCACGAGCTGGTTTCCCGACTGGTTACCAATGTCTCCCTGCCTTTGATGTTGGACTCTACCGAATGGGAAAAGATGGAAGCGGGTTTGAAGATTGCAGGGGGGAAATGTATTCTCAATTCCACTAACTACGAAGATGGTGAACCAAGATTTTGTAAGGTGTTACAGCTTGCCAAGCAGTATGGGGCTGGAGTGGTAATTGGTACGATTGATGAAGAGGGAATGGCACGCACAGCAGAAAAGAAGTTCCAAATTGCGCAGAGGGCTTACCGCCAAGCAGTGGAGCAGTTTGGGATTCCACCCCACGAAATCTTTTTTGATACTTTAGCTTTGCCGATTTCTACGGGAATTGAGGAAGATCGGCAGAATGCCAAAGCTACGATTGAGGCGATCAGGCGGATCAAAGAGGAAATGCCTGAATGCCACCACTTGCTAGGAATTTCTAATATCTCCTTTGGGCTGAACCCTGCCTCAAGGGTGGTGTTGAACTCGGTATTTTTGCACGAAGCGATGCAGGTAGGTATGGATTCAGCGATCATCAATGCCAGTAAAATTCTGCCCCTCAGTAAAATTGCCCCAAATGAGTTAGCCATAGCTCAAGATTTAATCTACGATCGCCGCAGATTTGCTGACGGTATTTGCACTTATGATCCGCTGGCTGAATTTACCAAGCTATTTGAAGGTGTAAGTAGTAAAAAAATTCAGACAATGGATGATAGCCTGCCTATAGAAGAGAAGTTGAAAAGACATATCATTGATGGCGATCGCCAAAATTTAGAAGCACATTTAGATCAGGCATTAAAACAATACAAACCGCTAGACATTATCAATAACATCTTATTGGATGGCATGAAAGTAGTTGGTGAACAGTTTGCCAGTGGACAGATGCAACTACCATTTGTGTTGCAGTCTGCGGAAACTATGAAGTCTGCCGTTGCCTACCTAGAAAAGTTCATGGAAAAGAAAGAAGGCGCTAATAAGGGTGTACTTCTCATCGCTACAGTGAAGGGAGATGTGCATGACATTGGTAAAAACTTAGTGGATATAATTTTGACCAATAATGGCTACAAAGTAGTGAATATCGGCATCAAACAGCCCGTAGAAAATATCATTCAGGCATACGAAGAATCTAAGGCTGACTGTATTGCCATGAGCGGACTATTAGTGAAATCTACTGCTTTTATGAAGGAGAACCTTGAAGAATTTAATCGACGGGGTATTACTGTACCTGTTATTTTGGGCGGGGCGGCACTTACACCAAAATTTGTCTATGAGGATTGCCAGAATACTTATAAAGGCAAAGTAATTTATGGCAAAGATGCTTTCTCTGACTTGCACTTTATGGATGAGTATATGCCAGCCAAATTGGCGGGAAAATGGGATGATCTGCAAGGTTTTTTGGATGGTCGTGAATTTGCGCCCAGCAAACGAGTGAAGGACTGGGAAAATGGCACAGATGATGTGCCTACAGAAAAGATAGAAGTAGTCATACCAGAAGCCAAACAGGAGCGATCGCCACACATTGCAGTAAATATTCCTCGCCCACAGCCTCCATTTTGGGGTACTCAAATTCTGAGAAAGGCAGATATTCCGCTGGAGGAAGTGTTTTGGTATCTTGACCTCCAAGCCTTGATTGCAGGGCAGTGGCAGTTTCGCAAGCCTAAAGAGCAGTCAAAAGAGGAGTATCAGCAGTTTTTGCAAGAAAAGGTTTATCCCATACTGGACTATTGGAAGCAAAGAATTAAAGATGAACCGATTCTCGATTTAGCAGTAATTTATGGATATTTCCCTGTCAATGCCAGTGGCAATACTTTGTATATTTATGATACGGAAGATCATAATAAATTAGTAACTGAATTTATCTTCCCTAGACAGCGATCGCAGAGGCAGATGTGCATTGCTGACTTCTTTGCTGATAAAAAAGATGGTGTAGTTGATGTTTTGCCGATGCAGGCTGTAACCGCTGGTCAGGTGGCTACTGAATTTGCTCAGAAATTATTTCAAGCCAATCAATATAGTGACTATTTATATTTTCATGGCATGGCAGTACAAATGGCAGAGGCATTGGCAGAATGGACACACGCTAGAATCAGGCGAGAACTGGGTTATGCCCAGCAAGAACCTGATAATATAAGAGACATTTTAGCCCAAAAGTATCAAGGTTCTCGCTACAGCTTTGGTTATCCCGCTTGCCCTAACATTCAAGATCAATATAAGCAGTTGGAATTATTAAATACTAAACGCATTGAACTTTATATGGATGAGAGCGAACAACTTTATCCAGAGCAATCAACCACTGCTTTGATCTGCTATCACCCTCAAGCTAAATACTTTAGTGCCTAGTAATAAATGCTTTGCCTGTAGGAATTATCATCCTAAATTATGGTTGCATAAGTTTGGCATTAGATAATGTTTTGAGCAAAAGTGCTTATTGTTGGTAGCAGTGATCAGGATTTTTAAGACACACTAAAATGCTAGGAATTTCTGCTTTCCCAAGGTAGTTGAGTGATGCAGAAACCATTACGAAATTCCTTCTCCTCGTTGCAGAAGAATGTAGGGTGAGGGAAAACACTGCGGATTGGAAGACCGAATTTGTCCTAGTCAAGTAGGCAAATCCTATAAATTGCAATGAACTAATTCACCTCAACTTTTGGGTTTAGGGGTAACGACAATAGGAAGTTTAATGCTGTGAATTTAAGAGTGGATTAAAACTAGCAAAGTCCGTGTTAAATTCTAGCTAATCTCATAAGGGGTTGCTGAGGTAATAAGATTCAACTTAAAAATGGCAAAGTAATCTTAAAGATAGCTCCTTTGGGTTGATTATCTGCAACAGATATTTCCCCGCCATGTGCTTCAATAACTGTTTTACAAAATGATAGACCAAGCCCGATCGCTACTACGCTACATGAAAGATCATAGCTTGCATATTTCTGAAAAATTGTCTGTTTTAGATGGGGACTAACACCTTTACCTTGATCGGCTACAGTAATTTCTAGTTTATCTGTCAAAGGTTTAATTGACAGGGTAATTGTAGAGTTGGGCGGAGAGAACTTGATTGCATTACTGATTAGATTATCAATAGTGCGGCGCAGAAGATCGGCATCACATTTAAGATTCATGATAGGCTGAGCAAAATTTGTGATTATTGTAATTTGTTTGGTAGCTAAAATCACTTGAAAATCATTTATTACCTGAAGCGATAGGTTGCATACATCTACAGTTTGCCAATTCAAATCTAACTTACCTGCTTCTACTTTACTGAGAATAAGAATGTTATCCACTAAGTTTCTCAAACGAATGGAAGCAGAGCTGATCCTTTGCACCTTTCTTTTAGCAGGTTCACATAGTGGCATCATTTCTAAACCACTATTAGCCAGCATAATGGCAGTAATTGGATTACGCAGATCATGCACGATCGCATTGGTCATTTCCTCTCGCAAAGCAAGTAGTGATTGAATGCGATCATGAGCGAATTTGATGCGAAGCATGGATTTTACTCTGGCTCGCAGTTCTTGACCGTTTAAGGGCTTGGCGATAAAGTCATCAGCCCCTGCTGATAGAGCTTTTGCTAAGTCATCTTTGCTATCTAGAGCCGTAACCATGATGATAGGAATGTGAGCACATTCTTTTTCAGCTTTGATTTGCCTGCACACCTGCATCCCATCTAAGTCTGGCATCATAATATCCAGCAGAATTAAATCATACTTCATTTTATTTAATCTCTGGATTACATTCTGACCACTGCAAGCATAGTGAAGCTGATAGTTTTCTTGGCTGAGCAGAACTTCTATCACATCAAAATTATTTGGCTCATCGTCCACAACTAAAACCTTTGGTTGACTAGTTGCATCATGTTGAAGCATAGTCTGTTACTACCCAGATTCCCCCCCTAGCCATAATTATACAATCGGACAGCCCGATACGGAATTTATTTCAATTATATGATGTACAAATTAATACTTATTTATAGGAACTTAGCTAAATCAATAACTAAATTATATAGCCGTTGATTAAATCGTTCTATTTGATTGTTTGGTAGTAGCTTAGTTGTTTGCTTGCAGAAATGTTGAAAGTCGACATATAACTTTACATATCAAGACACAAGAGTCTCTGGCAGGAAATCATAGCTCCAATGGAT
>Ga0272446_1001441_pt1 | contig 34556 bp, 22 predicted proteins | sample YNPCB0061_FD_194587 | JGI IMG/M metagenome (GOLD analysis project Ga0272446, IMG submission 194587) | Hot spring microbial mat communities from Yellowstone National Park, WY, United States - YNP-CB-006-1 | ecosystem: Environmental > Aquatic > Thermal springs > Hot (42-90C) > Sediment | place...
GTTGGTACGTGAACGCGGGCCGGAGGCCCGCGCTACTGGGTGCGTTGGTACGTTAACGCGGGCCGGAGGCCCGCGCTCCTGGGGTACGTTGGTACGTCAACGCGGGCCGGAGGCCCGCGCTCCTGGGGTGCGTTGCACAACGCGGGCCGGAGGCCCGCGCTACTGGGGTACGCTGGTACGTGAACGCGGGCCGGAGGCCCGCGCTACTGGGTGCGTTGGTACGTTAACGCGGGCCTCCGGCCCGCGCTACTGGGTGGGTTGGTACGTTAACGCGGGCCGGAGGCCCGCGCTCCTGGGGTGCGTTGCACAACGCGGGCCAGAGGCCCGCGCTACTGGGTACGTTGGTACGTCAACGCGGGCCGGAGGCTCGCGCTACTGGGTACGTTGGTACGTGAACGCGGGCCGGAGGCTCGCGCTACTGGGGTACTCCGCGCCGATGATCTGGCGCGGAGAGGGTATCAGGCGCGATCTAGCGGAGTTCAAAGGTCACTTGCACCGACGCACTGTAGGTTTGCTGACCTGGTTGGATAGGCGGGGCTGCGTTCCCTACAGCCGCACGGGCTTCAGCCATCATTGAGATCGGGATAGGGCTGGCGCCCAGATTTTCGGTAATAAACAAGACGCGACCCAACGATGTGCCACTGGCACGGGCCATCTGTTCAGCCCGTGCACGGGCATTCGCAATGGCCGCTTCCCTGGCCTGAGACAGCACACGCTCTGGATCGCTGACTCCGAAGCTGATGCCGTAAATCCGGTTGGCGCCAACCTGTACCACGCTATCGATGAGATTTCCGGCCTGCGCCAGATTGCGGATGGTCACCTGAACCGTGTTATTGACGGTATATCCGGTGATCTCACGCCCTTTTTCATCGTATACCGGATAGATGTTAATACCGGTGGTCTGAATGTCGCGGGCCTCAATGCCTAGCTGTCGAATCTGATCAATAATCGCCTGAGCCTGGCTGCTGTTCTGCGCTAACGCCTGCTGAGTTGTCGGTGCAGTCGTCTCAACCCCTATCAAAACCGAGGCCATATCAGGTTCGACCTTCACTTCACCGGTGCCAATCACTACGATCTGCGGCATATTGGCGACACTGGTTTGCGCGGTGACAGTTTGCCCCGGACGAAACAGACTCACTGCGGCCAGCGCCAGCACAGCGACAAGCGCTGTTAGTGCGAGTACGATTGAAAGTAGACGGTTTTCCATTGTGGTAACTCCTTTAGGCAAAGGTCATTTGAATGTCACATACGAGAGACGTGTGTACCGCAGGGTTAGTTCCATCTGTCATTTGCAGTTGAAGGTTTTGGAAGGCACGCTCGCATCAGATCGGTACGTGTCGGGAAGCCTCATCTCCCACGATCCGAAACCACGCTGGCACTGGGTTCAGCGCCGGTGCCGCAGAACAGGCCGGGCGCCCCCTCACCTTCCCCCCGAACCCTTCCGCTCCCACACGAGGCGAGAAAAGGGGGGATGATCGGAGCAGGAGCGATCCCACGAACCAGATCACCCCTCGTCCGCAGCACGGGAGCGGGGATCAGGGGGTGAGGGCCATCCCCCCTCGTCCGCAGCACGGGAGCGGGGGCCAGGGGGTGAGGGCAACAACAGAGCAACGGCATAACTGCTCGCCTACAGAGACCAGGAGGAAATACGCTGCTGCCACTTCCGCCAGAAAACGGCTGCCTCGAATGGACCAACAATCAGAAAGGCCAGCCAGATACCCCACAAGGCTGGTACCCACCACAGCACAATGACCAGGGCCAACCCTACACAAATCCAAATTGCTGAGCCGCTAATCACAAGTGGCGAAAGGGTATCACCAAGACCGCGCAACGCTCCACCAAGCGCAAATGTCACAGCCCAGGCCGGTTGAGTCAGGGCAACGACACGCACGGCTGCTGCACCTTCGGCGACCAATTGCGGGTCGTTGTTGAATATGCGCACCAGGCCTTCAGCAAATACGATGAATAGAACACCGAGTCCTCCCATCCAAATGACCGCCCAACGGAGAGCAATCTGCGCGACAGCACGGGCCTCGGCCAGACGCTGTGCACCAACGGCCTGTCCTACCAATGCTGTTGCTGCCAATCCAAAGCCGATACCGGGTAAAAATGAAAGAGAGAGCACATTGATCGCTACCCGATGCGCTGCCAGCGGTATCGTACCCAGTGTTGCTACTACTGGTGTCAGCGAGGCAATAGCGCCGATAATCAACACCTCTTCCACGGCGGCTGGCATCCCGATCCGCAAAATATCACGCAAGACGCTGAGCTGCGGCCACCATAACCCGCCTCCGCCGGCCCGCACACCATTGCGGCCACGCCAGAGGATACCGGCCAATAGTATTGCCCCTATCAGGCGCGCAACCACCGACCCCCATGCACTGCCAACTGCTCCCAAGGCCGGTAAGCCAGCCCAGCCGAAGATGAGTGCAGCACTGGCAATCACATTGATCACATTGGCAACAGCAGTAATGATCATTGGCGTGCGCGAATCACTAATGCCACGCAACACACCACCGATCAACAGCATCATCGTCAGGGTTGTAATGGTGCTCATTGTGACAGCCAGGTAATCAATGCCGACCTGACTGACATCGGGTGCTAAGCCAAACAGTCCAATAAGTGTAGGCGTGAGCAGTAAACCGATGACCGTGATTGGCAGCCCAATTAAAACGCTCCAGAACAGACCCTGGCGCGCCAGGGCGCCAGCTTCAACCAATCGCCCGGCACCATACGCCTGCGCTACCAGCACAGCCACGCCAACCGACAAGGCACTGAGTGCTGCGGTGGTAACATAAATCACCTGCAACGCTGCGCCAACCCCGGCCAGGGCCACGGCACCTAAAGAGGCGACCAGGATCGTGTCAACCACACCGAGCATCGTTTGAAGCAGGTTTTCGCCGATAACAGTCCAGGCCAGCCGCAAAACTCGCTTTTCGAGTTGGGATCGCGATGGTGTTTGCTGAGTTGTTGTCGCTTGATGTTCGATAGAAACAGCTTCTGGTTGCATATCTCTCAGTATACCCGACATCAGCACATGGGTGGATCGCATGGAAGAAGGGTTTCTCGTACAATGAATAAAGATAGCGTGTTGTAAAGGAGGATAGAATGGAGCATGTTGACACTCTCCTCACCGGCGGCACTGTTGTTACGATGGATGCAGAGTGGCACATTTTTGCCAACGGCGCCGTCGCGATCCGTGATGGTGTGATTGTAGCTGTGGGACCGGCAAGCGATCTGAACGAGCGTTACACGGCGACCGAGACGATTGATTGTCGTAATTGTGCGATTATTCCTGGCCTGATCAATGGCCACGCGCATGTTCCGATGAGTCTTTTGCGCGGTCTGGTTGCCGATCAACAACTCGATGTCTGGCTCTTCGGTTATATGTTTCCGGTAGAGAGTCAGTTCGTCGATGCTGAGTTTAGCTTCACCGGCACGCTGCTGAGCTGTGCCGAGATGATCCGTGGCGGAACGACGACGTTCGTCGATATGTACTACTTCGAGGAAGAAGTAGCACGAGCAGCCGATCAGGCCGGAATGCGGGCAATCTGCGGCCAAACAGTGATGCGACTACCAACCCCCGACGCCGATTCGTTCGATGCTGGAATCGAGCGTGCCCGACGCTTCATGACCGAGTGGCGCGGCCATCCGCGCATTATCGCTACGGTTGCCCCGCACGCCCCCTATACCTGCACCGACGACATCTACCGGCAGGCGGCTGCTCTCTGTGCCGAGTTTGGCGTTCCGCTGATTACCCATCTGTCTGAAACAGCACGAGAAGTCGAAGAGAGTATTCGCGACCGCGAAGTAACGCCTATCCGTTACGCCAAACGAGTCGGTGCGTTTGATGTTCCGTGTATCGCCGCCCACTGCGTCCACGCAACCGAAGACGATCTGCGACTCTTGCGCGAAGCTCGTGCTGGCGCCGTGCCTTGCCCGACCAGTAATCTCAAACTAGCCAGCGGTGTCGCTCCGTTTCGCCGTATGATCGAGACGGGTGTGCGGGTTGGTCTCGGTACCGATGGACCGGCAAGCAATGACGATCAGGATATGTTTACCGAGATTCAGTTGGCGGCGCTGCTCCCCAAGGGTCTCAGTGGCGATCCAACGGCAGTACCGGCCCGTGAGGCGTTTGCTCTCGCCACCTGCTGGGGAGCACGGGCAATTCATCTCGATCACCTGATCGGGTCGTTGGAAGTGGGTAAACGTGCCGATATTGTCGTAGTTGAACTGGATCGCCTACACAGTGCACCACGCTACACCTACGCCCCAGATGCCATCTATTCCCATCTCGTGTACAGCAGTCGGGCCGCCGATGTCCGTGATGTGTTGGTCGATGGCAAACTCCTCCTCCGCAATCGCCATCTGCTGACGATTGATGAGAATGAGATTATTGATCGCGCCCAGGCTATCGCGACCCGCATCAACGAGTTTCTCGCCACGCGCGAACGGAACCTGCTTGCCAAGATTCTGGCTCTGGGTGGTGTCCAACAGGCCGAAATCTTTGAGATTCAGGTCAAAGCCCGTCTTGATCCAGGTGATGTTGAACGGGTTCTAGCCCTTCTCAACCATCCGGCTATCACGGTAACCAAGACCAGCGAGCGCACGCAGTACGATACCTACTTTATTTTTGCCAATGGCGAGCGCATTCGGATTCGTGAAGATCATCGTACCGATCCAGGAGCACGACCGCAGCCCAAATATACGCTCACGCTGATGGCCGAAGCACGCCGCTTCGATCATCCCAAAGCAATGATGCTCTCACGCGCACGGTATACTGCACCGGCAGACCACACCGTGCGCTTCTACCGCGAGTATTTTCAACCCGACCGAATTGAAGAGTTGGAAAAGCGACGACGACGCTGGCGTATCCTCTACCGTGATCATGATTTCGCGATCAACCTTGACACCCTGGTTGGTCAGGCCGATAGCGGGCAATTTCTCGAAATCAAGAGTCGGACCTGGAGCCGCCGCGATGCCGAGCAGCGGGCGCAGTTGATCAGCGAATTGCTCGAATTGGCCGGTATCACCGATGACGCACTGATATTGCAAGAGTATGTGGAGCTTGTGTCATGAAACATCCCGGCATCTTCTTGATCGGCCTGACCGGAGGTATTGCCTGCGGTAAGAGTACGGTGCTGGCAATGCTGGCCGCACTGGGTGCACGCACAATTGACGCTGATCGGGTAACGCATCGCCTGCAACAGCCGGGAACAGCGGTCTACCAGGCGATTGTCGAGGCTTTTGGACCACACATCTTGAGCGCACCTGGCGGTGCTATTGATCGTCGCAAGCTCGGTAATATCGTCTTCAACGATCCGGCAGCGCTCAAGCGGCTGGAGGCAATCATCCATCCGGCGGTACGGGCCGAGATCAGGCGGTTTCTGGCTGAAGTAGCGAACGCTGGTGGCTACGCGACTCGTCTGCGCCCGGTTGAGCGACCGGTAGTGGTGATCGATGCGATTAAACTCATCGAATCGGGATGGGCCGACGAGTGCGATCAGGTGTGGGTCGTTACCTGCTCACCCGAACAGCAGATCGAGCGTTTGATGACGACTCGTGGCATGTCGCTGGCTGAGGCCCAGGCACGTATTGCAGCTCAACCCCCGCAAGAGAGTCGGCTCAGTCGGGCCGATGTCATCATCGACAATAGCGGTTCGCAGGCCAACACTCGTGCTCAGGTCGAAGCGGCATGGCAGCAGGCCCTGCTTGCCAGTCACGGGCGATAGGTAATGCGTCGGCGCTCCTCGATCACCACACCATCGGCCAGAGTCACGCGCAATCGAATGGTGTAATCGCCTGCCGACCAGGAGCCAGCATTCCACATACCGAGTAATCCCTGTTCAACCGGCTGGCTGCTCTGCCCCAGTACCTGCCAGTCGGTTGGATCGGTGCCGCTGCCCACATCGAGAATAAATGGGCCGCGGGCCGTGCCTTTGATAAAGATCAACGTGTTCGTGATCACACTTTGCTCGGCGAGATCGAGCAACGCTATTGCACGCTCCGGTTCACGCGGCGGCGGGCAATAGCTAGTCGGCGCAACTTTCCCATTGCGACGTGCCCATTCGGCAACTTCGGTTGGATATACTGGGAAAGTAACCAGGCGCACCTCCTCTGGCGGTGTGTACGTGGTCGCCAGACACGAGCCATCACCACCCACCCGCACCGTTTGAAAGCTGAGCGCACTTACCGGACCGCTCCCAACCACAAAGCGTTCGGTAATCACCTGCGGGCACTCAGGGTTAGGTGGGCCACCGGTTTCAACACACACAGGCTGCTCGACAATTCCTGTCGGTGGCACAAATGGCCTGGCTACCCGATTAGCGTGATACCGTAACATCAATTCACGCCAGATCAGACCAGCCCCGTTGGCGCCGGCCACTTCAGCCATTGGCTGATTATCATTATTCCCAACCCAAACCCCAATGATTACGGCATCGGTATAGCCAATCGCCCATGAATCGCGGTAATCGTTACTGGTTCCAGTCTTGACCGCTGCCGGAATACCCGGCAATTCCATCACATTATTGCGGCCAAACACCGGCCAGCGTGCAGCATTGTCGCTGAGAATATCACTGATCAGAAAGGCAATTTGCTCACTCTGTGGGCCGAGCAACGGCTTGCCACGAGTCGGCTGCCACGTTTCAAGAACCTCGCCGCGACTGTTTGTCACTCGCAAGATAGCAACCGGACGCACCTGACGGCCACCGGCCCGCAAACCGGCATAGGCGCCGGTCAATTCGAGCAACCGCACCTCGTTACTACCGAGTGCCATCGCCAATCCGTAGCGAGCGGGATCGGTAAACGACGTTACGCCGAACTGGGTCATCAGATCGACAAATGCCTCAACCCCAACAAATTCCAGCGCCTTTACCGCCGGAATATTGAGCGAATTGGCTAGCGCCAGCCGTAACCGTACCGGACCTCGAAAACGACCATCATAATTGCGCGGCTCATACACAACACCGTTGATTTGCCAGCGCGAAGGAATATCCCACAATATGGTTGCCGGTGTCCAACCACGCTGCAACGCGGCAGCGTAGATAAACGGTTTCAGGGTCGAACCGGGTTGACGCAAAGCAAGAGTGACGTTCACCTGTCCGTCAGGCGCGTTGTAATCAACGCTCCCCACCATCGCCAGAATCTGCCCGTCAGGCGACAGCATCACCACTCCCGCGTTGCTTGCCTTCCGTTCGCGTAAAGTAGCCACCTTCTCGGCAGCCACCTGTTCGGCCTGCATCTGCCACGCCGGGTCAAGCGTGGTAATTACCCGCAACCCGCCACGATTGACCATCTCCTCGCCGAAACGCTGGACAAGCAAATCGTAAACGTAGAAGACAAAATGTGGCGCACTGATCGTTACCGTTGGTGTCACCAGCCGGATCGGTTCGGCGAAGATCGCATCAGCTTCGGCAGCGCTGATGAAACCAGCTTTGACCATCTGGTTCAACACGATACGCTGGCGGGCACGGGCCAGCGGCAAATTTTCAAACGGATTGTAGACAGAAGGAGATTGCGGCAAACCGGCGAGAAGGGTTGCTTCACCGCGACTCAATTCCCAGACATGTTTCCCAAAATAACGGCGTGCTGCTGCCTCGACCCCATACGCCTGCGCACCGTAGTACACCTCGTTGAGGTAGAGCGATAAAATCTGATCTTTACTGTACTCTTGCCCAACGCGAATAGCCAGAATCGCCTCACGAATTTTACGCTCAATTGTTTGTTGTCGGGCTTCTTCAGGAGTCAGCAAAATTGTCCGCACCAACTGCATGGTAATCGTGCTCGCCCCTGAAACCGTCTCACCGGCAGTCAGATTTTGCCAGAAAGCGCGAATGACACTCGGTAAATCAACCCCAGGATTAGTATAGAAATTCGCATCTTCAACGGCTACCGTTGCATCGCGCAATATCTGCGGAATCCGGTCAAGCGCCACCGGAACGCGCACCCCCGGCCCGATAACTTCGTAGAGCAGCGTAATCCCATCACGGGCATAAATGCGCGTGTTCTCGAAGCTGCGGTGCTGATCGATCAGTTCTGGCGGCGGGAGATCGCGACCGTAGTAAAAGTACAGTCCGATCACCCCGATCAAGCTGCACAATACAAGGACAAGCACGACAAACAGCAGCCGATTCAACCAGCGCCAAACAAACGCCAGGCCGCGAATAAGCCATGGAGTTGGTGGCGGAGACCGCCGACGAAAGCGGGGTAATGGTGGACGAGGCCGACGTGCCATGGTTGATGCACCTGTGATATGCAGCCAAATCTATCGTGCAGAGCGACCTTCGCGTAAGATCGTTCTGTATATACTATAGCGTGGTTGCAGGAACATGATCGGTTATTTCACCATCAGCGGTTATATAAGCGATTGTAGTCGAGATAGAAACCAACGCCCGCCCCCGCAGCCCCTTTCCTCGCCGACCACGAGAGGGAAGGATGAACTGCTCCCTCTTTCTGCGCCAAGCAGTGCCCTGCAACAGAATGATCCCATCCATACCCTATGCTACAATCATCCATCAATATTGCCTTGACATCTTGAGGAGGTTGCCATGACGCAAGCCCCGGCCCGGATCGGCTTGACCGATACCCGTTACTTTACGCCATTATCACGCCTGGGGGCGGTACAGCCCATCGAACGCGGGATACTTGCTGCCCTTGATCACGAGTGGTTACGGGTAGAATGGATCCGTGAGGATATTGTTCGTTTCAAGATCAGTCGCGGTGGACGTTTTGATGAACATCCCACTTACGCTGTCTGTATTGACCTGACAACCGTACCAGTGCCGTCGTTCACCCTTACCGAGACTGACACTTCGCTGATCTTACGCAGTACCCGTCTGGAGATAATCATCGGCCGTGATCCGTTTACGCTTACCGTCCGTCGTTCTGACAACAGTCTCGTCTTAAACACAGCAACCGGTCATGATGGGCGGCCATGGGCGTATGCGACGCTGAACGATGCGTTCGCGTTTCACCGGGTATGTGCCCGCGATGACGCATTTCTCGGTCTGGGTGAGAAGACCGGTCGCCTTAATCGTAAGGGGCGCGATTTTATTCTGTGGAATAACGATGTGTTAAGCCCACAGGGCGAAGCCGAGTTTGCGGTAGGCCGCGATCCCGCCGATCCACGAACAAAGAATACCAGTACTGAGTTCGATCCCTATTACGTCTCTATCCCATTCTTTTATCATCTCGATCAGGCTGGGAATGCGGCTGGTTTCTTTCTTGATAATGCGTATCGGCAGCATGTCGATTTTTCGCCCGCTGAAACTTACGGGGTCTGTGCGTTGGGTGGTCAGTATACCGAATATGTGTTCGCCGGGCCGCGTATTGCCGATATTCTAGAGGGGTTTACCTGGCTGACCGGTCGTCTGGCGCCACCACCCATCTGGGCCCTCGGCTATCATCAGTGCCGCTGGCACCGTTACCGCCAGGAGGATGTCGTAGCGCTCGCTGTTCGTCATCGCGAACGACGTATTCCTTGTGATACGCTGTGGCTCGATATTGAGCACATGGATGGCTATCGCATTTTTACCTGGAATCACGAGTTGTTCCCCGATCCGGCAGCGCTGGTGCAACAGTTACAACAGTACGGCTTCCGTCTCATCACGATTGTTGATCCCGGTGTCAAGCTTGACCCCGACTTTGCGTTGTTTCGTGAGGGGCAGGCACACAACTTTTTCTGCCGCACGGCAAGCGGTGAGTTGTACATTGGTCAGGTCTGGCCGGGTCGAACGGTATTTCCCGATTTTGTCAAGCCGGAAGTACGGGCCTGGTGGGGGCAACAGAATGCCAACCTTGCCCGTTTGGGTGTGGCCGGTATCTGGAACGATATGAACGAACCCGCCACCGGTGATATTCCGCCCTATGCAATGCGGTTTAACGGTGGGCAAGAACCACACGAGCGTTATCACAATCAATATGCGCTCTTGATGGCGATGGCGACGGTTGAAGGCTTACAGGCTGCGTTCCCTGATCAACGAACGTTCGTGCTCTCACGGGCAGGCTTTGCTGGCATTCAACGCTATGCGGCGAATTGGATGGGCGATAATTGCCCGCGTTGGGATCATCTCTGGATGAGTATGCCAATGGCGATGGGAATGGGCTTGTCTGGACAGGCATTTATCGGAGCCGACATCGGTGGCTTTGCCGGTGATACCCAGCCCGAACTCTTTGCCCGTTGGATGCAGTGTGCGGCGTTGACGCCGTTTTGTCGTAATCATAGCGCGTATGGTCATGTTGACCAGTATGTCTGGTCGTTTGGGCCGGCCATCGAGCAGATTGCCCGGGCTGCCCTTGAGTTGCGCTATCGGTTGATACCTTATCTGGTGACGGCGTTTATGCACACGCTGGAAACGGGCGAACCGGTGCAGCAGCCACTGGTATTTGCTTATCAGACCGACCGCTTGACCCGCGATATTGATGACCAGTTTCTGCTCGGTCGTGATCTCCTCGTTGCGCCAGTTTATGCCCCCGGCGCCGTTGCCCGGCAACTTTACTTACCGGCCGGAGCGTGGTATGACTGGTACAGCGATGAGCAGTTTACCGGTGAGCAGTTTATCAGCGTAGCAGCTCCTCTCAATCGAATCCCGCTCTTCGTGCGAGCCGGAGCAGTCATTCCACTCTGGCCAGAAGTGCCGCCGTCAACGATGAACTATTATCCGCGCACGCTAGAGTTACATCTGTTTGTGCCAACGCACGATGGTGTTTACACCTCAGACCTGCACGAAGATGATGGTTTGACGTTTAGATTTGCACAGGGAGCCTGTTACCGCACGACGTTCCGGATCGAGCGACGTGGCCAGCAGGTGACTGTAACGGCAACGGTGCGCGGTGATGGATTCAGGGAGTTTGCCCGTGAGACGTTGACGCTAGTGATCCACGGCGCCACCCCAGCAGCGCTTGTCGTTAATGGGATGACCCAGCCATTGGTCGCCAACCAGCTCACGTTTGCTAACCGAGGGCAGGGGTTTACGGTCTCGTTTACGGTGTGACACCCTGGGGATAATATCAGCAACGCCAGATAATGGTTGGACTCATTTCGGCGATCCCTGTCACAACCAGATGACAACGGTCAAGCGCATGTCGGTAATCGTCGTCGTTTCTCGTGGTCAACGCCGTCGTCTGTTTTCTTTTTTGTCGAAATGACCACGTCGTGCGACACCCATCCCTCTAGGAAATCGCAGGGGCGGGTTGCGAACCCGCCCCGCACGATATTTAGCACTCTATCCAACGACGCAGCTCATTATGCCTCGTCGTGCTTCTCGACGATCTGCACCTTGCTACTGGTCGGCGGCGTTGTCGGTTGGCGATTCCAGCTCAACAGTTGACCGAGTAGCGCCCACATTCGTTGTTCGACCTCGGCCTCGCGACCACGCAGCAATAGACTGACGCCACCCAGGATAAGAATACCCGGCCAGAGCAATTTGAACAGCGACAGCAGCGCCAGCCCAACTCCCCACAACAGAGCCTGTACTGCCTCATCGATGCGGCCAAGGTTGCGCTGACGGCGATAGATCACGATGCCACCACCGGCCAGCAGAGCAACCGGTACCAGCCACCACAGCCTGAAAATAGCGACCACACCAATCGTGATCAAGATCAGTCCGATCAAGCGTGTTTGATTGTTCATTGTTTATCTCCTCCGTAATGTGTGACCTCTTCGCTTCTATCGCTATGACGTAGCTTCAACTGCAAAAGTTGCAGCAGTCTGTGGTACCATAGTTGAAAGGTAATCGGATTTGCAAGCACATACAAGAAACATCTTCACACGCTGACGTTAGCTTTCAGGGGATCACAATGACTACACCACGCAGCGCCGAGCGGGTTCGTCAGTTTGGCACCACCATCTTCGCCGAAATGAGTGCTCTTGCCGTACAATGTGGCGCCGTCAACCTGGGCCAAGGTTTTCCCGATTTTGCCGGGCCAGAATGGGTTAAGCAAGCCGCAATTGACGCTATTTGCGCCGATGCCAATCAGTACGCGCCTTACATCGGTGTGCCACGCCTACGTGAAGCGATTGCCGCAACCTGGCAGGCGCAAGGGTGGCGTACTGTCGATCCGCAGACCGAGGTCACGATAACCAGTGGCGCGACCGAAGCTCTCTTTGGCGCCGTGCAGGCGTTGATCAATCCCGGTGATGAGGTGATTCTATTCGAGCCGTTTTACGATGCGTACCTGCCCGATGTAACAATGGCCGGTGGTATCCCCCGCTTTGTGCGCCTGCATCCTCCTACTGACGGTCAGCAAAACTGGTGGTTTGATCCGGCTGAATTGCAGGCTGCGTTCTCGTCACGTACCCGTCTACTGATGCTCAATACGCCCCACAATCCGACCGGTAAAGTATTTCGACGTCACGAGCTAGAACAGATCGCCGATCTCTGCCAGACTTACGACGTGATCGTGATTGCCGATGAAGTGTACGATCAACTCGTCTTCGCCGGTGCCGAGCACATTCCGATTGCAACACTGCCTGGTATGTGGGAGCGAACGCTCACCATCAACAGTTTGGGCAAGACATTTAGTCTAACCGGGTGGAAGATCGGTTACGCCGTTGGTGCGGCCCCCCTCATCGCCGCGCTACGGGCTGCACATCAGTGGATTACCTTTGCCACTGCAACCCCTTTACAATATGCGGCAGCAGTGGCGCTGGAAGGAGCGTTGCAGAACGGCTACTATGACCGGTTTCGCGCTGAGTATACGGCACGGTATCGCCTGCTCGAAGAGATTCTGATCAGCGCCGGTCTGCCCGTGTTGCCGACCGAAGGCAGCTATTTCCTGATGGCCGACATTTCGCCGACCGGCTTTCGCGACGATGTGACGTTCTGCCGCTACCTGACTACCGAAGTTGGCGTTGCGGCGATCCCACCTTCTGCCTTTTATGCCCGCCAAACCGATCTCCCGCTGCTTGCCCGCTTCTGTTTTGCCAAACGTGAAGAGACGCTGCGTGCTGCACAACAACGCTTGTTGGCCTGGCGACAGCGAAGCTGAAATCAGAAAGCGAGTGTCAACGATGGAACACCGACTGCAAGAACTACGTGCCCGTTTGCAAGAGATTGATGATTTAAACAGTGCTGCTGCTATCCTCAGTTGGGATCAGAGCACCTACATGCCGCCGGGTGGCGCAGCCGCCCGCGCCCGTCAGCTCGCGACGCTTTCGCGGCTGGCTCACGAAAAGAGCACCGATCCCGAGCTAGGCAAGCTGCTGGCAGAACTGATGCCTTATGCCGAAACACTACCGTATGATCATCCCGATGCGGCACTGATCAGAGTGGCCCATCGCAACTACGAGCGGATGACGCGCATACCGACCGATTTGGTGAGTGAAATTGCTGCCCACACGGCGGCGAGTTATCACGCCTGGACCAAAGCACGGCCGGAGAATGATTTTGCAACGATGCTGCCCTACCTCGAACGCACCCTCGAGCTGAGCCGACGGGTAGCTGATTGCTTCCCTGGCTACGATCATCCGGCCGATCCATTGATCGATTTCAGCGATTACGGGATGCGCGCAGCAGTGATCCGTGAGCTGTTTGCCCGCTTGCGTGCTGAACTGACTCCGCTCATTCGGGCCATTGTGGCCCAACCGCCGATTGACGATTCGTGTCTGCGTCAGTATTACCCACGCAACGACCAACTGGCCTTCGGCGAGCATATTATCCGGCGTTTTGGCTATGATTTTGAACGAGGTCGGCAAGACTTGACGCACCACCCCTTTATGACCAAGTTCTCAGTTGGCGATGTGCGCATTACGACCCGCATCAACGAACACGATCTGGGAGATGGCCTGTTTAGCACACTACACGAATCAGGCCATGCCATGTACGAACAGGGAATCGATCCCGCCTTCGAGGCGACACCACTCTGTTCAGGGGTTTCGGCCGGCGTCCACGAGAGCCAATCGCGGCTCTGGGAAAATCTGATCGGACGTTCACTGCCATTCTGGGAGTATTTCTATCCTGAACTACAACAGACATTCCCACAACAGTTGGGTCAGGTGCCACTCGACACCTTCTATCGTGCGATTAATCGGGTGCAACCGTCACTCATCCGCACTGACGCCGATGAGGTTACTTACAACCTGCACGTGATGATACGGTTTGATCTGGAACTGGCTTTACTTGAGGGCAACCTGAAGGTGCGCGATCTGCCAGAGGCGTGGAATGCGCGCTACGCCGAAGATTTGGGTGTGACGGTACCGGACTACCGTGACGGCGTGCTGCAAGATGTCCACTGGTTCGGTGGGTTAATTGGCGGCGCATTCCAGGGTTATACGTTGGGTAACATCCTCAGTGCGCAATTCCTGGCTGCTGCCCGGGCAGCACATCCGACGATTGATGAGGAGATCAGGCAGGGCGAATTCGCTACACTGCACGGCTGGCTGCGCGAGAACATTTATCGTTATGGCAGCATCTTCACGCCGAACGAACTGATCGAGCGCGCATCAGGTAGCCCGCTGCGGATCGAGCCGTACATGACGTACCTGCGTGAAAAGTACTCGGCGATCTATAACTTATAGTCAGACAATCAGGTCAGTCGGGGGCGACCATCCAGGCCGCCCCTGTGCTGCTGTATCCTATCACCTCAATCCTCGATCTGCGTTCGTCCCGTAGCGTTCAACAGGGATCCCGACTCGGCGGCGAGCTTTCATCGTCAGGTTCAGCTTCATGAAGTGAAGAAAGCTGAACAGCATCCATAATTAATGCCAGTGCTTGCTCGCGTGAGCGAGTGAGCATCTCGAGTTCAGTTAAGAGAAGGGAGAGGCGACGATAATCACGGCGAATGGCCTGTTCATCGGCAGAGGAGAGACCAGGACGTACCGTTGTGAGCCATTCGTCAAACGACGAGCGCTGAATAAGGAGTTCAGGCGAACCAAACTGACTGAGTCGAAGCCACAGTGTTGCCGCACTATTAGTTAGTAAACGAAGGCTATCAATAGTCATATTGTCAGTGATACCATAACCTATCCAACCCTTTTCCATGGGTATAAGGTACCCTCTGTATGGTAATTGGTCTTTCATTCTCTATGGATCGGTCGTGAGATTGAGTTTCACCTCTGGTATAATTTAAACGAAAGAATACTGGTAGGACATTATGCGTGAACCAATCTCAATTCAGGCAACTGACACCACAACCACTGTTCCCAAGCCGACCGAACCGCCCCGCTTCCGTCCGCGTGAGCGTTTCTTGCGCGTTTCATCATTTTTTCTCGGCGTCGTCATCCATATTTACATCTGGGATATTTTTCTCGCCCGCTTCGCCATCTTTCGCTGGTATGTCCAGCGTACCATGCTCCGCCGCTGGGTGAACATCGCTCGTCGGTTTCGTATGATGGCTGTTGAATTGGGCGGGATGCAGATTAAGCTCGGTCAGTTCCTTTCCTCGCGTGCCGACATCATTCCTGAAGTGGTACGCCGTGAATTAACCGGCCTACAAGACGAGGTTCCACCAGCACCTGCCGGCCATGTGCTGGAGGTCATTCTTGAAGAACTCGGCGCCCCACCCAGCGAAATCTTTCGCAGCTTCGAGACCGAATGCGTTGCGGCAGCGTCGCTCGGCCAGGTGCACTACGCTGTGTTGCACGATGGCCGTGAAGTCGCGGTTAAAGTGCAACGCCCCTGGATCGACAAAATTATCGAAGTTGATCTCAGTGCGGTGACGTGGGTGGTGCGGCTGATCAAGAATTATCCGCCCATCCGCCGACGCGCTGATTTAGAGGCCCTCTTAGCTGAGTTCGCCCGTGTCCTGGTGCAGGAACTGGATTATGTGCAGGAAGCCCGTTCGGCGGCTACTTTTCGGCAGAACTTCGCGAACCATCCGGGGATCTACATTCCTGAACCGATCTTCGAGTTAACCACTCGCCGCGTGCTGGTCATGGAACGGATCAGTGGCGTGAAGATCACCGATCTGCACACCCTCGATCAGTTGGGGGTCAGTCGCCTCGAACTGGCTGCCCGCCTCAACAACTGCTATCTCAAGCAATTCTTCATTGATGGCTTCTTCCACGCCGATCCGCATCCAGGGAATCTCTTTGTGCGCGTCGAGACGGGTCTGACGCCGAGGAAACCGACACCGCCGCCAGTATCGGCCAGTAATAATGGATATCACCCTATCGAGGCTGGATTGCCAATTGATACTGCACCGCCAGATGTACCATCCGGTACACCCTTCACCTTGATCTTCGTTGATTTTGGCATGGTCGGTCGGTTACCACCACAAACGATGGAGGTAATGCGGCAGGGCGTCCTGGGGTTGGCAACGAATGATGCCGATAGGATTCTGAATGCGCTCGAACAGCTCAACATGATTTTGCCCGGCGCCGACCGTCGTGCGATCAAGAGTGCCATCGAGACGATGCTGCGTTATTCGTTCAATCGTACCGTGCGCGAGCTGACGAATCTCGATGTTGAGGCCATTATGGCCGAAACCAAAGACTTGATCTTCGACCTGCCATTCCAGATTCCGCAAGACTTGCTCTATCTAGGGCGAGCGTTGAGTATGGTCGCCGGTCTGGCAACCGAAATCTACCCTGACATCAATCTGTTTGAAGAGTTACGTCCCTTCGCACGTGCGATGTTGGCGCAAGAGCAGCGCAATGGCAACTGGCTAGAGAAGTTCCAACAAGAGATCACCGAACTGGGTCAGATTCTCTTGGCTTTACCTCGTCAGATGGATGCCTACTACCGGGCGGCAAATCGGGGTGAACTGCAAACTCGTTCCGATTTGAGTCGCTTGGAACGGAGCATGAAACGAGTCGAGCGGGCTACTGACCGTCTGATGGGTGGAATGCTGGCAACTGGTCTGTTCCTCGGCGGGGTGCAGCTTCGCACTCGCGGGCTGGAACGCGAAGCGAAGCGAGCCTGGTGGGCAGCCGCGGCGGCTATTCTGTGGGCGCTCTGGCCACGGAATGATCGCTGGTAGGCCGCCCGGTCTGCTCAAACACCCTGTCTCACGTAACAGTGTACAGCAAGTCATTGCGCACCCGTGTCCACCAACCTTGTAGGGGTGAACTGTCCCCACACATGGCGATCACAGCACCAGACCATCCGCACCGTCGGGTTCTACCCGGCGGCACCGCACCCTACCTGTCGGGGTTCAATCGTAGCGTAAGGCGTTCTTTTGCCCACAACCGGTTTCATCTGTTAACCCAGGATGAAGAGCCTCTCCTCTGCCAGGATCTGACGCTCCCCGCTCCTTCTCACTCCGTCTCTTCAGGTCTGGTAAGATGGTATACAGGAGATCAGTACAAGACACCTTTGCCTCCTGCTACCGTTGCGACAACGGTAACACGATGAAGAGATACGGTAACCTTGTATGAACACGCAAGCCCATTTTCCACCCAATTTTCTCTGGGGCGCAGCGACCGCTGCCTATCAGATCGAAGGCGCATGGAACGAAGACGGTAAAGGTGAAAGTATCTGGGATCGCTTCGTGCGACGACCCGGTGCGATTGCCAATGGCGATACCGGCGATGTTGCCTGTGACCATTACCATCGCTACAAAGAGGATATCGATCACATGGCGGCATTAGGACTAAAGGCCTATCGCTTTAGCATCTCGTGGCCGCGCATCTTTCCTACCGGTGCCGGACAACCCAATCAACGCGGCCTCGACTTCTACCGGCGGCTGATTGATGGTCTCCATCAGCGTAACATTCTACCGGTTGCAACCCTCTATCACTGGGACCTGCCACAAGCGCTCGAAGATCGCGGTGGCTGGATGCAGCGCGACACCGCGTTGCGCTTCGCCGAATACGCCGACTACCTGTTTCGCACGATTGGCGGCGACGTTGCATTATGGGCCACCCACAACGAGCCGTTCATTCAGGCATTTTACGGCTACGGTAACGGCGAAAATGCCCCGGGAAAACGTGTCCCCTGGAAGGTACTGGCCGTCGTTCATCATCTGCTGTTATCGCACGGATTGGCTGTAAGCGCCTTTCGTGCTGTCCGTCCTCGACCGGCACGGAGCGATATGCCGTCACCTCAGATCGGCATCGTGTTGATGATATGGCCACAATATCCGGCCAGTGATCGACCTGCCGACCACAAAGCGGCCCAACGGATCGATGGCATCATGAACCGTCTCTTCCTCGAGCCACTGTTTTGTCGCCGCTACCCGGACGACATCATCAAACACTTCGCTCGTCGGTTTGTTTTTGCCCCGATTCGGCCCGGTGATCTTGAGATTATCGGCCAACCAATTGATTTTCTCGGTATCAATACCTACACCCGTCTTTTCAACACGGTGAATTGGCGTGAGCCGTTCGTAATGGCGAAACAGGTACCGGGGCCGTTACCGAAAACAGCAATGGGTTGGGAGATTTACCCTGATTGTATCATCGAGGCATTGCAAAAAGCCCGTCAATATACTTCCTTACCGCTGTACATCACCGAGAACGGTGCTGCATTCGACGACCCGGCGCCGTCGGCAACGGATCAGGTCGTCGAAGACCCGCAACGAGTAGCGTATTTACAGGCGCACATCGAAGCATGTCGGCGTGCGCTGGCCCTTGGCATTGATCTGCGCGGCTACTTCGTCTGGAGTCTGCTCGACAATTTTGAGTGGGCGAAGGGTTATAGTAAACGCTTCGGCATCATCTACACCGACTACGCGACGCAACGGCGAGTGTGGAAGCGCAGTGCATACGTCTACCGCGATATTATTGCGCATAACGGATTGTAGCCAGCGATGATCGCTCGCGCCGGTATGAACACAGCACAGCGCTACCTGTTGACGGTGGCGATGCTCACCGTTGGTTTGACGGTAGGCTGGCTATTTGCCACCATCGCCTACGCCGATCTCGGCTATGCCGGTTACCGTCTGCACGTGCCGTTATTCGGCGATCTGGCGTTGATCGGTCTGCTCAATAGCGTAGCGGTGCTGGCCGGCGGGTTGAGCGGCCCACCGGCATGGCAGGCAGTACGCTCCCTGGGCGCACGAGCGGCGCTGATCCTCGGTTGTCTCTTGCACAGTCTGGCACTGCTGACCTTAAGCCTGGCACCTGCCGCCGACAGGTTATCGCCGCTTACCGCATGGCTCCTGTTGGCCGGTGTGGCACTGAGCGGGCCGGCCAGTGTGCTGTTTAATCTGGCCGGCCCGCCGCTAATGATGCAACTGAGTGGCGCCGCCGGGCCGGATCGCCTCTTTGCCCGCAGTGCGGCACTGACATTGATCACTAACGGCGCCGCGAGTCTGCTCGGTGGTCAACTGACAACAGGATGGCGCTGGCTCTTCAGCGGCAGCACACCGATCCCCCCTTATCAGCTCAATGCGCTCCTAAGTGCGCTCGTCGTGATCCTGGCTGCTCTCCCGCTGGTGGGGTTGCGCGTGCAGCCTTTGCCGACGGCTACTGTCGTTGCCGAGAACAGATCGTTCAACGCCTTCTGGCGCGCAATCCGTCAGGGCCTGGTCTTTGTACCAGGCCCACTGCTGATTTCGCTGGGCGCTGCGCTCTTCATCCCCTATCTCAGTCTCTTCTTCCGCCAACGCTTTGCCGCATCTGATACCATCATCGGCCTGCTCCTGGCCTTGATCGGCCTGACTACCGGCCTGGCTACATTGCTTGGTCCACGGCTGGCCGCCCGATTCGGTAGACTCCCGGCAGTAGTCCTCACGCAGGCGCTGGCGATCCCGTGTCTGGTCGCACTCGCCTTTGCACCGACCTTACCCCTGGCCGCTCTAATAGCTATCGTGCGCGGAATGTTGATGAATATGGCGACACCGTTGTTTGAAGCAGAAGCCCTGGCCCAGGCCCCCCCTGCCCATCACGCGACGGTAACCGGTATGATCCGGGCTGCCGCATCGGTAGGCTACATCGCCGGCCCAACCCTCAGCGCCGAATTACAGGCGACCGCTGGCTTCACGACTATTTTTCTAATTGCCGCACTGTGCTACACCGCAGCAGTATTGGTAAATGCGGCAATCGTCGTGGGGCGCAGGAGTTCCCATCACTCAGGAATCAACCATCAGTCGGCAGAACATCACCGATGATCAATGACGTTGCTCATCAATCGCTGGCAAAGCGGCGCAGGTTGCAGCTTGCTTGCCTGCCAGTTTTGCGTATACTCTGAGGCAAGTGACGGCACTGCTATGAACAACAGCGACACGGCGACTATGCGACGATGGAAGCGCACCGCAGCATTGCCGTTCCAAGAGATATGGCGTCGGCAGAAGCAGAGCCTCATCCACCATCGCAGAAGTTCAAACCAATGATCAGGTAATCTGAGATGACCTGATCATCAAGCTGTGCATAACAACATGACTCAATAACGCAGGTTTGGAAGTGATCAACCATGACACTACCCTTGAATCAAATCATCGAAGGCGACTGCATCGAAACGCTTTCCACGTTCCCAGAGAAGTCTATTGACTTGATCTTTGCCGATCCACCTTATAATTTACAGTTACAAAACGAATTGCATCGCCCAAATATGACAAAAGTGGACGCAGTAGACGACCAGTGGGACAAGTTCGAGTCGCTACAAGCGTATGATGAATTTACCAGACGATGGCTCACTGCTTGCAAACGAGTTCTGAAACCAACCGGCACCATCTGGGTTATTGGTACCTACCACAATATCTTTCGCGTAGGAGCAATTATGCAAGATTTAGGGTTTTGGATTCTCAATGATGTCATTTGGATAAAAACAAATCCAATGCCCAATTTTCGCGGCGTGCGTTTTACCAATGCCCATGAAACCCTGATCTGGGCAAGTACTGGAAAGGGTGCAACATACACCTTCAATCACCAGGCGATGAAGGGCCTGAATGATGACAAACAAATGCGTTCCGACTGGTGGCTTCTATCGCTGGCAACAGGATCAGAACGAGTAAAAGATGATCATGGCGAGAAAGCCCACTCGACACAGAAACCTGAAGTACTACTGTACCGTGTCATCCTATCTTCCAGTAATCCTGGCGATGTCGTCCTCGATCCATTTTTTGGCAGTGGAACAACGGGAGTCGTAGCAAAACGACTGCATCGAAACTGGATCGGTGTAGAAAGAGAAAAGAAATACATCGAAATTGCCAGAAAGCGCATAGACGCCGTTCAACCTGAGGTATTCAACCCCGTTGTGTTTGACGTGCGAAGTAAAGCGAAGACTGCACCGAGAGTTGAGTTCTCCACGCTCGTTGAACACGGGTATGTACAGCCTGGTCAAACATTATTTTTCAGGAAAGACACGAACAAAGTTGCCTTTATCAAACCTGATGCAAGACTTCGCACAGGCGATGGCTTCGAGGGTAGTATTCATCAAGCAGGCAGTTATTATATGAATAATGCGCCCTGTAACGGCTGGGAGCATTGGTTTGTCCAGGTGAACGGTCATTTCATTAGCCTTGGCGATCTCCGCGAACAATTTCGCATGGACATGGGTTTATACGACGAGTGATCAGATGCATGCCCCCGCCCCGCATTCAGCGGATCTGTAAAGTTGCGTATGACCTGCCCGCCAAAACGCGGCTGTCAGGCGCTACAGCGTACAGTAGTGCTGCATCGCTCGCTCTGAAATCGGCTCTAACCGCAAGTTCCGCCAGAACCGGTTTCTAACGGTAGTTCAGTATTGCATCGATATGGCTCTCGCATTAGCCGAGATTCGCCGCGTCTGCACAGAAAGCGCCCCCATACTCTTGATCCTCGGACGAGAGTCAAAAGTCCACAAGACGGCCTTTTACAACAGTCAGATCGTCGAGCGCCTTGCCAGCGAGGTTATTGGTTTCCGGCTCCATCTGAAACAGGAGCGCGTATTCACCAACAGGTTCGGGCAGAGGATTTACGAAGATATCCTTCATTTGTCGCCACAGCCAGGTTATTCCCGATCTAAGCAGACGATCGTCGAAGGCGCGAGACATCTCGGCAGGGAGGTTCTTTTGGAGGCAGTTGAGCGCACGCCAAGCGATCGAAGGCACTACCTGCGCGGCGCAATTGCTGATGCAGATCGGGTCGAAGCATCACCGATCCTGGCCGTAGATCTGTGTTATCGATTGCGATTATTGGGATTGGGAGCCTGATCGTATTGACATTATTTGCGTCAAACACGACGGCATTTGGAGGTATTGACATACTTATTTTCTGACATACGTTGAACCCCGCGCCAGGCAGCTTCGTTCTGCAGGCCACATACCTGCCGTTCACAAGAACGTTTCCTGTGCTTTCACCTGCAATGGTTCATCACACGGGAAGAGACTCGTGCTATCCGCGCAAGGTGTACGGCTTGCTTCTCCACCGATGTTGTGTGTACGGTCAGTAGGGCTTTTCGGAGTTCTCGGCTTCGGATTGCATTCGATGACCAGACGATTCAGAGATGGGCTACGCTGCTGAGCTACGCTAGCGCGGGCGGATTTGGAACCCGCATCTACCGACGCCTGGCCCCCCTCACCTTCCCCCCGACCCCCTTCCTCTCCCACCAGGGGCGAGGAAGGAGGTTGAGGCTTCACCCTCTAGCTGCTTGAAGTAGCACCCGCGCCCGGCGCTGAAATACGTCAGTACGAGCGGGTTTGGAACCCGCCCCTCCAATGGTTTCCCTGGGTGCGCGGGCCTCCGGCCCGCAGTGTGCGGGGCGTGGTGATAGACCATCGGTTAGCGCATCAGCACACCAGCGCGAGCGGGTTGGAAACCCGCCCCTACTGACGCATGCCCCCTTTCATGTTATCAGGCGGTCAGTAAGCGAGGCGAGTGATGACGTAAGTTGGAAACCCGCCTCTACTGACGCATACCTTTCCCCCGCACCGCCCGTCTCTCCCCGTGTTGCGCCCCATCTCTCCGTGTTGCGTGCTCTCTTCTCCTCATTGCTCCCTCCTCTCCCCTCTTTTCTCCCAACTTGCCCGTACAGCCCGAATAACGGTATACTGGCAACAAAGTAGTCGCTTGTGGATTGGAATCTGAAATCTATGCAACCTCATCTGTTTACACCACTAACCATCGGTGATGTCACCTTGCGGAATCGCATCGGTATGTCGCCGATGTGCCAGTACAGCGCCAACGATGGCTTCCCAGGTGATTGGCACGTGATGCACCTGGGTGCGCGCGCTGCCGGTGGCGTCGGTCTGGTCATTCTAGAAGCCACCGCGGTGTCGCCTGAAGGCCGGATTTCGCCCTTCGACCTCGGTATCTGGAGTGATGATCATATTCCGGCGCTTGCTCGCCTGGTACGTCTGATCGAGAGCCTTGGGGCAGTGGCCGGCATTCAGTTAGCCCACGCCGGGCGCAAGGCGAGTATGGGCCGACCGTGGGAAGGGAGTAAGCGTGTGCCACCTGAAGCCGGTGGCTGGTCGGTGGTGGGACCAACCGCCGAGCCGTTTGCCCCCGGCTACCCAACCCCAACGCCGCTCGATGCGCGTGGGATTGCGAAAGTGGTTGATGACTTTGCCGCTGCCACCCGCCGCGCACTGGCCGCCGGTTTTCGTTGGGTCGAACTTCACGCCGCCCATGGCTATCTGTTGCACAATTTCCTCTCACCAATCGGGAATACGCGCAGTGACGCCTATGGTGGCGATCTGCATGGCCGTGCGCGTCTGTTACGCGAAGTAACTGCCGCAGTACGGGCCGTATGGCCGACTCACTTTCCCCTGGCCGTGCGGCTGTCTTGTACCGATTGGACGCCAGCCGGTCTGACGATTGCCGATACAGTGGAAGTAGCCCGCATGCTGCGAGCCGAGGGGGTTGATCTGATCGATTGTAGTTCGGGGGGAATTGCGCCAGGTATTACCATCCCGGTTGGCGAAGGGTATCAGGTACCGTTTGCCGCACAGGTGCGCCGTGAAGCCCACATTGCGACCGCAGCGGTTGGGATGATTACCCGGCCCGAACACGCCGATGCGATTGTGCGTAACGGTGATGCCGATCTGGTCTTGTTGGGGCGCGAGCTGTTGCGCGATCCAAACTGGCCGCTCCGTGCCGCCCGCGCTCTCGGTTATGAACTGGCGCCGCCACCACAGTATCTGCGGGCTTGGTAAGTTTCGAGGAGAGGTCTATGCCCACACCTGGTTCGATTGTACGCTGTCGGGAACGCGATTGGGTGCTCTTGCCGAGTACTGACGACGATCGCCTGTTGCTGCGCCCGTTGACCGGACGAAGTGATGAGGTGGTGGCGATCTCGCGGCAGTTGAGTGAGGTCCTGAGGTACGACCTGCCGACCGAGGCGGTGAGTGATGCGCATTTCCCACTGCCCACCTTAGACGACATCCAGGACGCGCAGGCGACGATGTTGCTCTGGCAAGCGGCCCGCATGGCGCTGCGCGATGGCGCCACGCCGTTGCGTTCGCCGGGGCGGATCTCGATCCGGCCTCGATTGTATCAGTTTGTGCCACTGCTGATGGCGCTACGCCTGCAACCGGTACGACTGCTGATCGCCGATGATGTTGGGGTGGGCAAGACGATTGAAGCTCTGCTGATTGCCCGTGAACTGTGGGATCGGGGTGAGATTCAGCGGCTGGCCGTGCTCTGTCCACCGTACCTCTGCGAGCAGTGGCAACACGAATTGCAGCAGAAGTTTCAGCTCGATGCAGTTGTGCTACGCCCCGGAACAATTACGCAGCTCGAACGGCAAACACCTCGCGGGCGCGACATCTACCAGCATTTCCCGGTGCAGGTGATTAGCATCGATTGGCTCAAGCTGGATCGGAATCGTTACCGTTTCCTGCAATTTTGTCCTGACCTGGTGATTGTTGATGAAGCCCATAGTGCGGTACCGGCCGCCGAAACGGGACGGCAGTTGCGCTATGAGTTGGTGCGCGAGATTGCTGCTGAACGTAACCGTCATCTGATTCTGCTGACGGCAACGCCGCATAGTGGCGCACCGGCGACGTTCCGTTCACTGATTGGATTGCTCGATCCGGAATTTGCCGATTGGGATGTGAGCAATCTGAACGAAAAACAGCGGCTCCGTCTGGCCCGGCATTTTGTTCAGCGTACCCGCGCCGACATCGAACACGGCTGGGCCGATGGCCTGCCCTGTTTTCCTCAACGGGTGTTACGCGATGAGTCGTATCTGCTTACCCCCACCTATCACGAATTCTTCAACGATGTGTATAACTTCTGCACTGAGCTGGTCAGCAGTGGCTCGAGTCTGCGTGAGCCACAGCGGCGGGTGCGTTACTGGGCAGCGCTTTCCCTGTTACGCTGCGTGATGTCTAGTCCGGCAGCGGCAGTTGCTGCTTTGCGCAATCGATCAATTCGCCTGAACGATGATGATGATGCCGCAGTTGACGATACCTTCTGGCAAGGGTTGGTGTTTGAAGCCGACGAGACCGAGACCGATGATGAGCCACCCGCTGCGGTGATCGAACAGGCGGAAACGCACTTTGCTGAGCCTGAACAACGCCGTTTGAGACGGTTTGCCGCACGCGCCGAGCAGATCGCACGCGAGGGGCAAGATGCCAAATTGACCGGCGTGATCGCACTTACCCGTCGTCTGCTCAACGATGGCTATGCACCGATTATCTGGTGTCGCTATGTGGCGACCGCAGAGTATGTGGCTCAGGCGCTGCGCACCCAGCTCCCCGCTGTGCATATAACGCTGGTGACTGGGCGGATGGGTGAAGAGGAGCGTCGGCGAGTGATTGCCGATGTGCCGAACGATCAGAAGCGCGTCCTGGTTGCCACCGATTGCATCTCCGAGGGGATCAACCTTCACGAACGCTACAATGCCGCCATTCACTATGATCTGCCCTGGAATCCGAATCGTCTCGAACAACGCGAAGGCCGCATTGATCGCTATGGTCAGATCGCGCCCAAAGTGGTGACCATCCGCTACTATGGGCTTAACAACGAAGTTGATGGTGTGGTCATTGATGTCTTGTTGCGCAAAGCCCGCGAAATTCGCCGCGCACTCGGCACCCATGTGCCGGTGCCTTCCGAAAGTGTGGTTGAAGCCCTCACGCAGACGCTCTTCTTACGACGCCGCACCAATGTTCAGCAATTGACGCTGGCGCTCGAAACACCGGCCACACAAGAGCTGCATCGGCGTTGGGAAGAAGCGGTTGCGCGGGAACGTATAACCCGGACGCGCTTTGCCCAACATGCGCTCAAGCTGGCCGACGTACAACCCATTCTGGAAACAACCGACCGCGTGCTTGGCGATCCGGCAGAGGTTCGTTCGTTTGTGCTCGCGGCTGCCGCCCGTCTCGGTATCTCGATCCGCTCCCATCCGCGCCAGGTCGATGTACTGCTCGTCGAAGCTGGAAACACGATCCCAGACGTTATCCGGGCAGTGATCGCAGACCGACCACAGCCCTGGCCGATCAGTTTTGTTTCCCCGACGCCAGCCGGCGCCGAGTACGTGGGGCGCAATCACCGGTTGGTCAGCACGTTGAGCAGCTATCTGTTTGAAGTCGCTCTCGTTCGCACCGGTCGCATCAGCAGTGCACCGGCGCCGGTTGCCCGCCTCGGTGTCATTCGCACCAACACTGTGGCCCGGCTGACGGTCTTGATCTTGTTGCGGGCACGCTATCTGGTCAATCTGCCGGCGCGTCAGCATCCTCTCCTCGCCGAAGAGGCACTGATCAGTGGATTTGTGTTTGAGGCTGGCAACGAACGCCGCTGGCTCACTGAGGCTGAAGCTCGTCACCTGCTGACGACAGCCCAACCCGACGCGAATCTATCGGCTGACGAAAAACGCGAGCTGGCCGAGATGGTACTAGCCGAATTCGGTGAGGCGCATCAAGACCATCCACTGTGGGCAACGTTACACCACCAGACTCAACAACGGGCCGATGATCTCAGACGTTCGTACCGCGATCTGCGCCAGGCCATTCAGGAATATGTCCAGGGATTACAGGTCACACCAATTTTTCCACCCGATCTACTGGGGATTCTGATCTTGCAGCCGATGCCACGACGGCCAGGATGATTTCTCAACGCCTATGACACCATCGATCCGCATTGAAGGTGGACTATTTTCCTCCGACTTACTCGAACAACTCGACCGGAACGACTTACCCGGTCAGCGGGCCGCTGATTTCGGTCTCTCTGGATCACTGTCCGATGAGGTTGCTGCTGTGTTTAGCGAAGCCCGTGCGCTCTGGGATATGTTTCAGCAACGGCTCCAACGACTTGGCGATCAGTCGTCACCAGCGCAGATTACTCGCGTGACCCGTAATCAGTGGCATATTCCGTTCTTCAGTCTGCTCGGCTATGACCTTCAGCCGAACCCTGAACCCTTTCAGATCGGACAGCTTGTCTTCCCGATTTCGCACCGCGCCGGGTCACTTCCTGATGCTCCCCCGGTACACCTTGTCGCGGTCACTCAACCACTGGGGAGCGTTGATCCGACCACCCGCCCACGCTGGTCACCGCATGTACTCGTGCAACAGTACCTCAACCAGAGCGATGCCCTGTGGGGCATTGTCGCCAATGGTTCACTGGTACGCCTGCTGCGCACCTCTTCGCTCATCAGCCGTCAGTCGTACCTCGAAATCGACCTGGCGTCCATCTTCGCCGAGAATCGCTTCGACGATTTCTTTCGCGCCTATCGCCTGCTGCATCGCTCGCGGCTCCCGCAGGGCCATGCCGACGCCGAACGCTGCCTGCTCGAACAGTATTACCGCACCGCACTCGAACAGGGTGGGCGCGTCCGCGAACGCTTGCGCGAAGGGGTTGAGCAGGCGATTAGCACCCTCGCCGATGGCTTCCTCGCCACCGGCTATCAACCGCCAGACGCCTTTCAGTTCTACCGCGATCTGCTGCGCCTGGTCTACCGTATCCTCTTTTTGCTCGTCGCCGAACAGCGAGGACTGTTCGGCGAAACCGACCTCTACCGCGATCATTACAGCATCTCGCGGCTGGTACGGCTGAGCAGCGAACGAAACGCCTACACCGACGATGTTGACCTCTGGCACAGTGTTCGTGCGCTCTGGTACGTGCTGCGCGACGAGAAACTAGCAGAGAAGCTAGGGGTAGCGCCACTCAACGGCGACCTCTTTACCGAACTGCCGCTCGATCATTGTCGGTTGCGCAATCGCGACCTGTTGAGCGCAATCTGGCGGCTGGCCTGGTACCGACCAACCGAACGCGAACAGCCCCGTCGAGTCAACTATGCCGCACTGGATACCGAAGAGCTAGGGTCAGTCTACGAGAGCCTACTCGACTATCACCCGGTCATTGAGCCAGGGGGCAGTTTTGCATTGTCGTTCGGCTCGGAACGCAAGACGACCGGCTCGTACTACACACCGCCGCAACTGGTGCAAGAACTGGTCACGAGTACCCTCAAGCCAGTCTTAGCGGAACGGCTCCAAGCTGCGCGTACCCAGGAAGCCAAAATCGCTGCCCTCCTGAACCTCAAGGTGCTCGACCCGGCGTGCGGCTCCGGGCATTTTCTGCTGGCCGCTGCCCGTTACCTTGGCCGCGAACTGGCCCGTCTGCGGTTCCAGGAAGATGAACCATCCCCCGATGCGGTACGCCAAAGCGTGCGCGACGTGATCACCCACTGCATCTACGGCGTTGACAAAAACCCGCTGGCGGTAGAGTTGGCCCGCGTTGCCCTGTGGATCGAGTCGCACGATAGCGAAAAACCGCTCACCTTCCTCGACCACCGCATCAAATGCGGAGACTCGCTGGTCGGCATCCTCAACCTCGATGTGCTCAAAACTGGCATCCCAGACGACACCTTCGCTCCATTGAGCACAGACGATAAAGAGATCGCGAATAGTCTAAAAAAGCGGAATCGCAGCGAGTGCCGCAGTCTCGCGAGTGGGCAAATGCGGCTCCCATTCGCGCCTGCGCAAGTGGTAGCGGCCCTGGGCAGCAAGCACCACGATATCGAAGCGATTGCCGACGACTCCCCTGCGGCTGTGCGCGAGAAAAAGAACCGCTACGAACGCTTGTTGGCTGACCCCAAGCGGCTCCGCCTTATCGAAGCATGCGACCTCTGGACTGCCGCGTTCTTTCAGCGCTTTACGCCCGAACTGCTCAAATCTCATGCCGCGATCACTACAGATGTTGTGACCGATCACCTCGCTGAGCTGGCGCATCCCCAAGCCCTTGCCGCTGCTCAAGCGCTCGCCGTCGAGAACCGGTTTTTCCACTGGCCGCTAGAGTTCCCGGAGGTGTTTCACCCCTCCCCCCATCGCAGCGGAGGGGAATCGACTCTCCCCTCTCCCAAAGCCTTGGGAGAGGGGGGCTGGGGGGGTGAGGTCCCTCCCCCCTCTCCCAAAGCCTTGGGAGAGGGGGGCTGGGGGGGTGAGGTCCCTCCCCCCTCTCCCAAAGCCTTGGGAGAGGGGGGGTGGGGGGGTGAGGGCGGCTTCGATGTCATCCTCGGCAATCCACCCTGGGAACGCATCAAGTTGCAGGAAGAAGAGTTCTTTGCCAGCCGCGATACCGCCATTGCTCGGGCTCCGAATGCCGCCGCCCGTAAACGGCTGATCGCCGACCTACCCAAGACCAACCCCGCCCTCTGGCACGAATACCAGCGTGCCCTGCACGGCGCCGAAAGCACCAGCCGCTTTTTACGGGGCAGTGGTCAATATCCCCTCACCGGCCGCGGCGACATCAACACCTACTCGGTCTTTGCCGAACGGGTGCGTAGCCTGCTCAATATCCGGGGGCGGGCGGGCATCATCGTCCCCACCGGCATCGCCACCGACGCCACCAACCAGTTCTTCTTCGCCGATCTGGTGGAAAAAGGGCAACTGGCCAGTCTGTTTGATTTTGAAAACCGCGACAAACTCTTCCCGGCGGTGGATAGTCGCATGAAATTCTGCCTGCTCACCCTCACCGGCAGAAACGTATCAGCGAGTGCCCCTGCTTTCGCCTTCTTCGCGACCCGCACCGAACACCTGCACGACTCACGCCGAGTGTTCAGCCTGACTGCCGAGGACATCGCCCGCATCAACCCCAACACCCGCACCCTGCCGGTCTTCCGTACCCGCCAGGATGCCGACCTGACCAGAGCTATCTACGAGCGCGTGCCGGTGTTGGTTAACGAACACACGGGAGAAAACTCTTGGGGCGTGCGCTTCATGGCGATGTTCCACATGTCCAACGACTCGCACCTCTTCCGCACCCGTGCAGAGCTGGAAAAGCAAGGTTACCGGCTGGTGGGGAATGTGTTTGTGCCCTCACCCCCTAACCCCCTCTCCCACGCTGCGGGAGAGGGGGGAAGGATCGCAGCCCCCGACCTCTCTTCTCGCGCTGCGGGAGAGGGGGAGTACAAGTTACCCAGGGCCAGCCAGGAACTGATTGCCAGGGCGCGGCAGTTGCGTCGCGAGGCGACGACCGCCGAAAGCCTGCTCTGGGAATTGTTGCGTGACCGTCGGCTGTTAGGCCGGAAATTCCGGCGTCAACACCCGATTGGACAATTCATCGCCGACTTTTTCTGTGAGGATGCCCGTCTGATCATCGAGATAGATGGCGCCGTGCACCGCGAACCCACTCAGCAGGAACGCGACCGTTTGCGGGAGGAAATCCTGCGCGAACATGGCTTTGCCATGCTGCGCTTTACCAATGAGCAGATATTCGACCACACAGAACAAGTCCTCCAAGAGATTGCTGCCTATGTCACTGCCCATTCCTACGAGCACCCATCCCCCCTTTCACCCCCTCTCCCCAAGCCTGGGGAGAGGGGGCCGGGGGGTGAGGGCCGCTACCTCCCCCTCTACGAAGCCAAGATGATCTGGCACTACGACCACCGCTACGGCACCTATGAGGGCGTGCGCGACCGCTCCAGCACCCAACTGCCCACGCCTGATGAGCACCAGCACGCCGACCCGCACTTTGTTGTCCAGCCCTGGTACTGGGTGCCCGCCGAAGAAGTGCAAGCCCGCCTGGGCGACTGGCGGCGCGGCTGGCTGCTGGGGTTTCGCGATGTGACCAACGCCACCAACGAGCGCACTGCCATCTTCAGCCTGCTGCCCAGAGTTGGGGTAGGACATACGATGCCCATAGTCCTTACGGGTGAGATTTCGGCTATTCATCTCTCGTGTTTTCTAGCCAATCTAAATGTCCTGATTTTTGATTGGGCATTGCGCCAGAAAATTGGTGGGACGCATCTTACTTTCTTCATCCTCCGCCAACTCCCTATTTTTCCCCCCACTGCCTACACCCCTGCCGACCTCGCCTTTATCGTGCCACGGGTGTTGGAATTGACCTACACCGCCTGGGACATGAAGCCCTTCGCGGACGATGTATGGAACGAAGCCGATGAGGCGCTGCGCGCCGCAATTGCTCCCGCTCTCTCCAAGCCTGGGGAGAGCGGGCTAGGGGGTGAGGGCCATCCCCCCTCGCCCGCAGCGCGGGAGCGGGGGCTAGGGGGTGAGGGCCAGAGGAAGCCAGGAGGTGAGGGCATCCCCTTCCCACCCTTCCGCTGGGACGAAGACCGCCGCGCCATTCTGCGCGCCGAGCTGGACGCCTATTACGCCCGGCTCTACGGCCTCACCCGCAAACAACTGCGCTACATCCTCGACCCCGCCGACCTGACCGAACGCGAACTTGCCGACATCCTCGACCCTTGGGAAGAGGTGAGCGACCCGCTTGATCCGGTAGGGTACGCCGAACGTGTGGCTGCCAGCACCTTCCCCGGCGAAACCTTTCGCGTGCTGAAGGAGAAGGAGATACGTCAATACGGCGAATACCGCACCCGGCGGTTGGTGCTCGAGGCATGGGAGCGGTTATCATAAGTGCGGTGAAAGGTATCATACCCACACGGTGGGGGCGCGGCGCTGCCGCGCCCATTCACGAATGCTGATAGAACCGCATATCGTTAAATGCCGTTCCTATAAGATGCCCACCTTCATCAACCTGAGCCGATTTCCCACTGACTTTCCAATCACGACCGAAATTACCCAGCCCACCGATCATCTGGGGTGATCCCGATTGATCGAACATAGCATAAACCATAAAGCGGGCGTGTGCATTAATCTGCTCAAATAGATGTGGTGACCATGGTGCACATACATCTATCGGATATTTCACATCCACGTAGCGCTGGATAATCCACGGTTCGCCTTGTGCTATTCGTGATCGAACAAACGCCAATGTTTTCTGCGCCGCACTCCGCGAACCATTGATACGAAAAACACCGCGCCCCTGACTGTAATACAATCCGCTCCCCGCACCGCATTTCAATACCAGCATGCGCCGTGCCGCTGTTGATAGATAAGCGATCTGATCGATAGTACGAATGCGCTGGAGTTGACAGGCAATCTCTGCGGGCAAACCAATCGCCAGCGGTGAGAGATCGACGACATCGGAACGCAATAGCGCAACGCTCAGGATCGTCGCCATCAAGCTCCCAAACAGACTGGCATCGTGAATAGGTAAAATCGGCAGACGTGGCCGACTATGTAACAGGTTAATAACATCCCTGTCGAAATCGGTAAGCTGACACGGGGTAAGTAACGCCAACCCAAGCTGCTCTACTAAGCCATTAACTCGCAAGTAGACATACCAATCTCCATGGGCATAACGGCAGAAGATAACGACAACTCACTATCAAGGTCTATTCTTCGGGTGGGAAGATGAGTTCAGTTGTGATCATGCGTGGAATGATCGCGCTCACGGGGTTTCTGCATCATCACGAGTAGCCCAATCCCTGCAATAAGGCTGATCGTTCCGGTAAGAATGACCAGGCCTCCGATGCGTAACGCCTGTTCGGTTGTCAGTTCGGAACGCGGTAGATACCAAAGCCAGTGGTCGATCAGATGCTGGTTCGCCGGTTCATAGTACCATGCCCAACGCGGACCAGGATGTGTCGGCATTGGCGCCACAGCAGTATCTACAATTGCAAGACGAGTATCATCATCGGTCTGACCATACAAGGCAACGATGATTGGCCCTAATGGCTCATCACGATCACTAAAACCTATGGCAAGTGGATTCCACGTCTGTACAACAACCTCTAAACGACTCCAACCAGATGGTAAGCGCAGGTGATAAAGACGTCGCTGCCCACTCGGTAATCTGCCTTGATCATAACCGTCCAAGCGGAGACGCAATTGACTATCAGGTGCTCCGACCGGACGTTGATCATCAAGGATCAGCGTGATGCGCGCGGCGCTGTTCACAAGACAAGCGAATTCCCCCTTTGGTCCGGTGCGTCGCGGGAATATTGCGCCATCTGTAGACTCACCGGCATAGATACCATCACCCAGTTGGCAGAAAGGTGGCGGAACACGATAACGCGCCCACCGGTCGAACAACAGCCGCCAGTGCCCGACCAGTGGCGATTCAGCGATAGTGTAGGTGCTATTATGGAAAGGGGTCGAAACAACATACGTATCAAAATTAAGAAGAACGCCACCAAGATTACCGATGAATCCTGTAGTACTGAGGACGAGCACCAGAATCAACAGGCCTATCTTCAACTGTTGCGCCGAGGTTGGCATGAAAAGACTGGACGCCAAAATGATAACCGGCGCCACGACCGGCAATAAGAAGCGTGGCCCCCAAACGCCACCACCTGGCCAATGTGCCCAGCAGGCATAGAGGAACAGGTGCGAGAGGAACAATCCTACAACTATCAGAACCAATGCTCGCTTGCCGCGCCGCCAGAAGACAATCCCACCAGGAAGTGCCAGCAAGAGAGCTGGTGCATACAAGAACACACTTTTTCCCGGACTAAGCAGCAAGCCGAAAAGCCCTTCACCAAGCGGGGTGGTGAACGAAAATGCTTCACTTTCGTATCCAGAGGCTATTGGTGTTGCAAAACGGGCCAGGTTGTACCATACGAACAGTGCCAAACCAGGAAGTAATCCAACTATCCAGCTTAGTGCTCCGTAGCACACGCTACGCGGAACGTACCATCGTCGCACAGTGACATCGTACATCTGCAACAGCGCACGGTATTGCAGCCAGACGTTCGATAATTCCCAGAGAATGTACAGAGTGATGATCGGCAGTGCAACCGCAGCAGCAATGCGCGTCACAAGTAGCAACCCAGACAGCAATCCTGACACAAACAGTCGCCAATAATTGGTTCTGGAGGATTGAAATGCACTCCAGGCATTGTAGGTCGCGCCAAGGATCAAGAGAGCGGCGAGCGGCTCGGAAAAGAATGTCCGGGCATAAACCCAGGCAAAAGTGGACAGACCGTAAATGAGCGCCAAGACTAGTGACCATCCGATAGTCGCACCAAGTTGTTGTGCCCAGCGCGCTATGACGGCACATGTTGCCGCAGTGAGCAATCCATTTAGCATCGTTACTGCAAACCGCGACGCATAATCAGCAGACAAACCACCAGGCGTAATCATCGTTCCGAGAAGATGTAGTGGGATGGCGAGCAGAGAGGGAAGAATGCCGTAAGGTGAATAGACGTTGCCATCACGACCGTGTCGCAATGCCGCGACAGGCGCACCATCTTCAACGACAACGGCTACATCACTGCATTCGAGCAAGCTACGAGTGACGGCAAGCATCGTTTCTTCATCAGCCGAGTATGTATGTCCGCTCATCGTGAGCAAGTAGAAACCACTGAGCATGAAAAAGACAGCAAGCGCTAGTGCCTTGTTAGGTTAGATTTTGTTCTTTTACAACCGGATACAGACGCCTGAGTTTGATGCGGGCATCGGCGGTGGTAAAGTGCCATATGATCTTACTACACGCTTTATTACGACGCTCTTCC
>Ga0272446_1001442_pt1 | contig 34556 bp, 32 predicted proteins | sample YNPCB0061_FD_194587 | JGI IMG/M metagenome (GOLD analysis project Ga0272446, IMG submission 194587) | Hot spring microbial mat communities from Yellowstone National Park, WY, United States - YNP-CB-006-1 | ecosystem: Environmental > Aquatic > Thermal springs > Hot (42-90C) > Sediment | place...
GTCTCGGCGTTTTCGAGAGTGAAGGGCAGGGGGCGATAAGCGAAACGAATGGGCGCCGGAGCAACGCCGGCGCGCACCCACAGTCCTGCCGCTGCCGCGCCCAGCAACGCCAGGCCGGCCAGGATTCGCCCCATCACGCAGAAACTGTAACACGCCTTGCGCCCGCGCCGGGGAATGCCGGTTTAACCGGGAATTCAGGCGTCGCGGCCTATTTCAGGCCGCTTTATCTGATATACTGGAAAGTGCCTTCCGTTACCGCATCCGATACTCTCTCCCCTCCCGCCGCAAAGGACAACCGGGAGAAAATGCTGGAGCGGGCGATGGCCCGCCACCATTACTCCGGCGACGCGCTGATTGAGGTGCTGCACACGGCCCAGGAGTTGTACGGCTTTTTGTCGCCGGCTCTGCTGAAGACGGTCGCCCGGAAGCTGCGCCTGCCCCCCAGCCGGGTGCTGGGGGTGGCCACGTTTTACCACTTCTTTTCTCTGAAGCCGAAGGGTGAGCACACTTTCGTGGTCTGTCTCGGCACGGCCTGTTACGTAGCGGGAGCACCGAACCTGCTGGCCACGCTCGAGAAGCGCTGCGCCAAGGCCGGCGCCACCAGCCCGGACGGCAAGGTGAGCGTGGACGCCGCCCGGTGCATCGGCTCCTGCGGGCTGGCGCCGGCGGTGATTTACGATGGGAATATTCTGGCCCGGGTAAAGCCGGAACAACTCTCCAAAGAGCTGGATCGGATTGGTGTCCAATGACGATTGAGGAACTATTTGAACAGCAGGCCAGCGAACTGGAGCGGCAGCAGAAACTGGAAAACCGGATCTATTGCTGCACGGCCGCAGGTTGCGTTTCCTCCGGCTCGGAGGCCGTGAAGAAAGCGATCGCGGGCGAGATCAAGAGCCAGGGGCTGGAGGGCAAAGTCGAGGTCTGCGGGACCGGCTGCATGGGCATGTGCAGCCGCGGCCCGCTGGTCCGCACGGCCAAAGGCAACGCGCTGTACGGCGACGTGCAGCCGGGCGACGCGGCCGCCCTGGTGAGCGACCCCGCCAGGCTGGCGCACCTGCGCATCGACACCGCGGCGCCGTTCTTCATCAAGCAGAAGAAGATCGTCCTGGCCAACAGCGGGTACGTGGACCCGGAGAAGATCTCCGACTACGTGGCGGCGGGCGGATACCAGGCCATGGCCAAGGCCATGACCGAACTGGGTCCCCAGGGGGTGATTGAGGAGATCAAGAAATCGGGATTGCGCGGCCGCGGCGGGGCGGGCTATCCCACCGGCCTGAAGTGGGAATTGGTGGCGCGGCAGCCGGCGGGAGTGAAATACGTCGTGTGCAACGCCGATGAAGGCGACCCGGGCGCGTTCATGGACCGCAGCGTGCTCGAAGGGGATCCGCACCGGGTGCTGGAAGGCATGGCGATCGCCGCTTACGCGGTGGGAGCGCAACAGGGCTACATTTACGTGCGGGGCGAATACGGGCTGGCGATCCAGCGCCTGCAAACGGCCATCAAACAGGCCGAGCGGGAGCGCCTGCTGGGCAACCGGATACTCGACGACGGTTTCCAGTTCCGGGTGGACCTGCGGATCGGCGCCGGGGCGTTCGTATGCGGGGAAGAGACCGCCCTGCTGGCCTCGATCGAAGGCCGGCGCGGGCAGCCGCGCCCGCGGCCTCCCTACCCGCCGCAATCCGGGTTGTGGGGCCGGCCCACGCTGATCAACAACGTCGAAACCTACGCCAACGTGCCGCCCATCATCGCCCGGGGGGGAGACTGGTTCGCGGGCATCGGCACAGCCGCCAGCAAGGGCACCAAGGTGTTCGCGCTGGCCGGGAAGATCCGGAACACCGGTCTCATCGAAGTCCCCATGGGCACGCCGCTGCGCGAGATCCTGTTCGACATCGGCGGGGGCATTCCCGACGGCAGGCAGTTCAAGGCGGCCCAGACGGGAGGGCCCTCGGGCGGCTGCATTCCGGCCGAGTTTCTGGATACTCCGGTCGATTACGAATCCCTGGCCGGGATCGGCTCGATCATGGGCTCGGGCGGGCTGATCGTCATGGACGACACCTCCTGCATGGTCGACGTGGCCCGGTTCTTCATGGAGTTCTGCATGGACGAGTCCTGCGGCAAGTGCATCCCCTGCCGCGCGGGCACCGTGCAGATGCACGACATCCTGGAGCGGATGACCAAGGGCGAAGCCACCCTGCGGGACCTGGCGATTCTCGAGGAGCTGGCCGGCCTGCTTCGGGAAGCCAGCCTGTGCGGGCTGGGCCAGACGGCGCCCAACCCGGTCATGAGCACTCTGAAGTATTTCCGGGCGGAATATGAGGCGCACATCCGCGAGCACCGGTGCCCGGCCGGGCTTTGCGAACTCCACGCGGATGAGGGAGGTGGGCGGTGAGTGTAGTCACCCTGGAAATCGATGGAAAAGCCTGCACCGGCGTCGACGGGGAAACCGTGTTCGACGTCGCCTGGGCGAACGGCATCAAGATTCCGCGCCTGTGCCACATCGGCGGTCTGCCGAACATCGGCGCCTGCCGGCTGTGCCTGGTGGAGATCGAGGGGCAGAAGAAGCTCGCGGCCGCCTGCATCACCCAGGTTACCGAAGGCATGGTGGTGCGCACGAAGACCGAGAAACTGCTGGCTCACCGCCGTCTCATCGTCGAGTTGCTGTTTGCCGAGCGCAATCACGTCTGCGCGGTGTGCGTGGCCAACCGGCACTGCGAATTGCAGGACCTGGCCGCGGAACTGGGGCTCGATCACATCCGCCTGCGCTACCAGTTCCCGAAGCTGGGCGCCGACACCAGCCACGAACGCTTCGGCGTCGATCACAATCGCTGCGTGCTGTGCAGCCGGTGTGTCCGGGTTTGCGACGAAGTGGAAGGGGCCCACACCTGGGATATCCAGGGCCGCGGCGCGAATTCGCTGGTGATTACCGACCTGGGCGAACCCTGGGGCGATTCCGACACCTGCACCAGTTGCGGGAAGTGCGTTCAGGTTTGCCCCACCGGAGCGCTGTTTGAAAAGGGCAAAGCGGTCAGCCAGATGCGCAAGGATCGCGGCTTCCTCAAGTACATCGTCACGGCAAGGGAGAAGGGCGAATGGATTCGGTAAACCAAAAACCGCGCCTGGCCACCGTGTGGCTGGGCGGCTGTTCCGGGTGTCACATGTCGTTTCTCGATCTGGATGAGCGGCTGATCGAGATCGCGCCGCTGGTTGAGGTGAAGGCCTCCCCGTTGACCGATTACAAGGATTTTCCCGAGGTGGACATCACCCTGGTGGAGGGCGCGGTGGCCAACCGCGATCATCTCGAGCACATCCAGACCGTCCGGCGGCGTACCCGGATCCTGGTATCGTTCGGGGATTGCGCGGTCACCGGCAACGTAAGCGGCATGCGCAACGCGTTCACCATCCCGGAATGCCTGGACCGCGCCTACCGTGAGAACTCCGCCGTGGTGGTGGGCATTCCCGAGGGCAACGCGGTGGTGCCGGCGCTGCTCAACCATGTTCGTCCGGTCCACGAAGTAGTCGAGGTCGATTATCACCTGCCCGGCTGCCCGCCCGACGCGGACGCCATCTACCGGCTGCTGACCGACCTGCTCAATGGCAAGCAGCCCGCATCCGATGGACGGAGGTTCGGATAATGTCGCAGCGCATCCTGATCAACACCGTCACCCGCATCGAGGGGCACGCCAAGATCTCCATCTACGTGGATGACGCCGGCGAGGTCTCCTCGGCGCAGTTTCACGTGGTGGAATTTCGCGGTTTTGAGAAATTCTGCGAAGGGCGGCCATTTCACGAGATGCCGGGATTGATGTCGCGCATCTGCGGCATCTGTCCGGTGAGTCACGTGCTGGCCAGTTCCAAGGCCGGCGACCGGCTGCTGGGCGTGGAAGTGCCCGCGGCGGCGGTGAAACAGCGCCGTCTGGTGAATCTGGGGCAGATCCTGCAATCCCACGCTCTGAGTTTCTTCCATCTTTCCTCGCCGGACTTCCTGCTGGGTTTTGACGGCGACCCGGAGAAGCGCAACCTGTTCGGTCTGATCGAGCAGGACGCCGATCTGGCCCGGCGCGGCATCCGGCTGCGCAAGTTCGGGCAGCGCATTATCGAACTGGTGGGCGGGCGGAAGATTCACCCTTCATGGAGCACCCCCGGGGGGGTGATGACCCAGCTTTCCCCCGAAACCCGCGACGAGATCGCCTCCGGCGTTCCCGAGGCTCTCGAGTCGGTGAAGTTTGCGCTCGGCAAGATGAAATCGCTGCTCGACGGGTTTCCGGCCGAGATCGAGCACCTGGGCAACTTTCCCTCGCTGTTCTTGGGTACGGTCACCGAGCACGGCCAACTCGAGTTTTACGACGGCGTCATCCGCATTGTGGACGCCGAGGGGAACATCGTGGCCGACGGACTGGATCCCCTCCGGTACTACACCTACATCGGCGAAGCGTCCGAAGAGTGGAGCTACATGAAGTTCCCCTACTACAAGCCGCTGGGATATCCCGGGGGGATGTACCGGGTGGGTCCGCTGGCCCGGTTGAACGTGTGCACTGCCACCGGCACCCCGCTGGCCGACCGGGAGCTGCGCGAGTTCAAGCAGCGCTCCCGGGGCGCGGTCTGCCAGTCGTTCCACTACCACCTGGCGCGGCTGATCGAGATGCTGGCCTGCGTGGAACGGATCGAGGAACTCCTGGTGGACCGCGATTTGCTCGGCAAGCGGGTCTGCGCGCGCGCGGGTCAGAACCGCAACGAGGGGGTGGGCTCCTGCGAAGCTCCCCGCGGCACCCTGTTCCATCACTACGTGGTGGACGACAACGGCGTGATGCAGAAGGCCAACCTGCTGATCGCCACCGGACAGAACAACCTGGCGATGAACAAGGGGGTCACCCAGGCGGCGCAGCGTTTCGTCCGTCCGGACGCTCTGACCGAAGGCATGCTGAACCGTGTGGAAGCGTGTATCCGGGCCTTCGACCCGTGCCTGTCCTGCTCGACCCACGCCATCGGGCGGATGCCGCTCGACATCGAGGTGAAGAACAGGCGGGGAGAAGTTCTCAAGCGGTTCCGGCGGGGCTAGAAGATGGAGGCGGTTCTGATCGCGCTGGGCAACGTCTTCCGCCGGGACGACGGGGCCGCCCGGCGCGCCCTCAAATTGCTGGGGCCGGTTCCGGGGGCGAAGATCTTCGAGCTGATCCAACTGGCCCCGGAGATCTCCGAAGACATCGCCGGAGCCGATGTGGTGGTGTTCCTCGACGCGGACCTTGAGCCGGGCCCGGCCCGTCTCGAGCCGGCCGGTCCGGTTCCGGCGTCGCCCAGCCCGCTGGCCCACGCACTGCGGCCCGAAGAGGTCGTGGAACTCTCGCGCCGCCTGTTTGGCTTCCGCGGCGAAGCCTGGCTTTGCCGCATACCGGGCGAAGATTTCGGCGAAGGAGAAGGCCTGAGCGAACGGGCCGCGGAGAATGCGCGGGCGGCGGCGGCGCTACTGCGGATGCGCCTCGCCCGGTGAGGCGGGCGGGGAGGCCAGCCGGCCGCTCAGAAAGCCGCTCAGCGCGGAACACGGAAAGCGCCGCCCTACGTAAAACGGGCCGAAGCGCGCGTAGATGGCGCTGCCCTCGTCGAAGCGCATTTCGTAGACCAGCCTTTTGAAGACCAGCGGATCGTCGGCGAACAGATCCACACCCCACTCCCAGTCGTCGAAGCCGATGGAACCGGAAATGATCTGCTTGACCTCGCCGGCGTACTTGCGGCCGCTGATGCCGTGCTGGTGCATCATTCGCCCGCGGTCGCGGATGGGAGTGGTGTACCAGTTCCTGACTTCGCCGCGCTTGCGGTCCATGGGATAGAAACAGACGAACCGGGAATTGGGAATCTGGGGCCACAGGCGCGGCGCCATGGCCTTGCTCTGCATGGCCAGCAGCGCCTCGACTTCCTGTTGCCATTCCGGGCTATCCGGCTCGACACCCCGCCCGGCCAGCGTGGCAAACAGTTTCACGCTCGATTCATAGAGCCCAAGCTCGACCACGGAAAGGTAGGAGGTGGAGGGTTCGAGGAAATCGGCCAGCCGCAGCCGGGTGAGCGCCAACTCGATGTCGTTAAGTTCTTCAAAGCTGCGCCGGAAGTGCAGCAGGAGGAGGTCGCCCTTGTGGCCCAGCATCGAGAAAAGGGCGGTCATTCCTTCCCGTTCCGGCTCCCTCAGTAATGAGGCCGCTTCGGCGACAATTCCAGCCTGCACTTCCGGAGCCAGGGCTTTCCAGGCGGCCCACCGCACTTTCATCATCTGGTGAAGTATGCCCGACCCCTCTAAGGTCAAGGGAACAGCAGGAAGCTGCTCCGGTTTTTCAGCGTTCATCGGTACCAGCTTAGCAGGGAAGGGGCGGGCAAACGCCGGCGGGCGTTTGCCCGGGGTGACTCATTGGGCCAGGCGAAGGACCATGCTGGCGATGCGGATAAAGGCGTCCTTGAGCTGGGCTTTGTTGGGAGCGTAGACATACATCCCGGCCGGCTTGCTGCTGTCGTAGATCGGGCTGCCGGGGTCATTGGCGACGCGGCGCATGAAGGTCTCAGCGGGTGCGTCGGTGGCTCCGCCCAAGCCGATGGAGTAGATGACCGGGTTCAAGGTGTCATTGCGGATGGCGGTTGCCGCGTTGTCGGCGGCGTTGGTGGCGGCGATCGCCATATTGTTGTTGTAAACGCTGGAATAATTGACGATCTTGTACGGTGAACTGCCCAGGAAGGCAAGGTACCCGGAGGTGGAGTTGCCGTAGATGTCCTGGGCCACCATATACGCGGCGATGTCCGAGGTCACGTAGTTCGGGTGGTTCGGATAAAAGGAGCATCCCGAGTCATTGGTGAGCAGGTTGCCCTCGGTACTCCCCGGCAGGTACTGATACAGTCCGTACACGGTGGAGCCGGCCAGAGCGAGTCCGGCTCTCTTGGGGGTCTTGCTGTTGCAGGTGCTCGAGGTCTTGATAGGCCAATCGGCGGTGATCGTATTGGGCTGGCCGTCGGTGAAGAAGACGATTGCGTTGAGCGCTCCGGGCTCATTCAAAGTCTTGATCTGCTCCCAGGCTTTGGTCAGGGCCTGGGCGGTGCTGGTGCCCGAGGCACAGTTAATGGCGTCGATCATGGTGTTGATATTCGGGCTGGCGGTCTGGAAGTTGAAGCTCGGCGCGAAGTCCACGTTGTAGGTGATCGCGAAGGAAACCAGGCCGATGCGGTCCCGGCCGTTGGCGAAGTAGCTGACGAAGGTCTTGGCGGCCTCCTTTACGTCGGCGCAGGCATTGGAGCCACTCGGGCCCAGCGATCCGGAGCGGTCGATGACCAGCATGATGTTCACGTCGCGCCGGGCGGCCGTACCGGTGGCCACGATCGTGCTGGAGGTCAGCCCGAGCGAGCGCATGAAATACAGCGGCGCCCGCACCGAGGCGGTTACCTTGACGGTCCGCAGTTTCAACTGGGTTTCATCCACGACGGTATTCACGGTCCGGTTGGTGGTGAAGAGGTACTGGTCGGGGAAATTGGCGGTGAAGAAGCGTTCGGCCGTCGAGGCGGCGTTGTCCCGTTGGGAAGCCAGGTCCTGGCCCCGGCTCAGCGAACGCGCCCCGGCGAGAGCGCCGGCGTCCACGGCCGCCACCAGCCGGGCCTTAATTGCGTACAGCAGGCTGGCATCGACCGCCAGTCCCACAATCGGAACGGTGACCGCCATCATTCCGGCGGTCAGCAGGACTGCGACCCCTTTCCGGCGTCTGCCCGCGGGCCGTGCTTGGGTTTGGAGTTTCATGGCGCTCTCCCTCAGAAAATGGACCGGGCATACACCCCGGTGCTTTTTTGATACTGCTGGAAATCCAGATCCGGAGACGGCAGGTACACCTCCGCGGTGTACGCGATTTCTCCCTGATTGAGCGACAGCACGTTGCCGAACGCGCCGGCACGCGCACTGGTCTCCTTTAAGTAATTCGCCACGTTGCCCTGGCTGTCGAGCAGGCTGGGCGACGGAGTGCCAAACGAACTGGCGCGCAGTTGCGGGTTGCCGACCACGATTCTCTGGGTCACCACGCTCTGATTCAGATTCGTGCAGGCGGAGCCGGACAGAGACGCGGCATCGCAATCGGCCTGATACACCTTGATGATGCGCGAGAGGATGACCACGCCGTTGCCTCCGGTACGGGTCATGCCCGTGCCCTGGGCCAGGCGCACGATGAGGTCCTGGTTGGTGCTGGTGGAGAAGTCCACGCCGCGGGCATACATGTGGCCCGCGTCGCGGCTGAGTTGGGTGGCGTGGATGCTGCGCCCGAGATTGGTGCCCACCACGAAGGTGCCCACCATCAGCGGCACCGCGAAAGTGGATACGAGCGCGAACTCCAGCAGCGTGTTGCCGCTTTCACCTTTTTTGCGAATGATGCGCATGCTTCACCTCGCCGCCTGCCCCGTCAGCGGGCGGGCGGAATGCCATTGGGGGAGGCCTCCATGCGGTCCGATGACCGCACTGTGATCGTGAGCGGGGTGGCGCTCCGCATGATCGGAGCCATCCAACTCCACTGGTATCCCTCGATCGACACCTCGACCAGGTTTCCTCCGGCGTTGCTGGCTGTTTCGGCCAGGGTCACGGGATCGTAGTAGCGAATCTTGATTTTTTCGGCGTTGGCCGCGCCGTTCAAAAAGCCCATGGCGTTGCGCTGCACGACGGTCTTGATGGAGGCGTCCTGCCCCATGCCGTCCATGGTCTGGCTGGTCACGGCGTAACGCACTCCTTCGCGCACCGCATGCCGGAATGTAGTTTGCAGGAAGATGGCGACGGCGTAGTCGAACGTGGCCAGGGTCACCGCAAGCATGGGAACCAGGACCAGCGCGGTCTCCACCATTGCGCTGCCCCGGGAACGTCTGCGCCGGGCTGGTGATCGAATCATCGCAACAAGCCTCCGATCGAACGGTTATCGACAGGCTAACAGGTAAGGGGAGCCACTGATATCCGTCAGGTACGGAAGTTCTGAGGCTTTTACGCCTTACGACGCCGGGTAGTGTGCCCTATGTTGCGGGGCGTACGGCTGGCTCACGGGTTGGCCCGGCTGGCGGTCTCCGGCATGGCGTAATAGCCCGTGCGAGTGTGGACTACGGCTCCCGGCACGTCCACCCTGACCTGGATCCGGCGGTACGAGCCATCGGCCGGCTGATCGGCCGGGGTGTAGCCGAGGATGTACTGGTTGCGGATCTCGTGGGCGACCTCGCGGGCGATGCCTTCCACTTCCCGCACCTGGTCCGGGTACCAGGCGCGCCCGCCCGTCGAGCGGGTGAGGAGGTCGAGATCGCGCCGGGCCCGCGCCGCCGCCGAGGGCTCCTCGTTGCCCAGCAGCCCGATCGCGAAAACGATCACTTCGTTCTGCTGGGCCATGCGCACCAGGTGCTCGATCGAAAGGCGGCTGCTGTTGTCTTCGCCGTCGGTCACCACCAGGGCAACCTTTTTCTCCCTGGCGCCGCGTTGCTTCAGGTGCGTTACGGCCAGGCGAAGCGCGTCGCGGATGGCTGTCCCCCGGGCGGAATCAAGGAGGCGGAGGCCGTGCTCGAGTTTGGCGATGTCGCTGGTGAAGTCCTGGTCCAGGTAAGCATCCTCGTCGAAGTTGAGGACGAAGGCTTCGTCTTCCGGGTGGGAGGCCCGAATCAACGCGAGCGCGGCCGAGGCGACCCGGTCGCGCTTGGCGGCCATGCTCGGGCTGCGGTCCACCACCAGGCCCAGAGAGATGGGCACGTCCTCGCGGCGGAACAGGCTGATCCGCTGGGGCGTTCCGTTTTCAAAGACGTGGAAAGCCTCCTGGGGCAAAGAAGGCAGAAAGTGTCCGGCGGCGTCAAAAACCGAGGCATTCAACACCACCAGCCGCGTATCGGTGCGGAACACGGCTTCCGGCTCCCGGGACTGCGCCCAGGCGCCGCCGGCCAGACCAGCGATGGCAAAGAACAGAGCAACGTTCAGAACAACCTCCGCACAACCAGAGTCGTACGGCGAGCGGCTCGGACAGCACGCCTATCAGCCAGTATACGCCGGTCCGGGCAGCGCCGTTTCCCGTATACTGATCGCCATGGACTCGCGATGCTTCGTTCTCATGCTGGCCGCCGCCGCCCTGCTGCCGGGCCAGACGCGCCGCAGCGTGTTCGTGATCACCGATGCCGAGGGGGTGGCGGGCATCTGCCGCCAGGACCAGACCGATCCCAAGGACCCGGAACTGCGCCGCCTGCTCACCGGCGAAGTGAACGCCGCCGTCGAGGGCTTTCTGGCCGGGGGCGTCACCGAAGTGCTGGTCTGGGATGGCCACGATGGCAGCCAGACGCTTTCAGCGGATACGATTCATCCCCGCGCCAGGCTGATCATCGGGGCGCTGGGACCCAGTATGACCCTCGAGCGGAAGTACGACGCCATTGCCTTTCTGGGCCAGCACAGCCGCGCCAACGTGCGCGCCGGCATCATGGCCCACAGTTACAGCTCGCTGGGGATTCAGAACATCCTCATGAATGGCCGGAGCGTGGGCGAGATCGAAACGCGGGTGGCGCTCGCCGGATGGTATGACACGCCCGCCATCCTGCTCACGGGCGACCGCGCCGCGGTGCGGGAGATTCAAGCGATTGTGCCGGATATCGAGGTTGCGGAGGTCAAGGAAGGGCTGGCCCGCTATAGCTGCATCTCGCTGTCGGCCGATGCGGCCCGGAGCCAGATCCGGGAGGCCGCCCGGCGGGCCGCCGGGAAGATCGGCCGCATCCGCCCCTACAAGATCTCCGGGCCGGTGACGATCCAGATTGAGCACACGACCCGCAATTCGCTGCCCATCAGCGCCGGTCTGGCGCCGGGCACGACGGTGGTTGACGACCGCACCATCCGTTACGAGGGCAAGGACTTCATGGAAGCCTGGGTGCGGTCAGGTCTGTTCTAGACTTTGAAGCCGTACAATTTCGCCGCGTTCAATCCGCGGATGTTCGCCCGGCCGGACTCGGGGACGAAATCGAGCAGGGTGTCGAAGATCTCGACCTGTTTTTCGAAATCAGCCATATTCATGCCCAGCCCGCCCCAGATGATGCGGCCGGTCCCGAAGGCTCCCACCACGCGCCGCACCAGGGGCTTGAGATCGGCATGCGGCGGGGCCTGCCGGGACGAGTAGCGCACCGCGGAGAACTTCATATAGACGCGCGGGAGCTCAGCCAGACGGAGCACTTCTTCGTACTCCTGCGGCGTGCCCTCGCCATACCGGCCGAGGTGGTCGAGCACGACCGGCAGATCGCGGAATTCCGATGCCAGCCTGCGGATATCCGGGGCATGGCAGGGGATGAAGTGCATCTGAATGGCGATGCCCAGATCGAGCGCCTGGCGCCAGGTCGCCCGCATGCCGGGCGCGCGCATGTCCCGGTCGCGAATCGCCGTGCCCGGCCGGCTGGGCGGTTTGCCGGGCGGCAGGTTCTCGTGTATCCGCAGGGCCACAATGCGTCCCGGAAGGCGCCTCACCAGGGTCTCCATACGGTCCCGCGTATCCGGGGCGACGGGATCGAACAGGCAGGTGCCTTTGAAAAAGCCCGGAGACGGCTCGTGGGCGAAGAAGTACTCGAGCGACCGGTGGTCGTCCTGGTACGGCTCCGGGTGCACGATCACGGTGTGGTCGATCCTGGCCTGCCGCACGAACCCGACATAGGATTCGAGCGTCGCGGGCGGCGGCCGGTAGGTGGCCTGGGGATGGTAGGGAAAGCGTTGCGGGTCGAACAGATGAATGTGGGTGTCGATGAGCAGGCCCTGGGGACGGGCGGCGAGCGCGGGCAGGGCGCCGGCGGCGCCTGCCAGTAACTCTCTGCGGGAGACCATAGCTTCCGATTCTACCGGGCCGCGGTGAACACCGTCCACGGCCGCGCGGGCAGATCCCGCAGCAGAGGTCTCTGCCATTCGAAGGCGGGATACTTCCGGAGGTGTCCGGCGGCGTTGAAATCGAGGCCGCAGGCGTGCCCGGCAGCGGCGGCAAAAGACAGCCTCTCGGCCATGGCGGCGTCGGCCACTTTGTTCTGCACGGCTCCGGCGGGTCCGTGTTCGGCCTGCCAGGGCTTCAACCCGCGGCCGGAAAGATCGATATGCCCGCACAGCGTGCGCTCGTTCGGATCGTCCCTTTTCTCGTACGTGTCGTAGTGATCGGCCAGGAACCGTTTCCCGGCCGCCACGTCGATCCGGCCCCGGTTTTCCTGCATCAACTGGTCCCAGCGGATGCGCCGGGCGTTAGCGCTGCTGCCGGGATCGTTGACGGCAAAATCGGTTTCCTCGGTGATGAGTTTCGGATCCACCGGAAAGTTCGCGCCTCCGAAGTAGCCATCCCGGGTGCGCCACAGGTTCACGTTCTTCAGACCGAGTTCGAGACTGGCAATCTCGTTGGTCTTGTAATCGGCGACCAGCCAGTTGTTGGCGTACCCGCCGTTGTTGCCTTCCTTCATGATGCGCGCGAAATCGTCGATCGAAGCGGCGTACTGCATGGCTTTGCGGGCCCGCACGAACTCCGGGACGCCGTCCGGGTCCCAGCCCGAGAAGTTGCCGATTGTGGTTTCGGTGATCATGAGCCCGGCCGAGTTGATGCCGAAGTCGTCGCCGCTGTGGATCAGGCCCGGAAAGCCGTCCATGAGTATGCGTTCCCCCCGGGCGGGCACGATGTCGAAGACGATCAGCCAGCGCGCCCCGTCCAGGTAGCCGGTCCAGGCGTTGTGGCCGATCACGGGGCGGCCGTCGGTGGTGTAGCTGCCGGTGGCCACGAAGGCGCTGCAATGCTCCGGCGCGGGCGGACTGGCGGTTTTCTCGCGCCACTTCACATAGTTGGGGATCTCCAGCCAGGCGTTCATCGCCGCGACGTCCCACACATCCAGTTTGACGCCGCGCGAGCGCAGCCCTTCGGCGATGCCCTGCAACTCTTCGCGGTACTCCGGTTCGACGTGCGGCCAGAGGTCCTTTTCGGCGGCCTGGCGGAAATACTCCCAGTCCTTCTCCGTGTCATGCTTCAGTTCGAGCGCCACCACCTTGCGGGCGTCTTCGATCTCCCGGGCCAGCAAGGCCCCGTGCTGGAAACCGACTTGCGAGGGTGATCCTTCCAGGTGCACGAAAACCCAGCCATTCCTGGCCGGCTGGCGGAAGGCGCCTCGCAACCGCGCATCGCTCTGAGGTTCGCGGGAAACCAGGGCGAAAGCGCCGGCAAGCAGCAGGATCATCCAGAGGAAGGAACGTCGCATGGCTGTTGCTATTATAGGGGATCGAGCTATGGCCCAGAGGCTGACGGCTCACGTGAAGGCGGCGGGTTGAGCGTCCAAGCTGGGTCCAAAGGTTTTGGACCGTGTGCTGGCCAGCCTGCCTCGCGTGACCAACGCAAACGTACTGGTAGGGTTTGACACTGCCGACGACGCCGGGGTGTACAAGCTGACGCCGGAGTGTGCCCTGGTGCAGACGGTGGATTTCTTTACTCCCATCGTGGACGACCCGTTTACCTTCGGCGCGATTGCCGCGGCCAACTCGCTCAGCGACGTTTATGCCATGGGAGGCGTTCCCGTCTCGGCCCTTTCCATTCTGTGCTACCCGGCCAAGGGCGACCTGGACGACCTGGAAGCCATCCTCAAAGGCGGCATGGAGAAGATGCGCGAAGCCGGGTGTATCGTACTGGGCGGCCACAGCGTGAGCGACGACGAGATCAAGTTCGGCTACGCGGTGACCGGCACGGTCCACCCGGAGCGCGTGAAGACGAATGCGGGGGCCCGCGCCGGGGATGCCTTCGTGCTCACCAAGCGCCTGGGCACCGGCGTGATCGGGACGGCGCTCAAGCGCGGCATTGCGCGGGATGAGGATGTACGGGCGGCCGTGGATTCCATGCTCACCCTGAACCGCCGCGCCTGCGAGGCGATGCTCGCGCTCGAGGTGCACGGCTGCACGGACGTGACGGGTTTCGGCCTCATCGGCCACGCGCGGGAAATGGCCCTGGCAAGCGGGGTGACGATCGAAATTGAAGCCGCCGGCGTCCGTTTCCTGCCGGGGGCCGAAGAGTATGCGCGGCTGGGCGCCATCCCCGGCGGCTTGAAGAACAATCGCGAGTTTGCCTCGTGCGCCGTGGAGTTGGCGCGCGAACTGGCGCCCGAAGTCGAGACCTTGCTCTACGATCCGCAGACTTCGGGGGGCCTCCTCATCGCCCTTCCCGAGCCCGATGCCGCCGGGCTGGTCAAGCGCTTCCCCGAGGCATACCGCATCGGGAGGGTGCTGCCCCGCCAGGCGACGCCCATTCGTATCGTATGAAAGCCAATCCGCTGATCATCGCCCTGGACGTCGAATCCGCCGCTGAGGCACGTGCGCTGGTAGACAAGCTGGACGCGAGCGCGAATTTCTACAAGGTGGGCATGGAACTTTACGCCGCCGCCGGGATGGAGTTTGTGCGCGAGTTGCTGGGCCGCGGCAAGGACGTATTCCTGGATTTGAAGCTGTATGACATCGGTGAAACCGTCAAGCGCGCGGTCGCGCAGGTGGCCCGCACGGGGGTCCGCTTTCTTACCGTGCATGGCAGCGGAGCGGTGATGCGCGCCGCTGTCGAGGGCAGGGGAGACGCGCCCCTCAAGCTGCTGGCAGTCACCGTACTGACAAGCTTCGACCAGGAGGATCTGAGCGACCTCGGGTATCCCTGCAAGGTTTCCGACCTGGTCGCCTTGCGGGTGCGCAAGGCCGTGGCCGCGGGAATGGACGGCCTGGTAGCTTCGCCGCTCGAGGCGCGTCAGATCCGGCAGATGGCGGGGCCGGGCACGATCCTGGTGACCCCGGGTGTGCGCTCCGCCGGCGCCGGACGGGGCGACCAGAAGCGCGTGGCTACGCCTGCTGAGGCGCTTCGCGACGGGGCTGATTACCTGGTGATCGGCCGGCAGGTGACGCGCGCCGCCGATCCCGCCGCCGAGGTTTCCCGCATCCTGGCTGAGATCTCCTGATGGAGGTTCTCATCGCCCAATACGGCTATGCAGCCATCTACACCTTGCTGATGCTGGGAATCGTCGGGCTGCCGGTTCCCGACGAGACGCTGCTGGCCCTTTCCGGCCACCTGGTGCAGTCCGGGACTCTGCGCCTGGCGCCGGCGTTTGCTTCGGCGCTGCTCGGCAGCATGACCGGCATCACCGTGAGCTATTTGATCGGGCGCACCGGCGGGGTCCGCCTGGTGCACAAGTACGGGGCGCGTTTCCACCTGACGCCCGAGAGGCTGGAACGGGCCCACGGGTTCTTTGAACGGGCGGGACACTGGAGCCTCGTGGTGGGCTACTTTATTCCGGGCGTGCGGCACTTCGTGGCCCTGGTGGCGGGCACGTCCGGGCTGGAGGCGCACGTTTTCGCCGTCTTCGCGTATTCGGGCGCGGTGGTGTGGGTGAGCACGTTTCTGTCGCTGGGCTATTTCCTCAGCTACGAGTGGATTCCGGTGATGAAGCGTCTGCACGAGTGGTCCGGAGCGCTCCTGCTCGCGGCCTTACTTGGTCTGCTGATCTGGTTTGGCCTCCGGAGGCGTAACCAAAGCCGGTAAAAAGAGGTCCTTTAGTATAAAATAATGGCCAGGAGATGCCCAGGTGGCTTTCAACCGCAGGGAGTTTCTGACTGTCTCGGCCCAGGCACTTGCCGCCGCTTCGCTGGGCGGCGCGCCTTCGGGCAAACCGCGTATCGGCCTGGTGGCTTCCACGCACGCCAAGCTTTCCCGCACCGCCTCACTCGATGATCCGCTGGACTACGAACTGGTCCGGGAGATGGTGTGGAAGGCCATCGAATACGGCAAGCCGAAGTCCGGCAGCCTGGAAGCCAAGATCAAGCCCGGCTCCTGGGTTGTGATCAAGCCCAACTATGTGTTTCTGCGGCCCCAGAGCGGCTATGCTCCGGGCGACGTCACCGATCTCCGGGTAACCCGGGCGGTGCTGGAATACGTGGCGAGCAAGTCGCGGGCCGGGCGGGTCACGATCGCAGAAGGGGGTTCCTACCGCAGCGTGACCGATCCGGCGCCGGATAACGTGGTTACCCAGAACGGGCAGAGGGTCAGCGGGGCGACGTTCGACTGGGGCCCTGACGAGTTTCCCGGGACGGGGGGCTCAATCGCGGGCATGCTCCAGGAGTTTGCGGGCCGGTTTCCGGCCAAGAAATTTGACTTCGTGGATCTGTCTTACGACGCCGTGCGGGACCCGTCCGGCCGGTTCGCGCGCATTGAAGTGCCCAAGACGGCCGGCGGGGTGGGAGCCTTCGGCGAGCGCCCCGATTACTTTGTCACCAACACCATCACCAAGTGCGACTTCCTGATCAGCGTTCCGGTGATGAAGGTCCACGAACAGTGCGGCATTACCGCCTGTTTCAAGAACTACGTTGGCACGGCGCCCCGGCAAGCCTACGCCCCCAAGGGCGTGTTCCACAACCAGACGCTCCACAACGAGCATTCGCTGGAGGGGCGCATCGACTCGTTCATCACCGATCTGGCCGCCTTTCATCCCCCGGATTTCAATGTGGTGGACGGCATTCGCGGCCTGCAATACACGGAGCACAACAACCGCCGGGCGGACCAAACGGTACGCACCAACGTGATCCTCGCCGGGGAGGATACGGTAGCCACCGATGCCCTGGTGGCCCGGCTTCTGGGTTTCAACCCGTGGGACATCGAATTCCTGCACATGGCGGCGCAACGCGGTCTGGGCGTTTTCGACCTTTCCCGGGCCGAGGTCGCCGGCGACGACCCGGGCAGGTTTGAACGCCACTGGATCAAACCCCGCCGCTGGTGGGGACGCTGCAACCGCGACTGGCGGGTTTCGAAGGACCCGGCCGCGCCGGAAGCCGCATGGCAACGCTTCACCACTCCGGCCGACACGCTGCACTTCGCGAAATGGGCGGGCGCCGGCGCCAGCCCCGCGACCACCTACGCCGCCTCCGTGCGGGTCATCGCGGAGGGCGGCCGCAAGGCGTTCCTTTGGGTGGGCGCCCGGGGACGGGTCGTTGCCACGCTGAACGGCGAAAAGGTGATGGAAGAGGAGAACCTGACGCGCTATCGCATCGGACAGTTCCAGAAGGCGGTTGAGCTCAAATCCGGCGAGAACCGGCTGGTCTTCCAGGTCACTTCACCGGACGGGGACGCGAAGCTGAGCGCTTTGCTGGCAGGCCCGCGCAACGACGGCGACACCGTCGAGGGCATCCGCTGGGTGGCGTGAGGCGCAGTTCAGCGGCCACCCAGGCTATAGAAGAGCACGGCCAGCACGAAGAGCGTGATCAGCGTGTACAAGAGGTCGCGCCGGAGGGCAAAGGCAAAGACCGAAAACAACACGCGGAGCACCGGCGTGATCAGGAGCAGCAGCAAGCCCAACTGGATCAGGCTCCGGGCGTTGCCCGTCTTGACGCCGTCCCACACACCCTCCAGGGTTCTGAATCGGGATGGCTCTCCGGAGAAGGTGCTGTAGTGGGGCTGTTCGGCCCCATGGCGGCTGAGGTAGAGTAGCCCGCCGGCCAGCACCACGGTCACCGCCGCCAACACACCGGCGCGCAGCAGGATGGCGATGATCTGCTCGATGCGGTTGTCAGTGAGGCACTCCCGCGGGGAACGCATCCTAAAATCTCCCTGAAAACCCGCCGTACACCATCTGGATAGCCAGCACCACAATGACGGCGGCAAACACCAGGCGGAGAACTCGCGTCCTGGCCTGCAACAGCTTGCGGGCGCCCAGCATGGCGCCGAGGCTGACGCCCAGCATCACCGGCATGGCCAGCCCGGGATCGATGTAGCCCCGCCGCAGATACACCCCGGCGCTGGCCGCCGCGGTGACTCCAATCATGAAGTTACTGGTGGTGGTGGAGACCTTAAAGGGCACGCGCATGGCCTGGTCCATGGCGATCACCTTCACGGCGCCGGAGCCGATGCCGAGCAATCCCGAAAGCGCGCCCGCGCCCAGCATGAATCCGAAGCCCGTCACTGGCTTGCGCACGTGGTAGGGCCGCAACCCGCCGGGCGTGGGATAGCATCCGTCCAGCTTCAGAATTTGGGCGATGCGGTCCGGCTTGTCGGCGGGGCCGTCCTGATCGTGCCTTGTCCGGATGGACAAGTACGCCGAGTACAGCAGGACCACTCCGAAGAGCACCGCCAGCACCGAGGCGGGCACCCGGGTGGCCAGGGTGGCGCCGCCCACCGCGCCCAGCGTGGTAGCCACCTCGAGAAACATCCCGATGCGAATGTTCGTGAAGCCCTCGCGGACGTAGGCGGCGGCCGCGCCCGAGGAGGTCGCGATCACCGAGACCAGCGTCGCTCCGATGGCGTAACGGATGTCCACGCCGAACAGCAAGGTGAGCAGGGGCGTGATGATCACCCCTCCGCCAAGCCCGGTCAGAGAGCCGAGGAACCCGGCGGCGACCGACATGGCAGCCACCACAACCGTGAACTCCACCACGTTGAGGGTCATATCCGATGGTCCGCTCCGTTCAATCCGCCATAAAGACCGTTTAGCTGCCCACCTCCTGTCCCAGGCGGCTTGCCAGGGGGTGAGTTTGCCCGGCGTACTTGTTGCCGGCCTTCTCCCGATAGGAGACTGCGGCCGGCGAAGAAAGCTGCTCGAAGGTGAATGAGCAGATCCGCATGCCGGGGTACAGGGCGACGGCCATGCGGCTCAGGTTGCTCAGCTCCAGGGTAGCCTTGCCCATCCAGCCCGGATCGAACAATCCGGCCGTGCCGTGCACGATAATGCCGATCCGGCCGAGGCTGGAACGGCCTTCCAGACGGGCCAGCACGTCGCGGTCCAGTTCGAGGGTTTCCTGTGTGATAGCCAGCACGAACTCCCTGGGTTGAAGGACGAAAGGCTCTCCCGGCCCCACCACCACGGTGCGCATCAGGTCCTGCACATTCACCTTGCCCTTCAGGTCGATGTACGGATGGCGGCTGTGCTCGAAGACGCTGAATTCGTTCCCCAGGCGAAAATCCACCGAACAACTGCCGTACTGCTCGGCATCGAGCGGGGGGGTGATCCGGATCTTGCCCTGCTCGATGTAGCGCTTGATATCCACGTCGGACAGAACCATAAGGACTGATGATACCAGCTAGCGGGCGCAGGCTCGTGTATAATCAAGGCAATTACTGGGCAAACCGATGGCGCACTTCTTCCCGGGAGGGATCGCTGTTATCTACGTGGCGGCCGCACTGACTCCGGCCGGCGCCGAACCTGTTGACTTCACCCGCGACGTGCATCCGATCCTGGCCGAGCGCTGCTTCGCCTGCCACGGGGGCGACAAGCGCTCCGGCGGCCTTTCGCTCAAGGACTACCGCGAGGTGATGCGGGGCGGTCGCAGCGGCAAAGTGGTCACCCCGGGTTCCGGCAACGACAGCCTGCTGATCCGGCGCGTGCTTGGGGAGGCGGGGCTGGTAATGCCGCCGGCGGGCGCGCGCCTGAGCGCCGAACAAATCGCCAAACTGCGGGCCTGGATCGACCAGGGCGCGCGGGAGCGCTGGAACTCCGCACCGGCCCGTCCCAACTGGGTTGCAAAGCTGGCCCTCGAAAAGCCGCAAGCCGGGGCAGACTCGGTGGACGGCATCCTGGCGCGCTATTTCGAGAAACTGGGCAAGGCTCAGCCGCGGCCGGCGCCGGACCGGGTGTTTGCGCGCCGCGCCTACCTGGATGCCTGGGGCCTTCCGCCTTCGCCGGAGCAGTGGAGCGAATTCGCCGCCGCTTCGGGGCCGGACAAGCGCGCGCGCCTGGTACGGGTTCTGCTGGCCAACCGCCGCAACTACGCCGAGCACTGGATCACCTTCTGGAACGACCTGCTGCGCAACGACGAAGGCGTGAACTACCACGGCGGCCGCAAGAGCATCACCGGCTGGCTTTACCGGGCGCTTGAAGACAACCTGCCCTACAACCAGTTTGTGGCCGCGCTTCTGAACCCGGTCGCCGAGGGCGATCCGGATGGTTTCCTGATGGGCGTGAACTGGCGCGGCGACGTCAGCGCCAGCCAGACTCCCGTCATGCAGGCCGCGCAAAACAGCGCGCAGGTTTTTCTGGGTGTCAATCTGAAGTGCAACTCCTGCCACGACAGCTTCATCAGCCGCTGGAAATTGAAAGACGCCTACGGACTGGCCAGTTTCTTCTCCGATACGAGGCTTGAACTGGTCCGCTGCGACGTCAGAATGGGCGAGTATGCCGAGCCGAAGTTTCTCTACCCTGAGTTGGGCGGGGCGAAAGCGTCCGACACGCTCTGGGCGCGCCAGGCGATTGCGGCGCGGCTGTTCACCGCCCCGGCCAATGGGCGGCTCGCGCGCACCATCGTCAACCGGATCTGGCAACGGCTGATGGGGCACGGCCTGGTGGAACCGGTCGACGACATGGACGCCGAACCGTGGAATCCCGAGCTGCTGGACTGGCTGGCCTGGGACTTCGCCGATCACGGCTACGACCTCAAGCACCTGATCGCCCGGATCATGACGTCATCGGCCTACCAGATGCCCGCCACCGACCCCGACCACAGCGAGAACTACGTATTCCGCGGCCCCGAGTTCCGCCGCCTCACCGCCGAGCAGTTCATGGATACCCTGAGCGCCATTACGGGCGAGTGGCGCGTGCTTACCCAGCCGCGCGAACGGCTGGCCGTTTATGCCCGCGACTGGCGCCTGGCCTCGAGCCCGCTCACCCGCGCGCTTGGCCGGCCCATTCGCGACCAGGTCTTTACGGAACGCAGCACCGACGCCACGACGCTCCAGGCGCTGGAAACCGTGAACGGCGAGACACTGACCCGCTTTCTGGACCGCGCAGCGAAGGAAATGCTGGGCGAGTTGCCGGCTCCTCCCCGAAACCTGTTCGACAGCGGTCGCATGACCCGGGGCCGCGTGCAGGTGAACATCGATATCAGCGGAGCGAACGAACTGCGGCTCATCGTGCAGGACGTGGATTCCTATTCGCCCGAGCGTGTCCTGCCGGTCTGGTCGGGGGTCCGCCTCATAGGGCCGGCGGGAACCGAGAACCTGGGCGATCTGCCGGTGAAGGCGCCCTCGGAGACTGTTCTCCGGATCGCCGGCAAAGGGTACACGCGCCTCGAAGCCACGGCCGCAATCGACCCGCGGTGCCTTTCTTCGGACATCAACCCGAACATCCGCTTTTTCATATTCAAGGAGAAGCCGGACAGGGAACGGCTGGTGCAGGCCGGCGGCGTCCCGCCCACGCCACCCATCACCTGGAAGTTCACCAGCGATACTCTGATTACGCGCGTTTACCGCCACGCGCTCCTGCGCGACGCCACCCCCGATGAGCGGCGCCTGGCGCTCAAGCTGCTTGGCGGCAAACCAACTCCGGATGGCCTGGCAGATCTGCTGTGGGCGGTCGCCATGTTGCCCGAATTCCAGATAATCCCATGACCAGACGAGACTTCCTCTCAGCGGCCGGACTTCTCCTGGCCGGCGAGCCCCGCCGTTTGCCCGGCAAAGAGAAGATCGAACCCAAGGCTGATACGTTCATCCTGCTGTGGATGGCGGGCGGCATGGCCCAAACGGAGACCTTTGACCCGAAGCGCTACACCCCTTACGACACGGGCCTGGAATCCAACCGGGTATTAAGCACTTTCCCGGCAATCGACACGGTGGTGGACAACATCAAGCTCTCGCAGGGCCTCGAGCGGGTAGCCAAGATCATGGACCGCGCCACCCTGATCCGCTCCTACCGTGCCGGCGACCTCGGCTTCATCCTGCACTCGCGCCATCAGTTCCACTGGCATACCGGGTACGCGCCGCCCCAGACCATGGCCGTCCCGCACATCGGTTCGGTGATCGCGCGCACGCTCGGCCCGAAGAATCCGGACATGCCCGCCTTTATCGACATCGGGCAGAACCTGGAGATCGGGGCCGAGAGCGATGCGCTCAAGTCCTTTCACACGGCCGGCTTTCTGGGTTCGGAATACGGTCCGTTCATGATTCCGTACCCCGAGGAAGCCGCCGCCAGCGTGCGTCCTCCGGCCGGCATGAACGACGAGCGTTTCCGCCGCCGCTACGAGATTTACCGCCAGATGGCGAAGCGCGCAGGCGGGTTCCAGGGCGAATCGATCCTGCGCTCGGTCGACGCGGCGCACCGCCTGCTGAAGTCTCCCGCCGCCAAAGCGTTCGATATTTCCCTGGAACCGAAGTCGAGCTACGAGATTTACAACACCGGACGTTTCGGCCTGGGCTGTCTGCTGGCCCGGCGGCTGGCCGAAGCCGGAGCGCGCTTCATCGAGGTGACCAGCGAGTACATCCCCTTCAAGAACTGGGACACCCACGAAAACGGGCACCAGCGCGCCGCCGGCATGAAGCGCCAGGTCGACGGACCCATTTCGCAACTGGTGCTGGACCTGGAGGAGCGCGGCCTGCTCGACCGCACCCTGATCGTGCTGGCCAGCGAGTTCGGCCGCGACATGATGGTGGAAGGTAAGCCGGACAAGACCGTGAAGAACCAGGTGGAGGTGCCCGCCGTGATTACCGAACCCAAGCACTACGGCATGCACCGCCATTTCACCGACGCGGGCAGCGTGCTCATCTTCGGCGGCGGGTTCAAGAAGGGTCACCTGTACGGCAGGACGGCGGACGAGCGGCCCTGCAAGATCGTCGAGAATCCCATCGGCATCGAAGACCTGCACGCTACTCTGTACCGGGCCATGGGCATTCCCGCCGACCTCGCCTACGAGGTGGAAAAACGCCCCGTTCACGTCACCCGGGATGGCAAAGGCAAGGCAGTTATGGAGTTGTTTGCTTAAGAGCCAGTTGGCGCGTAAACAGGTGAAGCGTGCGGCTGGCCCGGTTGGATGAGAACGGCAGGGCCGGCCCGGCCGGGCCGCCGGTACGAAGGAAGTCTCCCAACACCCAGGCGCTGATAGTCCCGTTCAGCGGCGCGCTTCGTTCCAGCGTGAATTCCAGGCGGTTCTGACCGATCCCCAGGGGCAAGAGGAAGATCACCCAGCGGCCCTCCCCGTACCCCAGGCCCTTTTCGGTCGAGTGCGGGCCCACAGCCCGGGCCTTAACCTGCCGCCCGTTGACGCGGAAACTCGCCAGGGGCGGCTCGCCGCGGTCCGGAGCTTCGTAGAGGATCGCCAGGCGCGCGTTCTCGACGTCCTGCGGCAGGCTGAGCTCGGCCGAGCCTTCCACGCCCCCGCCGCCGGGAGCCGGATCGATCCGAAACGAACCGGTCCGCACGCCGGGGACGCGGGCCGCCTGCGGCGCGCTCTCCGCCGCCCCTGCCGGCGCGAATTCCAGCACCAGCACCTGGTAACCCTCGACCGGCACGCGCACCGTGTCGCCGAATCCGAACGAGCCCGCCAGTTGCTCCGTGTAGGGGTAGACGATCCGGGCCCGCAGCCTGCCTTCGTGGGGAGCCCCGGCGGCATCATCCAGCTTGAGTTCCGCGGTCCTCGGTTCGATGTACGGATTCCGCAGGGTGACGATTCCCCGCCCGGCGAAATGCGCATAGCCGTAGATTTCCCGCTTCGACGGATCGCCCAGGACAAAATGCGCATCGGCCAGGAGCACGTCTTTGTTCTGGTCCGCCCAACGGATCACCTCCCCCAGGGTCTGCCATTCGCGCCGGGTGAGAATCCGCGGGGAGACGTAGAGTTCCGTCATCATGCTGCCGCGGCTGAAATTCATCACGGCGTTGTCCACCCAGTTGCGTTCGCTCTCGCCGAGCCCGCCCTCGCCGCCGAGCGTACCCTTGATGATTCCAATGGTCATCAGCGAGTTGTGCGGGAACTGGTATTCGTAGCGGCGGAAATCGTCGTAGAGAACCTGGTCGCGGTAGGTGATGGCCTTGTCGCGCTCGCTCACCGACGGCACCGCGTCGGAGAAGCCGTAGTCCAGGCCGCCCATGAACACGACGTCGGCGTATTGGAGCCACCACGGGCTGAGCCACTGTCCGGTGGTGATGTTCAGGAACACGTCCGGATCGGCCGCGCGCACGGATTTCAGAATGTCGATGAAAGCGCGCGCGTGCGCCTCCCGGGAGTAGATGCCCGGCAGATGCCCGTGATCCGGAGCATTGCAGCCGTAGGGTACGCCGTCAAACTTCAGGTGGTTCACCCGGTAGCGCTTCACCAGGTCGAGCACGGTGGACTTGAAGCGCTGGCGGTACACGCGGCCGGCCAGGCAAAGGTACTGGCCGTTGGCGGTGATCTCGTAGCCCTGGCGCCGTCCCGAGGCCAGGCGCCGCGCGCGCTCGTCATAGCCTCCAATGGGGCCGAACCACAGGCCCAGGGAGGTCCCCTGCGCGCGCAGGTTTTGGTTCAGTTCGGTGAAGCCTCCGGGGAAGCGCCCGGGATGGATGGTCCACACGTTGTCGCGGTCATCCCAGCCATCGTCGAGCACGAACGAGCTGAGCCGGATGCCAAAGGGATCGAGCAGGTTGGTCTTCAGGAGGCGCATCCGCTCGATCGAATTTTCCGCCGTCAGGCCGTCGCCCTGCATGTCGTACCAGGTATTGAACACGATCACGGGGCGCACCGGGCCGCTGCGGATTCGGGAGATGTATTTCTGAAAGGCGGTGCGGATGGAACCTTCGGCGGCCACGCCCAGCACGGCGCGCTCGGTCGAGTAAACCCGGTCACCGGTCAGCTCGCCCGGGTGGTAGCTCAGTCCGATGCGCCCGTGCCCCCCGGCCGAATTCACGCCCGCGGGGTACTCGAGGCCAAGGAACAAGCCGTCGGCGTAGACCGGCTGCCCGAAGCCTCCCAGCCGGGGAGTCACTCCCGGCAATGTCAGGTTCTCCACCCACACCTCATCGAGGAAGACGGGCGCCTTGCCGGTGGAGCGGATTTCGAGCCACTTGCGCAGATAGAAATCCTCCGGCTCCAGGCTGTACACCACCTTCACCTCCAGCCCGTAGCGGCGATTTTCCAGGAGAAAGGCCACTCTCCGGGGCGCCGGCTGGGTGTCGCGCAAGGTGAAGTCCGCAGCGGTCAGCGTCACCGGGTTTTCCGTCCCGTGCTCGTATTGCAGGCGCTCCCAGACAAACTTCAGCGCGAACTCCTCGGACTCGGTCTTGTACAGCCGGTGGTCGAGCTTATTCAGAATCGCCGTGGTGCGCAGGCGCCCGCCGTCAGTGGCAAACCGGCGTTCAAGCGACGAATTCGAAATGCTGATGGCGCCGAAGCCGGGCAGGCAGCAGGCAGCCAGCGCGGTGAGAATGCGGAGGTAGCGAGGCATGGCAGGACCGGGGCGATTATATCATTTCATCGCTGAGCGAGAACCACATCCTGATGATCTCCCTGTCGCGGCAAAAGGCGCGGTTTGGAAAGCGCCCGGCAACTCTCATGCCTGCGCGAGAAAGCGTTCGACTTCATCCCGCGCGGGGATCGAGGACTGGGCGCCCAGGCGGGTCACCGAGATGGCCGCGGCAGCGTTCGCGAACCGGATGGCGTCTTCCATGCCGCGCCCTTCAGCCAGCGCCACGGCCAGCGCGCCGTTGAAGACGTCGCCTGCGGCCGTAGCATCTCTCGCCTCGACCGGGAACGCCGGAAAGTGGCGCGCGGTTGAGCCATCGAGGAGGTAGCAGCCCCGGTCGCCCAGCTTGAGAATCACGGTGGCGGGCCCGAGGGACCGCACGCCCTGCGCCAGCACCGGAGCCTCGTCGAGAGCGACACGCGCGGGCGGGCGTCCCAACAACGTCAAGGCCTCGCTTTCGTTGGGGGTCACGATATCCACCTGGGAAAGCAGTCCGGCGGAGAGTTTCCGGGCCGGAGCGGGATCGAGTATGGTCCGCAACCCCTCCGCGCGGGCCAGTTCGAGAGCGGCTTCGACAGTGTCGAGAGGGGTCTCGAGCTGGAAGAGCGCAAGGCTCGCGCCCCGGAACACTTTGCGCATGGATTCGACGTCCGCGCTGGCCAGCTCCTGGTTGGCTCCCGAAGCGACCACAATGGAGTTTTGACCGGCACGGTCCACCCAGATCAGGGCCACGCCGGTGGGTTGGGCGCGCGACCCGTGCACGGCGGCCACGTCTACGCCGGCGGCGGACAGGCTGGCTCTCAGGTGATCGGCAAAGACGTCGTATCCGACGCGCCCGACCATGCGGACGGCGACCGCGCCGCCGCCCAGCTTTCCCGCGGCGCACGCCTGGTTAGCGCCCTTCCCGCCGGGGATCATCTGAAAGCCGCGGCCCAAGACCGTTTCCCCGGGCGCCGGCAGCCGCTCCACCGACACCACGAAATCCATATTCAGGCTGCCTACCACCACTACCGAGGGATTCATCGCGAGAGGTCGATTCCGAGCTTCTTGAGTTCTTCGGCGTAATAGCGCTTGTGCAGCAGATCCCACTCTTCGCTGCCTTCCGGAATCTCGCGTTTCTGGGTCCGGATCTTGTCGCGCGCCATGCGGTCAACCCGCTCTTCGGCTTGCAGCAGCTCGATCATGTTGCGCAGCAGGTCCAGGCGCACGTCGTTCGGGTCTTTCTTGAAGCGCACTTCGCGCATTCTCCTGAGAACGGGAACCAGCTTGTGGGAGATGTCGGTAACCTTGTCGCGCGACAGCTTCATATGATCGCCCGTGTCCCGCCCGGAGGCGCGAATCACCTTGCGCTGGGAGATCAGGGTATTCTTGATGCGCCGGAACATCTCCTGGTAGCTGACGCCTTCCCGGCGCATATAATCGCTGTACTGGCCGAGGATATCCCGGACCTCGTCGTTCAGCCGGTCCTCGACTTCCAGTTCATCGGTGATGACTTTTTCGATCGCCTGCGCGACCAGGTCGGGGTTGGAAATATCCACTCCTTCGACTCTTTTCACCATCTGGCGCGCAAGATAGGCGACAAATTCTCTGGCAAGCAACATCCGCATCGTAGTTTATCAAACGCGGGCTTGGGTTGGCTCTCCGGCGCGGGCAAGGATACACTCAATCGCATGAGGAACTTGCCCATCTGCATGGTTTTGCTGGCGGCCGCCGCCCAGGCTGCGCCGCCCGTGCGGATACTGGTCGTTTACCATTCCCAGACCGGCAACACGGAGAAGCTGGCCCAGGCGGTAGGCGACGGCGCGGCTTCGGTTCCGGGCGTCGAGGTGGCGCTGCGCAAAGCCGCCGAAGCCACGGCCGAAGAGATCGCGCAAGCCGACGGCCTGGCCATCGGCACCCCCGTACATTGGGGCAACCTCTCGGCCGAAACCAAGGCCTTCCTGGACCGGGCAGGGGTTGCGCTGGGGTCGGGGAAGCCAAAGCCGATGCTTGGAGAAGGCAAGGTCGCGGGGGTATTCTGCACGGCCGGAGCGGCGGCTGGAGGCCAGGACACGGCCCGAACCTCGGTCATCGCCGCGTTACTGCACATGCGCTTTGTGATCACCGGCGGAGTGTCCGCCGACGGCTACGGCACGCTCGGCCCGCAGGCGGTGACGGGGGGATCTCCTCCGGGCGTCGGCGAAGGTGACCGGGCGGATGCGCGCCGTTTCGGCGAGCGCCTGGCCCGCCTGGCCAAGCAACTCCACCCCGGAGCGGGCAAGTAAACCGTTCACCACATGTGGTGAATGCCGCCGGCTCGGGTCACCCGCACCGGAATGCCGAACAGCGCGCTGAGGCGCTCCTCGGTCAGGATCGCTTCCACGTTGCCGTCGGCGAAAACGCGGCCCTCCTTGAGGGTGATCACCCGGCGTATTTCGGGGATGATGTCGGGCAGGTGATGAGTCACCAGCACAATGCTCACGTTACCGGCGGCAAGTTTCCGCATGGCGTCGCGGACTTCGCGTTGCGCCCGTGCGTCCAGGCTGTTGGTCGGCTCGTCCAGAACCAGGGCTTTCGGGTCGTGCACCAGGGCTCGCGCAAAGACCGCGCGGCGCACTTCTCCGCTGGACATCTCGGTCATCAGCCGCCCGGCAAGATGGGCGATGTCGAAGAATTCCAGGGCCGCCGCCGCCCGCTCGTGCATCTCCGCGGTCACCGCGTGATATGGCCACACGCCGATGCTTCCGAAGAAACCGCTCAGCACGGTCTCGAGCGCCGAGTAGGGCTTGGTGCAGGCCTGCACCAGTTCATTGGTGACCACGCCGAGCAGGCTGCGCAGCTCGAACAGATTCCAGACCTCCCTGCCCCAGATCCGGAGCCGGCTCTGGGGCGGCGCGAAGCGCGGATAGCACTCCCGGGAGATGGCGTGGATCAGCGTGGACTTGCCCGAACCGTTCGGCCCCAGAATCGCCACGTGTTCGCCCGCCTCCACGGAGAAGGTGACCCCGTCGAGCGCCTTACGCTGCCCGCGCTGGACGGTGACGTTTTCGAATTCGATCAGCTTCATTGCGACACCACGCAGCGGAACCCCACCGTAGCGCACCGGTCCAGGCCAGGCCACATCAGCAGGACCTTGGCCGCGAAATGGGCCGGCTGGGGGCCGCCGTCCATATACCAGACCGAACCGGCGGCGCGGTACCGGGAACCTCCGCGCAGGATGGCGAACCGGGTGCGGCCGTCGGAACGCTCGCTCTCGGTCCATTCCCACACTTTGCCGCGAATCAAGCCGGGGCTCTGGGCGGCGTAATGCCATTCCTCTTCGGTGGGCAGCCGCTTTCCGGCCCAGCGCGCGTAGGCCCGGGCGTCGTTCAGGTCCACGTAAACCACCGGATCGTCCTCGCCGCCGGAAGGAGGCCTTCCCCCGCTCCAATGTCTCAGGAAGTTCTCGGGGTGGCGCGGCTTGTATCGGCTGGCCTGCAAGAAGCGTGCGTACTGGCGGTTGGTTACTACTTCCGGATCGGCGGCGAACCTGGCCAGGGACACACGTCTCTCAAAGGTTATGCGCCCGTGGAGCGGATGTGGGCCGGGACCGGCGAAGTGTTCGTGCTGCGGCTCATAGAAGCCGAGTTCGCGGACGCGGAACTCGACTTTCATGTCGAAGGCGAGCGGGCCGGACGCGGGGGCCGCGGACAGCAGGACCGCCGTCCGGGCCGGAAAAGCAGGATCGAAATCGGCGCGGGCGTCCAGCCGGGCCTGGGCTGAGAGGAAGCGCGGGAAATCGCTTCCCAGGGCGCCGCCGGGGGCGGCCAGAAACGCCGCGATGCCGCGGGGCCGGATGCGGCCTGCCAGCACCGGACCCTTCAGTTCGCGCCCTGCGATCAAATCGAAATACCGCGCTCCGGCTTGCGGTTCCGCCTCAATCAGATCGCCTTCGACGGCATCCTGAGAGCGGTTCACCAACGTCCAGAGCCGCAGCGCGCCGTCTTCCCAAAGGCTGGCGTAGACGTCTCTCTGGCGCGCAGGCACGAGCGGCGTCCAGCCTTCGCCGGAGAACAGCCGCGCATACCGCCGCTGGACCGGCAGCATGGAGCGCAAAATCGAGCGGTCCCGGCGGCTCCAGCCCACCCACGACCCGAACACGTTCTCCCACACCAGCATGCCGCTGCCGTTCATCCAGGCGGTGTGCAGTTCGGCGGTGTGATCGCGGTTCCAGCGCGCGATCTGGTGCTGCATATGACGCCGTTCGAACCACTTGTTACGCAGCACCCCGGGCACGGGGCTGTCTTTGAACCACTGCGCCCAGGACATGTGATGGTCATGGATGTTTGCGAGCGGCAGCGCGCCTTCGCCTTCCAGCACGATACCGGGCTTCACGGCATCCAGACGGGCGCGAAATTCCGCCGAACCTTTGTTCATCGTGTCCAGAAAGATGCCATCGGCATGGAGCGCTTTCAGCATTCCAATCAGAGCGTCCAGATCGGACATGCCTTCGCGCCGCGTGCCCGTGTCCCAGGGGTTGTAGTCGATGAAGGCTCTCACCCCGCGCCGGTGGCACGCGCCGATCAGGCGGCGCAGGCCGGCGAGCCCGCCGGGCATGTCGCGGTAGAAGTCGAACTGATTGCGGGCGTCCAAACCGATACGCGGATAGGCGTGCCACAACACCAGTGAGTCGTAGCCGCCGAAATTCTCGATCCCCTCTTGCAGGAACGAGTCGAGGGTGTAGCGCCCGTCCCGCGGATCGTAGACAGCCTGGTCGCACAGCATCGCGAAGCAGCACGAGTACGCCGAACGAACCCAGTCGAAGTCCCGTCGCCGGTACAGCGCGTCGCGGTAACCCAGCTTGCGCTTCATCTCCATGCGCCAGGCCTTCAGGGCCTGACGCCAGCGCGGCCACTCCGCCGGTTCGTCCGGCGCCGGGATGATGTCCCGCTCGAACGGGTCCTGGGGGGCCGCAAGAAGCGCCGGCCCCGTTCCGGCGGTAAGGAAGAACTGTCGCCTGTCCATGCGCCCACATCCTATCAGATCGGATTTGAAGCCACCGCGGCCGCTGCCGTATCATGTTCGGTTCACGAGGAGGTTGGCAGACATGGTTACGGACCGCAGAAGTTTCGGCAAAACGGCGCTGGCCGGCGCCCTCGGCGGCGCCCTTTTTTCCCCCGCGTGTGCGAGCGGCGGCAAACTTCAGAAGCTCCCCCCGGGCATCAAGTTGTCCGTCCAGGTGGGCGGCAATCCGAGCGACGAGGACCTTCAGTTCGTCAAACAGCTCGGTGTCGAGTACGTCAATCTCAATACGTTTGGGAAGGACGCCACTCTGGAGACCTTCCGGCGCCTGAAGACCAAGGTGGAATCGGCGGGCCTGAAGGTCTGGAACATCGGCAATGGCAACGTGCACAACATGGAGGAGGTCACCCTCAATCTTCCCGGCCGCGACAAGAAGATTGAAGAGTACCTGGAGTACCTCAACAACTGCGCCAAGGTGGGCGTTTTCTACACCACGTACGCGCACATGGGCAACGGCATCTGGAGCACCGAGCGCGAGACCATTCGCGGCGGGGCGCTGGCTCGCGGCTTCAACCTCGAAAAGGCTGACAAGGGTTTCTGGGCCGGGAAGACCTTTACCGGCCCGCTGACCCATGGCCGCAAGTATTCCGAGCAGGAGATCTGGGACAACTACACGTACTTCATTAAGAAGGTAGTCCCGGTGGCGGAGCGGCTCGGCATCCGCATCGGCATCCACCCCGACGACCCGCCCGTGCCCGAACTGGGTGGGATCCCGCGCTGCATTTTCGGCAACTTCGAGGGCTACCGCAAAGCGCTCGAAATCGCCAACAGCCCCAACATCGGCATGTGTTTGTGCGTCGGGTGCTGGCTCGAGGGCGGCAAACTGATGGGCAAGGATGTGGTGGAAACCATAAAGTACTTCGGCGGCCGGAACAAACTGTTCAAAGTTCATTTCCGGAACGTGACCGCGCCGCTGCCGCACTTTGTCGAAACGTTCATGGACGACGGCTACATGAACATGTACAAGGTGATGCGCGCGTTGCGGGAAGTGAACTTCGACGGGTGCGTGATCGCCGATCACGTTCCCGGGCTGTTGGGCGGACCGCGCGCCGGCACCGCTTACAGCGTGGCGTACATGCGGGCGCTGCTCGAACGCGCCAACGACGAATTCGCCGCCAGGACGTAAGGCGGCCATTGCAGCCCGGCCCGCCGGCGCGACAAGCCGGATATAATAACCGGAATGTTCCGCTATTTCGCCATCCTTCTGAGCTTTCTTATGAGCGCTACCGCAGCCGTCAAAATCGAGAAAATCAATTACAAGGGCTGGCCCAACAGCTACCGGATCACCAACGGGGAGGTGGAACTCGTGGTCACCAGCGACATCGGACCGCGCATCATGCGGTACGGATTCGTGGGCGGGCAGAACCTTTTCAAAGAGTTCACCGAACAGTTGGGCAAGTCGGGCGAGCCGGCCTGGCAGACTCGCGGCGGCCATCGCATCTGGGCCGCTCCGGAAGACCCTGTGCGCACCTATCCGCCCGATAACTCGCCGGTCGACGTCGTCGTCAAAGGAGACGTCCTGGAGGCGACTCAGCCGGTGGAGACGATCACCGGCCTCCAAAAGCAGATCGTCGTGAAACTGGAGCCCTCGGGGACCGGTGTCGAGGTGCTGCACCGCATCAGGAACACCACCCTGTGGCCGCTCGAGTTCGCTGCCTGGGCGCTGACCATGATGGCCCAGGGCGGCACGGGCATCCACGGCTTCCCGCCGCGGGGCACGCATCCCGAGGTGCTGGCTCCCACCAATCCGCTTACCATGTGGGCTTTCAGCGATTTCAGCGATCCGCGGTGGAAGTTCACCAAGAAATACATGATGCTCCGCCAGCAGCCCGGCAACGCCACGCCCACCAAGTTCGGGACTTTCAACACCAACACGTTTGGGGCGTACCTGCTCGGCTCCGAGCTTTTCATCAAGCGCTACCAGGCCGACCCCACGCGAACCTACCCCGATTTCGGATGCTCGTTTGAGACTTTCACCAATGCGGACTTCCTGGAGTTGGAGACCCTGGGCCCCCTGACCAAAGTGGCGCCCGGCGGCTGGCTCGAACACGTCGAACGATGGACCCTCCACCGGAACATCCAGATTCGCGAGTTCACCGACGAGGAGCTGGACCGGGTGGTAGCTCCGCTGACTCGCTGACCGCCACGAGTTCGAAATTGCTGCCCAACCGGCGGAGCCCCGGGACGCGCACCAGCAGATTATCCGCGGCCCGGGCCGCAAGGTAGCCGCTCCGCCATCCGGGCAGCAATCCCGCCAGCGGCGAGGAGACAAAATCGTAGTAGGTGGTCCGGCAGCGAAAGCCGGCGCGGGTAAACAGTTCGCTAATCTCCCGCGGATCGAGCTGGCGCTCGTCCGGGGTCTGGTACTTGCGCATCAACGCGGGGAACAGCAGGCCGCCGACCGCCCCGGAAAGACGGTACCGGTTGGGGTCCAGACCATAGAACACACCGCCGGGCGCCAGGACGCGGCGTAACTGCGCCGGCAGCGCGTGCAACGCTTCTTGCGGCAGATGATGCAGGAAGAATACGCCCAACACCAGGTCGAACTTCCCCTCCAGGGGCGCCGACTCCAGAGTCCCTTCGAGAAACCGTGCGTTTTCGCACCCCAGGCGGGCGGCGTCTTCAGCGGCCTGGCGGACCGCGGCGGGCGCCAGGTCAATCCCAACGATTTCAGCCAGTTGGGGAGCCAGCAACAGTTCAGTATCCCCGATTCCACACCCCAGACTGAGCGCCCGGTGGCGCCGCCCGGCCCCGGTTGTCCGCAGAATCCGCCGCGCCAGGTGGGCCCTCAGCGCCCGCACCGCAGGCTTGGCAAAATGCCGCTGGGCGAATCCGCTATACAGCTCCTGGTGATACGCCAGTTCGCGGGCTAGTACCTCTGGCCTGTCCTCGTTGCTCAAACACCATTCATCATAGTACGGATGCGCTACAATCCATCCTGAGCTGAGTCTCAACGTAAGAGGAAAACAGAATGAGGAAGCTAATTGGATTATGTGGTGTGATCCTTCTGATGGCCGCGGTCCTTCCGGCCGCGGACACCGACTACAAGATCGATCGCACTCTGATGAGCACACTGACGGACACGCAGGATGCCACGGCGGCGTTTTTCGTCGTCTTCAAGGAGCGTGCCAATCTGGCGGCGGCCGAGCGAATGAACTACGCCGACCGCGGCAGGTTCGTAATTCAAGCTTTGCAGGCAACGGCGGCCCGGAGCCAGGCATTCGTGCGGGCCGCTCTGGAAGCGCGGAACATCCGGTACACAGCATTTTGGGTGGAGAACAAGATCTATATCCCCGAGGGCAATCTGACCCTGGCCCGTCTCCTGTCCAGGCGGCCCGAGGTCGCAGCTATTGTTCCCGAGCGCATCTTTCAGATTCCACCTCCGCGCGAGACCGCCGGCGCGGGCACCCAGGGCATTGAGTGGAACATTGCCAAGATCAACGCCGACAAGGTATGGCCCAGCACCAAGGGCGGAGGCGTCGTTGTCGCCAACATCGATACCGGCGTCCAGTACAACCACCCGGCGCTGGTCAACCAATACCGCGGCAGGAACAGCAACGGCACTTACACCCACAAGGGGAACTTTTACGATCCCACGGGGAGGTGCTTTGGCGGCACCCCATGCGACAACAACGGCCACGGCACCCACACCATGGGCACCATGGTCGGTGACGACGGGGGTTCCAATCAAATCGGTGTCGCGCCCGGCGCGAAATGGATCGCGTGCAAGGGTTGCGCCTCCAGTTCCTGTGCCGATTCGACCTTGACCGCCTGCGCCCAGTGGATTCTCGATCCCATGGGCGACAACAGCGGCTCCATGCGTCCCAACATCGTGAACAACTCCTGGGGCGGGGGTGGCGGTGACGGCTGGTACCAGGGCTACGTGCAGAGCTGGGTCGCGGCCGGCATCTTTCCCGCTTTCTCGATCGGGAACAGCGGTCCGGATTGCGGCACGGCGGGCTCGCCGGGCGATTACCCGGAGTCATTCGGCTCCGGCGCCACCGACAGCAACGATGTCATCGCCGACTATTCGTCGCGCGGGCCGTCAGGCATGAATCCGGCTTTGATTAAGCCGGACGTGGCCGCGCCGGGCTCGAATATCCGCTCGAGCATCCCCACCAACCGGTACGCGATCTTCAGCGGCACCTCCATGGCCAGCCCGCACTCGGCGGGAACTGCCGCATTGATCTGGTCGGCCGCGGCAGCGTACAAGGGAAATGTCGGTGGCACCGAGCAGTTGCTGAAGGACACCGCCATCCCGCTCTTTAGCGCGCAGCAGACTTGCGGCGGCGTATACGGCACCGTATCGCCGAACAACACTTACGGCTCCGGCAGGATCGACGCCTACGCGGC
>Ga0272446_1001443_pt1 | contig 34524 bp, 28 predicted proteins | sample YNPCB0061_FD_194587 | JGI IMG/M metagenome (GOLD analysis project Ga0272446, IMG submission 194587) | Hot spring microbial mat communities from Yellowstone National Park, WY, United States - YNP-CB-006-1 | ecosystem: Environmental > Aquatic > Thermal springs > Hot (42-90C) > Sediment | place...
TTGCTCATCTTTGCAGTCAAGTATAATATGAATTGAATCAGATCAGGAATGCTGACAGGGGCGAAGGTCGTTCGCCCCTGTCAGCGTCAGAAATGCGGGCAGCCGACAGAGCTGGTGGCGCCCGACGCATCCGGTGAAGGAATACTCCATGCGACAGACATACCCATTTACCGCAATCGTAGGGCAGGAGCGCATGAAACGCGCCCTGATTCTCAACGCGATCAACCCGCAGATCGGCGGCGTATTGATTCGCGGCGAGCGCGGCACCGCCAAATCGACCGCCGCCCGCGCGCTGGCGGCGTTGCTGCCCGAACTCGAAGTCGTTCAAGGTTGCCGCTTCAACTGCGACCCGCAGCGGCCCGACCTGTTTTGTGACGAGTGTCGCGACCGTCTCGAACAACTGGGCGCGCTGCCGACCACCCATGTTCCGACGCCCTTCGTCGATCTGCCGGTCAGCGCCACCGAGGATCGCGTCGTGGGCACGCTCGACATCGAAAAGGCGATTCAGAAAGGTGAGCGCCACTTCGAGCCTGGCATCCTGGCGGCCGCCAATCGTGGCGTGCTCTACGTCGATGAGGTCAACCTGCTCGACGATCACGTGGTCGATCTGCTGCTCGACAGCGCGGCGATGGGCGTCAACGTGGTCGAGCGCGAGGGCATCAGCTTCCAACACCCGGCGCGCTTCGTGCTCGTCGGCTCGATGAACCCAGAGGAAGGCGACCTGCGCCCGCAGTTGCTGGATCGCTTTGCCCATGCTGTCGATGTCGTCGGCATCAGCGAAGCCAGCCAACGCGTCGAGGTATTGCGACGTCGCGTCTTCTTCGAGCAAGACCCGGAAGCCTTCAGCGCCGCCTACGATGAGGCCGAACGCGAGATGTGCGATCGCATTTTACAGGCGCGGCAACGCTACCCACTGGTCAAGTACACCGAGAAAGATATGTATACGATCGCCGCGTTGACCGCCAGCTTCAAGGTGGACGGCCATCGCGCCGACATCGTGATCCTCAAGACCGCGCGCGCCCAGGCCGCCTACGACGGTCGCCTGCAAATCAGCGACAAGGACATCCTCCTCGCCGCCGAGTTGGCGCTGCCGCACCGCATGAAGAAGCAACCCTTCCAGGATTCGGTGCTCAATCCCGATCAATTGCAATCGAATATGCGGCAGGCGCGCGCTGAAGCCGAGCAATCGGTCAGCGATGAGGATCAGCAGCAGGAAGGCGAAGGCAAGGGGACTGCAGACGAAAAAAAAGCATGGAGGGCGATGAGTCGGAGCTGAACGAAAGCCCGGAGGCTGGCGAAGGCGGCGAGGCCCAGCCAGATGCGTCTCCGCAGCAAAGCTCATCGCCCGGTGACAACAAAGGCGCCCGCAAACCCGTCAAGGTCGGCGACACCTTCGAAGCCAAACGGCTCGACACGCCCCTCGACAAGATGACGCGCGAACGTGCGGGCAAACGCTCCTACACGCGCACCGAACGCAAACGAGGCCGCTACATCAAAGCGCGCCCTGCTGGCGACCGCCCGGAGGACATCGCCTTCGACGCCACCCTGCGCGCCGCCGCCCCGTACCAGAGTCAGCGCCACGCCGAGGCAGACAACGAGCTGGCGCTGCAACTGCGCAAGGGCGACCTGCAGCGCAAAGTGCGCGTGCGACGCACCGGCAACCTGATCCTCTTCGTCGTCGACGCCAGTTGGAGCATGGCCGCCAGCGAGCGCATGGAAGCCACCAAAGGCGCCATCTTCAGCCTGCTGGTCGATGCCTATCAACGCCGCGACCAGGTGGGGCTGATCGTCTTCCAGCGCGACAAGGCGCGCCTGGTGCTGCCGCCGACCAGCAGCGTCGAACTGGCGCAGCGCGCCCTGCAGGACCTGCCCGTCGGCGGCAAGACGCCGCTGAGCAGCGGGTTGTTTCTGGCCTGGCAGGTGCTCGACACCGCGCGCCGCCGCGATAATGAAGTGCGGCCACTGATGATTCTGCTCACCGATGGCGCGGGCAACGTCAGCATGACCGGGATGCCCGCGCAGGAAGAATCAGCGCGTATCGCTGAACTCTTCGAGCAGGCGCACCTCAAATCCATCGTCATCAACATGGAGCACGCCGCGTTCGATCGCGGCCTGGCGCAGAAGTTGGCGGACGCCCTGGGTGGGGTCTGCTACAACGTGCCGGAGCTGCGCGCCGATACACTGCTCCTGACTGTGAAACGGGAAATCGATGCCTGACACGACGGCCTCGTCGCCCTCTCAACCCGACCCGACACCCATGCTCATCAGGGGGAGTTGGGAAGAAAAACTGTTGCAGGGGCAGCAACTGATCGCTGCCCAGAACGATGAAGCGATTCCGTTCTTGCAGCAGCTCGTCGACCGCCTGGTGCAACTGCCGAAGGCGCAACGCTACGCCGCCAATCGGCGACTGGATCACGTCCTCTTTCAGGCGATCACCGATCTGGTCTTCTACCAGACCTATCGCGACCTCTACGACGCGGCGCTGGCGAATGCGACGCTGGCGGCGCAATTGGCGCCACTCGATCAAGTGCACCTCTGGGAGGAACATTGCGCCGCCATCCTGTTGCAGGCTGGCGAGCAGGATGCCGCCTTTGCCCGGCTCGAGCGTCTGGCGCGCGCAGGCGAGCTGTCGCAGTGGAGCGAGCTGGTCTTGCATGCCTTGCGCTACGACCGGCTCGATGTCGCCGGGCGCGCACTGGACGAGGCCGAGCGCGCTGTCAATCACATCGACGCCAGCTCCGATGAAACCGCCGTGCGCATGGCTCGCGGCCAACTGGCGTACATGAAGGCGCAAGTGGCGCTGGCGCAGGGCAGGCTCGACGAGTCGCTGGCGTGGACAGAGTTTGCCATGACGTCCAGCGAGTTGTTCGGCAAGAACCCTGCTTTCTTCTATGTTCCGCTTGTGGAGAAAGGCCACTACAACGCCGCGCTCAAATTGATCAGCCGCGACCAATACAACTCGATCCGCGCCAGCTTCTGGGGCGGACTGGCGACCTATCGCCAGGGGAAACACCTCCAGGCCGAAACATTCTGGCGCCAGGCGCTGCGCGCCAGGCTGCCTGAGGAAGGGTCGGTCGATTTCCTGGAATTGGTCCTGGCGCATTACTATCTGGGCGACAAAGAGGGGCATGGACTGGCGATTGTGCTCGATGATCTGCGCCACGAACAGTCAGGTCCCCTTGTTCAACTGTTTCTGGCCGGGTTGGGTTGGGCGCTGCGCAACGACCACACCGCCGCTCACTCTGACTTGCGCCTCGCCGTGATGCGCTGCAAAGCCACTGCCGCTGGGCGGCTCCTGCCCCGCTTGTGGTGGACCTTCTGCACCGACCTGGTGCCAGCAACGACACAGGAAGAATATGCTCGCTACTTCGACACCGGCGCAACCCAGCCTCACACCCATGAGTGACAGACGCAAATTCAGCGGTAAACTGGAAGCATTTGAGCAAGCGGAATTGCTTGCCTTTGCGCGCCGCCTGGCGGAGGTGAGCGCAGCCGTGATCCGCCCCTATTTCCGCAACGGCCTGCAGGTGGAGTTGAAGGCTGACGAATCGCCAGTGACAGCCGCCGACCGCGACGCCGAGCTTGCCATGCGCACCCTGATTGCGCAGGTCTACCCCGATCATGGCGTGCTGGGCGAGGAATATGGCAGCCATCAGCCCGACGCCCGCTACCGCTGGGTGCTCGATCCCATCGACGGCACCAAAGCCTTCATCACCGGCGCCTATCTGTTCGGAACGTTGATCGCGCTGGTCAAAGAGGGACGCCCCGTGTTGGGCGTCATCAACAACCCAATTGTCGGCGATTGCCTGGTGGGCGTACAGGATGGCGCCTGGCTCAATGGCGCACCGGTGCATGTCAGCGCGTGCAGCCGGCTTGAGGATGCCGTGCTGCTAAGCACCGACCACTGGAACGTCTTCAACTACCAAAACGGCGCCGCCTTCGAGCAGCTCTCGCGGCGCGTCAAGCGCTACCACAACTGGGGCGACTGCCACGGCTATCACCTGGTGGCGACGGGCGGCGCCCACATCATGACGGACCCGATCATGAACGAGTGGGACCTGATGGCGCTGATCCCAATCATCGAAGGCGCCGGCGGGCGCATCACCGACTGGCAAGGCAACGACCCGGTCGGCGGCGCCAGCGCTGTCGCCACGAACGGCGAATTGCATGACGCAGTGATCGCAGCGTTGAACCCTGCGGCAGGGTCGAGAGATTAGGAGGTCGCTGGATGAGTGCATTGTTTGATGCTCTGTGGGTGGAAGAACAGGCTGATGGGACATTTCGCCGCTCGATCGTGCAGCGCAACGTTGATGATCTACCGCCCGGCGATCTGCTGATCCGCGTGCATTACTCCTCGCTGAACTACAAGGATGCGCTGTCAGCCAGCGGCAACCGCGGCGTCACCCGCAAGTACCCGCACACGCCAGGCATCGACGCCGCAGGCGTCGTCGTCGAGAGTGCAGTCACCGATTTCCAGCCTGGCGACGAAGTGATCGTGATCGGCTACGACCTGGGCATGAACACGCCCGGCGGCTTCGGCGGCTACATCCGCGTGCCGGCGCAATGGGCTGTGCTGCGCCCCACAGGGTTGACGCTGCGCGAGAGCATGGCATTGGGCACGGCCGGTTTCACCGCCGCGCAGTGCGTCGCTGCATTACTGCAACACGGCGTCGGCGCTGGCGAAGTGCTCGTGACAGGCGCCACCGGCGGCGTCGGCAGCATCGCTGTGGCGCTGCTGAGCAAGCTGGGCATGACCGTCGTCGCCGCCACCGGCAAGCCAGAGGAGGCCGACTACCTTCACGACCTGGGCGCCCACACCGTCATTGCTCGCGCCGAGATCGAAGACGCCAGTGGCAAGCCGTTGCTGCGCGAGCGTTGGGCGGGCGTCGTCGACACCGTGGGCGGCGCTCTTCTGGCGACGGCGATCCGGGCGACGCGCTACGGCGGCGCAGTGGCGGCGTGTGGCAATGTCGCCTCACCGGCGCTGGAGCTGACGGTCTACCCGTTTATTCTGCGCGGGGTCAAACTGTTGGGCATCGACTCCGTGAACGTCCCCATCACCGAGCGACGCGCCCTGTGGTCCCGGCTGGCTGGCGAGTGGAAACTCGCCGTGCTGGATCGCCTGGCGCGCGTGGTGACGCTCCCGGAGCTGAACGCCGAAATCGACGCCATTTTGCTCGGTCAGCAGCGCGGGCGCGTTGTGCTGGCGCACGCTGGCGGCGAGGGGTAGGTCATCGCCTCCGGCGTAACGCACCTGACTTCGTCCAGATCGCGGAGTAAACCCAACCTGCGCGCCGTCGTGGACAGGCGGCGGACGTGATAAGGATCACGCATGCACGCAACCCGCAGACTCTTCCCTTTCCTGCGCCCCTACTGGCTCTGGGCGGTGCTGGCGCCGCTGGCTATGCTGTTGGAGGTTGTCATGGATCTCCTGCAGCCGACCCTGATTGCCCACATCATCGACGACGGCATCGCGCGCCAGGATGCGGTCTTTGTCGTGCGCACCAGTGGCTGGATGGCGGCAGCAGCAGTGGTTGGATTGGCGGGCGGCATGGCGTGCACGCTCTTTGCCATCCTTGCGGCGCAGGGCTTCGGCGCCGATCTGCGCCACACACTGTTTGGCAAAGTACAGACGCTCTCCTTTGGCAATCTCGACCAACTGGAGACCGGCAAGCTCATCACGCGGCTCACCAACGACGTGACGCAGGTGCAGGAGCTGGTGGCGATGGCGCTGCGCATCATGGTGCGCGCACCGCTGCTGATGGTGGGCAGCGTGGTGATGGCGGTGATCACCAGCCCACGCCTGGCGCTGCTGTTTCTGGTGCTGCTGCCAACCATCCTGCTCTTGCTGGTCTGGATCATCCGCAAGACGCTGCCGCTCTTTGGCGGGGTGCAACAGCGGCTCGATGCGCTCAACATCGTGATGCAAGAGAACCTGGCGGGCGTGCGCGTGGTCAAGGCTTTTGTGCGCGGGGCGTATGAGCGGGCGCGCTTTGGCGGCGCCAACGACGACCTGATGCAGCAGAACCTGCGCGCAGTGCGCACGATGGCGGTGACGATGCCACTGGTCACCTTCACGCTCAACGCTGGCGTCGTAGCCGCGCTCTGGTTTGGCGGGGTGCAGGTGCAAGCGAGCGAATTGCAGGTGGGGCAGGTGATCGCCTTCATCAACTACCTGACGCAGGCGCTGATGGCGTTGACGATGGTGAGCATGCTGGTGATGCGCGTGGCGCGCGCCGAAGCGTCGGCGGCGCGCATCGGCGAGGTGCTGGAAAGCACGCCACAGGTGCAGAATCATCCCGCCGCCCGCCCCGCACCCCCGCTGCGTGGGCGAGTGGCGTTCGAGCAGGTGTGCTTCAGTTACAACGGCGACGAAGAGGCGCCGGTGCTCAAAGGGATCGACTTCGTCGCTGAACCGGGCGAGACGGTCGCTGTGCTCGGCGCCACCGGCGCAGGCAAGTCCAGCCTGATCAACCTCATCCCGCGCTTCTATGATGTGAGCGCTGGGCGCGTCATCCTCGACGACTGCGATGCGCGCGAGCTGGACCAGGCGACATTGCGCCGGCAGATCGGTGTGGCGTTGCAAGAGCCGGTGCTCTTCAGTGGCACGATCCGCGACAACATCCGCTACGGCCGGCCCGACGCTGACGAGGCCGCCGTCGTAGCGGCGGCGAAACTGGCGCAGGCGCACGACTTCATCATGACGCTGCCCGGCGGTTATGACGCCATCGTCGGCCAGCGCGGCGTCAATCTTTCGGGCGGGCAGAAGCAACGGCTGGCAATTGCGCGGGCGCTGCTGATCGACCCGGCGATCTTGATCCTGGACGACAGCACCAGCGCCGTCGATGTGGAGACCGAAGCGCGCATCCAGGATGAACTGGCGCACGTGCGGCGGGGGCGAACCACCTTCATGGTGGCGCAGCGCATCAGCTCTGTGCTGACCGCCGACAAGATTCTGGTGCTCGATGATGGTCAGGTCGCCGCCGTCGGCGACCACCACACTTTGCTGGCGACCAGCCCGATCTATCGAGAAATCTACGCCTCGCAATTGGAGCCAGAGTTGTTGCGTGGCGCTTGATGTCGGGCGATTGGCTGCGATCACCCGATTCGCCCACCGCGACAAACGGGGAGAGTGAGCAATGAGTCAGGATTTGCCCACGCGCACACTGCGCGAAATGCCGCCGATTCTGGGGCGCGGCGGCCCGCCGATCGGCCACTTGATGGGAAAGGCGGAGCCGGCGCGGGATGTGCGCGGCACGCTGCTGCGACTATGGCGCTATCTGCGTCAGCAACGCGCCGCCCTGATCGCGACCGCCGCCATCGTTGTGTTGAACACAGGCCTGACCGTGCTGGGGCCGTACCTGCTCGGTCTTGCCATCGACGAGGCGCTAACGCCGGGCGATCTGCCGCTGCTGGTGCGCATCGGCGCATTGATGCTGGGCGTCTACGCACTCAACGCGCTGCTGATCTGGGCGCAAACCTACATCATGGCAGGCGCGGCGCAGCGCACTGTGCGCGACCTCCGCACAGACCTGTTCGACCATCTGCAGGAGCTGCCGTTGCGTTTCTTCGACAGCCAGCCGCATGGCGACCTGATGAGCCGGCTGACCAACGACGTGGAGATGATCAACACCGTGCTCTCTGAGAGCGTCACACAGCTCATCTCCGGGCTGTTGAGCCTGATCGCCATCGCCGCGGCCATGCTCTGGCTCAGCCCGTTGCTGGCGATCATCACGCTACTGACGACGCCCGTGCTGATGACGCTGCTGACCCGCCTGGTGGCCGGACGCACGCGCACGGCGTTTCGCGCCCAACAGAGCACCCTGGGTGCGCTCAATGGGTTGATCGAGGAGACAATCGGCGGCCAGCGCGTGGTCAAAGCCTACGGGCAGGAAGCCAGGGTGTTGGCGCAATTCGACGCCGCCAACCAGGCGTATCGCCACGCCGCCACACGCGCACAAATTTTTGCCGGTTTCATGGGGCCGCTGACGAACTTCGTCAACAACCTGGGGCTGGCGATCCTCGGCGGCGTCGGCGGCTGGCTGGTCATCCAGGGCACGACGACCGTAGGCACGCTGGCGAGCTTTATCAATTATAGCCGCCAGTTCGGGCGACCGCTCAACGAAATCGCCAATCTGTTCAACACGATCCAGGGTGCAATCGCTGGCGCCGAACGTGTGTTTGCGTTGATTGACGAAGCGCCAGAAAGCCAGGAGACCGCGGCGGCGCTGGCGACCGTCAAGGGGGAAGTCATCTTCGAGGACGTGAGCTTTGCCTACACGCCTGCAGCGCCGGTGCTGAAAGGGGTCAGCCTGCACGCTCGCCCTGGTCAAACGATCGCCCTGGTGGGCCCGACCGGTGCAGGCAAGACCACACTGATCAACCTGCTGACGCGCTTCTACGACATCGACGCCGGGCGCATCTTGATCGACGGCGTAGACATCCGCCAATTCGACCGCTATGCGCTGCGACGTCAGCTTGGCATCGTGCTGCAAGACACCTACCTGTTCACCGGCACTGTGCTGGAGAATATCCGCTATGGCCGGCTTGACGCCACTGACGCCGAGGTGCACGCCGCCGCCCGCCTGGCCAATGCCGAGCAGTTCATTCACCGCTTGCCGCACGGCTACGCCACGCTCCTCTCCGAGCGCGCCAGCAATCTGAGCCAGGGACAGCGCCAACTGCTCGCCATTGCCCGCGCCATCCTGGCCGACCCGCGCATCCTGATCCTGGATGAGGCGACGAGCAGCGTCGATACACGCACCGAGCAGCAGATTCAGGAGGCGATGCTGCGCCTGATGCGCGGCCGCACCAGCTTTGTCATCGCCCATCGCCTGAGCACGATTCGCAACGCCGACCAGATTCTGGTGCTGCGCAATGGCGAAATTGTCGAGCGCGGCGCGCACAGCGACCTGTTGGCGCTGCGGGGCTTCTATCATGCATTGTACACGAGCCAGTTTCGCGGGCAGCGAGTGGTGGCTTGAGACTTCCTGAGCAACAAGAACGTCCTCGCTACACTTTTACGATAACTTTCCGATAGAGGTGCGCTGCTCACAGCATCCGCGCTTGTCGATACCCGTCTCCGGGCGTTGGTAAGAGATCTGGCGCACAAGTCGTCCAATAGACATCAAAATAATGCCCGAACGGAGACTTGCATGCCGACCACTGCTGAACAACAACGTCTTCTTGCACACCGTGCGCGGATTGACAACTGGAAGCGCTGGGGACCGTACCTCAGTGAACGAGCATGGGGAACCGTGCGCGAGGATTACAGTGCGCACGGCGCAGCCTGGGATTTCTTTCCGCACGACCACGCCCGCAGCCGCGTTTACCGCTGGAATGAGGATGGCCTTGCCGGCATTAGCGACCGCGAACAATTTTTGTGTTTTGCGCTGGCGCTCTGGAATGGGCGCGACCCGATACTGAAGGAACGGCTCTTTGGGTTGACGGGCAATGAAGGCAACCATGGCGAGGATGTAAAAGAGGCTTACTATTACCTGGAAAATACACCGACCCACAGCTACATGCAAATGCTCTACCGGTATCCTCAGTCCCCGTATCCATATACCGAACTGGTGTCGGAGAATAGGCGGCGCAACGCTTCGGACGCTGAATACGAATTGTTGGACACAGGCGTCTTTGCCGATAACCGCTACTTCGATATCGTTGTCGAGTATGCCAAGGCGACGCCAAACGACATCTTGATTACGATTGAGATCATCAACCGCGGCCCAACGCGTGCTGCCTGCGTCGTACTGCCAACGCTCTGGTTTCGCAACACCTGGGGCTGGGGTTACGCGCACGGTCCGCTGGGTTACGCGCCCGGCAAGCCCATGCTCTGGCGCGCTCAAGACATCGAGAGCGGCTGCGTGGTTGAGACACGGCATCCTCGCCTGGGCAAGTATTGGCTCTATGCAGCGGGCGCCCCCGACTTACTCTTTACCGAGAACGAGACCAACCGCGAACGACTGTTCGGTCAACCCAATCTCAGACCGTTCGTCAAAGATGCTTTTCACCGCTATATCATTCACGGCGAACGCAGTGCTGTCAACCCGGCGCAAGTTGGGACAAAGGCAGGCGCACAGTACGCGCTGTCACTGGCGCCAGATGAGCACGTTGTGTTGCGCCTGCGTCTGTCCGACCGTCAACATGTTGCGCCGTTCACTGATTTCGCAGCCATCATGATGCAGCGGCGCACCGAGGCGGATGAATTTTATGCCGCCATTCAGTCGCGGCGCTTGACTGATGACGAACGCTCCATACAGCGTCAGGCGCTGGCAGGGATGTTGTGGTCCAAACAACTCTACTACTATGATGTCGAACAATGGTTGAATGGGGATCCAGCTGAGCCGCCGCCGCCGCCAGAACGCAAACACGGTCGCAACCACGATTGGGATCATCTGAATAACTTTGACGTGATCTCCATGCCCGATAAGTGGGAATATCCCTGGTATGCAACCTGGGACCTTGCTTTTCACTGCATTCCGCTGACGCTGGTGGACGCCGATTTTGCTAAACGGCAGCTGGAACTGCTCACACGCGAATGGTACATGCACCCCAATGGTGCGCTCCCGGCGTATGAATGGGCGCTAGGCGATGTGAATCCGCCAGTGCATGCATGGGCAGCGCTACGCGTCTACCAAATTGATGCGGCGCAGACAGGCAAGCCGGATCGCGCGTTTCTGGAAGGCATTTTCCACAAGTTGTTGCTCAATTTTACATGGTGGGTGAACCGCAAAGATGAGGATGAGCGCAATGTCTTTCAGGGCGGTTTTCTCGGACTGGATAACATCAGTGTTTTCAACCGCAGCGCACAATTGCCAACCGGCGGCCACATTGACCAGTCAGACGGCACGGCGTGGATGGGATTCTACAGCCTGACGATGCTCCAGATTGCGCTGGAACTGGCCATGAGCAATCCAGTCTACCAGGACACTGCAACCAAATTCTTCGAGCACTTCCTGCGCATCGCTCACGCCATGACCGATGCTGGCGGCAAGGGCCATGCACTGTGGGACACACAAGATCGCTTTTTTTATGACGCGCTGCATCTGCCAGACGACACCATTCTGCCGCTGCGCGTACGTTCGTTGGTCGGTCTGACACCGCTCATCGCTGTAGCTGTGCTAGAACCTGACTGCCTGGCGCAGATGCCGGATTTCACGCGGCGGATGCATTGGTTCCTGGACAATCGCCCTCATCTTGTGGGCAACATGGCAAGCATCGACGCGACTGGACATGGGAGGCGACATCTCGCTGCAATCTTGACGCGTGATCGATTGCAAGCCGTTCTACGCTATTTACTCGACGAGAATGAATTCCTGTCGCCGTACGGAATTCGCTCGCTTTCCAAATACCATGAGGCGCATCCCTATCACCTCACCATTGCGGGACAGCGCTTCACCGTAGGTTATGAACCAGCGGAAAGCCGCAGCGGGTTGTTCGGCGGTAATTCCAACTGGCGCGGTCCCGTTTGGTTTCCCCTGAACTACTTGATTATTGAGGGCATCCGCCGCTTTTATGACTATTATGGCGACGACTTGACCGTAGAACTGCCAACGGGCTCCGGAAACTGGGTGACGCTGGCAGTGGTGGCCGACGAGCTGACCCAGCGACTGTGTCGGATTTTCCTGCGCAACGCCGAGGGACTGCGTCCGGTTTTTGGCGGTCAGGATCGCCTCCAGTACGATCCATATTGGCGCGACTACCTCCTGTTTTATGAGTATTTTCATGGCGACACGGGAACTGGACTCGGCGCAAGCCATCAGACAGGGTGGACCGGTCTGGTGGCCGATCTGCTTCAACGTAAAGGCAATTGACGAGTATGATCGACTTCGGCCGCACCATTTGCAGCGATCCACAACTCTTTGCACAACATGAATGGCTGGCGACCAACGGCAGGCGGCTACGCCAGCGGTACAGTTGGTGGGATGCTGACTCGACGCTATCATGGGTTGCCGGTGGCAGCGCTACAGCCTCCCGTTGGGCAGACACTGCTGGTGAGCAAATTTGATGAGACGGTGCAATACATTGGTCATGAGTACGCGCTTGCCAGCAACATCTGGTTGAATGGCGTCATCGATCCCAGAGGTATGCTAAATCTGGAGCGTTTTTTCCTGGAGGGCTCGACGCCTGTCTGACAGTATGCGTGCGCTGACGCCCTGGTCGAAAAACGCGCCTGGATGGAGTATGGCGTCAACACCTCATACGTTCGCTACACTCTGGTGCGCGGTGGCGGGCCATGCACAATGTCCATCAAAGTGCTGGTCAACTACCGCAACCACCATCCGCTTACGCGGGTTTCGTCGTGTTGATCGGTGTATTCCATGTTGCGCTCGCAGTAAGCGAGAGCGTGACCATCGCGCTGAGCGCGGGCGCTGCACCAGGAGTGGATGCTGCGGCTGCACTCGCACGGCGACGTGAGCGTGCTGCTGCTCTTCTGCAGGCCGCTGGCGTGCGAGCAGCAGCAGATAGCGCTCCACTCGCGACTGACAACGTCTGAGTCAGCGTCATAATCGTATCTGTGTTTTATCAGTATGCTTTCAGAAGGAGTATATCAACATGGCGAAAGCGGTAATTGTGATTTTTGCGGAGCTAGATTCCCACCAGAACATGGCGCGCGTCGTCAATGCATTGGAGGTTGCGCGCGAGTTCAAGGAGGCCGGCGACGAGGTTCAGATCATTTTCGATGGCGGTGGCGTTGTGGCGGCTGCTGCCGTTGCCGATCCGGCGCACAGACTCCATGGACTCTACGCTGCCGTCGAAGATAAGGTCGCCGGCGTCTGTCGCTATTGCGCCCGCGCCTTCGATGTCCATGAGAGTATAGCCGCGCTCAATGTGCCAGTGTTGTCTGAGTTCCGACAGCACCCGAGTATTCGCAGCCGCGTAGTTGATGGCTATACAGTCTTGACCTTCTAAAGTGAATCTACTTTGAGACCAAGAGAATTCACTCTGCAAAGCTATGAATATCAAAGTAAACTCACTTTAGGTTCACCAGGGAAAGACGCGGCAGGAGCGTCTCTCCCTGCAATCTGACGGATGTCAGGTTGCACCATCACGAAAGGAGGATGCAATAAAGAAACACCAAGTGCAATGATCTTGCGCTTTTCGCTGTGATCCTGTCTGGTTGCGTATGCACATCTACTGCAAAGACTGCGTGAGGATTGCACCATAGCAGCGATCATTGGTTTCTCGAACGGTCAACTTGTCGATCTTGCCCGACACCTCGTTCTTCCTGCTCGCAATTGCCGGCAAGGTCTACTATCGTTGGTTGGTGCAGTCACCCACTGCGACCAGCATCATGGGATATCTACGATCGACATCTTCACCCATCGCAGCGATGGTCCGCTGATCTGGTTCCCACTCAACTGGGAGTATCGCTTCGCCAGCCCGATCAGCTACTGGGAAGCGGAGTACGGCGGGCGCGCTTTTACGCGGTTCGAGCTGGCGCTCGATGTCGTTCTAATCGGCTACCTGCTGGCCCGAGCTGCAGCGACGTTGGCTGCAGATGTCAGGCCGGCGCCAGTAACGAACGACTCATACGGAGCTCCGATCTGACGCTGGCAACAACCAGACGCGACTGGGTGGCAGGTGAAGCCATACATTGTCGCCCGCCTGATGGGGTGCATCGGCTGGGCCTAGCGCACGCCAGATACGCCCCTCCACATCAAGCAGGTACTGCGTGTAAGCGCCCATATAGATAATGGCTTGGACGCGCGCTGGCACAGAATTTTCCGAGCCGGCATCCTGGATGCGAACATCCTCTGGACGAACTGTGAGCAAAACCTCGCCATCAGGGCGCCCACCGTCGTCAGCCACCGTGAGTCTGGTCGTCTCACATACAACACACCTGCCCGCTTTTCTGCCGCGCAGAAAATTCTCGTTACGAAAGAAGCGGGCCACACGCTCGCTACACGGGCGTTCATAGAAGGCGCGCGGGGCGTCAAACTGCTGGAGCACCCCATCGAACAAAAGCGCAATGCGATCTGCTAACATGACGGCTTCTTCCTGGTCATGCGTCACAAAGATAGAGGTCATTCTCATCTCCTGCTGGATCGAGCGAATCAGTTCACGCATCTCCAGGCGCAGGTTGGCGTCTAGATTGGCGAGCGGTTCGTCGAGTAGCAACACTGCAGGCCGGATGATAAGACCACGCGCCAATGCCACGCGCTGTTGCTGACCGCCGGAGATTTCATGCGCTCTGCGATTCTCGAACCCGGGAAGGCGCACCAATTCCAACATCTCTTTGACGCGCGCATTGATTTCCTGTTTCTTCACACCACGCATGCACAGCCCAAAGCCTATGTTCTCGCCGACCGTCATATTGGGAAAGAGCAGATGTTTCTGAAAGACCATGACGGCGCCGCGCTTTTCCGTTGGCACATCGAGCATGGAGCGGTTATCGAAGATCACATCGCCAGCCGAAGGCGATAGCAACCCGGCAATCATGCGTAAAGTCGTAGTCTTGCCGCATCCCGATGGCCCCAAAAACGCCACCATTTCTCCAGATGCAATTTCCAGATTCAAATTGTTCACCGCGACGACATTGCCGAAGCGGCGGCAGAGATTCTTGAGTACAACAGTCGTCATGGTATCTCTGTGTTACATGCGCCCAAAACCGCCCAGAATGGATGGTTCTTTGGCCAGTGAGTGGGATGTAAAGACAAGCGCCAGGAGCGCAGGCGCCACGAAAATGAGGCTGATCGCTGCGGCTGTGGCGTTGTTGGAGCCGCTGATAAACGGAAACAGGATCATCGGCAGTGTGATGATCCGGCCACCGCCGATCAATAGCGTCGTCACATACTGGCTCCACGAGATAAGAAAGGTGAAGAGCGTCGCCACCAGGAGACCTGGGAAGATCGCTGGCAAGGTGACGTGCCAGAAGGTGCGTACAGCGCTCGCCCCCAGTGTACGCGCCGTATCCTCCAAAGCCGTGTCATAGCTGGCAAAGACGCTGGTCATCACCAAGATCATATAGGGGATACAGGGGATCAAATGAATCAACACCACGCCCAGATAGGTGTCGGCCAGGCGCAAGCGAATAAAGGCGATATGGATGCCCATGGTCGTCACAACACCGGGCACAAGGATCGGTATGAGTAGCAGCCATTCGATCGCGCCCTTGCCGGGGAAGTCATCCAGCGCCAACGCCCGCGCAGCCGGCAGCCCCACCGCAATCGAGAGCAAAGAGACGACCAGGGCAATGCTCATACTGTTGACCAGCGCCTCGCCTACCCGCGATGCGTCGGAAAAGACGTAGCGCCACGCGTTTAAGCCCCACTCGCCGGGCAATAAATCAGGGAAGTGCCATCTGAACGCAAAAGACCATACGATCTGCACCAGCAGCGGCGCCATGACGGCGACGGTCATCAACACAATAAAGACCCAACGCCAGAATTCTTTCATAACTTCATCGAAGCAGTCACTTTATTGCATACCGCGCGACTCTGCGGTAGGTGATCAGGAACATAATCGAGATTATAGTGAGGATGACGCTGATTGCCATGGCTGGCGGACGCAGACTCAAATCGGGGTCTTGATAAAGCTGAAAAGCCCATACCGGCAGCGTGGTGGGAAACCGAACCCCCAACAGCAGCGGGATTTCGTAGCTGGCAAAGACAAAAGCGAAGACGATGATCGAGGTGGAGAGGATCGCCGGCGCGATCATCGGCAGCAGCACATAGCGAAAGCGCTGCCAACGATTGGCGCCCAGCGTCTGCGCCAACTCCTCATACTCAGTCCCAACACTCCTGAGCACCGCCAGCACGACGAGTCCGATGAAGGGCGCCTCTTTCCAAAGATAGACCATCTGGATGGCGACGCCAGCGCGGTCGAAAACCATGACCGGGAACTGGCCCGGCTCACTGAGCAGCCCGATGCTGGCTAGCACTCGCGCCATCACACCGCTTTGCGTCACCAACGCCACAATGCCAAAGGCAACCACCAGGTGCGGGATAGGGATAGGAACCTGGAATATAAACGTGGCGAACCGACTGCCCTTAAATGCCTGGCGCAGCACCAAGGCGCAAGGGATAGCGATGACTGTCGATAAAAGCGTGCTGGTGAACGCAATGTAGAAAGTCACCCAAAGTGATTGCAGAAAGTTGCTGTTTGTGAGGACATCTGCGTAATGGTGGAGTGTGAACTCGTTCAGCCCGATCACAGGCATGTAGCCCAAACTTTGACCTAACCCAACCACCAGCCCACCGCTGAAAAGCACAATGAGCACCAGGAATGCAGGCGCTAGCATCAGTGGTATCTTCAGCCGCTCCAGCCATTCTCGACGTCGCATAGCGTTCTTTCCGATCTGAAAACTTAGCGGCGTGTTGCGCGTCACTTGGTGCGTTCACACCAGGTGACGCGCAATACGCATCTACTTCTGCAATACGTTCTCTATCCAACCCTTCTCAAAGGCAGTCACCCAGTCACCGCCAGGCTCAGGCAGCGCCTTGCTGGCGAGTACGTCGGCCTGCAGCGTGGCTGGCCCTAGCTCATATCCTGCTAATCGAGCCTGCTGTTCCGCCGTCATGCGCGCAGGGTCGATTGCCATCAACCAGCCCCAACGCGTCGGGTCCGCCAGGATGAGTTGCATCTCCGGATCGATGAGCCAGTTAGCAATCACCATTGCGCCGGCAGGATTGCTGGCGTTGAAGGGAATGGCTACATAATTATTGTTTGCAAGCGTACCCGTGTCGAAGACAAAGGTGCGGATCGTTTCTGGATAGACGCCCTGCGCAATTTTGAGCGAGGCGTTGCCGGGGCTGTAGTCCATGTTGAACGCAATCTCTTTGTTAGCGAGCAGGTCTGTCATGGCTGCAGCTGTGGGATAGGTCTGCCCCTCACGCCATAAAGAAGTTTCAATGTCGTTCAGATATTCCCATACTCTGGGGGCGTACTGATCAAAGACAGCCTGATCAAAGTCGCCCATAAAAGGTTCAGGGCCGCCTGCCGCCCAATAGAAAAGGTGACGCACAAAGACGCTACCCGTGAAGTCTGGGATAGCTGGATAGGTGAATTTGCCCGGATTCGCCCTGATCCACGCGGCGAGCGCTTCAAAGGTTGTAGGCGGTATATCACCGACCTGGGCAGTGTCATATTCCATAACGAACTGCGCGTGACCCCAGGGCGACTCGTAGCCCTCAACCGGTGTGCCAAAGTCGTTGGCCATAGCTGGATCGTCCCAGTTCACATACTTCGTATTCGGCAGGAGGTTAACGAAAGGTCCATAGAGCAAATTAGCGTCTTTGACGGTCTTGAAATTCTCGCCGTTGATCCAGAGCAGGTCCGCGCTGCCACCGTCTGTGACGCCTGCCGCCGACTCGTTGAGCAGCTTGTTGACGACCTCGGCGATATCCGTCACCGGGACGCGATTGAGGGTGACGCCATAGGTTTCTTGCACCACCCTGCCGATATCATTGTCCACATCGGCGTTGATCTTGTCCGAACCACCCCACATGTACCAGTTGACTGTTGTGCCCCTGGCCGCAGCCAGCACCTCATCCCACGTGGCATAAGTTGGCGGCGCCTTTGTCGTAGCCGGCGCGGAGCCTTCGAGGTCTCGTTCACTCGGCGCGGGTGGCGTCGCACAGGCTGATAGCAGCAACAGTAGCGCCGCTATCAGCGCCATCAATTTCGGGCTGTTCCGTTTATCCATTTTGTCTCCCTCAGGTCGAATGTACAATCGTAGTTAGTATGCTACCACGCCGGTCGGCTACGACCAATGCTCCGCTGCGAGGGTCTGCTTCACGATGGGGGCGAAGGCGTCTTCGTAGGTTGCCGCTTCCGGCGCAATACGCCGTTGTGTCACGCCAAAAGCAGCAACCTGCGTTGAGCGCATTGAGCGCACTGTTGTGAGGACTCAAGCTCCGGGTCAAAGAGTGGGTTGCATTGAAGGGGATGACCTATGATGGGCGCCCCCAACTTGAAGTATCTCCCCGCCGCTACGAACACAAGTGCGCCTGGATACGACTGCTGTCAATACGCGTGGTCACGACAGCCAGCACTGCGCCGCCATGCTGTACGCTTTCAGCATAGACGTAGGCATCCTCGCCGGTGACGCCCTGGCCGATGACAACGCCAACGATGGCGCCAAAAAGGCAGCCAACACCGCCAGCCAGTACGATAGCAGCGCTCATCACATCCAGGGCGCCGCCAACCTCCCCAGCAAGCAGCAGGCCTACGCCTACTACTATTCCCAACAGACCACCCAGCACAGCGCCGCTCAGTGCACCAGCGCTGGCGCATTCCAACACGCGCTGGCGTTGACACTGACAGGCGTAGGACGCGTCCGCAGGAACCGACGTTATCAGCGTTTGGGTGGGCGTTGTCGGATGCTGCGCCAGAGAGAGCGCTGCGCGCCGGGCGCTCTGATCATCGGTAAACAACTGAAGCATCAGTCGCTCATCGCCACATTCCGCCAGGCGTTCCAGTTGGTTGCAGACCTCTTCGATGCTGACGACTTGCTGTTCGAGGCGATCTAGCACAGCGACCGGCAAGAGGCGCTGCATGGCGGCGCGATAACGTTGCCGCGCATGCTGCTCTCCACGCAGGCTCTCCAGGAGCACAACACGTGTCTCATTGGCGCGGCCAACTGTCAAACCTGCCTTGAGGTCGATCCAGCCGCGGTGCAACGCCGCCAACAAATTGCGGCGTGGATGCGGGACGCCGCCCCAAACAATGATCTCCGCCCGCAGTTCCTCCGCAAAGCGCATGCGCTGGTGGGCATAGGTGCGCAGCAACACTTTGAGCGCTGGCTGGCGTGCGTGCTCAGCGGCAGTCTCAAAACCCAGTTCGCTGGCTTGATTGAGCGCAACCAACTCATCCAACGTGGACACAATCTCGGCGTTGAGCTGTTTCATACGGTTCCCTCCTTGTGAATTTTATCTACGCTACGCTGTATCGTTCGCGTGAACTGCGTGTTCAGACGCTTCTGCGGCGTGACTTCTTACCTGTTCCTGAGCGGTGCGGCGCACCAGTTACAATGAAACTGAACGGTGCGCCGCACGCGCCTCGAAGCGATGCGTCTATCCCTCGAAGGTGTTAGGCGCCAGGATTGGGGCTGGACAGTTGACGACAAAGCCGTTCGGGTGTGAATCGGGCACGCCGTTGAACTGCTCTAGCTCGCCAGACGCAACCAGTTCGCGGATTTCCGCCGAGGAGCGCAAGACGCGCGCCTTGCTTTCGTCCTTCCAGACCAACGTGTAATGATCCCAGAAGGGACTCCACGCTGGCTGCCCGGCCTTGTTGTCGAAGACCGCCGGCTGGAAACCCATCACGCCAGGTCCTGGAATGCCGTTGCCAAAGACCCAGATTTCGTCGGCGCCACCTTTTTCCTTCAGTTGCTGAGTGGGAATCGAGGCGGGAATGCTCATCATCGGCGCCATCGGGTCTGAGGACGTATCGGTGAGAATGTAGCGACTGCCCGGGAAGCATTGATGCAGCTTCATCGTCACAGTCATGGCGTCCAGGTCGGGTTCGGCGAACAGTTGGCCGCCAGGCAACACTTCCTTGAGTTCAAGATCAACGCTCAAGCCGCCGTCAGTCCACTTGATCAGGGGATAATTGACGTAGAGCGGTCTGGCTTCCAACGTCGCTGCGCCGTCTTGCACTGCCTGCAACACGGCGGCTTCGGAGTCGAGCGTCAGGCTGTCGTCGTTGACGGTCACGTCGATCATATGGAATAACGAGCTGTAGTTGGCGTCGCCAGGGATCATGGAAATCACTGGCAGGCGGTCGCCATTCAGCACATAATATTTGTTGACATTCTCGATGGTTTGCGCCACGTTGAGCAACGGCACGTAAACCAATCCCACTTCCTCCGCGAATTGTGGGTCGGAGGCGTCCGTGCGAATGTGATAGACTGGCGCACCGTTGTGGCGCACCTCGTGCAGGCGGAAGGTCACCGAACCGTAGGGGCCGGCCCACCCCTGCGGCTCCAGACTGTACTCCAGCACATCGCGCACCATGACGGTCACCTCGTCTTCGGTGGCGGCGGCGACTGGCGGCGGCGCCACCGCCGTTGTGGGCGTGGGTGCGGATGTGGGCTTTGGAGGCGCTGAGGGCGTCGGCGCTGCGCACGCAGCCAGCAATAAGGCGCTGCTGCCAGCCATGCTCCAGGTCAAAAACTGGCGACGGGATAGTGCGGTGTGGACAAACTGCTTCGACATGTCTGTTCTCCTTTTCGCTAGACTATTTTTGTGGAACGACGGACATTGGCACAAAGCCAGCAGAAACACACCACCGAACGTCGCCTGCTTGGCGTGTAGCAGCAGACAAAGGTACAATTGCATCTGCACACCTGATGCAGGCGACTGTATCGGTTGATGCGTTCAGGCGGCGTCCACAGGCTCCCGGCCAAAGAACGTGTGGACGTCGCTTTTTGCTGTGCATGGAAAACAATACCTGCTTGCCTGGCTTTGATTTAGTAAGGCAACCTACACGCGCCCGACCAGGCAATGCGTGAGATCAGGATAATGTGCTTCTGTCGATCGACTGGATGTGCGCCTCCACGACAACCAGTGACAGTGCAACCTCTCGCATCAACAATGCGCTGGCGACGAGTACAGCAAATCCTGCCGCTGCTGTGAGCGCCACCACCAGGCGTGCAGAAAGTTGGGGCCACTGCTGGGTGAGCGCACCCACAAGACCACTCACCACGAACAAACTCACGCTCAGATAGAGTGCGACAAGCGCATCCCGAAAAGCACGCGCACGTTGCAGCAAATTGACAAAGATAGAGCCTGTCAGCTGCGTCTGTGCGCGCCCTTCCCAGTGATGGAGTTCATCATGGAGCCGTGCATAGCGGCTGGCCGTCGACAGAATCAACAGGGCGGCGCCAGGCAGCATCAATAGTGGCGCCGACCACGTAATGGCAGAATTCATCCCAGGTATTGCCTTTCGACCTCGAAACAATCTCAACAAACGATCACAATTTGGGCTTACGCAGATTCTAGTGTGTCACCTTCCTGGAAGCTCTCAGCTTCCAGGAAGGTTGCTGAGCTAAATGCGTAAATCCTAACAATATGAGCACAAGCAACGGTGCGCCTGCTCATCCTTGACGACCATCGTCGCAATACCGTTGAAACTGCGGATCAGTGACCACCACGAAGTTGTCAGTTCCATACGAGTTGCAGACAAAACAATCGGCATTGGCGTCATTCAACCAGCGCTCACCATCGCAAAGATAACGAAACTGATATGCCCGACCCACTTCTAACTCGATCAGGATCGACCACTTCCCTGTTCAATCGCGCTGCAACGGATGTGACATGCGCTGCCAGTGATTGAAATCTCCTACAAGATAGATCGCGTCGCTCCACACGCTGTCTGGCAGCGAGAAACACACACGCGCGATAGTGACGCCACCCACATCCACAAACACCTTTTCGATCATGGTGCCTCCCCCGTCATCAGCCAATTCCAACCTGAAATCACGTATGTTCTTGATGTAGTGATCGTTACGCACATTGCAAAGGTTGCGGATATACTTGGGTTATATGACGATCCACGATTCATATCAGCCCACGATTCATATCAGCAGCTTCAAGGAGCCAAGCGATGGATTCAGACCTGTTGGCACGCTACAACTATGACGCCTTTACGCCGGAAAAGTTTACCCCGTGGATGAATTTTGACCAGAGCCCGCCGCTGGGCGAGCGTGCGCCCGATTTTCCACTTTGGCCGCTCACCGGGGGTGAAACAACACTCAGCGCCCTGTGGTCGACGCATACCTTGCTCGTCGTGGAGTTTGGCAGTTTCACCTGACCATATTGTGGGATGGCGTCGCCATCCATGAATGCGCTGGCAGAGCGCTTTGCACCTCAAAACGTTGGTTCAATTTTTATCTACACCCACGAGGCGCATCCCGGAGAATATTACCCGCACCTGACTTCAATGGAACAGAAGTACAGACACGCGGCGGCGCTGCGCGACATCCTGGGAGTGACGCGTCCAATTCTGCTCGACGCGCTCGACGGCGCCTGTCACCGCGCTTATGGCTCTATGCCCAATATGACCTGGATCTTCAACCGCGCCGGCATTCCAATCTATAAATCGGACTGGAGCGATCACCACAGCGTCGCCAATGCACTCGAATATTTTCTCGATGTGACAGAACGCCGGCGCGGGCGTGAACGCCTGGCGCCGTTTCATGTTGAACGGCTGGATTACCGCAATCAGGATCGCGAGGCTTTCTATGCTGGCCTGGCGCGCAACGGGCCAAAGGCAGTGGAGGAGTTTCGTCAGGCGTTTGGGTGATGCGCTGTGACAGGCATTTGCTCAGTTTTCACTCCATATCCGCAAAATGCCGTCCTCGCGACCCACGCCGACCGCTATGATGCGATCGCCAACCGCTACGACCGCCAGATTCGTGGCAATCTTTGCGCCGCCCATTGGGAGTGTCCAGGCGATTTCAGCGCCTTCCGCCGTACGGCGAATCGCTCCCAATGAGCGGAACGCATCATTTGCCAGGAGCAACTCCACTGCGCCGTCGCCATCGAAATCGCCGGCCACCGCCATGTCGAGGTTGCGCGAACCGATCTGATGCGATGTGTACCCGCTGATGCCAGCGACGACGTTGAGCGCACCGTCCACCAGTTGATAGAACTGGGCTACGCCGCCAATATGAGGCGTGAGCACTTCCACTAACTCCATCTCCCCGTTGGGGCCAAACGACGTCACTGCCAGTTGATGCCGCCAGCGGTGTCCACGTCCAATCGCCGGTCCTGCCGCCATGTCGCTCCCTTCCTCGGTAAACACACGCACCTGGGCGCCCTGTGCGTTGTCACTCACCGTCACAATGATCTCCCGCTCGCCATCGCCGTTCAAGTCAGCCCACAGTGGTGCAATGTTCTCAATGACTTGCGGCGCCGGGATAACCATGGTTGCAGCAATGCGCGGCGTCGGTGTAGTCTCGATCAAGGTGACACGGCTGGCCTCAATAGCGTCGCCCAAGATGCCATGGTCGTAGCGATCGGTGGGATCAGTCAAGAGCAACAATCGATCGGCCTCATCGATCAGAATACGCGCGTCAGGCAGCGCCGCAACAGTGAAACGTGCAAGTTCAGCGCCATCCCACAGCACCAAGTCGCCATCCTTGCTAATATATGCCATACGCCCGTCAGACAAAAGCTCAGGAGGAGCGAGCGGGGAGGCGTCAGCAGGCGCTGTCAGCAGGCGCGGCTGATCGGCTTCCACCACAAGCAGTGGCGGCGCGCCTACTGGTAGGTGCGCAGGCTGTATAGGAATCGATGTCGCGATTTGCCCGATGAGGCGAAAGGCTTGCACCCGCCCATCATCGAGGACAGCGACCCAGACGCTGCCATCTGTGAGCGGCGCCGCAGTAAGCCAGGCTGGCCGCCCAGCCAGCACAATGTCTTGCGGCGCGCTCTCCGGCAGGCGCCCCTGCCCGGCAACGACCCGGTTGCCGTCTGCGCGTTGATTTGTCATTGCAACAATTTTTCCTGGCGCGCCGCCGGATTGGTTGCGCACCACCTCAAACGTTGCTGTTCTAGGGTTGTCAATTGCCGCTTCACTCGTCGATTCAAAGCTTTCTGGCTCAACCTGGAGATGCACCGCGCCGACGCAGCCGGAGATTAGCATGCTCGCCAACAGCAAGCCAATCCCAACGCTTTCTCGCCGCATATTTGAATTCTCCTTCGATTCTATTGCTCGCCAGGTTAACAATTCATGCGTCACTCGTGACTCGTGACGCATGACTCGTGACGGGTAGCGATATGAGCACGCAATCTAGAATAGGACTTACGCATTTAGCTCAGCAACCTTCCTGGAAGCTCTCAGCTTCCAGGAAGGTGACACACTGGAATCTACGTAAGCCCAATAAAAATCAGTAGATGTGCATCACAGCCTGCATGACGAGCGAAAAAAACGAGCTATCAGTCGGAAGCGTGGGGGGGAGCGTCGCGATCGCACATCAAGTCTTCCGGGTGCAGATGAGGAGCGCCCACCATGCGCCCGATCTGAGGTGTTGGGCAGGTAGAGAGAAAATCTCGACAGATTGCCTCTGCCTCTGCCATCAACTGTGTGCTGGAAGTAAAATCTAGCAGTGGATTCGTCTCCAGGCATGGCGACGGCAAATAAAGGACAGGCGTCTCCGCTGCCACCGCCGGAATTTCCAGGAGCACGCGTGTGCGCAGGCTGGCGCGGATCGCCGTCACCACCATCTCGGCGATGTGATGTGGCTGTTCGTGCGGCGCACAACTTCCGCCCACGTCTAACACGACCAGCGACTGAGCGCCCATGCGGCGAGCGGCCAGCAGTGGAATATTGGAAGTGAAGCCGCCGTCGATATATGCCACGCCATCGATTTCCACCGGTGGATAGATGCCAGGGATCGCCGTGCTCGCCAACAAGATCGGATGCAGTGGGCCGCAGTTGAAGAGCATTCCCCGCTGACGCTGCAGGTCGGTCGCCAGGACGCCCAACGGCATACGCAGTTCCTCCATGGTCGTCACCGTTAGCCAACGACAAATGAGTGCAGTCAAACCATTGTTGGGATGCAAGTGCGTGCGCGACCGCAGCAGATGCCACGCCTGTGACCAGGCGCCGCCGGGGAAGATATCCTGCCGTCGCACTCCCTGCCAGATCGTCTCCAGGATCGCCGCACCCGCCTCTAGCCCATGATTGGCAATCAAGGCAGCGTTGAGCGCACCAACGGATGCGCCGACCACGAAATCGGGATAGAGACCGGCATCCAACAACGCCTTCAACATCCCGACCTGCACCGAACCGAGATTGGCGCCGCCTGAAAAGACAAAAGCAAGCGGTCTTGGCAATTCACGAGCAAGATTGCACGCCATTGCGCACCTCCTGATGCTGAAACAAGAAACAGCGCTGTGTAAACTTTTCTCCCTTATCCTTCCTCGACAACCATTCGCAAAGATATCTACTTCACATGGGCTTAAGTAGACCAATGGCGCCCGTGTTGTGTGCCACGTGTTCCGTTTCGTTATGCAGCACGCAACCAGCGGCTTATTTGCACCCTCGTGCACTACACTCCGATGATGCTCAGTTTAGAGTGCATGCAACCCTCCTACTGTATGCACAGGCACATCACAGAGCTATTGAGAACAATTGATACGCTTTGCCTGTGGCGCACTCCACCGATTTCGATCGTCGCAATTTCCGATGGTTGCGCTTCATGCCGCATCAAGGACCCAATTTCAACTGTTCACGCATCTGGCGCAATGAATTGAACGCAACGCCAAACTCCGGCTGGAGGTAGGTGCACCTACATTGCAATACAACAGCTCAGGGTTACGCTGTTGTTGCACAACGGTGTGTAGACGCGTCTTCAAAGGAGAGCTGATCATGATAGCAGAGATGACAGGATTGGCGCCTGGCGCCAGCGCAACAACGATGTCGACGGCGCAGCTTCCTGCTGAATCGTCGGAGCGAGAGCACAAAAATGCGCGCGTAGCTACAATTACGGCGTTGCTTGATGGCGACCAGGCCGTACTGCGCTGGCAGGTGCGGCGGCTGCTTGCCAGCCCGACCTTTCGCCGCGTGTCTGGCGGTGACATTGCACAGCAGCGGCGTAGAGTGTTGGCCTGGACTTTGCGTCTGGCTGAGGAAGGTCTGGGCAGGCTTGCCTACCCACAAGCGACAGGTGGACAAGGTGATATCGCCGCCTATCTGGCTGTCTTCGAGACCCTGGCCCATCATGACCTCAGCCTACTGATCAAGTTCGGTGTACAGTTTGGCCTCTTCGGCGGCAGCATCCAGCATCTGGGCACAAACTATCATCACCGGCGCTGTCTGACTGATATTGCAGCAATGCGCGTCATCGGCGCTTTTGCCATGACCGAGACCGATCACGGCTCTAATGTGCGCGATCTGGAAACCACAGCACGCTACGATGCAGTCAACGAGGAGTTTATCATTCACACGCCACACCCAGGCGCCCGCAAGGATTACATCGGCAATGTCGCTTGTGATGGGCAAGTGGCGACTGTCTTTGCACAACTGATTGTGGATGGTGTGTCACATGGCGTACACGCGTTCGTTACACCGATTCGCACTGCACAGGGCAACCCTGCCCCTGGCGTCACCATCGAAGATGTCGGGGAGAAGATGGGATTGAATGGGGTGGACAACGGCAGGCTTGCCTTCGACCAGGTGCGCGTGCCGCGCCATGCCTTGCTCGACCGGTTTGCGCAGGTAACACCAGAGGGAGTGTATCAAAGCACGATCGAGAATGAATCGAAACGCTTTTTCACGATGTTGGGAACGTTGGTGGGCGGCCGCATCGCCATCGGTGCAGCGGCGCTCAGCGCCACAAAGTCGGCATTGACAATCGCTATTCGTTATGCACTGCAACGCCGTCAATTTGGGTCACCGGGCGGTGCGGAAATGCTGCTGCTTGATTATCCCTCGCACCAGCGCCGATTGCTGATTCCGTTGGCACGCACCTATGCGCTTGCCTTCACCTTGCCGTATCTCGTGGACCGCTTCACCCATCGCACTGAGACCGACACACGGGAGATCGAAGCGTTGGCCGCCGGCTTCAAGGCCTACAGCACCTGGCACACAACGCGCACGATTCAAGAATGCCGCGAAGCGTGCGGTGCGCAGGGGTATCTGGCGAATAATCAGTTGGCGGCATTGAAGGCTGACAGCGATATCTTCACGACTTTCGAGGGCGACAATACGGTGCTCATGCAGCTTGTAGGCAAATCGCTGCTAACAGACTTTCAACATTGTCTGCATGACATGAACGCGTTCGAGCTGATGCACTTTGCCGCCGCGCAAGCAACCCATACCATGCGCGACCGTGCTTCGTCGATCCGCAAGGCGACGGAACCTGGACACTTATTGTCGGTCGACTTTCAACTCGATGCCTTTCGCCACCGTGAGCAGGCTTTGCTGGCGTCACTCGCAAGGCGGATCAAGCGGCTTCAGGCGCAACAACGCGATCCCCACGCAATCCTATTGCAGGTGCAGATACACCTGATGGCGCTGGCGCAGGCCTTTATCGAGCGCGTCACGCTGGAGCGTTTTGCCATCACTGCCGATGCAGTCGACACGGCGCCGCTGCGTACGTTGTTGGGACAGTTGCGCAGCCTCTACGCACTAGCAACGATCGAGGAACACAAAGGATGGTATCTGGAGCATGGCTATTTTGACGGCGTCAAGACAAAGGCAATTCGCCGTCAGGTGGATGCACTGTGCGCGGCGGTGCGCGCCGATGCCGCTGCGCTGGTCGATGCCTTTGCGATTCCCGATGAAGTGCTGGCGGCGCCAATCGCACTCGGCGCACACACCACAACGGCAGTTTGAACAATACAAGATTTGGCTTACGCAGATTCTGTGTCACCTTCCTGGAAGCTGAGAGCTTCCAGGAAGGTTGCTGAGCTAAATGCGTAAGTCCTACAAGAATTGCATGATAGTCGTTGTCATCGAATGACGGCATGCTGCAAGTCTCCCCTCGGCGATCCCCTGGATGCTGACCCTCGTAAGATTGGTGAGAACGACGGCGTCCAAAGAGTAGCAACATCGTCAGGCTTGAGTTTCCACAAATGAGTAGAGAAAGATGCTGTACATTCAGCAAGTTGGCGAACACACAAACATCGACCCGCATGAAAGGGAGCAAATCATGAAAAAACTAGAAGAACTTGCATCTGTCGGCCAATCGATCTGGTTGGATTATATCCGTCGCACCTTCCTGACGAGCGGCGAATTACAGGCGCTGATCGACAAAGGCGTACGCGGCGTCACCTCGAATCCAGCGATTTTCGAGAAGGCGATTGCAGGCAGCGCCGACTACGACGCTGACCTGCGCCGTCTGGTCGCCGCAGGTTTTACAACCGAGGACATCTACGAGCATTTGGCGCTCGAGGATATTCGTATGGCAGCCGATCTGTTGCTGCCCGTCTATGAACGCACTGGCGGACTGGATGGCTATGTAAGCCTGGAAGTGAATCCAAAGCTGGCGCATGACAGCGCCGGCACGATTGCCGAGGCAAAGCGACTGCACGCAGCGCTGGCGCGCCCTAATGTGATGATTAAGGTGCCGGCAACACCGGCTGGCATTCCGGCGCTCACGGCGCTGATTGCACAGGGCATCAATGTCAACGTCACGCTCATCTTCTCCGTACAGCAATATGCGGCCGTTGCTCAGGCTTATCTCTTGGGGCTGGAGCAACTGTTGGCAAATGGCGGCGACCTCAGTCGTGTCGCCTCTGTTGCATCGTTCTTCATAAGCCGCGTCGACAGCGCTGTTGATCAGGAGTTGGTGAAACGTCGGCAACATCACTTGGTAGGGACAGCAGCGATTGCCAATGCCAAAGTGGCCTACGCACATTTTCGCAACATCTTTAGCAGCAATCGCTGGCAGCACCTTGCCGGTCACGGCGCGCGCGTACAGCGCCCGCTATGGGCAAGCACGGGCGTCAAGAACCCGGCTTTCCCAGACACCCTCTACATGGCAGAGCTGATCGGCCGCGACACAGTAAATACTGTGCCACCCGCCACTCTGAACGCCTTCCTGGATCATGGAGAGGTGCAGGCAACATTGGCTGAAAATGTCGACGCCGCAAAACGTCACCTGGATCGCCTCATGAGTCTGGGCGTCAACCTGGATGTCATCACCGAGCAACTCTTGAAAGAAGGGTTAGCGACTTTTCTCAAAGCATTCGATGAACTGATGGCGAGCATCGCCACAAAGCGCGACTGTTTGCTGGCCGATTTCAAGAGCATGAGCTACGAATTACATAACTTACAGGAGCGCGTTGATGATGCGCTGGCTGCAGTGCGCCGCGACAACATTATGGCGCGCATCTGGGCGCACGACCATACCGTGTGGGCGGCGTCTCCTGACGAGATAATCAACCGACTTGGCTGGCTGCACAGTCCAGACGTAATGGCCGAACAAATTTGGCGCCTGCAGGCATTACGAACCGAAGTGCGCAGCGAGGGCTTCAATCAAGTCGTACTTTTGGGCATGGGCGGCTCATCGCTGGCGCCGGAAGTGCTGCGCAAGGTCTTTGGTGTGCGCACTGGTGCGCTCGACCTGACGATCCTGGACAGCACAGACCCTGGCGCCGTGTTGGCATTGACCAATCGACTCGATCTGATGCGCACACTCTTCATCGTAGCGACCAAATCAGGCGGCACAGTGGAGACCTTTTCATTCTTCAAAATATTTCTACAATTTGGTGGCGTCAGCGGTGGGAGAAGAACGCGCAGGCAACCACTTTGTCGCCATCACCGATCCTGACAGTGCGCTGGCTGACACTGCGACGAAATATAATTTCCGCGCTACGTTCCTAAACGATCCCAACATCGGCGGTCGCTATTCTGCACTCTCCTACTTTGGGCTTGCGCCAGCGGCGTTGATTGGGATCGATCTGATGCCACTCCTCAAAAGTGCACAGATGGCTGCCTGCAACAGCGAAGGGTGCAACTGCCCGGTCATGGGCGACAACCTGGCAGCGCGTCTGGGAACCGTTATCGGCGAATTGGCAAAAGCCGGACGAGACAAGTTGACGTTGATTTCCTCGCCAGCGCTTGCCAGTTTTGGCGACTGGGTGGAACAGTTGATTGCTGAGAGCACCGGCAAGTCCGGTGTCGGCATCTTACCGGTTGTTGGCGAACCGGTGGGGAAGCCACATGAATATGGCGCCGACCGCCTGTTCGTCTATCTGCGCCTGGATGGAGACCCAGAGAGACAATCGCTCGATGCCGCTGTCGACGCATTGGCGCGCGCAGGCCATCCGGTCGTTTGGATGCAACTCGCTGCGCTGACCGATCTGGGGGAGCAGTTCTTCCTGTGGGGGATGGCGACGGCTGTGGCTGGTTGCCGGCTTGGGATCAACCCATTCGACCAGCCAAATGTGGAGTCCGCCAAGCAGCTTACGCGTCAACTGGTGGCTGCCTACGCCGAAAATGGGACGCTGCCAGAAGGAAGTGCAGCGCCGCTCACGGTTCAGGCGCTTGGGGAGTTCCTGGCGCAGGCAAAACAGGGTGATCCAATCACGGGCAAGGGGCGCAGCTATGTAGCGATCCATGCCTATATGCAGCCGACGCCAGCTGTCGATAAGGCGTTGCTCAATCTGCGCACAGCGCTGCGCAACGCAACCGGTCTGGCGACGACTGTCGGCTACGGGCCGCGCTTCCTGCATTCGACAGGCCAGCTACACAAGGGCGATAGCGGTCACGGGCTCTTCATTCAATTGACAGCAGACCCAGTGCGTGATGTTGCAATTCCGGCTGAGGCTGGCAAATCAACATCTGAACTGACGTTTGGTGTGCTAATTAAGGCGCAGGCGCTAGGCGATGCGGCTGCGCTACGCCAGGCCGGGCGCCGCGTTATCCGCTTTGACCTGGGCCAGGACGTGCTTGGCGGGCTGCGCTTGCTGCAAACAAGCCTGGCTCAACCGGCGTAAACCGGGCGACAGATGTCCGCCAAATCCTGAGGCGCCCCCGACAAACAACGAGTAAGAGCACGCCTTCTCGGATCGTCTATACAATCGAGACTGGTTCGATCCCTTTTATTTCACAACCTTGCATGGAGGTCCTGATGCGAAAATTTCGGTTCGTTTGGAGTGTACTGCTGATCTGGAGCACACTCATCCCGTCGCTTGCGTTCGCGCAGGACAGTGTTCTTGCAGGCGGCGTTCTTACAGGCGGCAATCCTGATTTCGACAACACCGCCGCCGAAGAAGAGGGATATTGGTATTCACGCTACAACATGAGCAATCTGACCATGATTTCGGGGTTGGGTGAGCCTTTCACGCCAGACATGGCGATGATGCAGCAAATGATGCAGATGGCGGACGCCAACCCAGATGATGGGGACACGCCAATGCCGCCTATAGGCGCGACACTGCTGCAATCAATCTTTGCGAGTGCTGATCCACACTTTGTCCAGACAGTGGACATGGCCGATTTCGCCACAATGCGTTGGGACCCGGCAACCTTTGACACAACCGTGACACCCGCTGCGATGGGCTGGACGATCGTCAAGGAAATTGAATGGGCCAAACAGTTTCATGTCGATGACCATTTCGGCACGCCAGCCGACGACTTTGGCGCACAATGGCGCTTCGTGGGCATGGTGATCGTCGCCGAGGCCAAGATGCAAGTGCAATATGCCTTGCAGATGCTGGCAAATGACGCAGGCCTGTTTGCGAGTAGTGATGGCGCCATCGAGTGGGGCGGTCAATGGGTGATGCTCGAAGCCATCAGCGATCTGGCGGGCGCGCTGGCTGCACCAACCATGCCGCACAGTGATAGCAACCGGTACGCCGATCCAGACACGGCTGCCATGTTCCGGGACGCCGCAGATATGCTATTTCAGGCGCTGGCTACCCGTCAGCCGGCCGACATTGAGGAACTATCATTGGCGACACAGGCGCTAACCTGGTATGCAGCCAATACATCGAACGCCGACAAACAATCGCACGCCCTGACGCTGCTAGTGCAATATGGGACGGCGCTACGCGAAGCAACACCAGCTAATGCTACTGAAGAGGCTTTCGCCATCCGCGGGTCGCTCGAAGCATATCGCATTGGCGGCGACGTCGATGATCTGAATGCGGCTGCACGCGCTTTCGGACGCCTCGTTGCGGCCTACGATGCAGATCATGGCATCTTCAGCGATCAGAATGTGTACACCGTCGATGATGTCGCTGTAATCATGGGCGCCCTGAATGCCTTGCGCTTCTATGCAGGTGATGCTGTCGACCCAGATCAGGTTGCCACGATTTTCACCGATTTCTACGAAAGTGCAGTGAACATGAGCGGACTTCAGCACTCAGTACTGCCGATCAATGCTGGCAAAGATCGCTTCGAGCAAGAGGACCCGGCAATCTTCTACGCCTATCCTGGTATACCCCTGGCGCCTATGGCTGGTGGAGAGTTTGGCGTTGCTCCTGTCTTCGCTACCGAAGTAACGTGGGATGGCGAGCAATGGAGCGTCAGCAATCCGCGCTTCGACTCAGCGGGCGCCATGCACGCTGCAAATGAGTTCATCTGGTTCCACAACGACGAGGTCAACGGCTTCCCGGTTGTAACCCTAGCGGCAGCCAGTGCAGCGCCAGCGCCCACCGCTGGCGTGCCCGAAGCGCTTCCTGTCACCGGCGGCGCCCGCTATGTCGTTAAGGCAGGCGACTCGTTGTTCCGCATTGCACAAAAGCAGCTTGGCGCTGGCGCTCGCTGGCAGGAAATCTATGAACTGAATCGCACCGTGATCGGCGATAACGCCCGCCTGATCCGTCCTGGACAGTTGCTCATACTGCCGGAATAGCCACACTGTAGCGTAACACCAGTCAACGGCGAAAGGTCAGACGCAACCAGGACGCGATCTTTCGCCGTTGTCTTTGTGTAAGTGGAGCAACTCGCCGATCCCTGCTACCTGGTGCACGTGGGCGCAAATAAGCCAATGGTTGCCAACTATGGCAAGCGGATTCGTAGAGACACCGATGCATCATATCTTGTTCCACAGCTACAGAGAAGGACATGATATACACGATATATCGGCGTCTCTGCCGCAGGTCTACGTCCGCCGCAGTGCACCAGTATGATCGAACATGCAATACGGTGGGCGCGGTTCTGTCGTTGTCCGTAGGCGGCAGCAATTTCATCGGTCTAGAAATTTCAGCAGCCCAGAGAAAGCCACATGAATCTCACAGAGAAAGGTTGACATGAAAATGACACAGATCGCAATGATAGGTCTAGGGAAAATGGGCGCTAATATGGCGGAGCGACTCTTGCGAGGCGGGCACGCTGTCATCGCTTACGATTTGAATGAAGCGGCAATTCAGGCAGCGGAGGCCAAAGGCGCAATTGGTGCACGCACTCTCGATGCGGTTGTAGCCAGATTATCACGCCCACGCAACGTGTGGGTGATGGTGCCCGCAGGCGTCGCTACCGAGTCCACAATTGATACACTGGCCAGCCTGCTTTCACCAGGCGATGTCATCATTGACGGTGGCAACAGCAACTACAAGGACTCTGTGCGTCGTGCAGCCAGACTTGCCGAGCGCGGCGTCGACTTTGTTGACGTTGGGACGAGCGGCGGAGTCTGGGGACTCCAGGAGGGCTACAGCCTGATGATTGGCGGCGAAGCGGCAGTCGTGGAACGATTGCAGCCCATCTTCGCCTCGCTGGCGCCTGCCCAGGATCGGGGCTGGGGACGCGTTGGGCCTGCTGGCGCAGGACACTTCACAAAGATGATTCACAACGGCATCGAATACGGCATGATGCAGGCGTATGCCGAAGGCTTCGCAATTCTCCGCGCCAAGCGCGACTTTGATCTGAGCCTGCACCAAATCGCCGAGATATGGCGACACGGCAGCGTCGTGCGTTCGTGGCTGCTTGATCTGACGGCGAATGCCCTGGCCGATGACGAGACCCTGAGTGACCTCAAGGCCTGGGTGCCTGATTCGGGGGAAGGGCGTTGGACGGTGTTCGAGGCTGTCGAGCTAGATGTGGCGGCGCCCGTGATCACGATGGCGCTGCAACGGCGCTTGCGTTCGCGGGAAGAAGCGCCCTTTGCCGACAAATTGCTGGCCGCGATGCGCAACCAGTTCGGCGGTCATGCCGTGATGCGCACATCTAAACAGTGAGGCTGCCCATCATGAATACGAGCATTATTATTTTTGGAGCAACGGGTGACCTGGCGCAGCGCAAGCTGATCCCAGCACTCTTTAATCTTTGTCGAAAAGGTCGGCTGCCGGCAACCTTTTCCATCGTCGGCGCAGCAACAACTGTAATGAACGACGAGGCCTTCCGCGAGTTTGCACAGCTGGCAATAACCCAATATGCTGGCTATCAATTTGGCGCAGACGAGTGGACAAACTTTGCGTCTCGCCTCTTTTACCAGTCCTTGGACGTTACACAGGTGGGCGGCTTTGTCGAATTGGGTGAAACCCTGAAAGCGCTGGAGGCTGGTGTGGCCGACCGGTTGTTTTATCTCTCCATGGCGCCGCGCTTTTACCCCGATGTCATAACCGGGCTGGACGCGGCTGGCCTGGTCAAGGAAAACGGCGGCCAACGACGCATCGTCATCGAGAAGCCTTTCGGCACAGATTTAGCCACAGCGCAGGCGTTGAACAACGTGATCCATCGCACAGTCGAAGAGCATCAGGTCTTCCGCATCGATCATTACCTCGGCAAGGAAACGGCGCAGAATATTCTGTTTTTTCGCTTCGGCAACATTCTCTTTGAGCCAGTGTGGAATCGGACATACGTGGACAACGTCCAGATCACTGTGGCGGAGACAGTGGATGTGGGCAAGCGGGCCGGTTACTACGATCAAGCCGGCATCCTGCGCGACATGTTTCAGAATCACCTGCTGCAACTGTTGGCGCTCACGGCGATGGAGCCGCCGTCCTCCTTTCACGCCGATGCCATTCGCAATGAGAAGGTCAAGGTCTTCTCGGCGATCCGCCGGATCGCACCTGAGCTCGACTTTATCCATTTATGTAGCGAAAGCAAGCGTATCCGTCAGGCGGTCGAATAGCGCCCTTGGGATTTGTACAATGTCAGAGTTGTTGGGCGACATCC
>Ga0272446_1001444_pt1 | contig 34520 bp, 32 predicted proteins | sample YNPCB0061_FD_194587 | JGI IMG/M metagenome (GOLD analysis project Ga0272446, IMG submission 194587) | Hot spring microbial mat communities from Yellowstone National Park, WY, United States - YNP-CB-006-1 | ecosystem: Environmental > Aquatic > Thermal springs > Hot (42-90C) > Sediment | place...
GGTTCTGTGTCATACTTGAGCGAAGTCTTTTGCGAGTCGGCTGCTTGATTTTGTGTTTTTTCATCTCACCAGCTTACTCGCAAGAGGCTTTTTCGTCACCTGTCAAGCGACTTTGCAGGAGCCATAAAAAGGTGCACGGCCCCTGCGCCATCCGTGATCCGAATCGCTTGCTGCCAGCGCACGGCGAGGACAAGGCCCGCGCGTGTGTCGCGTCAGATTGCGCTCACGCCAGCCCGCCGAGTTTTCGTCATCGGTCAAATAACCGGCCGCATGCATAGCCGCGCTGTCATGAGCGCCAGCCGTTCATCCTGCAGCGAAGGGGTTGATGTCGAACCGGCGCGCCGGCGCTTTGCCCAACAACTGCCAGTCTGCAAAGTCGAGCAGCGCGCGCCAGTCGTCCAGCCCCTGCGCATGGCCGCCCGCGCGATACCAGATGCCGATGCGTTCTTCATGGCCCAGGAGGCGATACACCTCGCGCGCGGCGAGGTGCGTTTGGAAGGTCCCGCTCGGATTGGCCCACAGGTCGCCGAGCGCTTCGGTGCTGAGCAACGCGCGCGGCGCAACCAGCGCTTTGACAAAGTGCTGGTCGAACGGCAGCGCGCGCTCTTTGTCGATCCAGGCCTGAAAGCGCGGGCTGAACCAGCGGGGAAAGCGTGTGACGATGTCCTTGAGCGTTTCACTGCCTGGGCCTTGAATGCGGAAGCAGCCGGCGCCGCCGCAGCCAGAGTTGTTGGGGGCGGTCAGCGCGATGCGCTCGTCGGCGGCCCCGGCCAACAGGGCGGCCTTGCCCCCGCGCGAGTGGCCGGTGACGGCAATGCGCGCGGCGTCCACAAAAGGCAGCGTGGTCAGAAAGTCGATGCAACGATGGTAGCCCCAGGCCCAGGCGGCCAACGCGCCATAGTCCCCGCCGGGATACACGCGGCACAGGCCGGCGTTGCGTTCGGCATGGGTGTGATACACGTCGGGCGCGATTTCGGTGCGGATGAACTGGGCCAGCGCGTAGCCGCGGCGCAGCACTTCGACGGCGATGTCGTCCGTCACAAAGCCCCAGCAGGCGTCGCCGGTAAGCACGACAGGGTGCGCACCCGAGGACGCGCCTTCGGATGCTGGCGCGAGCACATCGAGCAGGAAGGTGAAGTTTTCGTTCGGGCCGGTGGCGAGCTGGTATTGGGTGTGGCGCGCATTGCCCAGCCGTTCGATCAGGTGGCTGTGCAGTTCCACGCCCGTGGTTGTGGGCGGGATGGGCGGTAGCGCGCCGTATTCGATCTCGATGAGGCTGAGCAGGCGCTGGCGCTGGCGGCGCCATTCCTCCGCGTTTGTGATACGCCGGCCGTCGGCGTCACGCAGAACGTCGGGCAGGTCGGTGTTTGTGATTTGGTTCATGGCAGTCCTCGCTCGCTCAGGATCAGCGCCACGCTCGCCGGCCATTCGATGGCCTGCATAGAAGAGCCGCTCCTGCCATCAGGCCGGAATCAGCCTTTCGTAATCGTGGATGGCGCCTCCATCCCGGCAGCACTCGATGATGGTCTTGCCTAATGGAGCGAGATCGGGCGTGTCAAAGTGAGTCAGGCAGTCGAGGAAGAAGCGGCGCAGCATTTCGGTGCCCTGATCATAGGCCGCCTCGCCTACTTCCGGCTGTGTTTCGACTTGCAGGAACCAGTTCGACAGCGGCCGGCCTTCCACCTGCAACTGGCTCGGCGTGTAGCCGAGCAGCGGGCAGCGCGCCGGCTTGAGTTGATCCGGCTTGAAGCGGGCGCTGCCCCGGCGAGCCAGATATTCGCGCGCAATCCACTGCGGCATGAAACCGACTTTCCAGGCGCCCACATACTGGTTGGGGCACAGGATGTGCCGGGTGCGGGTGTATTGCTGGAACTGATCGAGCAGCAAGTTGGCCTGCTGCACGCGCTTGCCGGTGGCAAACGGCCAATACGATCCGACCCCCTCGCTGGTCATGCCGGCAGTCTCCACGATGCTGGGATTGTCGTGGCCGCGCGGCGAAACCAGCCGCCACAACCAGGCCAGCGCCGGCGGGATCACATGGAACAGGCCCAGGATTCCATAGGTGGGCCGCTCGCGCGTGCAGGGCGGCGTGCGCACCCCGAAACTGCGGATGTCGACCGTCACCGGCTCGTTGACTACGCCGGGGATGGCCGCGCGCGGGATGATGACGCGCGGGTTGGGGCAGGGCTTGCCCGGCGCATCCTGCGTGTGCTCCCAGATCAGCGCCCGGCTGCCGGGCACCGCGTCAATGTTGAGGAACAACAAGGGCTGCGGCGGCTGGGCTGTCAATCGCTCCAGGGCGATATCGGTCCCATAACGCTCGATATGGTTGACGCGCACGAACCACGCCTTTTCGGCGTCTGTGACAGTCAGCTTGTGATCCCCGCATTGGATGGACGGGTGGCAGAGCGCCATGTCATCGGTCACGGGGTGCAATTGGCAGGAGCGGGGAATTTCCAGATGGCGCGTCTCGCCAGAGAGAATGTTCACGCCCAGCAGCAGCCGTCCATCTGCCTCGCGGTGCGCCTGTTCCAGCATCTCGCTCTTGCCGCCGCCGCTGGCGCCCTCGTGCATGATGGTGACCACGTTGTCGTAGGGGGTTACAACCTGCACGGTCGAGCAGTGAGCTGTGACCCAGCCCTCGCGCTCGCCGACGCCGATCAGCACGCCGTACACGCCTTTCTTGGCGCTGGGGCCGGGGTAGAGATTGTAGGAAAACATCTCGTGCAGGTCGCGCATCCGGTTGTGCACGACGACTTGCCGGCCTGCGAAATGGGTATGCCGGAAAGGCGGCGCGACGTAGATGATCGATTTCGGGCGGAATTTGTCCGGGATTTCGTCGGGTGGGATGATGCCTTGCAGCATAGCGAGCCCCATCGCAAAGAAGGCAGCGTTGGACGGCGCGATAACCACTGCGTCCGGCCCCATGCCTTTTTGGCCGGCCACAAAACTGAACAGGGTCAGCGGTTGTGTGCGCAACCAGGCAAACGTGTCTTCGCGCAACCGGCTGAAGTCGAAGCCGAAGCGGTCCTTGAACGTTCGCTGGTCGGTTGGCCCGTCGTCGGCGATGACCATGCTGTCGGGGTCGCGCCGGCGCATGTAGGGATCGGTGTAATTGGCTGCCACGCCGTTGCGCACGCGCGCCACCGTGGCTTCAACGATCCTGCCTTTGCCCGGCACGTCATAGGCGACTTCGTAATAGTCACTGCCTGCCCCACCGCAGGCAGCTTCAGTCAACTCATTCACAGAGCCGGCCAGTGTGACGCGCGGGCTTTGTTCGAGCAGCGCGATGGCGTCGGCTGGGAGATGGTACCGCGACCAGTTCATTGTCAGTCCTCCAGAAGTGAGGCTGGATTGTAGCGCGCCGCGATTTTCGCGCCAGTGTTGCGCAGATCTGGAACGAACTGTCGGGCTTGCTCTATGTCCCGCCCGTCTCGCCTTTCGATGCGCTTGTTGTTCTAGCTATGCACAAACATGCCGCCCGAAATGTTGAGTTCGCAGCCGGTGACATGGCTGGCCTGGTCGGACACAAGATAGGCCACGCCTTCGGCAATGTCTTCGACGGTCTCGAGACGCCCCATAATTGCTTTGCTGTTCATCTCGCTCAGGAACGTTGCGCCGTCGCCGTGCGTTTTGGTGCGCAGATCGACTTCGTTGGGGGTGGCCACCCAACCTACTGTCACCCAGTTCACGCGAATGCGGTCGCCGGCCAGTTCGCGGGCCAGCGTGCGCGTCATTGCCAGCAGCGCAGCCTTGGAGGTGGCGTAGGCCAGCCGGTTCAGCCAGCCGCGATAGCCCATGGTCGATCCGATATTGACGATGTTGCCGCCGCCTTGTTGGCGCATGATGGGTATGGCCTCGCGAATGCACACCCACGGACCGCGCGTATTGACGGCGAACACGCTATCCCACAACTCGGCGGATTGCTCGCCCGCCGGCTCCACCGGCGTGGCGGCGGCGTTGTTGACCAGAATGTCCAGCCGGCCAAACCGCTCGACCGTCGCGCGAATGAGCGCCACGCAGTCGGCTTCCTCGCCCACATCCGCGCGCGCGAAGATGCACGGCGTCCCCATGTCTGCAATCTCGCGCGCCACGCGCTCCCCATGATCGGCGCGCCGGCCCGAAATCACAATGCTGGCGCCGTCCTGCGCCAGCCGCCGCGCGATTCCTTCACCCATGCCGCCCGTCGAGCCGGTAATCACAGCCACTTTTCCTGTCAGGTTGCTCATAGGACGCTATGGTAGCAGGGGAGGGGGCGATTCGGGTTGGTAAGGTTGATAAGGTTCGTAAGGTGATTCGGGTTGCTCAGGCTGGCGGGTGATTCAGGCAACGGGAAATGCTGCGATCGGCTTACCACCTGTCGTCATCCGTGCTCCGTCATCCGTCATCTGATGACTATGGTCGAAGGGGGGCGGGCGGCCGGCTGGTCGATCTGCGCGTCACGCCGGAAGCGCGACGCAAAGATGTGACGCTGGCGGCAGGGTGATAGGATTCTCGCCGATATCTTGCGCGTCACGAAGATGGCGCACGGTCAGCAGCCTGATGACTGCTCAAGCCTCCCTGCGCGCCAACCTATGCCCCCGTTCATCCACGATCGTATATGAATCAACTGCGGCGAGCGCATCACGCGGGATGGCTGCCAATGCGAAAGGCAGCGTGCTGGCCGGCTCAACAATATCGTCGGCGGCGGGCGCTGTGACGGCTACGGTAACGATCAATTCGCCCGCCTGCAGCGCGGCCTCGCGCACACTGACCTGGTAGCCGCTGCTGCCTTTGACCCCGGCAAAAGCCACGAGGACGACATGGCCGGCGGCGCTGGCCTGGCGCCCGGCTTGCAGCGCGGCTTCTGGAATCCGACCGTCAAGTCGGTGCCAGTCTGTGTTGTCGGCGACCAGCGTGTAGAGAGGTTGCGCCGGCGCGTCTCCCAGTGGCGCGGCCTGCAACAGCATAGTGACTGAAACAGGGATGATGTGTGACGTTGCGACGGCAGCAGGGGGAGGAGTGGGGGCGGGCGCGCTGACAGCGGACATGCGTGCGGCGCAGGCGGCCATGCCGGCGGCAGCCAGCATTGTCAACAGCACGGTCGTCACGCGCGACACGCTCCGCAGGGGCCGGTGGCTCATTGTCATCACCTCCTTATCCGGTAGCGGGAACGACCTGCATCACCAGTATAAACGTATGCGCGGGTGATTTGTTCCAGCGGCGCGTTCGCGGCCAGGGCAGCGACAGCCTCCCGCAGTTTTTGCCGGCTGCCACGACGCAGGCGGGTAATCTGCGGGAGGTTGTGGTATGGCGTAAGTGTGGGCTGCGCGCGGAGGCGCTGCGCGAAACCGTTCTACGGCCGGCGCAGGTATGGCTGAATGCGCTCCCAGACGCGATCGATCTCGCGCAGGTCGTCGGCAGTCAGCCCTTTGGACTGCATGCGCATGCGGTTGTTCCTGAACACGCCGCGCCGCACCATGATCTCTTTGCTGAAGGCCATGCCCAGCATCCCTTCCAACACCAGACCCGGCAGAAGTTTCTCGAACAGATCGCCGGCATCCGCGAGTTGTCCGGCCTCCAGCAGGTTCCAAACCGCTTGCAACACGTCGCAGAACTGGCAGGCGTGGATGCACCCTTTGGCGCCGCGCGCCCACTCGGTGATGAGATAGCGGCCGCCGACGCCGCCCATCACGCCCTTGACGTCCGGGCTGTTGCGCGCCACCAGCGCGGCAATCATGCGCGGGCTGGGTTCCACTTCCTCTTTCACCCAGCTCACGCGCTCGATCTCGGCGCACAACGTCACCAACTGGTCTGTGCTCAGCGACACGATGCCGGCGTTCTGAATCCACACCGGCACGTGCACCGCGTCGGATATGGCTTTGAAATAGTCAAAGATGACTTCCCAGTCCGGCCTCAGCGCGTAGGGCGGCATGGCGATCACGCCGTTTGCGCCGATCTCCATCGCGTAGCGCGCGTAGCTGACCGCCAGTGGCGTGTTCTCGGCGGCGACATTGACGATCACTGGAATGCGACCTTTGGCCTGCTCGACGGGGATGCGCATCATCAGCCGGCGCTCGTCTTCCGACAGCGCCATGAACTCGCTCACCAGCAGCGGCGTCATCAGTCCGCCCACGCCGGCCTGAACGCAGAACTCCACTTCGGCGCGCAACACGTCTTCGTCGATGCGATCTTTGTCGTCGAAGGGGGTCATGGGAATGGCAAAACTGCCTCGCCAGTTCTCGGTCATTGGGGGCTCCTGGTTATTGCGTATTGCGTAGTGCGTATTGCGTAGTGCGTATTGCGTGTTGGGCTTTATGCGAGTGTCTGCATTTGTCTCAGGGTCTGCTCGTAGACCTCGAAATGCTCGCCTTCGGCCTCGTCGGGATCGACGTATTTGAAGAACATGGCCTGTTCGGGATGGTCGCCAGAGAGGATGCGCCGGCTTTGCTGCAACACGCCGCCTGGGTCGTGCCACTTCACTTGGCCCATTTGCATCAGGATGTACTCGCCGGCGTACTGCCGGGCCAGTTCATGGCGCATTTCGGCGTAGCGCAGGCCCTGTTCTGCGGTGGTGCGCCGCCAGCTCCGCACCATCTCCGGCGAATCGGTGATCTTGGCGTGGAACTCAGCCACCGGCGCCTGGACTTCTGACGCGAAGTCGATCTCATTCAGGTTGACTGTGCCAAAACCGCCCTCTGCGGCCACTTTCAGCGCGTTGCGGTCGCGGTGGAACGGGGGCGTCAGCCAGTCGGCCTGCGGGTCGTGGCCCATGAGGTGCGCGCCGCAGGCGTCTGTGGCAATGACGTGATCGCCGGCGACCAGCGTGTTGCCGATGCGCGGGTGGTCGCCCGGCCCCCATTCCTCGCCGGCCTGGCACACCGTGCCATCCAGAATGTTGAGCGCGGGGTTGAGGATGCGGCCGATGTCGGCCAGCATGTATGGCATGCGCACGAGGTGGTGATAGTAAAAGCGCGGCCGGCCCAGCGGCTGGGTCGGCATCAGGCCGAACAGATTTTTCAAACACAGTGTGACACCCATGAAGGCGTGGCTCTTCAGTTTCTGCACCGATACGACTGCGTCTGCTTCAGCGACGGCCGGATGCAGCGGGTACTGTGCGAACATCTGGCCGCCGCCCGGCGTCCGATACCATCGGATCGGGCCGGTGTTGCCGTTCACGTAGCTCACGCCGAACTCTTCCAGCAAATGCCGAATCTGCGTGGTCGAATCCGGCTCGGCGCCGGAATAGACCTGGTAGAAGCTGACATCGACGACAGTGATCTCGGCGCTGGTCCGTTCGCGCAACAGCCGCAGCGTGGCGCGGGCAACTTTGTCGGTCACCAACTGCTGGCGCTGGCCTTCGTAGCGCACAACTGCCCCATCCATCTTGTCCTGATTGAACTTGATGGCGATGCGGCGCGCGCGTTGCAGTTTCTCCCAGGCGCGGTGGAGCGGATCGGTGGCTCGTTTGAGCGCGGCATACACCTCGTCATCGCTTGCGCGATAGTCGCACTGAACGGCGCGAACACAAAAATCCTCTTTTCCATTCGACACAGCCATGAATCCGGAAGCTCCTTAAATCACTTGTCAAATCACTTGTCTGACAGGCAACAAGACCGATGTATTGTAGCCTGCCGCCATGTCATTTGTTTGTCCACAGCCGCAGACGGTTTGTCAACAGTTTTTGCCGGCCTTTTCCACAGGCTTGCACACATCCAGGGGTAAAGCTTAAATCTCGCCCGGTTTTTAAGGTTGGATTAAGACTGACCCTTGATTGCACCCGCCCCCTGTGTAGAATCCACGTTCCCGCGATGCAGACTGGCTCGGAGCTTGTCCTCAGGCGCCGGGGGCTTTGCAGCAGTTCGGCGCCGCTCTGTGCAAGATAGGTTTCGGGTCGAATTGTGTATGCGCGGGATATTTGTATCCTCGATGGAGTCAGTTATGAGGCCAGAAGAAGCCTGGCAGTCTGCTCTGGGCGAGATCGAAATCACTATCGGGCGTGGCAGCTATGTCACCTGGATCAAATCTGCGCGCCTGGTGACCTACGAAGACGGGCAGTTTGTCATTGGCGTGCCGAATGGTTACATCAAGGAATGGATGGAGCACCGCATGCTGAGCCAGTTCAAGCGTGTGCTGGCCGAGCGGATGGGGCGCGGTGTGGATGTCAAATTTGTCCTGGTGACGCAGCATGGCAATGTGGCGTCGATCGCGCAACCGGATCCTGGCGCCGTTATGCGCGGCCCTGCCATAGCCCACGATCAGGCGGAGGAGGCCGCCACAATCCCTGCATCTCGCGCGAATGGGCCTGTGAATGGGCCTGTGAATGGGCCTGCGAATAGGCCTGTGAATGGGGCTGCGAACGGGATGTTGAATGACGGCCTGAACGCGCGTTACACCTTTGCCACCTTTGTGGTTGGATCGGGCAATCGCATGGCGCATGCGGCGGCCATGTCTGTGGCCGAGATGCCGGCCGACCGCTACAACCCGCTGTTTCTATATGGCGGCGCCGGCCTGGGCAAGACGCACTTGCTCCACGCGATCGGCCACGAAGCGCGCCGGCGTGGCATGACCTGCTGCTACGTCACGTCCGAAGCCTTTATGAATGAACTCATCCTGGCCATCCGCGGCCAGAGCACCGAGGCTTTCCGCAACAAATATCGGCTTGTGGATATGCTGCTGATGGACGATGTGCAGTTCATCGCCGGCAAAGAGAGCACCCAGGAGGAGTTCTTCCACACGTTCAACACGCTCTACAGCGCCAACAAGCAGATTGTGCTCACCAGCGACCGCCCGCCCAAGATGATGGTCACGCTTGAAGACCGCCTGCGCAGCCGCTTCGAATGGGGGTTGATGGCCGACATCGCCCCGCCCGATCTGGAAACCCGCATTGCCATTTTGCAGGCCAAAGCGGCTCAACGACAGGCGGCTCTGCCCCAGGACGTGATCGAGTTTGTCGCCAGGCAAATCCAGAGCAATGTGCGGGAGCTGGAAGGCGCGCTGACCCGGCTGATTGCCACTTCAGAGATGACGGGCCGGCCCATCAGTGTGCAGTTTGCCCGCGACACACTGGCCGATCTGGTGGGCCGGCGCGCCCATATCAGCCCGTCTCAGGTCATCGAGACGGTCGCCAAGTATTACAACATCTCGGTTCAGGAAATTGTGTCCTCTTCGCGCAGCAAAGAACTCGTGCAGCCGCGACAGGTGGCAATGTATCTGGTGCGCCAGGAGACGGATGCTTCGCTGCCGGAGATCGGCGCGTTGCTGGGCGGGCGCGACCATACCACCGTCATCCACGGTGTGGAGCGCGTCAAAGAGCGTCTCGAGTCAGAGGATCAGTTGCGCCGCGATGTGATGAGCTTGCGCGAGCAGCTCTACCTCAACGTGACGGCGTAGACCTCAGATGCAATACGCAACACGGAATACGCGATACGCGATACGCGATACGCGATACACGATACGCAATACGCAATACGTATTGCGTATTTTAGGCCAGCGCGTCGATTCGCGCCGCCAGGTCGAAATCCTTGTCGGTCACCCCGCCCTCATCGTGAGTGGATAGCGTGAGCGTCACCCGGCGGTAGCGAATCACGATGTCCGGGTGATGGCCGGCGGCTTCGGCCAGCCAACCCACTGCGTTGACGAAGAGCAAGGCCTGGGCAAACCCGGCCAGCTCGAATGTTTTGGTGATCTCGCCGGCGTTGTTGAGCGACCAGCCGGCGGCGGCGGATAGCCGCTCTTGAATTTGCTCGTGTGATAGTCTGGCCATCTCAGTGCAAACCAATTGTTGTCTGGATCCGGCCAACCCGCTGGCCGGAAGCCGTGATGGTCACCTGAGACCCCTGCGGCGCGCGCATCACCCATTCGATTCTCGCCCGGTCGTCGGTCGGGTCGGCGCTAAACAGGCCGGCCTTTTTGAGCGCCCGCCCTGCCAGATGCCCGATCTCCGACTTGCGCAGGCCGCTCACCAGCGAGGCGCCTTCCGGCAGCGTCAACTCCACTTCACAAGGCCGGACGAGCTTTTTCTCTGCGGCTCGCGCGGTGACGTTGGTGGGCAGCCAGCCGGTGTTCTGCACCACGGCGGTGAGGTGGTAGGCGCCCTCGCTCACCGGCTCGACCAGAATTTCGCGGAAAGACAGGCAGGGCGATATTGCCGTGTGCCACAGGATGAACTCTGCGTGCGGCGCAATCTCTTTCTCCAGCAGGTGCGGCGGCGGGTTGCGCCAGCAATACGCCTCGTCCCACCCGCCCAGCTCCACCTCGCCCAGTTGCGGATGATGGAAGGGGCGCCAGGGCGCGAATCCCTTGCCCTGCAACGCCTCATCGTTCCACTTCAGCAGCTTCAGGTCATCCTCGACCGGGTGATCCCGATACCATTCGATGAACTGATGCTTGCCATCCGGCTTCTTCATATCGATGCCGGCCTGTCCCGGCGGGTTCCACAGCTCGCACGTCCAGGCGTACACGCCGAGGTGATCGTACATCCAGTCATCGAACACGCCTTTGATCGTCTGTTTGGGGTGGTACTTGAATTCGTGGAAGACAGACACGGCCGGGTAGCCGGTGATGCGTGCGGCCGCCTTGCCGATGTCCTGATACGTCCATAAATCCTCGGCCGGAAAATCGTCGTCCGGGCGCGTGCCATATGGCCGCAAATAGGCGCCGCTGTAGGTGTGGAACGAGATGCCGCCCGTGATGTTGGGATGGTCGACGATGAATTGAACCACTGCGCGCACTTCCGGTTCGCTGGTGGGATAGGGGCCGGCGCCTTTCTGCTCGCTCTCCACGGCCCATTCCACTGGGAAGTTGCGGTTCAGGTCCAGCCCCTCCAGGCGCGGCGCGATCTTCACTGTTGCGCCGTCGTAGTTGCGGATCGTTCCTTCGGGCAGCACGCGATAGTACGGCCCTGCGGCGCTCAGGTCATTTGGCTCGCGCGGGATGAGCAGGCGCGGCTCCTCGGGGTGAACTTTCCACGGGCCGTTTGCATCTTTGAGGCGCATTAACAGGACGCGCCCGTCGCCGTCCACATCGCCCTCATGCAAGCCATCCAGTTCCTCTGGCAGAGGATAGGGCCGCGTGCTGGAGCGCACCGCCCGGCGCCGTTCGTCCAGATACATTTCTGCGCCGTCCGGGTTCATGCGCGGCACAATGTAGATCGCGCGGGTGTCGAGCGTCTGCCGGACCTGGGCATTAGTGTCGTATTCGCCCAGAAACTTGTGAATGGCATACAGGGCGCAGGTCGAGGGCGACACCTCGGTCGCATGAATGTTGGCGTCGACCCAGAAGGCCGGCTTGTCTGTGTCTCTGCCGGTCTCGGTGTTTGTCAGCGTGACCAGCCAGATGTCGCGCCCTTCGTGGCTCTTGCCGATGGATGTCAGGGCGCACAGGCGGGGAAAATCTCTGGCGAAGCGCTGCAAGATGCCGGTCAGTTCGGCGTAACGATAGAAACGGTCGAAGGTCAGCGGTGGCATGGGGGCTCCGGTGTGGTCTCGCGCTAGTCGCTCAGGCGGCCTTTGATCTCCTTGTCCATCTCATCCATGCGCGCTTCGAGGTGGTCTTTGAAGCGCGCCAGGGCCTCGGAGAATTCGCCGGTTGCATCGACCAGTTCGCCGGCCAGTTGCGAGGGGGTCTTCAGGTTCAGGCCGGCGGTTGTGTCGCCCGGCGGCTCGATGCCGGTGAACGCGCCGTCGGCTGCGCGAACGGCGCGGCGGACGCCGACGATGGCATCGCGGTTGAGCGGGCCGTAGATGTGGGGAAAGGTCGTGGTTGTTTGCGCCGGCTTTCCTGCGGCGGCCGCGTCCTGCAGGCCATACTCGGCCGCCGCCTCCGGTGGAACAGGCGCTTCGCCAACCGATTCAGCCGCGATCGCTGCCGGATGGGCCGGCGCCTCCCATCTCACCTCGGCGGCCACCTTCGTCTCGTCGATGTCCAGCACCAGGAATTCGCCGGGTTGAGATCGGTACACCGCATTGGCCACCTCGATCAGCAGCGCGTCACCCGCCGTGCAATGGATGAACCCTTCAGTTTGCAGGGATTCTGGCGCGTAGGGCTGGCCGGGCGCAAGCTGGCTCCAGGCTTGCTGCGAGATCAGATGCAGGATCATTTCGTTTCCTTCGTTGGCTCATCCGGGTCGAGGATGGCCGGCGTTTTGGCTCCGCGCCGGGCGATGGCCGCCATCACAATGCTGACGCCGTACAGCACAAACAACGGCGCCATGACGATGCTCATATTCACCGGATCGGGCGTGGGCGTGATGAGGGCTGCCAGCACCGCGATGAACACCACGGCATAGCGCCATTGTCTGGCCAGCACGCGCGCCGTAATGACATTGAACTTGGCCAGCACAAAAATGACCACCGGCATTTCAAACGCCACGCCGATCCAGAACAAGACGCCGGTTACAAAGGGAATATAGTCATCCGCGCGCAGTTGCACATCGAACACGTCGGTGTTGATGGTGGTCAGAAATCCGATGGCCGGCGGCAACATGATGAACCAGGCGAAAATCGCGCCGATCACGAAAAGCGATGTGGCAACGGGCACGCCGATCAACACCCATCTTTTCTCATTGGGCAGCAGACCGGGCATGACGAACGCCAGAATCTGATAGATCACCACCGGCATGGCCAGGGCCGCGCCAAACGTCAGGGACACAACGAACGTATTGGTCAGCGTTTCGGTGGGCGCGATCGTGACGATTTTGCTGCCATAGGGCAGGATCAGCAAATGCAGAATTTGGTTCGAGAACATGAGGCCGACAGCCGCGCCGATCACGATGGCCACAACAGACTTGAACAGCCGCTCGCGCAGCTCGCGCATGTGGTCGAGGAGGGACATGCCCTCTTCTTCCTGTTCCAACGGATTGACGTTCACTTGCTCTGCCATACGGCCCATTATCCTATGCTCTCCAGCGGACGATGTTTTCCGTGCAAGGGACAAGCGCAGGCCGGCGTCCTCGCGGTTGGAGATACGGGAGCGCTGTTCCCCGCGCGCTGTTCTTCTGGTCTCAAGGATTGCGCCGCAGCAGGGCGCGCGGGGCCTGTCTGCGCAGTCGCTTCGCCTCGACGCCAGGCATCTGAGCGGGTGGCGCTATACGGCGATCCAGGGGTTGTCGTCGTCGAGCGCGTCTGCCCGGACTGCCCGACCGAGTTCAGCCCACGGGTTGTCTTTCGCCAGTGGCGAGGCGCTGCCATTGACTGTGGCGACCGGCGCGGGAGTTGTCGCCGTGGGGGGTGTTGATTGCGTCGCAGTGGCAGCCGGCGCGGGGGACTGGGCTGAACTGCTTGCGGCCGGCTGGGCGGCGCCGGCAACGTTCGCGCCGTTTGTGGCGGGCGCGCCCGGCGGCAACGATGCTGGGCCGCCGGACGGGTTGCTGGCAGATGTGGTTTTGCCCGCGTTGGCCGGCACAGAGGTGTCGATCATGATGGGCTGGATGGCGGTGCGCAGGTCTGCTGCGTCTCGAATCTCTGCCAGGTCGCGGCGCAACTCGTTGGTCACATCGCGCAGCACCTTGATCTCTTCCTCGAAGGGGGTCAATTCGGTGCGCAGGTCGGTGGCGAACCGGACGTAGAAATCACGCAGCCGGCGGACTGTCTGGCCGGCCTGGCGCATCAGGGTCGGCAGTCGTTCCGGCCCGAACACAAGCAGGACCAGAACCACGATGATTATGATCTCCAGCGGCCCAATGCCCAGAATGGTTCCGCTCATGCCATCATCTCGTCTGCGGTTGGTTGCGTCGGCAACCTGGCTATCGCCGCGCCCAGCGCCCCGTTCACGAAGCGCGGCGATGTGTCGCTGCCGTAGCGCTTGGCAATCTCCACGGCCTCATTGATCGCCACACGCGCCGGCGCAAGGTTGGCTCGCATCTCGTACACGGCCACACGCAGAATATTGCGGTCGATTGGCGAGAGATTGCTCACCGGGAAGTCGGGGGCGCACTGCGCCAGGAAGCCATCCAGCTCGGCCAGGTTCTTGACGATGCCGCTGATCAGGCGGATGGCGTAGTCGCGCGTGGCAACGTCGTTGGCCGGGTTGTCTGGATCGGCGGCGCAGTCACGCAGGTGGCGTTGCAGAACTTCTCCGGCCTGGTGCTGGGCGGTGTCCGCCTCGTACAACACTTGTAGCGCCAGTATGCGCGCTTCACGTTTGGCTTTCACGGGTGTCTGCTCACGCGAATGTTCATGTCGCCGCCCGCACGTCCTCAACCGTCACATCGACGGCCGCGGTGTCGATGCCCGCGATTTCCGCGATCGCGTTGGCAATGTTGGTCTGAATCTGGCGCGCCAGCCGCGCCAGCGGGACATTGGACGCGGCGATGATGTGCACACGGATATGCGCGGCGCCGTCTTCGATGGATGCCACGATGCCGCGCAGGGTGTGCTTCAATGAGCCGCCGGCGGCGCCACCGGCGCTTGCGCTGCGCCGGGACTCATCCTCCACCAGGCCGAGCACGCCGGGCGTGGCCAGCGTGGTGATGCGGGCCACTTGCAGCACGACCTCGGGAGAGATGGTTACTTTGCCGTTCATGGCTTTCTTCCGTGGGACAAGCGCCCAGTTTATTCCGCCCTATTGCATGACCAGGCCGCCATCCACTGATAACACAGCGCCGGTGATGAATGCGGCTTCCTCGCTCGCCAGGAATGATACCGCATATGCCACCTCTTCCGGCTTGCCAAAGCGGCCCAGCGGCGTGAGCTTGATGGCGGTTTCCTTCTGCTCCTCTGTGAGCACGTCGGTGAGCGCGGTGGGGATGAACCCCGGCGCCACGGCGTTGACGGTGATGCTGCGGGAACCCAGCTCCTTGGCCAGCGATTTGGTGAAGCCGATCACGCCGGCTTTGGCCGCGGCGTAGTTCGTCTGGCCGGCCTGCCCCGCCAGACCCACCACAGATGAAATGTTGATGATGCGCCCGCTGCGCTGGCGGATCATCTGGCGCGCCACGGCTTTGCAGCAATTGAACACGCTCTTCAAGTCTGTGTCGATGACGATGTCCCAGTCGTCTTCCTTCATCGACATCAACAGCGTGTCCCGCGTCGTCCCCGCGTTGTTGACCAGGATATCCACCTTGCCGAAGGCGTCGGTGGCGGCTTTCACCAGCGCCACGGCCTCTTCCATTTTGCTGACGTCGGCCTTCACGGCCATGGCTTTGCCGCCGGCGGATTCAATCGCCTGAACAACCTCCTGGGCGGCGGTTGCGCTGGCGTTGTAGTTCACAACCACTGACGCCCCGCGCGCGGCCAGCTCGATGGCGATGGCGCGACCGATGCCGCGTGATGCGCCCGTCACAATTGCAGATTTGCCGGAGAGATTCATGTCGATTTTAGATTGCAGATTGACGATTGACGATTGAGTGTTGACGCGCAGTCGCAATCCAAAATCGTCAATCGCAAATCGTCAATTCATCCAATGGCGCGCGTCTCCACGTCGCCGGCGATGCGCTTGATCAGGTTGACCAGCACGTCCTTCGGCCCGATCTCCACAAACGAAGTCACGTTCTCGGCGCGCATCCACTGCACGCTTTCGGTCCACCGCACTGGCGCGGTGAGTTGCGCGCACAACTCGGCGCGGATGTCGTCGGGGTGGGTGATGGGTTGGGCGCTGGTGTTGGCCACGATCGGAATGCGCGCCGGTTGCAATGGCGCGCCGGCAACCACCTGCGCGAACTCCTCGGTGATGCTGGCCATCAGCGGCGAGTGCGCCGCGATGCTGACCGCCAGGGGCACAACACGCCTGGCGCCCCGGCTTTTGGCGGCGGCGCTGGCGGCAGCCACGGCTTCTTTGTCGCCGGAAATGACCACCTGGCCGGGGCAGTTGTCGTTGGCAACCACGACGCCCGGTGGATGCGCCTGGCTCGCCTCGGCGCACACCGCGCGCAGAATGTCTGTGTCAAGCCCGATCACGGCGGCCATGCTGCCGGGCTGGCGCTCGCCGGCCAGTTTCATCAGCCGGCCACGCTCGCGCGCCAGACGGATGCCGTCCTCGAATGTCAGCGCGCCGGCGGCGCATAGCGCGCTCACCTCGCCCAGGCTGTGGCCGGCGACGAACGCCGGCGCTTCCACTTCGCCGGACATCTCGACGGCGGCAAAGGCGGCCAGGCTGTGGGCGAAGATGGCCGGCTGCGTGTTGAGCGTGTCGTTCAGTTCGGATTCCGGCCCTTCAAAGCACAGGGTCGAGAGGGAGAATCCCAGCGCGGCGTCGGCGCGCTGGAAGAAGCCTTTGACGACCGGGCGCAGCCGGGCCAGCTCGCGGCCCATGCCCACAAACTGCGACCCCTGGCCGGGGAAAACATATGCTGTGGTCACGAGATGCGTCTTGCGGGGGCTTACTTCTTCTCGGACTTGCCGGTGTCGATCGACACGACCTCGCGGCCGCGATAGTAGCCGCAGGATGGGCAAACGATGTGCGGCGGCTTCATCTCGCCGCAATTGTCGCAGGCCACGAGTTGAACGGGCGTCAGCGCGTCATGCGCGCGGCGCCGGTGCGTGCGGCCGTGAGAAAACTTGCGCTTTGGCAGTGGACCCATGTTTGAACTCCTTAAGACATCAATCACGCGCCTTGTCGGCGCGCCGGGATCGAGTCAATCTTGAATTGAGCAAGGCGCAATTTTAGCTTAGTTGGAGGAGACGATCAAATTCGGAAATTCGGAGATTCCGAGACGGGCAGCGGCGGGGCAGTGCGCGTTGGGCTTCATCGATCATGGCGCATTCAATGAGCGAGGTGGTATGGCGCTGAAGCGTGCAACATATTGCCCGGCAGACATGCTGGTAGTTTCACGTTCGAGAACCAGCGTTCTCAGGGTATATTTCGTTTAGACAGCATCTCACATCTTGACAATCGCCGGCTTGGGCCCTATCATGTAATCGTTCACGTGAACGTTCATGTGAACGATAACTTGCCATAAACAGGAGAACTGTGGCTGGTCGTCCACCGACGATGAAGCGTGTGGCAGAGCAGGCCGGCGTGTCGGTCCAGACTGTCTCGGCGGTCATTAATGACAAGCCGGGAATCACGCGCGAGACGCGCGAGCGCGTGCTGGCTGCCATCGAGCACTTGGGGTACCGGCCCTTCAGTATTGCGCGCAGTTTGCGCACCGGCCGAACGCGCACGATCGCGCTGGTGGTGTCCGATATCGCCAATCCGTCCTTTGCGACGATCGCCAGCGTGGCAGAAGACCATGCGCATTCGTTTGGCTACAGCGTTGTGGTCTACAACACGCACGACGACATCCAGCGCGAAGCCAGCTATATGCGCACGGCCATCGAACGCTGGGTGGATGGGGTGTTGTTCGTGTCCGCAGAAGACCAGATGAACAGTTTGCACACACTGGAGGCGGCCGGCATCCCAGCGGTAGCGATTGATCGTATCCCGGAAAACTACGAGGGGCCGTCGGTGACGCTGGACAATGTGAGGGCGGGGCAGATGGCGGCCCGGCACCTGCTCGATCTTGGCCATCGGCGCATCGCTCATATTGCGGGGCCGTTGAAGCTGCGCCTGGCGCGCGAACGTTTGAGCGGGTTTCGCGCGACGCTTGATCTGTATGGCCCTGCCATCCCCCCATATCCAGTCTACGAAGGGGATTGGACTTGCCGATCAGGATACGCCGCGATGAAGCGCTTGCTGGATGCGCCAACAAGGCCCACTGCGGTATTTGCAGCCAACGATCGGATGGCGATCGGCGCGATGCAGGCCGCGCAGCAGGCGGGGCTGCGAGTGCCGGATGACATATCGCTCATTGGTCTGGATGACATCGAAGTTTCGGCATTCCAGAATCCACCGCTTACCACCGTCCGGCAGTCGTTCGCCGATTTGGCGACGACCGGCGTGCGTTTGCTTCAGGACATCCTGGATGGCAAGGCTGATGGCTGCCGGCAGATCGTCATCGAGCCGGCGCTGGTGTGCCGGGAATCAACATCTGTGGCCTTGTAGAACCTTATGCAGCGCCAGTTCATCCAGGGCCTGACCGCCGGCGCGATCAAGGGTTGAACCATTCCGCTCACAACCTATCTGCCAGAGCACCCATGAACACATTCACCCTCCAAAACCAAACCCTTCGCCTCGAATTCAGTCGTGACACCGGCGCCCTGGTTGGCCTGACCGCAATGCAGTCCGGCTGGAAAATCCTCGACCGGCCCGGCCTGGGCCTGTCGTTCCGCTTGCTCGTCCCCATGCGTCCCGACGCCGAGTGGCGCTCGGCCGGCCAGCGCAACAACGCAGTGCATGGCGAGAAGCAGGCGCTCTCTGCTCTGGAGGTTGGCGCCGATGGGCGCTCGGCAATCTTTGTGTGGGATGGCATTGTGTCCGAGCGCGCCGGCCGGCTCGACATCAAGCTCACCCTGCGCGTCACCCTCACCGATCGACAGGCCGTCTATGCTATGACGGTCGAAAACCGCTCGCCCTGGGTTGTTGAGAATGTGTACTGCCCCTACCTGGGCGATGTTCAACACCCGCCGCAAGAGGACTGGTTCAAAACCTTCGTTTATCAGTACGCGACAGCCACAGAGTGGTCGTTGTGGCCGACCTACCAGAACTTGCGCGGTTACTATGGTGTTGACTATCCCACCCAGTTCAGCACATGGAGCGCCAGCGTGGGCGCGCCCATGTCGCCCTACATATTGCTGCGGGGCGAGAAGCAGGGCCTGTATGCCGGCGTGTGCGCCTCCAGCAGCGAACTGGTGGCCTGGCACACCGAACTGCGCCCCGGCTACGGCAGTTCCATAGATGCTCGTGTGCCGGAGGGGTCTGTCATCGGCGGCAAAGACGTGGCAACTCGCTTTGCGGCGGTGCATGTGCCGTACATTCAGCCGGGCGAGACGCGCGACCTTACGCCAGTCGCGTTGGAAGCGTATCAGGGCGGCTGGCAACAGGGCGTGGACATCTACAAAGCCTGGCGCGACACGTGGATGAAGCCGCCGGCCATCCCGCAGTGGGCGCGCGAGCCGCACGCCTGGCAGCAGCTTCACATCAACTCGCCGGAGGATGAATTGCGCCTGCGCTTTGTCGATCTGCCCACTGTGGCTGCCGAATGCGCGCGGCATGGCGTCAAGGCCATCCAACTCGTTGGCTGGAACGATGGCGGGCAGGATCAAGGCAATCCGTCTCACGATCCCGATCCTCGCCTGGGCACATTCGGCGAACTCAAGGCGGCTATCGCGCAGTGTCAGGCGCTGGGTGTCAAGATCATTTTGTTTGCCAAGTTCACCTGGGCCGACCGGGGCGCGGAGTGGTTCCGCAAGGAGCTGGTGCGCCACGCCATCAAAAACCCCTATGGCGACTTCTATCACTATCAGGGCTACCAGTATCAGACAGCCACGCAACTGCTCGACATCAACACCAAGCGGCTGATCCCCATGTGTTTCCTCAGTGACGAGTATCTGGCGCTGTGCGACCGCGAATTTCGCAAGATGGTCGAACTGGGCGCAGATGGAATTTTGTTCGATGAGTGTTTCCATCATTCTCCGGCGCTGCTGTGCTTCGACGAGAGCCATGGCCACCGCCGGGGCGCGCCAGTGTACGCCAACGACCGTCAACTGATCTGGAACTTCCATCGCATATCCGACCCGGCCAACTCCGATTTCCTCTTTGCTGGTGAAACATGCTACGATTGGCAACTGGAAGCGTACCATCTGTCGTATCTTCGCAGCGAGAGCAAGACCCACATCCCCCTGTCGCGGTACATGCTGCCGCACGCGCCGCTGATGACAGCCGTCACCGGCTTCAACGACCGCAACATGATCAACCAATGCCTGATGTATCGCTACATCGTCAGCTACGAGCCGTACAACTTCAAAGGCCATCTGGACGACTATCCACTGACTCTGGACTATGGCAAGCAGATGGATGCGTTGCGCGCCGAGTTGCGCGACTATTTCTGGGATGGCGAGTTTCGCCACGAGGTCGGCGCAACGGTCACGGCAGACGGCAAGCCGCATCACCCATACGCTGTCTTTGTGAACCATCGCGCCGGCAAGCGCGGCCTGGTCATCTGCAACTACGACGAGCAAAAAACCGTGACTGTCCAGGTCGAACTTGACGCCGGCGCATTGGCCCAATACCGTCTGGTGGACGATCCGACCTGGAAGCCATGTGCAGCGGGGATCGCCATTCCGCCCTGCTCGGCGGCAGTGGCGATTGAGTGAGACTATCATCCCCTGGCGCTTGTCTGCAATCATGAGAGAAGCTATGAACACACGACAGATTCATGAGACATTCGAGAAGGGCGAGGGCATCTTCCGCATGGCGCCGGTGTTTGTGCCGCGCCGGTTCAGCCAGGCCGGCCAGCGACTGCGCCTGCATCCCGACGATTACTACGCCCTGGGCACGCAGCGCGGCTCGATCAAAGAGCGCTGGTTCTCATCAGTCATCCCGGCCATGAACGGCCCGCTGGCCCCGCCGGACGAAGGCATGAGCTACGTCGCGCCAGGCGAGCGGATCGAGGATAAGTTTCTGTTCAAAGACGCAGTGGACGAACTCGGCGCGGACTTGATCGGCGCGGAACTGAAGGACAAATACGGCACATGGCCCATGTACTCCAAATTCTTTGATTATCGGCTGCCGTTGTTCCATCACCTGCACCTGAACGACGACGCAGCCGGCCGGATTGGCCGTTTGGGCAAGCCAGAAGCATATTACTTCCCCCCGCAGTTGAACAGCTACCTGGGCGAGTTCCCGGTGACTTACTTCGGCTTTGACCCCGACGTGACCAAAGAGCAGGTCCGGCAACGGCTGCTGGACTACGAGTCCCGCGACACCCGCATCACGGAATTGTCGCGGGCGTATCGCATCGAGCTGGGAACCGGCTGGTACACCCCGCCGGGCGTGGTGCATGCGCCGGGGTCGGTGCTGACCTACGAGCCGCAGTGGAACAGTGACGTGAACTCAGTGTACGAGAACGTCACCTCCGGCGAAATCTACCCGCGCGAGTTCCTGGTCGAAAACGTGCCGCCCGACCGCAAGCAGGATGTGGACTATGTGCTCAGCCTGATGGACTGGGAGAAGAACATTGATCCGCACTACAAAAAGCATTTCTACCGTCCGCCCATTGTGGCGCGCTCAGATGATGCCTGCATCGAGAAGTGGGTCACCTATGCCAACGACTATGTGGGCGCGAAAGAATTGACAGTGCTGCCGGGGCAGACAGTTGTCGTGAAAGATGGCGCGGCGTATGGCTGCATTCTCGTGCAGGGGCACGGCATGTTTGGCGTGTATGAGGCCGAGGCGGCGATCATGCTGCGCTACGGGCAGCTCAGCGCCGACGAGTATTTCGTCAGCGAGCCGGCGGCCAAAGCAGGCGTGCGCATCACCAATCGCAGCCGGTGGGAGCCGATGGTCATTCTGAAGCACTTCGGCCCGAACCACCCGGAGATGCCGAAGACTGTGCCCGACTGGACGGGCGCGGCAACACTCAACGCATAGAACGCGCCGAAGAGGGGCGCAAAAACCGCTATATTCCTGGCGCGGCAGTCCAGCCGCGCTTCACCATCGCGTCGGCTTAAATGTCCATCCCGGCTCGACCTTCTGCATCTCAATCTCATCGTTGCGTTCGGTCAGGCCGCATCGCAGGTAGTTCTCGTGCAAACGCGCCAGCGCCGCGCGATCCAGCTCGACCCCCAGCCCCGGCTCATCGGACACCGCCACACAGCCGCCCTCTATCCTGATGCGCCCGCCTGCCAGCACTTCCTCTGACTGCCAGGGATAATGTGTGTCGCAAGCGTAGGTCAGATTGGGCGTGGCTGCCGCCAGATGCGCCATGGCCATGAGCGAAATGCCCAGGTGGCTGTTCGAGTGCATTGATAGTCCGCGTCCGAAAGTCTGGCAGATGCGCGCCAGCTCCATCGACGCGCGCAGGCCGCCCCAAAAATGATGGTCGGCCAGAATAATATGCTCAGAACCAAGCCGAATGCTGCCGGGCAGGTCCTCGAAAGCAGTTGTGCACATGTTGGTGGCCAGCGGAATATCAACGGCTCGCGCCACCTCCGCCATTGCCGCCTGGCCGCGCACCGGATCTTCGTAATATTCCAGCGCGCCGGCCAGCCGCCTGCCCCAGTGGATGGCGGTCGGCACAGACCATACTGCGTTCGGATCGAGCCGGATCGGAACCTCAGGGCTAAACGCCTCGCGCAAGGCGAACACCGCAGCCGCCTCGATCTCTGGTTCCAGTGTGCCGCCCTTTAGCTTCAGCGACCGAAAGCCGAACTCGCTGCACATGGCTTGCGCCTGAGCCACGATGGCCTCCGGCGTGAGCGCCTCAGCCTGACGCACGGCGGCCCAGCCGCTTGCCGCCGGATCGCTGCCAAAGCCGAGTGCGCCGCCCGCGCCGGCATGTTTGAAGAAAAGATACCCTGAGAAAGGCACGCGATCGCGCAGCCTGCCGCCCAGCAGGTCGGCCACCGGACGGCCAGTGGCTTTGCCCAGAATGTCATAGCAGGCTACTTCGACTACGCTGTACACGCGGGCAAACCGCCGCGCCGCGCGCCCATAGTTCTCATCGAGCTGGCTGAATTGCCTGCCGTGGCGCGCCGCTCCAAAGTGGCTTTCGATAGCCTGACTGAGCGCATTCAGTCGAAATGGGTCGCGGCCGATGACCAGAGGGCGTATTTCTTCGAGGTCGGCGGTGATCCCTGCGCCGCCCGGCGTTTCGCCCAGACCGCTGATGCCGTCATCGGTGATCAGCTCAACAATGGTGCGCAGTGCGTATGGGGCGTGCAGCCCGGCTGCGTTGCGCAAGGGCGGGTCAGTGATGGCAATCGGCGTCACGCGCATATCCCGAATCTTCATGGAATCCTCTCTGTAAAGTTGTTCATGATGGCAGGGGCTGCCAGGCCAGCGACAGGGTGATGCTCAGCAATGCCAGCAGCGCGCCCAATCCTGCAAAAACGACACTGATTTCGGTCGTCTCGTGTTTGGTGATCAGGTGCGTCGGCAGCGACTCGAAGACCTGCTGCAATTCGCCGGCGCTCTCGGCGGAGTAGTACTGCGCGTCGGTGAGAGCGGCCACTTGCTTCAGCGTCTCTTCATCGATGCCCCGGCGAAACCGGCCCCCGCCACCACCCATGCCGCCGCCAAAGAACTGCCCGCCGCCGGGAAACGGTTCTCGCCCGGTCACCTGCGCGCCGCACAACCGCAGGGAAGATGAACCGCGCTCGGTGCCGAACCCGATCGTGTAGACGCGCAGACCGCGCTCCACCGCCTGTTGCGCTGCGTCCAGCGGGGCCGGGCCGGCGTTGCTTGCGCCGTCGGTCAGCAGCACGATGATGGCCGGCGCGTATGCGCCGCGCGGCACGGGCATTGGGCGGGGCGCGCCACGCGCCAGATCCCGCTCCGACAGGCTGGGGGCTACGTTCGGGTCGATCTCAGCGATCGCGTCGATGGATTTCAGAATGCCGCTGCCGATGGCAGTGCGATAGCCGACCAGCAACCCCTCGACGGCTGCGCGCAGGGCGTCGCGGTCATCGGTGGGCGGCTGGATCACTTCAGCAAAGCCGGCAAACGCCACGAGGCCGATTTGCGTCCCGCGCGGCTGGCGCTCGATGAACGACAGCGCCGCTGCCTGCGCCGCTTCCAGCCGGTTTGGTTCAATATCGGTCGAGCACATGCTGAGCGACACGTCGATGGCCAGCACGATCGTCGCCTGACCATAGGGCACGCTGGCGATGGCGACCGGGCGTGAAAGGGCCATGACCAGACTCGTCAGCGCCACGGCAAACAACGCAAATGGGAGATGACGCCGCAGCCACGACCGGCGCGGCACAGCCGCGCGCACCAGAGACAGGCTGGAATAGCGCACCGCATAGCGCCGCCGGCGCCTCAACATCCAGATGTACATGCCAATTGCCAGGGGAATCAGGCCCAGCAAGACCAGAAACCCCGGCCACAAAACGTCCATCAACAACCTCCGTTTCCGCCCCGTGCGCACTATCCCGTATTGCGTATTGTGTGTTCCGTGCCTGCAGGGTGTCGTCTGACTACTGACGACTGACGACTGACGACTGACTGCTGGCTACTGACGACTGACGACTGACTGCTGGCTACTGACGACTCGCTACGGCAGCCGGCCCAGCCATACCATCGACAGCGCGCCGCCGATCAGCAGCATGAGCAGGCCGGCCCCGGCGACAAGCGATGTGACCTCCATCGCCTGCGGCCGGATCACGAATTGCGGGTTGATGTTCTGATAAATCGCGCGCAATTCCGCCGCGTCAGTCGCATTGAAGTATGCGCCGCCGGTGAGTTGCGCGATCTGTCGCAGCGTCGCCTCATCAAGCCGCGAGCGGATCGAGAATCCGTCTATGTTGAGGATCGCGCCCTCTGCGCTGCCGATGCCGACTGAGTAGACACGCACGCCGCGATCGGCGGCTGCCTGCGCGGCTTCCAGCGGATCCGGCGGCGCGGTGTTTTCGCCATCGGTCAACAGCACGATGACCGCAGACCTGTGCGCGCCTTTGGCGACCGGGGTGGGGGCTGGCGTTGGCGTCAGGTCTTTGTTGCTGTAGTAGCTGGTGGCCGGCGCTTCGCTGGCCGCAATGGTGTTCAACGCCGCAAGGATGCCGCTGCCGAGCGATGTGCCGCGTTGTGGCGCCAGGCGATTGATCGCCGCCAGTATTTTGACCTGATCGTCCGACGGCGCTTGCACGGACAGGCCGCCATCGCTGAATGCGACGACCCCGACCAGGACGCCGGGCGGTTGGCGCTCCACGAAGTCGCGCGCCGCAACTTTGGCCGCCTCCATCCGCGTCGGCTCAAGATCGTTGGCCGCCATGCTGCCCGACACGTCAAAGGCCAGGATGACGGTCCCTTCGACACGCGGGAGGCTGACTATGGCCTCTGGCCGGGACATGGCCACAATCAGCAAAGCCAGCGCCGCCAGAAACAGCGCAGGTGGCAAGTGGCGACGCAGGCCGGGCTGCTGGCTCACAGCTCCGGCCAGCCCGAAGCTGCCATAGCGCGCCAGCATCCGTTGCCGCCGGCGCAGCCACCACACATAGAGCGCGGCCAGCAACGGAATCACGATCAGCAGCGCCAGAAAGGCCGGCCAGATGAACGACATGCCCTTCCCTTACCCTTGCCTCCGGCGTTGCCGGCGCGCCGCCGCAAACTGCGCGACAGCGCGCACCAGGTCGTCCTCGGTGGAAAGGGACAACACATCCACACCGGCGCGCTTGAACGCCCCGGCCAGCATCCCTTCGCGCTGGCGGGCCGCTTCGGCAAACCGCGCGCGAAAAGCGCGATCGCGCGTGTCCACCCACACCTGTTCGCCCGTTTCCGCGTCTTCCAGGATGATCGGGCCAATGTCGGGCAACTCGGCTTCGCTGCGATCCCACAGACGCACGGCAATCACCTCATGACGCCGGTTGAGCTGATGGAGTGCGCGCTCCCAGCCCGGCGCGCTGATGAAATCCGAGACAACGAAGATTAACGCGCGCCGGTGAATGCTGTTCAACGCCGCCTGAAAGAGCGGCGCAAGATCGGTCGGCGGCGCTCTGCGCAATTGAGGCTGCTTCAGCAGATCATGGACCAGGCGCAGCGCCTGCATACGCCCGCCTCGCGCGGGGATCGTGCGTTCGATGCGGCTGGCGTAGAACATCGCCCCGACGCGGTTGCCATGCCGCGTCAACAGCCGGGCCAGTGTGGCGACAAAATCTATCAGCGCCGTTCGCTTCAGACGGCGGTTCGGCGCAGCGCCAAAGTCCACCGACGGGCTGAGGTCGAGCAGAAACCAGGCCGTGATCTCGCGGTCTTCGACGTATTGCCGGACGTAGGGCGCATCCATGCGCGCCGTCACGTTCCAGTCGATGTAGCGGATGTCATCCTCTGCCTGGTACTCGCGCAGGTCTGCGAAGTCCACGCCGTAGCCGTAAAACAGCGTGCGATAGTCGCCTTGCAGCAGGCCGTCGAGCCGGCGGATCACCTGCCAGTCGAGCCGTTGCAGGATGCGCTCCGCTGCGCGGCGGTCTATTGCCGGCGTGTCAGGCGCTAACGCGGACATTGGCGTGTTCATGCAGGGGCGTGGCCGGGATCGGAATCCGGCCAATAATTTTGTTCAGCACATCATCGCTGGACACGTTATCGGACAGCGCTTCATAGGACAGCACGACCCGGTGCCGCATCACGTCGAGCGCCACGTCGAGCACATCCTGGGGCAGCGCATACGCGCGGCCGCGCACGAATGCCAGCGCTTTGGCAGCCAGAATCAGGTTGATCGAAGCGCGCGGGCTGGCGCCGAACATGATGTAGTGCTGCAAGTCTGGCAAGCCGACGCTTTTTGGATCGCGCGTCGCCGTCACCATGCGGATGGCGTATTCGATCAGCGCAGGGTCGACGTACACCTGGGCGGCTTGTTTTTGCAAGCCCAGCAACTGGTCTGTGGTGAGCACCTTTTGCACTGCGTCTATGGCGCCGGTCATGCGCTCGACGATGACGAACTCCTCGGTGGGGCTGGGGTAGCTGACCAGCACCTTGAGCATGAAGCGATCGACCTGCGCCTCCGGCAGGGCGTATGTGCCTTCCGTCTCGATCGGGTTCTGTGTGGCCAGCACCAGAAACGGGTTGGGCACGGCGAATGTCTCGCGCCCAATCGTCACCTGACGCTCCTGCATCACCTCGAGCAGCGCGCTCTGCACTTTGGCCGGCGCGCGGTTGATCTCATCGGCCAGCAGCAGATTGGTGAAGACCGGGCCGAGCGAGGTGTTGAACTCGCCTGTCTTCTGGTTGTAGATGCGTGTGCCGACAAGATCAGCAGGGACAAGATCGGGCGTGAACTGGATGCGTTTGAACTCGCCGCCGATCGCCTCGGCCAGCGTTTTGATGGCCATTGTCTTGGCCAGCCCCGGCACCCCTTCAACCAGAATGTGGCCGCGCGCCAGCAACGCCACAATCAGCCGTTCCAGCAAATGATCCTGGCCGACGATGATCTTCTTGACTTCGTAGAGCAGCCGCTCCAGGGGCAGCCCACTGGCAGAATTTCCGTTGTTGTTCATTGACCTGCGCCTCGTCAATATGGCGGGGCGCCGGCGGCGCCGCCTGCCACGTTAATCGGCACAGCAAAGCCAATGCCGATAAAAACTTCCTGTTCGGTGGGGTTCACCAACCCGGCCACAATGCCGATCACTTCGCCCTGCCGATTGAGCAACGGGCCGCCAGAGTTGCCCGGGTTCACCGCTGCGTCGAACTGAATCAGCCCCTTCAGTCGCGGCCCGTCGTCTGACGGCTGGAAGGTGCGGTCGAAGCCTGAGATCACCCCGGCGCTCATCGAGCCATACAGGCCGAGTGGATGACCGACGGCGAAAGCCTCGTCGCCAATTCGCATGGCGTCGGGGCTGCCAAGCACTGCCGGCGCGAACACCTCTGGCAGCCGGCCTGGGATCAGCACAGCGATGTCGTTCTCCGGTTGCTGCACGGCCACTTCGGCGGTTGTTTCAGTGCCGTCGGCGAAGGTCAGCGCAATCTCCGTGGCGTTGGTCACGACATGCAGACTGGTGAGAATGGCCCCTTGGGCATTGACGATCACGCCCGCGCCGAGTCCACTGCCGGGCTTGCCATCCCTGCCTGTTGTTTTGACCTGGATCAGCACCAGCGAAGGCTGGATGATCTGATACACGCGCGCCGAAAACGCCGCCGGCGGTGTGGCCGACGCCATGGCCTGGGCCACAGCCTCGTTGATGTCGCGCGCCGTCAGCGGCGCAGGGGCAGGAGCGAGGGCGCTGTAGAGCAGAAGCGCAATCATGGCAGCCAGCACGCCAGACGCAAACAACAGCGCGTTGCGCGCCCGCGCCCGCCAGCGCCGGATGCGATGTCGCCATGCCGCTGATCGCGATTGAATCTGTTCGTTCATACACGCCTACAGGCGCAGAACCTGGCGGTGTCGCCGGTGCAGTTGTTGCAAGCTATACCATTGTTCTCTGAGACGCCGCCAAGACAGGCATGAAGGCGCCCGCGCGGCAGGTCGCATGCGGATAAAAGCAAGAGCAGATGCGCTGCTCCTGCCCAGGGCGCGGTTTCATTCAGGGCATCCGCCTGCCGGACTCACCCCGTGAGACCTGGACGGCGCATCTGAAAGCGATTGATCCGGCGGCCCGTTACGTGTTCATGAATGCAGAGACCGGCGAGCGCCGCGAGATTGGCGGCGAGGCGTTGGCGCGCGAAGGCTTCACGCTGGCGCTGCCCCCGCGCAATGGCGTGATCTGGTTCTACCGCCAGATGTCCGGGTAGCGCGTCTAATAGTGCTCGAACCGCTCGACGTCCATGACGAAGACGATGCCGCGACCGGTCGTGGCGGCATTCTCCGAAGTGTTGCTTGCGGCTGACTGCGCCGCGCCCACGCCCAGGCGGCGCAGCGCAGCCAGCATCTCTTCCACGCGCTCATCTTCAACACCAGACAGGAGCGTCGTGTTTTCGCGTCGCAACCAGCCGCCGGTTGTGGCGATGCGGGTGACTCGGAACCCTGCCTCGATCAGGGCTTCAGCGGTTTTGGCGGCTTCGTCGGCCTGCACGACGGCCATCACCAGTTTCAAGATTCACCTCCGGAAGCGCAGCATTGACACTGCAAAGATCAGGCTCTAAAGGATAACAGAAACGCCGGATATGTATCGCCTGGGATGGCGTGTCGCTGGCTTTCGGGCTGTGTGAGAATCTTGTGGGGCCGAATGCGCCGCGTGGCGTCATCTGGCAGGCGGTTAGAATTGTCCATGGAGTGACAGGGATCCGTCCCTCTTTCGATCCTCATTCGTGGATCGCGCGTGACGTGCGCAGTGATTCACCACACGCGAGGTGCGTATGAAGACCGTCGTTGCGGGGGCGCTGGGCGAGTGTGTGCATGTGGCCGGCGTCTCCAATTTCCTCCGGCTGGCTGAGGCGGCCGGGTGGCGCGCGATATTTCTCGGCCCCGCCGTGCCCATCGAGAAAATGCTGTCTGTAGCGCGCGAGACCGGCGCCGATCTGGTCGGCGTTTCGTATCGCCTGACGCCGGAAACCGGCGAGCGGCTGCTGGGCGAGTTTGCTGAGGCAGCCGATGACCTGCGCGCCGCCGGCGTGCGCTTTGCCTTTGCCGGCACACCGCCGGTCGCGGCGCGCGCCGAGGCGCTAGGGTTTTTCGAGCGCGTCTTTGCCGGCGGCGAGCCAGATGACGCTGTGCTGGCCTGGCTCAAAGGTCAGGCGACGGGCGGGGTCAGCGAAACTGATTTTCCACAGACTACCGTCGAGCGTATCCGTTGGAAGGCCCCTTTCCCGCTGCTCCGGCATCACTTCGGGCTGCCCACCATGCAGGCCACGCTTGACGGCATCGCGCAGATCGCCGATGCGCGCGCGCTGGATGTGATCTCGCTGGGCACAGATCAGGACGCGCAGGAGAATTTTTTCCACCCGGAGCGGCAGGAAGCGCGGCGCAAGGGGGCCGGCGGTGTGCCGGTGCGTAGCGCCGACGACTATCGCGCGCTCTACGCAGCCAGCCGGCGCGGCAACTATCCCCTGCTGCGCACATACTCCGGCACCGACGATTTCATTCGTCTGGCCGAGCTGTACGTCGACACCATCAACATCGCGTGGTGCGCCATCCCTCTCTTCTGGTTCAACCAGATGGACGGGCGAGGGCCGTGGAACCTGGAGGGGGCGATTCGTGAGCATCAGCAAGTGATGAGATGGTACGGCGCGCACCACATTCCGGTGGAGCTGAACGAGCCGCATCACTGGGGCATGCGCGACGCGCCCGATGTCGTGTGCGTGGTGTCGGCGTACCTGTCCGCCTACAACGCGCGCGCCTTTGGTGTGCGCGACTATATCGCCCAACTCATGTTCAACAGCCCGCCCGGCCTGAGCGACCAGATGGACCTGGCCAAGATGCTGACCATGCTCGATCTGATTGAGCCGCTGGCCGGCGAGGACTTTCGCATCTGGCGGCAGACGCGCACGGGTCTGCTGAGCTATCCCCTTGACATCGACGCGGCGCGCGCGCACCTGGCTGCCAGCGTTTATGTGCAGATGGCTGTCAGGCCGCACATCGTGCACGTGGTGGGCTACACCGAGGCCGATCACGCCGCGACTGCGGACGATGTGATCGAGTCATGCAAGCTGGCGCGCCGGGTGATCGAAACGGCGGTGCGCGGCGCGCCGGATATGACGGCCGATCCGGCCATCCAGGAGCGTCGCGCATTCCTGGCCGCTGAGGCGGCGCTTACGCTGGACGCCATCCGCGCGCTGGCCGGCCCCGGTGTGAGCGATCCGCTGGCCGACCCGGCCACCCTGGCGCGCGCTGTTGCCGTCGGCATTCTCGACGCGCCACAATTGAAGAACAATCGCTTCGCTCGCGGCCAGATCCTTACGCGCGTCACTTCGCGCGGCGGATGCGACGCTGTGGACGCCGACGGCAAGCCGATCTCGGAGCAGTCGCGCATCGCCGCGCTTTTTAAGGAACACACCCCATGAACACACACACGAACGGATACACGGATTACACCGTGATCGGCGCCGGCAATGGTGGCAAGGCGATGGCAGCGCACCTGGCGCTGATGGGCTGCCGGGTCACGCTGTATAACCGCACCTTTGACCGCATCAGCGCCATTCACAAGCGCGGCGGCATCGATCTGGAAAGCTACGACGGCGGGCCGCGCGGCTTCGGGCGATTAACGTGCGCCACGTCAAACGTTGGCGAAGCGATTCAGCAGTCACCCTTGCTGATGGTCGTGACCCCGTCTTCCGCTCACGCTGAGATTGCCGCCCATGCAGCGCCGCACTTGCGCGATGGCCAGGTGGTGGTGTTGCATCCGGGCCGCACCTGCGGGGCGATTGAGTTTGCGAAAGTGCTGCGCGACAAAGGTTGCCGCGCCGACGTCACCATCGCCGAAGCAGAGACGTTCATCTATGCCAGCCGGTCCGACGGGCCGGCGCAGGCTCGCATTTTCCGCATCAAGGAAGCGGTGCCGCTGGCGGCTCTGCCGGCCAATCGCACTGAGGCCGTATTGGAAGCCCTGCGGCCGGCCTACCCTCAGTTCATCGACGGTGTGAACGTGTTAAACACCGGGCTGAACAACATGGGCGCCATCTTCCACCCCGCATTGACGTTGCTGAACGCCGGCCGGATCGAGTCAACCAATGGCGATTTTCAGTTTTACATCGACGGTGTCACCCCGTCGGTGGCGCGTGTGCTGGAGGTGCTGGACCGTGAGCGCGTGACAGTTGCGGCGGCGCTGGGCATCCGCGCGCGCAACGCGCTGGAGTGGCTGCAAATGGCCTACAACGCCACCGGCGCCGATCTGAATGAAGCCATCCATAATCAGCCCGGCTACTATGGCATCAAGGCGCCGGCGACGCTGAATCATCGCTACCTGTTCGAAGATGTGCCGATGAGCCTGGTGCCCATTGCGGCGCTCGGCCAGCGTTATGGCGTGTCTGTGCGGGCGATGGACAGCATCGTGCAACTGGCGTGCATTGTGCATCGCACAGACTACTGGCACCGGGGGCGCACGTTGGACAAGCTGGGGATCGAGCAGTTGAGCGTGAGCGAGATCACTCAGTATGTCAACGAGGGGCTGCGGGATTAGCCGGCCGCGCGCCAGATTGCCTCATTCCAATCTGCTCATAATCTGCTCTTAACACTCCGATAACGTGTTCTTGAAGCGCGTCCAGTAGCGTTGCACGGAAGGAACGAAATCACTCTGCTACAAGAAGAGGAGAAACAAGAACATGAGCACTTTGCATCGCAGGGTCGTGGCCAGCCTGGTGATGGTTGGCATGCTGGGCGTCACTTTGTCGGTTGCCTCTGCGCCTGTCCAGGCGCAAACAGACGGCACTATCACCGGCGTTGCGTTCGAGGATCGCAACGGCAACGGCAGGCGCGAATCTGATGAGCCAACACTGCGCGTCGCGCGCTACAAGGTGACCGACGGGGGCCGGTTCTGGGTCTGCGGGCCGGTGTTTGGCAACAGGCCTTACTCGGTCGGCGTTGCGCCGGGAACATACTTTGTGATGCCGATTGCCGGCCCTGCCGAGTATCCAACCATGCCGGTGATCCGTGTGGAGGTGAAGGCCGGCCAGAGAGTGGCCGTCGATTTGCCGTTTGGCAGCAACCCGCTGGCGGTCGCCGATAACTGCGGCGCGTACGCGCCCAAGCGCACGGCCCGCGTGCCGATGGGCGTGCCAGAGGTGATTTTGAGCGCCGGCGCGGTGACTTTGTTGAGCGCCATTGACACCGCCGGCCTGTACAACACCTTGAGCGGCCCCGGACCCTTCACCGTGTTTGCGCCCAGCGATCTTGCCTTTGCCAAGTTCACGGAGGAGGAACTGAAGGCCATCCTGGCGGACAAGTCGCTCTTGACTTCTGTGTTGACCTATCACGTGGTGCCCGGCCGCCTGACTGCCAACGATGTCGTCAACTCGGACTCGTTGACCACGGTGAACGGCAAGTCTCTGCCAGTGCGCATCGATGAAGAGTCGGGCGATGTGTTTGTGGGCGACGCGCGAATCAAGGTCACCGACTTGCAGGCCGCCAACGGCGTGGTGCACATCATCGACACTGTGCTCGTGCCCTGAAAGCCTGAGTGCGTCAGACTAAACACAGGCGCCGCATTGAAGCGGCGCCTGTGTTGTTTTTCGGGAAAGAAGAAGCCCAATCTGGTCTGCGGACTCTGGCTATCCAAATCGGCCGCTCACGTAATCTTGCGTGCGCGGGTCTTTCGGGCAGACAAAGATCGTTTGTGTTTGATCGAACTCGATCAGTTCGCCGGCGCGGTCGGGGCGCATCATCATCATCGCGGTGTAGTCGCTGACGCGGGCGGCCTGCTGCATGTTGTGCGTCACGATGATGATGGTGTAGTCGCGCGACAGGTCTTTCATCAGCTCTTCGATCTTCAGCGTGGCGACCGGATCGAGGGCGGAGCATGGCTCGTCCATCAGCAGCACCTCCGGCTCGACGGCCACGGCGCGCGCAATGCACAGGCGCTGTTGTTGCCCGCCGGACAGTTCGGTGCCCAGCTGTTTGAGTTTGTCGTGCACTTCATCCCACAGCGCCGACCGCCGCAGCGCCCATTCCACGCGATGATCCAACTCGCTCTTCGGCATGCGCGGGTTGAGCAGGCGAATGCCGAATGCGATGTTCTCGTAGATGCTTTTGACGAATGGGTTGGGCTTTTGGAACACCATGCCGACGCGCTGGCGCAGGATGACTGGGTCCACGTCGGGCGCGTAGATGTCCTCGTCGTCCAGGAGGATGCGCCCCTCGACGCGCGCGCCCTTCACCTGCTCGTTCATGCGGTTGAAGGCGCGGATCAGGGTGCTTTTGCCGCATCCCGAAGGGCCAATGATGGCGGTGATCTTCTTCTCATGGGCCGGCAGCGTCACATCGGCCAGGGCGCGAAAGTTGTTGTAGAAGACAGACAGGTTTTCCGCCAGCATCTTGATGGACGACGGATTTTTGACAGGCATCTCTGCCGCAGAGGACGCGGCCGCGGCGACAGACGAAACATTGATTCTGGTCATGGATTGTCAGAGATGAACGCTACAAGGACTTGCGCAGTCGGTTGCGCAGGATGATGGCCGTCAGGTTGAATGTGAGCACCACTGCCAGCAGCACGATAATGGCGGCTGCCGCCACGTTGCGAAAGGTCTGCTCGGGCAGCGCCGTCCAGGCCCAGATTTGAATAGGCAGGCCGGTGAAGCTGGAGAACGGCCCGGAGGGATCAACGGAAATGTAAGCTGCGGCCCCGACGACCACCAGCGGAGCTGCTTCACCTACGGCGCGGGAAATGGCCAGGATGATGCCGGTGAGGATGCCGGGTATGGCCATCGGCAACACATGGTGCCACACCGTTTGCCAGTAGGTTGCGCCCACAGCCAGCGCGCCGTCGCGGATCGACTGCGGAACAGCGCGAATGGCTTCCTGGGTGTTGATGATGATGAGCGGCATGACCAGCAGGCCCATGGTCAGGCCGGCGGAGATAATGGTGCGACCGTTGGGCGGGGGATTGGGCGCGCCAAACATTGAACCGTTGGTCAGATCGCCCAACGCGCGCACAAAAATGGCCAGCCCCATCAATCCGTAGATGATCGTGGGCACGCCCGACAGATTGTAGATGTTGGCCTGCAAGAACTGGTTGATGCGATTGGGGGCGGCAAACTCTTCGAGATACACTCCGGCGGCGATGCCAATGGGCATGGAGAACAGGATGGTGATGACGACGATCAGCGTCGAGCCGAGGATGGCCGTGCGCAGGCCGGTGGTTTCGGCGCGCGTGGTTTGCGGGCTGATCACAAACTGGGGCGTCAGCCACCAGCGCAGTTCGTATTGCTGGCCGGGGTACTCGCGCTCGATGGTTTCGATAATCGCCGGCCCATTCAAGAGCGAATCGAACAACCGCCAGCTATACACTACGCGCTCTTCCAACACTTCTTTCTTGAACAGGTCGAGCAATTCCGCGCGGCTGCGCTGCGCCAATGGCTGCTCTTCGTTGAGCTGGTCGAAGCGAGATGTGGTGACATTTTGCTGAATGACCGCGATCAACTCTTCGGTGGGAAGCTCGGTGAAGGGGCGAGTTCCCAGCAGCCGGTCGAGATCCGGGATCTCG